>Ga0209023_10001237_pt1 | contig 34985 bp, 31 predicted proteins | sample LakOneMetagenome_FD_187468 | JGI IMG/M metagenome (GOLD analysis project Ga0209023, IMG submission 187468) | Freshwater and sediment microbial communities from Lake Erie, Canada (SPAdes) (version 2) | ecosystem: Environmental > Aquatic > Freshwater > Lentic | place: Lake Erie, Canada...
GATCTGGGTGCAACCGCGTGCGATTCGCAAGGACGAAGCGCATATCAAAAAGCGCGTGAAAGAACTGCTCGATCTGGTGCAGCTCGATTGGCTGGCGGACCGTTACCCGAGCCAATTGTCCGGCGGTCAGCGTCAACGCATCGCGCTCGCGCGTGCACTCGCCATCGAGCCGCGCATCCTGTTGCTCGACGAGCCGTTCGGCGCGCTGGACGCCAAGGTACGCAAGGAACTGCGCCGCTGGCTGCGCCAGCTTCATGACGAGATTCATGTCACGTCGATTTTCGTAACTCACGATCAGGAAGAAGCGCTTGAAGTCGCTAACCGCGTGGTGGTGATGGACAAGGGCAAGATCGAACAGATCGGCACGCCAGGCGATGTTTACGACAATCCGGCGACGGCGTTCGTTCACTCGTTCATTGGCGAGTCCATCGTGCTGCCGGTTCAGATTTCGGACGGCAAGGTGCGGCTCGGCGAAAAGGTGCTCAATCTCGAACCGCGCGATGCCGTGTCCGGTCCATCGAACCTGTTCATCCGCCGTCATGATGTGTCGATCGTGCCAAACGGCAGCGGCGTCTTCGAAGGCGACGTCAAGCATGTCCGCGCCTTCGGTCCGACCCAGCGCGCCGACGTGGTTCTGCATAATGGCGCGACTGAAACGCTGGTGGAGATCGATGCACCACGCGACCGCGATCTCAAGCCGGGCGATGTCGTTAGCTTGCAGCCCCGGCGCTATCGTCTGTTCCCGGCGCAGTCCTAAGCGGCAATCTGCTTTATCATCGGAATGGCCGGGATAAGCCCGGCCATGACACCCTCAAATAGACGTTTCGTTCACCTTTCAGCCACTGTTGGTGTGCAACAAACGCCGACCGACGGGTGGGGATTCCATATGAAACGTGTTGCAGGGGCCATTCTGGCGCTGGCGATCTTGAGCGGATGTTCGTCTGATAACGGACCGTCCACCGAGCAGCCTGCGTTCTATGTCAGCATGGCCAATGCCGGCGCGAAGCTCGATCCGAATGTCGCCGCGTCCATGATTTCGGGCTATCGCCAGAATAACGGTCTTGGCGGCGTCCAGATCGATGCGTTGCTGATGAAGGCCGCCGAGGCACAATCGCAAGCCATGGCTACCCGCAACAAGCTGGATCACAACGTCGCCGGACCGCTCGACAAGCGCATCAAGGCGTCCGGTTTCGATGCCACCAAGGCGGTCGAAAACGTCTCTGCCGGTTATCACACGCTCGCCGAAGCATTCTCCGGCTGGCGCGACTCCCCGCCCCATAAGGCCAATATGCTGGCCACCGGTGTCACAAAAATGGGCATTGCCGCGACCTACGTTCCAAATACCAAATACAAGGTGTTTTGGACGCTCATCCTCGCGGCGCCGGACGCGAGATAAATATCGAGATAAACCTCCTGTGATAGACGGTCGGCTTTCGCCGGATTGACGCGGCGGCCAACTGAGGCCACGGTGCCGCTGCATCGCACCAAGCGGTTGCCGTTTAGTGATTGGTCATGGATTCGCGTTCTCCCGAAATAGAAACTACATCGACACCCGCGCTGGCGCAGCGCGTGCTGGTTCTGCAAGGTGGTGGTGCGCTCGGCTCATATCAGGCGGGGGCGTATCAGGCGCTCTGTCACGACGATTTCGAGCCGGAATGGGTTGCCGGAATTTCCATCGGTGCGATCAATGCCGCGATCATCGCGGGCAATCCCAGAGAAAAGCGCATCGGCAAACTCAAGGAATTTTGGGAACTGGTGTCGTCCGGCTCGCCGATGCCGTGGGCGCCGCTGGTGCAGAGCGATCAGGGGCGGTCGATCTTCAATGAAACCAGCGCGGCGCTGATCGCGACTTTCGGCGTGCCGGGTTTCTTCACACCGCGTTTTCCTCCCGCGCTGGCCTGGCCCGCGGGCAGCCCGGAATCGCAAAGCTATTACGACACCGCGCCGCTGCGCGCGACACTCGAGCGGCTAGTGGATTTCGACCGCATCAACGATTTGCAGACGAGGTTAAGCGTCGGCGCGGTCGGTGTCACCACCGGCAATTTCAGATATTTCGACAATGTCGAGTTCAAGAAACTCGGCAAGAAAATCGGCCCCGAGCACATCATGGCATCGGGTGCGTTGCCGCCGGGATTTCCGTCCATCGAAATCGAAGGCGAACATTATTGGGATGGCGGAGTCGCGTCTAACACGCCGCTCGATTACGTGCTGGATGCCGAGGTTGCACGGGACTTGCTGATCTTTCAGATTGATCTGTTCAGCGCGCGAGGGCTGTTGCCGCAGTCGGTGCTGGAAGCCGCGGAGCGCGAGAAAGACATCCGCTATTCAAGCCGCACACGCATGAACACCGACAAGGCGAAGAAAGTGCACGACGCGAAGAAAGCGGTTCGCGCGCTGATCGCCAAGCTGCCGGAAAGTTTCAAGGACGATCCGCTGGTCGCCACGCTCAACGAGGCGGCGAAGGAGAACACCGTCACCGTTGTGCATCTGATCTATCGCAGCAAGACCCACGAAGCGTCGTCGAAGGATTACGATTTCTCGCGGCTCGGAATGATCGAGCATTGGGCAGCGGGCGAGCGGGACGTTCATCTTTCGATGAAGCACCCGGAATGGTTCGATCGTCCGCAGTCGGACGAGACCATGGTGACATACGATCTCAGTCAAGAGGGATCGGAACAGATCAAGTGACTGAAAACAGGAGCGACTGATGGGTACTCTTTCCGGCAAAACTGCGGTGGTGACGGGTTCGACCAGCGGCATTGGATTGGCTTATGCGCGGGCTTTCGCAGGCGCGGGCGCCAATGTCGTGATCAACGGCTTCGGAACACCGGAAGATATCGAGAAAGAGCGCGCCGCCATCGAAACCGAATTCAAGGTCAAGGCGATCTATTCCGCGGCCGACATGACTAAGCCCGCGGAAATCGCCGGCATGATCGAACTCGGCGAAAAGACATTCGGCTCGGTCGATATTCTGGTGAATAATGCGGGCATCCAGTTCGTGTCGCCGATCGAGGAATTTCCCATTGAGAAATGGGACGCGATCATTGCGATCAATCTCTCCTCGGCGTTTCATGGCATTCGTGCGGCGATCCCCGGCATGAAGAAGCGCGGCTGGGGCCGCATCATCAACACGGCCTCGGCACACTCGCTGGTCGCTTCGCCGTTCAAAGCGGCTTACGTCTCCGCCAAGCACGGCATTGCTGGTCTCACCAAGACCGCAGCACTGGAGCTTGCGACCTTCAAGATCACCGTGAACTGCATTTCACCGGGCTATGTGTGGACACCGCTCGTGGAGAAGCAGATTCCGGACACGATGAAGGCGCGTAACCTCACCAAAGAGCAGGTGATCAAGGACGTGCTGCTCGCGGCGCAGCCTACCAAGGAGTTCGTGACCTCGGAGCAGGTCGCAGCGTTGGCGCTGTTCCTCTGCGGGGACGATGCCTCGCAGATCACTGGCGCGAACCTGTCCATCGATGGTGGCTGGACAGCGGCTTAACCGCGTTAGCGGTGACGGCCGAAGGGTGAAATCCGGAACCCGAAGCGGCTCTTGGTGATCCAGAACAGTAGGCCTGTCAGGAACACCAGCGCAATCGAGATGGATGCGGCAGCGCCATGGCTGCCGTATCGCGGAATGAGCACCACGCAAAGAATGGCGTTGACCACGAACGCCGCCGCATAGGCGATGGCGCAAATCTTCTGCTGTCCGGCCATGTTGAGGAAACGCTCGATAGGTCCGACCGCCGAACGCACAACGAGACCAATAGCGAGAATGAACATCAGGTCGTAGCCCTGCACAAATTGCGGACCGAACAGCCACAGCATCGGCTTGCCGACGGCGAGAAGTCCCATCGTGGCCAGCAGCGATGGCCAGAATGTCAGCTTGATCGCGTGAGACAGATAGGCCGACAGTCGGTCCTTGTCGCCAGCGACATACAACTCACTGAAGCGATGCGCGGATGAGGCGGCGATAGCGTAGTGAATGAAGGACACCAGGATCAGCGTCTTCACCACCGCGAAATAGACGCCGACTTCCTCAGACGAGCGGAACTGCTGCAGCAACAAAATGTCGGTATAGGACAGCAGCAGATAGAAGCCTTCCACCAGTACCATCGGCAACGAAATCGCGAGCCAGCCGCGAATGTCGTAACGCTTGGTGCCTTTCTCGATTTTCTCTCCGAGACTTTTGTTCAGCGGCAGCAATTGGCCGATCATCGCAAGCCACACTGCGGCTGCGCTGATGGCCATCGCGCCGGTGGCATTGAATCCGAAACCGATAGCGACCGCGCCGAATGTAAAGCCGATCAGCAGGCCCTGACGAATGATGAACGCGGGCAACAGTGCCAGCTTCATCCAGTCATAGGCGCGCGCGATGCCGTCCTGAATGTTAGCCGCGACGAACGCTGGCAGCGTTAGGCAGCCAAGATAGAGTGGGACCACCAGCGCGGGATCGAGACGCGGCGATACAATCCAGATCGTAAGCGCGAGCAGGGCGCAAATGACGCTGCAACCAAGGAACGCCATCCAGCGCGCGCCGGACTGATAGCCGCGCAACAGATCGAATTCGCCGCGCGCGCGATACATCGGGATCAGCTTTTGCGACGTCGGGGATATGCCGAAATCGAGCACGCAGCCGAGCATCAGCACCCAGGTCCAGACATAGACGTAGACGCCGTAGTCGGACGTGCCCATCCAGCGCGCGAGCAAAATCTGAGAGGCGTAGGCAAGCGCCGCGCTGATGATGCGGATGGCGAATACGAGCACGGCGGAGCGATTGGTTTTCGCTGCTTCGCTCGATCCATTGAAAATCGATTTCAGCCGCAGCCAAAGCCCGGCGGCCGATCGCGCAGAAGGCGAACTGATGTCGGTGACAGCCACGGCGAATGGATCCTTCAGCGCCGCATTTGCGCGGTTTCTCGCGTTTAGCAACCATTCGTTAACAATCGGTTGGGTGGGGCGCTCACACGTGGTTCCACGTAATATCGCGTCAGCCGGAGAAACCGCCGTCCGCCAGATAGTCCTTTTCCGCTTCCGTCGAGGTGCGACCCAGTACGGTGTTCCGGTGCGGGAATCGCCCGAACTTGCGGATGATGTCGGCGTGAACGACAGCCCATTTCACACTGTCCTCGCCGAGCGGCGCGAACAGTGTGATGGAGCGTTCCTGATCCGCCAAATCTTCCGAGTGTTCGAACGGCAGATAAATAAATGAACGCAATTTCGGATCGGCGCGCAGGTCGCGCCCCTCGGCGATAGCGCGCGTCGCAACCGTGCGAGCGAGGGCATCCGTCGAGAATGCGCGTGGATCGTTGCGAAACATATTGCGCGGAAACTGGTCGAGCACGATGAGCAACGCGAGCGCGCCGTCATCGGTGTCTTGCCATGCGCTGAGTTTTGCGTCGCGGGCGGCTTCCCATGTCCGCATAAACCGATCACGCAATTCCTGATCGAAGGCATGGTCCTTCGTGTACCAGCGTTCGTATCCGGCATTGCTCCAGAACGTGAGAATTGTGTCAGGTGAGACCGTGTCGCCGATTGTTGAATTCATTTTGTCTCGATGATCCATTCGATGAGTGGCGACGCCAGAGACGTGAATGGCCGGGACAAGCCCGGCCATGACGATCGATGACGATATTAGAAGTCTGTATCAGCTCGCCGCAGCGGCTGACTTCGGCTTCTCGTCGCGAAGCTCGCGGCGTAGAATCTTGCCGACATTGGTCTTTGGCAGATCGGCCCTGAACTCCACGTGCTTCGGCACTTTGTAGCCGGTCAGTTCGGTGGTCGCGAACTTGATGACATCCTGCGTCGTCAGGTTCGGATCCTTTTTCACCACGAACGCCTTCACCGCTTCACCGGACTTCGCATCCGGAATGCCGATCACGGCGCATTCGAGAACACCCGGATGGCTCGCGATGACTTCCTCGACCTCGTTCGGATAGACGTTAAAGCCCGAGACGAGGATCATGTCCTTCTTGCGGTCCACGATCTTGGTGTAGCCGTCGGCGGACATGATGCCGATATCGCCGGTGCGGAAATAGCCGTCGCTGGTCATGACCTTCGCGGTTTCTTCCGGCCTGTTCCAGTAGCCCGCCATCACCTGCGGACCCTTGGCGCAAATCTCGCCGGCTTCGCCGATCGGCACTTCGTTGCCATCGTCATCGCGGATGGAGAGCCAGGTGGACGGCACCGGAATGCCGATCGAGCCCGAGAACTTGTCGGTGTCTGCTGGATTACATGTCAGTGTCGGCGATGTTTCCGAAAGGCCGTAGCCTTCAGATAGTGCAACGCCAGTCACCTTGGTCCACTTTTCGGCGACAGGCTTCTGCACCGCCATGCCGCCTCCGAAGCAGCTCTTGAGCTTGGAGAAGTCCAGCTTGTCGAAGCCGGGCGTGTTGAGAAGGCCGTTGTAGAGCGTGTTCACCGCCGGGAAGCTGTTGACCTGATACTTCTGCAACTCCTTGACGAAGCCCGCCATGTCGCGCGGATTCGGAATCAGCAGATTGACGCCGCCTGCGCGCACTGCGAGCAGGAAGCACGCGGTCAGCGCGAAGATGTGATAGAGCGGCAGCGCGCAGACGATGAATAGCTGTTCGACATGCGGCGGCTTTCTCAGCGCGGGCTGCAGCCATGCGTCGTTCTGCAACACGTTGGCGAGAATGTTGCGATGAAGCAGCGTCGCGCCTTTCGAGACGCCGGTGGTGCCGCCGGTATATTGCAGGAAGGCGACATCGTCGCCGCTCAGCTTCGGCTTGTTCAAAGTAAGCTTGCGTCCCGCGGCGAGCGCGTCGTTGAACGGCACGGCGCCAGGGATTGAGTAGGCCGGCACCATCTTCTTGACGTTGCGCACGACGAAATTGACGATCACGCCCTTGAAGCCGAGCAGATCGCCCATCGATCCCATGATGACGGTCTTCACGCCGGTGTTCGCGATCACCTTTTCCAGAGTGGTCGCGAAGTTCTCGAGCAACAGGATTGCTTCAGCGCCGGAATCCTTGAGCTGGTGCTCAAGCTCGCGCGGCGTGTAGAGCGGATTGACGTTCACGACCGTAAAACCTGCGCGAAGAATCGCAGCCGTGGAAACCGGATTCTGCAGCACGTTCGGCATCATGATGGCGACGCGCGCGCCCTTCTTCAGACCCTTGCTCTGCAGATAAGCACCCAGCGCGGACGACATCTCGTCGAGGTCGCGATAGGTTATCGACTTGTCCATGCAGATGAAGGATTTACGGTCGCTGAACTTCTTGAAGCTTTCTTCCAGAAGCTCGACCAGCGACGGATACTGATTGACGTCGATATCTGTCGGCACGCCTGCCGGATATTGCTTAAGCCAGATGCGTTCCATTTTTTTCCCCTCCGCTGCCGCCCCCGTCTTTTGGCGGGGTGCGTTGATGGCTGATTTATTGCACTGAGTATTGAGCGAAGCGTGAGGCCAGTGCAAGCCTATGCGTGCTAACGACGCAGCCTGCGGCACATGACGAATGTGGTGTCAGGGTGTGTACGTCCGGGGAGATTCCGCAGAGCACAATAATAAGAACTAAGTGCGCGGGGCGGCTGCGGATTTCTTCTCGGCGGCGGGCTTGGTGCCCTTTGCGGCGTCAGCCGGTTTGGCGGCAGCAGCAGGCTTCGCTGGTGCTGGCTTGGCAGCGGCAGCAGGTTTGGCCGCCGTCTTGGCTGCGGCGTCTTTCTTGTCCGCCTTGGGTGCGGCTGCAGGTTTTGCAGGGTCCGGCTTGGCAGCGGCAGGTTTGGCAGTCGAAGGTTTGGCCGCTGCCGTGGCTGCGGCGGCTTTAGGTTTTGCCCCAGTTGATTTTGCCGTCTCGCCTGCATCCTGCTTGGCGAGTTTGGACTTGCCGCCCTTTTTCTTGCGCCGCTCGCCAACGCTCGCGGCCTGACTGGCGGTCTCGGCGGCATCGGCTTCCAGGATGGCCGCGCCGGTGCGGGCCGGGCCGGTGTAAACGATCACAGGCGTCGCGGCTGCCGCCGGCATGGCGAGCATGTCGGACGCCTTGATGTTGGGTGCCTGCAGACCGGCTGCGAACATTGCGACACTGCCATCGTTGTTCGTGTTCTCGGTGCTGATGCCGACATCATCATCTTCGTCTTCGGCGGCGGGACGCTTGCGCTTCGGACCGCACATCTCATCGCGTAAATTCGGCGGCGACGCATCGATCGGTGCCAGCGCGTCCACGGACCCGAGCGAGGGCTTGAGCCATGACAGCTTGTTGCCGCCGAAGCCGCGCTCGAGCAGTTGTGCTGCTTTCACCGCGCGCTGCGCGGACGACTGCGCGCCGAGCACGACTGCGATCAGCCGCTTGTTGTTGCGCGTAGCCGTGGCGACGAGGTTGAATCCCGATGCACAGATGAATCCGGTCTTCATGCCGTCCGCGCCGGGATAGCGGCCGATCAGTTTGTTGAAATTTGCAGTGACGCGGCGACCGAATTTGATGGCCGGGATATGCATGAAATATTCGTATTCCGGCAGGTCGCGGATGACAGCACGGGCAAGAATGCCGAGGTCGCGCGCCGATGTGATCTGTCCCTCTGCGGGAAGGCCGTTGGGATTGACGTAGCTTGTCTGCGTCATGCCGAGACGCTGCGCATTCTTGTTCATCTCGGCGGAGAAGCCGTCGATCGAGCCTCCCACGCCTTCGGCAATGACCACGGCCATGTCGTTCGCCGACTTCACCATCATCATCTTCAACGCATTATCGAGCGTAAGCTGGGTGCCGGGTTTGAAACCCATTTTCGATGGTGACTGCGCCGCCGCCGTCGGGGACACGGTGAGCAGCGTGTCGAGCGACATACGGCCTTCCTTGACCGCTTTCAGCGCGACATAGGCCGTCATGATTTTCGTGACGGACGCGGGGTACCATGGATAGGTCGCGTTCTCGGCCTGCAGAACTTTTCCGGTATCGGCCTCGATCACTAGCAGCGCCTCGGCATGCGCCGTGCGCGCAGCGACCGTCGCAGCCAGCACGCTCGCGATCAGCGTCAGGAAGCGCAGTGACGGCAATGAGAATCGGGAACGGCGTCGTTGCACTATTCAATTCCGGTGTCTGACAGCACGCCTGCGGCGAATAAAAACATGGCGTCCTCGGCGGCGGTGTTAAATCTCAACGACGCTCAATCAGCGATGGCGAGACAATGAAACCTTATACCGGAGCATGAGCGCCGGAACAGTGCTTTGCGGTTCAATCAAGCATGAAATGGGCCAAAATTCGACGATTCCCACACTTCCGCAATCACACTTTATGCCTTTACGTCGCTCGGTGCGGCCAATGCGGGTGAGTTTGTGCGGGCGTCGTCCTGGACCATGAATTGGGCCTTCGCCAGACCGGCGAAATAGCCGCCGTGCGACACCAGTTCATCGAACGTTCCGCTTTCGATCACCTTGCCATTGCTGAACACAAGGATGCGCGTCGCATTCCGGATGGTAGACAGCCGGTGCGCGATCACGAAGGTTGTGCGTCCTTTCATAACGGTGTCGAGAGCCGCGTTGACCTTGGCTTCGGTCACGGCATCAAGGGCGCTTGTTGCTTCGTCGAGGATCAGGATCGGCGGATTTTTGAGCAGCGCGCGCGCAATCGACAGGCGTTGCCGTTCGCCGCCGGACAACATGCGTCCCCGCTCACCGGCATTGGTGTCGAACTTCATATCGCTGCGCTCGATGAAGTCCAGCGCCTGCGCGCCCGCCGCTGCCGCCCGCAACTCCTCGTCGGTGGCATCGGGTTTGCCGACGCGAAGATTGTCTGCAATGGAGCGGTTGAACAGCAGCGCTTCCTGAAACACCACGCCGATGTTCCGGCGCAGCGCCGCGAGCGTCATGCCGCGCACGTCCATGCCGTCGATCTTGATGAAACCCGATTGCGGATCGAATGCGCGATGCAGCAGCGCAATCGCTGTCGACTTGCCTGCGCCGGTCTCACCGACCAGCGCGAAGGTCTGTCCGGGAAGTGCCGTGAACGAAACATCTTCCACGGCAGACCGCTTGCCGTCATAGGAGAACGACACGTCGTTGAATTCCACCAAACCCTGCAAACGGCCTGGATCGATGGCGTCGGGGCGGTCGCGCACGGCGGGCACGGCGTCGAGTACGTCGAAGAATTCCCGCAGCCGTGGTGCTTCCATAAAGACGCTGTTGATGAAGCTGACGACCTGTTCGAGTTTCTGGATCAGCATGGTCGCGAAGCTGACGAACATTACGATCTCGCCGACAGTGGCTTGCCCTTGACCATGCAGGATGATGCCGACGACGAAAATTGCGAGGATCGTGATGGTGGTGGAAGCGCGAGTCATCACGACCACGAGCGCCCACCACGACAGGACGGGCAATTGCGCCGAGAGAAGCTGATCGGCGACGCCACGCAGGCCCTGAACTTCTGCGTCCACACGAACGAAGCTTTGCACCAGCGCGACATTGCCGAGCGCATCGGATGCGCGGGCAGCAAGATCGCCGTAATGATTTTCGACTTCCTCCTGGAGGCTGTACGTCTTCCGCACCACCAGCGTGGTCAGCACGGTGAAGACCACGCACAGAACAAACAGCAAGCTCGCCAGTCGCCAGTTGAGGTACAGCGACAGTGGTAGCAGCACGATCAGCGAAACAATCGACGCGAAATGTTCGCGAAAGAAACTCAGCCACAGCCGCCACAGCGCGTCGGTGCCCTGAAGCATCACCTTCATCAAGCGCCCGGAATGCGTGCCGGTGTGGAATGTCAGCGGCAATTGCATGATGTGTTCGAAATAGCCGGTCAGCACGGCCTGACGCTGGCGATGCGCCAGCCGGTCTGCCTGCAGCGCGACATAAGCGCCGACGACGATGGTGAAGAGTCCAAACGCGACCCATGCGCCCAGCAGCGGCCAGGGCGAATTTGGTGCTGCACCGACAGCGGTTGCCATGGCTGCCGCCGCAGCGTTCGTATTGCCCGAGAGCACATCGATGATGCGGCCAAACAAGACCGGCTCTGCAAACTGCGCGACCGCCAATAGCAGGTTCGCTCCTGCGAGCAGCCAGCCGAGCCGCGCTTCCTTGCCCAGCAATTCGAGGACGCGAACGTAGAGACGGATCAAAGGGCAGCCTTAAAATTCTGGCATCGACAAAGGGGCTGTCATCCTAGCCAAGGATCGCCGGATAATACAGGGCGATGAGCAGGCGCGCGTCGCGCTATGCACTCCATTGATTTTACGCAGCTTCGCGGCGGCATGATCGTATCATGGCAGACCTCCCGGAACATCGCAAAACATCGATAAACTGGCTGACTCTTCCGCCACGTATCCGTATTCTGAAATTCCCTGCTGGGCGGGGATTTGTTCGGGCATTCAAGCAAGGTCGTTTCAAATGCTTCTCACGCGCCGATCTATGGGTGCCGCAACGGCAGGGTTGCTGCTCGCGCTTTTCACAGCGGGGCAGGCACACGCTCAGCCGGCGTCCGGAACGTGCAACGACTCCGCGGAAGTGACGGTGCTGCCTTCGCCGATGACGCCGTGGACGGGTGCGCCGCTGCGCGTCATGCTTGTTTCCGAGAAGCCGCTTGAAGGCACGTTCTCGCTGGTCGCTCCCGATGGAAGCGTCGCGGCCAAATCGGCCGATCGGCAGGGAGGGCCACCTTACTTTTGGGTCGCCGAGATCGCAGCGCCCGCATCGGGTCAATGGCGCGCGACGTTGACGGCCGGCCAACCGACGGAATGCGGCACGATCACGCGCGATATTATTGTGAGCGCGCGCAAGCCTGCGCCGGTGCCTGTGCCGGCAGGGAGCTTCTGGCAGGTTCGCAGCGGTTGGAACCGCACGACGGAAACGCTGTTTTCGGCGTGGATCGAGAAGCTGTTCGCCGCGCCGCCGGATCAGGATTTGTCCTGGAAAGCGTGGCACGAGGTGCTGCACGACCGGTCACGCAATTTTCTGTTCAACCACCTCGGACGTGGTGAAGATAATGCACGCTCGGGCCTTCGCCCGGATTGCGCAGACTTCGCTTATTTCCTGCGTGCCTATTTCGCCTACAAAATGGGTTTGCCGTTCGGCTATTCGAATTGCTCACGCGGCACGAACGGTAAGCCGCCCCAGTGCTATCAGTGGTTCGACATCGAGCATCCGGAGGTCACGCGCCCACCACCGCCGCCTGAACCAGTTGCCGCATCGCCCGCCACGCCAGTGCCTGTGCCTGCGGGGCGTGGTCTGTTCGCCGGATCAAAGCCGGAGGACGCGCAAGCGCCTGAAACTCAGCCGCCGCCGAAGCCGAAGCGTCCCACAACGTTCGGCGAGTATCTGCGGGATGTCGGTGATGTCGTGCATACCGGTGCGGTGCGCGTCGCGGGAAGCGACGACAATACCGATTTCTATGCGGTCGCATTAACTCAGCAGGCACTTCGGCCCGGCACGGTTTACGCCGACCCGTACGGTCACGTCTTGATGCTGGTGCACCGAGTCCCGGAAGTGGATGGCAAGCCCGGCGTCTTTCTCGCGGTGGACGCAGAGCCTGACGGGTCGATCACGCGAAAGCGGTTCTGGCGCGGCAACTTCCTGTTCGCTCACGATCCCTCGCTCGGCAGCGCCGGCTTCAAGCGGTTCAGGCCGATCGTGCGTGACAGGAACGGCCCGTTGCGGCGGCTCGCCAATACCGAAATCGCCAAAAATTCGAGTTACGGCGATTTTTCGCTCGATCAGTCACAGATGAGTGCTGAAGATTTTTACGACCGGATGGATGACGTGATGTCGCCCGACCCGCTGAATCCCGTGAAAGCCATGACTGATGCCATCGAAAGTCTCCACGAACAGGTGAAGACGCGCGTGACATCGGTGGAAAACGGGCGAAAATATCTTGAGAAGAAGCCGGGCGAGATCGCGATGCCGAACGGCCCGTCGATCTTCCAGACGTCAGGCGCATGGGAAGATTTCTCCACGCCGTCGCGCGATTTTCGTCTGCTGATCGCGATCGATGTCGTGCGGGGATTTCCGGATCGCGTCATCCGGCGCGCGGCGCGCTACACGATGCCGAACGACAAGAGCGCCGACGTCGTGAAAAGCGAACTGCAGGGCGTGCTGGCGTCCGAACTCTCTTCGCGGAAAATAACCTATACCCGCAGCGACGGCTCTCAATGGACTTTGTCGCTCAAGGATGTGCTGGATCGGATGACCGATTTCGAGATGGCCTATAATCCGAACGACTGCGCCGAACTCCGGTGGGCCGCACGCGACAACACCGATGAGGCTTCGACCTGCAAGCGACGCGCTCCGCAGGCGCAACGGGCAAAGATGTCGTCGGACTATCGTAGCTGGTTCCGTGAGCGCCGCTGGCCGACGCGCGCCTCCTGACACGTTTGTGGGTGCTGCATTGCGCGCCCGGAGACTATCCGTCGGGCCGGGCGGCGATGTCGGAGCGCATGCAAACGTCGTCTGCAATGCGCCAATCTGTCCCGCCTGGCGCACTGGCGGAAGTCCAGCGATCCGATACCCTGAAGAAAAAATTCAGGGAGGACATCATGCTGAAAATCAGTCGCCGTCATTTCATCGCTGCGGGGAGTTCGGCGCTCGCAATGCCGTTCGTGCTTCGCGGCGCGTCGGCACAGTCGTCCTGGCCGTCGCGTCAAATCCGGATGATATGCAGCTATCCTGCAGGCGGACAAACCGATCTGCTGGCACGCGCGTTCGGCGAATTCATTTCCAAGCAAGTGGGACAGAACGTCATTATCGAAAACAAGGCGGGTGCCGCAGGCTCCATTGGTACGGCTGAAGTGGCGCGCGCGGAGCCGGACGGGCACACTATTCTCTGCTCCATCTCGACAACCTATGTGATGAACCGGATGATGATGAAGAATCCGGGCTACGACATGGACAAGGACCTGACCCTTGTGAGCATCATTCCGGGTGCGGGACTGCTGCTCGTCGCAAGTTCGAAATCCGGCGTCACGACACTGGACGAGTTCGTCGCTTTCGCGCGCAAGAGCGGTAACGTGAATTTCGGCACCTACAGCGCCGGCTCGGCTCCGCACATGACAATCAACGAATTGAAAAAACAGTATGGCCTGAGCATCGAGCCGATCCACTATCGCGGCGAAGCGCCGATGTGGACGGGACTCGCGGACGGCTCGCTCGATGTCGCGATGGGTAGCTACACCGCCGCGCAATCCGTGCTGCAAAGCAATCGCGGGGTTGCATTCGCGGTGCATTCGAAGAAGGTCGATGCAATTCCGAACATCAAGACTTTGCCGGAACAAGGCGCGACATCGAAGTTCTTCACTGTCAGTGGCTTCACGGGCTGGGCTTTGCCGAAAAAGACGCCGCAGCCCGTTGTCGATCGGCTGGCGCAATTGTGCGTGGCCGCCAACAGCGATCCGAAAGTGAAAGAGGTTCTCAGCACATTCGTGCTGGAGCCGGCGCTTGGGTTCAAGGAAACCAACGAGCTTTATCAGCGCGAATTGCCGGTCTGGATGGAGAGCGCTCGCTCGCTGGGTCTAGAGCCGGTGTAGAGCCGAAACCAGCTAGTTGATCTTACGCGCGTTCAGCGGCGGCAAAAACGTATCGTCGAAAATATCGGCGGGCAGGGGACGCTTGCGGAATTCGTGATCCTCCGCGATCTGGCTGACGCCTGCTGCGAAGCGGTCGTCATTGATGCCGCCGAGGCCATGCTGTTTGACGTCATCGGTCACGATATTATCTTGGATGCTGGCACGAAGCCGCGCCAGTTCGACGTCGCGCGCGCCGCCGCTCATTTGCGCCAGCACATCGTCGATGGCGCGCGCCGGATCTTTTACCGTGAGGCGAATGCCCGCGATTGTCGCGCGAATGAAGGCCTTCACGGCGTCGGGATTGCTCGTCGCGAATTTCGGATTGACGATCAACGCGTGGCCGTAAACCTCGCTGCCATAGTCGGCAAAGCGGAGAACCGCGAGGTCGGCTGCCGGAATGCCGCGATCGCGCAGATTGATCGCAGATAGAAATGAAAAGCCGGTCACGGCATCGACCTGACCTGCGGAAAGAATCGGCTCCCGGACCGCTGCGCTGATCTTTTCCGTTTTGACTTTGCCAAGCCTGATGCCGTTATGGCGTGCGATCGCCGGCCATAGCCGCGCAGCGAGATCGTTTTCGGCGACGCCAAGCGTTTTGCCTTCGATGTCCGACATCTTGGCGATGCCGCGGCTCTTTCGCGCGATGATCGCGTAGGGCGGCTGATTGTAAAAAACAAACACTGCCTTCACCGGGACGGCATCGTCCTTGTCGCGATAACGGATCAGCGCATTGATGTCCGCAAGCCCCATGTCGCTGTCCCCGCTCGAGACACGCGCGATCGCATCCTGCGATCCCGTTGCCGCATTCATCGCGACTGTCAGTCCCTCTGCGCGAAAAAGTCCTTTGCTCGCCGCCACAATGAACGGAGCGGCCGCGCCGTCGATGGCCCGATCGAGCGTAAAATGCAGCGTTGCGGCGCGGGCCGGATGTGCAGCAGCAAACGCTGCGCACACCAGTGCAGCCAAAGTCAGACATATTTTGCGGGAAAGCAGCAGGGTCGGACGCTTCAGCATGCGCGGCACTTAAATTGCAGGACGTCCCAGAGTTTTATCGGCGTCCGGTATGTTGCTTTAATGACCGCTGTTTCGCGGTCTGATGATACTTTGAATAGCAGCCTCACGCCGCGATTTCGCCTTGAATCGTTCAGCTTGCATTATGCCGATGGAACCCAATGTAATGCTTCGGGGTTGCCCTTTATCTGGCCATGCGGGTCATGGCAGCCCCACAAAGGAAGTTGAAATGTTCACTCGTGAGACTTTGCCTTCTCCCTTCAGCCGGGCCGTCGTTCTGGCGACGGCTGCGGCACTCGTCTTGTCCGTGGCCGTTCCACCATCGGCCGCTCAGGCCCGGCCATCCGCACCTGCTGTGAAAGAGACCTCTGCCGGGGTCGCCGTTGCCAGCGAAGCAACGGATTTCAGTTCGCGCCGCCGGGTCGCGCGCCGCGGATATCGCGGCAACAATGCCGCCGGTCTGGCCTTCATGGGACTGGCGCTCGGCACCGTCGGTGCTGTCGTCGCTGAACAGCGCCGCCGCGATTATTATCGCGACAACTACTATTACGGCGGCAACCCCTACTACGGTAATCGCTACTATGGCGCGCAGCCTTATTACGGCGGCGGCTATTACGGCTACTGAGTTTCGCAGGAGCTTCTTCAACCCGCCGGGAGAAATCCCGGCGGGTTTGCTTTTTGGGGAGCATTTTCAGGCTGTTGCGTCGGCCGTTAACACGCTGGCGAGGTATTTCCTCTAGTTTGGAACCATGAGTGATTCGCTCGAACGGCTTTATCACGCGGTGGTTGCGGCCAAGGATCTCGATCCTTCGACGTCGCGCACGGCCCGGCTGTTTCAGCGGGGCCCCGCCAAAATGGCCAAGAAGCTGGCGGAAGAAGCCATCGAAGTCGTCATCGACGCCGTGAACGGCAAATCGGACGCCGTGATCCGGGAGAGCGCCGACCTGCTTTATAATTTGTCGGTTCTCTGGGTCGCCGCCGGTGTCCGGCCACAGGACGTCTGGTCCGAGATGGATCGACGTGAGCGGGCACAGGGGATTGCCGAAAAGCTTCCGAAGATGCCCTCCAACAAGGGACATGGGCTCTCGTCCAGAAAAGCCGCCTCGGAAGGCGGGCCTGCGAAAACGCCCAAGGTCACCAAGCCAGCGAATTCCGAAAGCGTCGCTCGGCGACCAATTGCCGCGCTTCAGGGCGGACGGCTCAAAAAGCGTCGCTGATTAGCGCCGTCTGCACATTTCCGCGCATGGACAAATCGCCCTGAGGATGGTTCATCGCGCCATGCTGAGACGAATGTATGATTGGTGCATTGCCGCTGCCGACAAGCCCTATGCCCTCTGGCTGATGGGCGCCGTGTCCTTTGCGGAAAGTTCGTTCTTTCCGATTCCGCCGGACGTGATGCTGATTCCGATGTCGCTGGCGCGGCCGCAGAAGGCGTGGCTCTACGCGCTGGTTTGCACGGTGACGTCGGTCGCGGGCGGTGTCGTCGGATATGCCATCGGCGCGCTGCTCTATGACAGTGTCGGACAGTGGCTGATCAATCTCTATGGCTATGGCGACAAGGTGGAGGCGTTCCGCGCGTCTTATGCCGAATACGGCGCATGGATTATTTTGCTTAAAGGTCTCACGCCGATCCCGTACAAGCTCGTGACGATCACCTCCGGTTTCGCCAACTACAATTTGCTACTGTTTATCATCTTCTCGATCATCGCGCGGGGCGGGCGGTTCTTCATCGTCGCGATTTTGCTCAATCGCTACGGCACGTGGATACGCGAGGTCATCGAGAAACGTCTGGGCCTTTGGGTGGCTATCGCGGCCGGAGTTCTGGTGATCGGTTTTATCATCGCGTTCCGGCTGTTCTGACGAACGGGTCTTTTCGGTTCAGCGGCGGCGGGATACTCTCACCACCATGTTCAATCACCGCGGCGGGCAATTCGTGGACGTGCGGGGATGCGCGATGCTGACAGCGAGCGTGCTGTCGATCGCTCTCGGCGCGACGACCGTATGCGCGCAGCAGAAGCCGCCTCCGGCTGCTCCATCGCAACAGGCCGCGCCGCCAGTTTCTTCCGAACCCGTGCCCGTTCCCGCACAGACCGATCCGGGACTGATTGAAGGGCTTGGCAAGCTTCTGAAGGATTCAGCGTCGGGCCTGACGTCTAAATTGCCGACACCGGGGCAGGCGCTCGACGGACTGAACTCAAGCACCAAGGACGCAACAGACAGTTTGAAACGCATTGCGCCATTGTCCGCTCAGACGATGGTCGCTGGCCGCACCATCTGCCCTCCCGCTCCAAACGGCGCTCCGGATTGCAAGGCCGCCGCAGATCAGCTCTGCAAGGAAAAGGGTTACGGCGCCGGCAGCGGGGTCGACATCGAATCGGCCCAAAAATGCTCGGCAAAATCGTACTTTACCGGTCAGGGTGCGTGCCGGACGGAAAATTTCGTCACCCGCGCGGTGTGCCAGTAAAGCGCCGACCCTCTTTCAAGACGTCATCGCACCCCGTATGACCTTGGCATCATTGCCGCGGCACCGCCTTCGTGCGCCGGTTCGTGTGGGGAGAAAAAATTCCAATGTCGATGCCAGCCCTGTTCAAAAATCGTCTTTCGATTCCAGCAATCGGCTCGCCGCTGTTTATCGTATCCGGACCTGACCTTGTCATCGCGCAATGCAAGGCGGGGATCGTCGGTTCGTTTCCGGCGCTGAACGCGCGTCCTGCGACGCTGCTGGATGAATGGCTGCACCGGATCAGGGAAGAACTCGCAGCCCACGACAAGGCACATCCGGATCGCTTGTCCGCGCCCTTCGCCGTCAATCAGATCGTGCACAAATCGAACAACCGTCTCGATCAGGATATGGCGGTCTGCGAAAAGCATAAGGTGCCGATTGTGATCACCTCGCTCGGTGCGCGCGAGGAATTGAACCAGGCGGTGCATGGCTGGGGCGGCATCACTTTCCATGACGTGATCAACCAGAAGTTCTCGCGCAAGGCGATTGAGAAAGGCGCAGACGGTCTGGTACTGGTTGCGGCGGGAGCCGGCGGTCATGCCGGCGCGATCTCGCCGTTCGCGTTCGTTGCAGAAACCCGGCAGTGGTTCGATGGACCGATCGCGCTCTCAGGCGCGATCGGCACCGGCCGCGCCATTCGTGCCGCGCGCGTGCTCGGCGCTGATTTCGCCTATATCGGCTCGGCGTTCATCGCCACGCAGGAGGCCAACGCGCCGGACACCTATAAGGGGATGATCGCGGCCTCGTCCGCCGACGACATCGTCTATTCCAACCTGTTCACCGGCGTGCACGGCAATTATCTCAAGCCATCCATCGTGGCCGCCGGTATGGACCCGGACAATCTGCCGGTCTCCGATCCATCCAAGATGAACTTCGGCACCGACGCCAGCGGCGAGCGCAACAAGCCCAAGGCCTGGAAGGAAATCTGGGGCAGCGGGCAGGGCATCGGCAGCGTCGACAAGGTGCTGCCGGTGGCTGAACTGGTTGCGCGCCTGAAGAAGGAATACGACGCGGCGGTCGACGCTCCGTTGTAATCGTTGCAAGGCGAGTCTCGCACGATGGAAGCAGTCTTTCACATCGACGGAAATCGCGTGACCACGCGCGAGCACGCCGGTGGCCCGTGGGATCCCACGGTGCAGCATGGCGGCGCTCCTTCGGCGCTGGTGACATGGGCTGCGGAGCAAATCCCGACATCGCAACCGATGCAGGTCGCGCGCATCACCGTGGACCTGATGCGTCCGGTGCCGGTGGGGCCGCTGACGTTCGAGACCGAAGTGGTGCGCGAAGGCCGCAAGATCCAGCTCTGCTCGGTGCGGCTTTTCTCGAACGGCGTCGAGGTCGTGCGCGCCAGCGTGTTGAAAATCCGGATCGAGGCAGTGACTTTGCCGTCTGATGTCGAGCCAATGCCGCTCGATGTGCCAGGCCCAGAGGAAGGCAGGGTGCAAACACCGGGGCAAAGCGGCTTTGCAAGCTGCGTGACCCTTCGCGCGGTTCGCGGCGGTTTCCTCAAGCTTGGGCCTGCGGCGATCTGGTTTCGCGACGATCGTCCGATGGTCGAGGGCTTTGCGAATTCCTCCGCCATGCGCGCAGCGCTGACGTCGGATTTCTCCAACGGCGTGGCGTCCGCCATCGATTTCAGCAAATGGACATTCATCAACGCCGATCTCTCGGTCACGCTGGCACGGCAGCCGGTCGGCGACTGGATTCTGCTGAATTCGCAGGCGACGCTCGGCGATGACGGCGCAGGAATTGCGATCTCGCGGCTGGCCGATAGCCAAGGCTATTTCGGCCAGGCCGTGCAATGTCTTGTGATTGAACCGCGCTAAAGCGCGCGGCGTCCGCTCCTTCTTATTCTTGAAATACCTGCATAGCGAAGCGCGGCCTTGCGTTCTCAAAAGGCCATTCGTTGATGCCTAAGCGATAAATACCGCTCCTTGACAACCGTCGTTATCTTAAAATAACATTGTTATTAAATATGGACAAGGGTTCGATGAAAGACTGGTCGGATAGCGTCAAAAGCGCGAAGCGGGACTTGCTGCTGCGCGCGGCACGGGAAGAGTTTGCCGACGAGGGGTTGGAGGGTGCCACCATGCGCGGCATCGCCGCGCGCGCAGGCTGCTCGACCGGAGCGATCTATCCGATCTACGAAAGCAAGGAAGCGATTTACGCCGACTTGCTGCAGCACTCGCTGTCGTCGCTGGATGCGCATGTGGCAAGCGCTGTGCAATCGGCCAATTCGCCGAAAGCGCAGGTCGAAGCCGCCTGCGCAGCTTTCTTGCAATACTACATGCAGAACCGCTTCGAGGTGAATCTCGGTCTTTATGCATTTCGCGGCGTCAAACGTCAGGGCGTCGGCAAGTCGCTCGACGACGCGCTGAACCGCGCCTTGTGGAAAGTGCTCGAGCGGATTGCGGTGCCGCTGGCGCAACTACGCGGTCTCGAACCGGCGGATGTCAGGCCCTGGGTCGCGCTTCTGTTCAGTCAGATGATCGGCGCGCTGGTTCTGCAGATGTCGGGACGGTTGAAATTTCTGAAAACCGATGCGCGGGCTTTGCTCGACCTCATGCTGATGCAAATCGGAGCATCGGACGTGGCGTTGCAAGTATCGCCTGTTCGTCGCCGTAAACACTGAATGCCAACCAAAAATAAAAAGGAAAGTTTGAATGGTCAGGATCGAAAAACAGGGCAGTGTCTGGACAATCATTCACAGCCGCTTCCAGGAAGCGCGCAACGCCATGGACCCCGCCAGTGCCGATGCGCTGGTGGATGCTTTCAAACAATTCGACAACGACGACTCTGCCAGCGTTGCGGTGCTGTGGGGCGAAGGTGGTGCATTCTGCGCCGGATGGGATCTCAAATTTGCCAGCACGCTGTCGGACCGCGATGCTTTTCAGCGCGACGTCGTGGACGGCTTGGCGTTTCCAGTCGGCGCGAATGCAGCACCGCGCGGACCGCTCGGCCCCACGCGGCTCGAACTTTCTAAGCCGGTGATCGCGGCGGTTGAAGGGCCTTCCGTCGCAGGCGGCATGGAATTGGCGCTGTGGTGCGACATTCGCGTGATGGCGAGCAGCGCGTATTTCGGTGTCTATTGCCGCCGCTGGGGCATTCCGCTGCTCGATGGCGGAAGCGTTAGGCTGTCCCGCCTCGTCGGACAAGGTCGCGCGATGGAAATCATCCTCACCGGACGCAAAGTGCCGGCTGACGAAGCTCTCCGCATCGGCATGTGCGAGCAGGTTGTCGAGCCGGGGGGTGCACGCGCCGCGGCTGAAGCGATGGCGCGCGAGATAGCGCGTTTTCCACAAGAGGCCGTTCGCGCTGATCGCCGTTCAGTGATCGAGACCTATGGCTTGCCGACGCGCGAAGCGTTGCGGCGGGAATGGGTCAACGGTGTCGATGCCCATTTCAAGGAAGGAGCGGCGGGTGCAGGCCGCTTTTCGAAAGGCCTCGGCCGTCACGGCGATTTCGGAAAAATCTGATGACGTGATGGCGCTTCATGTCGGGCTGCTGTTGAACGATAAACAAGAAAGATTGCAGGGTTGAACGAAGCAGCCCTGCGGCGATCTCACTGTCTCGCTCTTGACGCGCGTCCGCTCAACGCAATACTCGTGCGGATTGCACGATATTTTTGCTCGGGGCAGGCTTTCATGAAAATCCATTTTCCATTTCAGGTCACAAAACCGACCTCGGTCATCTCGTTTTCTTTCGCGTTGGCGGCATGCGCCATTCATCCTGTGCAAAAAGATGCGACGGGATTTCGAACGGTCGATATCGTCGATCGCATCAGATGTGAGACGCGCCTCGCAATTCAGGACAAGGCGATCGATCTTCTCAGTCGTCAAAAGGACGATCGTTCCCGGCGAGTTGCGGAAGAGTTGCGCGCCGATCGCAAAGCATTTCTGAGGATAAAGTTGGCCGACCTTCCCACCGACAAGGAGCGCGCTTTTTATCTCAGATACATCAAGACCGGAATTGCTTATGATTTTACGTTTGACATAACCGAAGACAATAAGGCGAGCGCTACTGTCGACCCCGTCAAGTTAATCACCAACGGAACGGTTGGTGTCGGCCTCAGTGGAAGTGGTGATTTTGCTCGCCAGAACAGCCGTCACTTTGTCATGAGCGATACTTTCGAAAATCTCTTGTACAACGCTCCTTCCACTTGCGACGACGACTATAAGCCGGAGAATTTTATTTATCCGATTGCCGGCTCTGTGGGCATGGCGGAGCTGATCGATACTTTTATCGACTTGAACGAGGACAAAAATCTCGCGCCGCTCGCGGCGGGTAATTCCCGTGTTTTTGCCGACACGCTAACCTTCACCACGACCATTACAGGATCCGCCAGTCCTCACGTCACTTTAGCACCCATTGGCAATCGTTTTGGATTAGCTTCTCCGGCGAGCTTCACTGCCTTTGGATCGCGAGCTGACAAACATCAAATGATTGTGGGCCTGTCGATGGACGCCTCGCCATCCGCGCCGAAAAAACTGACGGCAAGTGTGTTCTCAGGGTTCGTCCAGCAACGCTCGGCGCTGGCAAAAACTTCGGTTACTCCGACCGAGCAACGCGCATTGGAGGCGGTGAGCCAGCAAAGGCTCGATACGTTCTATGATCGTTTCGGAACGGTCTTGGCGCGCTAAAGGGTCTGCAAGCTGCCGACTTTACGGCGTCTGATGTTTGGAAATTGGTGCCCCTGGCCGGAATCGAACCAGCACTCCTTGCGGAACTCGATTTTGAGTCTCTTCCCCAAGCCTTGATAGACATCGATGCGAATCGATGAGCGTTGAAATGCTAATAATTCTAGGCCTCTAGCGACATTTGGACATTGACGAAGGTTCGTCGCATTTGATAGCGCGTGTTACCTCAGTGCTACCGTGAAATTGCACGGGCACCTTTGGAGTAGTGGCCAATGGTTCGCCGAATGCTGACCAAGACACTCACTGACTCGTTGAAGACCAAAGGTTTGGACTACGTCGAATGGGACGGGGCTTGTCCGGGATTTGGCGTGCGGGTTTCGGTGAACGGCTCAAAATCTTACATTCTAATGTACAGGGCGGGACGAGGGAGAACTGCGCGGCTACGCAAGGTCACCATTGGCAAAGTGGCGGACCTAACAGTCGGTGAGGCTCGCAATGTTGCTCGGCAGCTGCGAGGGGACGTGGCGCGCGGGGACGACCCGGCCAGTGAGGCTGCTCGCAAACGGCGGGAATTGACTATCAAGGAGGCTGTTGAGCGCTATGTGACCGAGCATGTGCTGGTCCATAATAAACCCTCATGGGCTGCGCAGGTTCAACTTCTTTTGAAGGTGCACATCCTCCCGGAGTTCGGCGCAACACGTCTGGGTGATGTGTCGCGAGCAGATTTGATCAAATGGCATGCCCGTAAACCCGCCGGCAGTTACGGTACCAATCGATGTCTAGCGGTGCTGAGGAAACTATTTACTCTCGCGCATCGCGACTGGCAGTTGATAGAGGCAAATCCAGCGTCGGGGATAAAGCAACATCGGGAAACTTCTCGTGAAAGATTCTTTGATGACGCTGAAATCGCCGCTATTGGCGCTTGGCTTTCTTCACAAAACCTGATTCTTGAAAGCTGTCATTTCGTTCTAGCCACCCGACTCCTGCTCCTAACCGGAATGAGACTGGGCGAAGTATTGACTCTGCCTTGGGCAAACATCGACTTAGGCCGAAACCTACTTCGACTGTCGGACGGCAAAACCGGAGCACGCATAGTCGCACTTAATCCAGAGGTTGTCGCTTATCTTGCCGAAACAAAATTTCGAGGGGAATACGTAGTAGGACCGAATGATGGGTCGGTTGCGTTGACGAAGGGCAGCTATCACGCATTTTGGAGACGCCTGCTTAAGGCAACGGGCCTCACAAACGCTCGGCCTCATGACTTTCGCCATACCGTGGCAACACTTGGGGCGATGAGCGGAGCGAATGCCTTCGTTCTCCGCGATCTCCTTGGCCACAAGACTGTAGCAATTACGTCCGGTTATGTTGCTAGAACGCTGGACCCAGTGCATGCCGTTTCTGCATCAATCGGAAAACACATCAATTCGGCGCTGAATCCCCCAACCAATGTCCGTGCTGAGGTTATAAACATCGCACGTTCTCCTCTCGGCCAAAGTCGAGGCGCAAGAAAGCGAAGCACGCAAAATTTGGCAAAACGCTGATATTTTTTCTCAGGGTATATCTTTCCGTCAGAGGCATTTTATATTATAGCAATCGACGTGTGATGATTTCCTCTTATTAATCGTCACATTTCGGGCTTCGTTGCTGAATGGCTGCGGACGACACGGATATCGCGGACTTTGAATTTTGCATTCGATGTTCGTCATATCGCACCTCGTCCCCAGAGCGCGGTCGCGGCACATTTTATGTCCCGCGTTGAAGCTTTTCACAGTGCGTAATTCGCGAAATCGATCTCTGTATGTTTGGAGTGGTGGCTTTTAGCTGCCCTGTTGAACGCATAATACGATTCCGTGGAACGCCTTCGCCCATTCACCTGCGAGGCTTCTTTGATGAACCATCCAAACCACGACACAAACGTACCTATCGTTTCGGCCTCACCTTTGGCGAGACTCAGTGAGGCCGCCTTAGCTGATGTGTACCTTACGTCCGTTCATGCGGCAGCTTTGTTGGGCCTTCGGGCAAGCACGCTAGCTGCGTGGCGCTGCTTGAAAAGTGATGGTCCTCCTTTTGTAAAGATTGGATCGGCTGTCCGCTACCGCAGGTCGGCGCTTCTCGCCTGGGCTGAAGCGCGCACTCATGAATCAACTGGGTCTTTCTCCTTGTCGAAGGAGAAAGGTCATGGGTAACGATCCGGAGTTCGACGTTGCAATAGAGAGAATGGTGCAGCGCGCTCGCGAGTTATATGGCGAGAGTTTTGCAACGGACGAAGTTACCTTGCAGGTAACACTTCCAGAGGCGGACTTCCAGCGAACCAGCTTTGGTCCTTCCCGAGCGTATGCACAAAATCGATCAATCAGCTTTTCAAATATTCCCCATCGGCAATGGCTGATTGCGCCCGACCTGTTGCGTGGGGAAATTACTTTGGCCGCGTCACCGGGCGGAGTGGGCAAATCGTCTTATGCCGCCGCCCAATCAGTATCGGCCGCAACAGGAAAACCCTTTCTCCAGAAAAAAATCTATTCTGGACCACTTAAGGTTCTCTACATCAACGGGGAAGATAGCCGGGAAGAAATGTTGCGTAGAATCTGGGCGATTTGCCAACATCACTGTATTAACGAGGCGGAACTGTTTCGACTGCAGCTTTTTGGCGTTGACGATTGGCAGGTTCAATCTCTCACGTTTCTGAGCAACGAAAAATTTGGTCAATCCGTCAATCAGGCGGGGATGGATATCTTTGAAACGCTTCTTCAGGAAATAGCTCCTGACTTGGTCGTAATTGATCCTCTGATCGCATTTTGCGGTGCGGGTAACATGAACGACAACGCGGCCATGGGCAGCGTAATGAAATCGATAAAACGGCTCGCAAACAAATTCAAAGTGGCGATGCTGATACTACATCACACCAGAAAGGGTGCTGATATCAGCACGTCCGATTCGATAGGTGGAGCGTCTTCGATAGTGAATCTTGCACGGCGCGCGCTGCAATTTGCATCAATGACCGCGGAGGAGGCCGCGCAAAACAGAATACTTCCGTCCGAACGGGCATCGTATTTTCGCATTGTGGCTTCTAAGTCTAATCTAGTGCCCGCTTCGGTTAACACCGAATGGTATCGCTTGTGTAGCATCGTACTACCAAATGCCTGTCCACCCATTTACCCCAACGGTGACAACGTGCAGGCAGTGGAAGCCGTCGTTCTGCCGCTCCTGGCGTCAAAGTACGGTGCGGCGGAGCAGATAATTTTCGCTGCAATTCTAAAAGTGGTTGAGCAAGGTAAGAACATCGACGGGGAGCGGCATCCTTATAGCCCGAGCCTTTCTGGGGCCGCCAACAAGCGCTCTTTGCTCGGGGACGCGACGGCCGCTTCATTGCTTGCGACACAAAGTTCTTGGTCCTCAAACGACATCGCCGCGATCGTTCGGCGTTGCGTCAAATCTATGATTTCGGACGGCCGACTTGTTGTCGAGTTGATACCGGACGGCAGGTTTCGACGTGGTACCGGACTTAGGACCAAAGCAGGCGCATTGCCGCAGGGCACCGCACCTGTGCAGAGCGGACGGATTGAAAGCGAATTGCATGCTGAGCCGGTAATCAAGGTGAACCCTGTGGTCAATGAAATGACCAGTCCCCAAGGGGGTGTGGTGGTCAATAGCTCCTCTTTAGAGGAGCATTGACCATGCCCATCATGCAATCACTGGAGAAAGTAATGACGGCTAAAGCATTTGTAGAAGCGCGAGTTTTAAAAGCCTTTGAAACCGCGCCGGACAAGGACAGTCGATTTCGAAGAAACCCCTTCACGGGTGGTTCTTACGTTGCCGGTGAAGACCCTGAGGATCAACAGATAGCCCTTGCGGTCGCGGTTGTTGAAATAGCGCTGGCATTCAAGAAACTTGAAATTCCTGGCGCTCCGGACTTCCCTTCTAGTTATGCCGCAAGAGAGGCTTTGAAGGGGCTTGGTCCGTATCCCCATATGGTTGCGTTGTGGGCTCGCTCCTTAGCAGCAAATAAATATCGAGCCCACGATCACCCCACCTTCGAGGACTACGTCGCTGGCGTGCTGGCTCATCCAGAACTGAGCGCGATGCTACAACGTATCTACCCGGGCTTTCCTCATCACGTTGTGCCCGCGCCTCTGCCTGGTCTTGATGCCTCTGGCTATTGCAATATTTGAACAAAGGGTCGTGCCGTCCCTGCACTCCTGCAGTGCATTGAGTGCCTTAGCAATCGTGCCCGTTGGACACAGATCGGTAAGAAAAGCAATTGAACCTGTCTTTTCTCGCGCAACTCAAAGCCGCGAAGGCTGTCATCAAACCATCTGATCCATGGCTTGAGCGACTGCGAACGCTTCGAGGCGTCAAAGGGGATGATGGAGTGGAAAGGCTACCCACCGACACAATTTTTGATGCTCTTGATCTCCCGCCATTCAGGCGAACGCCCGAAGCTGGCAAGCGCGTCAAGGCTTTGATGTTGGACTTGGGCTGGACTGCAGTAAGGGGGCGGCACCTAACTGGCAACGGCCGCCGTTCGCGCGTGAGAGGATATGCGCGATAGCAAGTCGAGACCGCCAGGGGGAAGCTGGCTTCAAGCGTTGCCCCCGCCTGCGTTGGCCATTAAGCTTTCGGATACTTTGAGAGCGTCGGCTGGATCAAAACCTATTGCCTCTGCAAAATCCAAAAACTCGACTACGTCGATACGACGCTGCCCGCTTTCGACGGTTGCAACGAATGATTGCTACCGGCGCAGCTTCTTCGCTAGCGTCGCCTGAGTGAGGCCCGCTTTCATCCGACGATCTATAAGAAGAGCAATAAGTGCTCTTTGCCGCGCCGACCCGAGGGTCTTTGGCATGCGTTGTCCCAAAGTGAGCGGCAAACAAATAATCGGATTTTACAGATTATCTAAAAATCAGATAATTCCGTATACCAACGGGATGGTCGCTGTTGAGCAGTTGCCATAGAATCCGAATCTGCGGCGGTAAACGACATATTTTAGCGTTTCTCCCGACTCTTTAACGCAGCCATTGAAGTCAGCGAGTCTCAAATGACCAATCGAAAAAATTTAGGTCTGCTAATTATTTTAATTTCTGTTGGGTTTGTTTTGATCGGATTTCTATTCTCTACTTACGATAAAAAAATCGGACTCTTTGATAACGTGATGCATAGCAGGGTCGTTTTAGTCGAGACTTCGGATTGTAGATCAATTGGAGGCCCCGAGCTCAGTTGTGCGCAACCAGGTCTAAGCGTTCCATATCGCTGGCTTGTCGCGCTAGGCTTTTTCGGTCTGCTCACGGGCATCTACCTCTCAAAAGCCTCGCGCCAATGAATAAGTTTGTTTTTATTGTCTGCGTGATGTGTTGTGCATTTGGGGCCACTAATGCGCGAGCCGATCTGACGTTCTCGCAATGGGCACGTGGCCCTTCGGAGGGTCTAGGTGTTTATGCCGAGGTGCTAGGTTTCTTGGATCGTTGGAAGCTTTGTCTTTCATCGCAAAAACTATCGTTCAGTGCGATAGGTGAGGGGGTCGTTCTGTACGCAAAAGCGAATCCAATTATGGAAAGTCAGCCAGCGGCGGCGGTTATATTAGCGTTTATCAACGACCGATGTGGTTTGGTTCAAAAAAGGTAGCGGTTCCTTCGTCGCTGTACGACCGCTTGCTGATGGAGTTCCGCAACTGCGAAATTTGTATTTTCATAATCTCTGTTGATAGGGAGCCTCCGCGAAAAGGGGCGGGCTACCTTATGGCGAGTCCAGATCGGGGGGCGGTCGCCCCAGCTAAGTGAGCCGTCTAAAATTTCGCGTGTTACCTTGGTGTTACCTTCCGTAAATCGGGCGGTACACCGCAGAAATCACAGAAAAGAAAAAACTGATTGTTTGTAAATTGGTGCCCCTGGCCGGAATCGAACCAGCACTCCTTGCGGAACTCGATTTTGAGTCGAGCGCGTCTACCAATTCCGCCACAGGGGCCAACGTGACTTGCCTGACGGCCGGTCGCGAAGCGGGCGGACTATAGCCAGCGTCTGCTTGCGGTCAACCGCCTGTGATGGCCCCAGCATCGACAGCCCGGCTGTCGCAGGTTAGGACCAGCGCCGGACAGGAGATTAGGCTTGGCGAGCGACATGACAGTGAAGCGGGGACAGACCGGCGGCATGACCGATCCGGTTTTTGCCGCGGCCGCCGGCATCGCCGTGGTGTCTGTTGCGACCCTTGCGGGCGCATGGTTCATGCAATTGGTGCTCGGCATCCAGCCGTGCCCGCTCTGCCTTGAACAGCGCTACGCGTACTACGCCGCCATCCCGGTTGCGGCTCTGATTGCTCTTTGCGCGTTACGCGGCGTGCCCCGCCGCAATCTGGCGGGCGGTCTTGTGCTGCTTGCGCTCGCATTCATCGTCAATGCAGGCCTCGGCGTTTATCACGCAGGAGTGGAGTGGGCGTTCTGGCAGGGGCCGACCGATTGCAGCGGTCCGATTGTCGATTTCGGCAACACAGGCAATTTGCTCGACGGTCTCAGCAAGGTGAAAGTCGTCCGCTGCGATGAAGTGCAGTGGCGCTTTCTTGGGCTTTCGCTGGCCGGCTATAGCGCGCTGATCTCGTTCGGTCTGGCGGTGCTGGCCGTGTGGGGCTGGAGCGACGACAAGGCTGAGGCCCAAGTTTAAGCGCAGCGTCGCATTCATCGCACGGTGACGATGTGGCGAGCCAGTGTGAACCGGCTCGCCACGATAAGATCAGTTTGGCTTGGCTGCACCCTTCTTGCATTCCGAGCGGAATTTCTTGCGATCCTTGCCATGAAGGCCTTTGGCGTCAGCCTGTTTCGAACAGTCGAGCGACGCGGCAGTGCGCTCGGCTTTGGCCTTCGGGGCAGGTGCTGTCTTCGCGGCGGGGGCCGGAGCGGGTGCAGGGGTTGGCGTTGTCGCTTGCGCGAAAGCAGAGCCGACAAGCATCAGGGAAGCGAAGGCGGTGGCAATGGTGCGGGTGGTCAGAGTGGTCATGATGAAACCTCGGGTTACGAACCTTGTGACCGTTGACCTGACATCATGAACCGCTGGTGAACGATGTGATGAGATGCGTTTTGTGGTGATCATTATTTTTTGATGGCCGCGCAAAGGCGTCCGTTGAAACACATTCCCGGTGAGCTAGGATGGTCTTTTCTTGATTGCACCTTCGAGGAGAGATTTCGATGAAGATCATGTCTTATGCGGCCGTTGCCGTTGCTGCGTCGGGATTGGCCTTGGCGATGGCTGGACCAGCGCACGCATTGTCTGCCCAGGAATGCAGCGCGAAATATCAGGCCGCTAAAACCGCCGGCACGCTCGGCGATCAGAAGTGGAATGATTTCCGCAAAGCCCAATGCGGTGCCGACGCGACACCTGCTGCCGCGACAACCGCGGCTCCGAAGGAAGCCCCGAAGGCAGCGGCTGCACCACCTAAGGAAGCACCGAAAGCCGTAGCCGCTCCCAAGGAGGCACCCAAAGCCGCCGAAGCTCCGAAGGCTGCCGCTGCTCCGGCTGCAGCAGGCGCTGCTGTATTCCCCACCGCTGTCGCGCCGAAATATTCCAGCGAGACTGCAGGCAAGGGCCGGATGCACACCTGCGTGGATCAATACAATGCCAACAAGGCGACCAACGCCAATGGCGGCTTGAAGTGGATTCAGAAGGGCGGCGGCTATTACAGCGAGTGCACCAAGCGGCTGAAGGGCTGACACACGCGCCTGAACATCAGCCGGGCGTTCGGCCCGGCTGACTTGACTTCGCTTTGTCCGGCGGCACACGGTTCACGCCTCGCGTTCATGCCGAGGTAGATCAAACCGAAGATGTCTTCGCCACAACGACGGTCGCGCACCCGGTGGGTGCTAGCGGTGTTCGCGCTGATCCTCGGCGCATATGGACTGCTGGCGTATCTGCTGTTGCCGTCGCTCTGGCGGCATTACGAGCATCAAAAGAAGCTCGACGGCCTGCCCGATGGTGACGCAGACCGCGCAAGGCATTCCCGCGGACCCCATCAATATAGGGGTCGTCGGATCATCGTCCGATCTGCTCTGCGCAATGCGCGCGGCGGGATGGTATGCCGCCGATCCGATCACATGGCGCTCCTCGCTGGAAATCTCCGGCAGCGTGCTGCTCGATCAGCCATACCCGGCAGCACCCGTCAGTCCGCTGATTTATGACGGACGCAAGGAGGATTTCGCTTTCGAAAAACCCGTCGGCAAAAGCGCCGACCAGCGGAATCATATCCGGCTTTGGATGGTGCTGAAGGACGGCGAGGAAAAGCGTCCGGTCTGGTTGGGCTCGGCGACCTTCGACCGGGGCGTCGGCTTCAGCCACTATACCGGCGCGGTCACCCATCACATCGCGCCGGATATCGATACGGAGCGGCAGCGCGTCGAAACAGACTTGCAGACAGCCGGCATGATCGAGGCGCGTTACAAGGTCGCCGGAGTCGGCCCCACCTTGCGCGGGCGCAACGGCGAGGGCGATCTGTACTATACCGATGGCGAGGTCTGGGTGCTGCGACTGGTTGAAGGTTGCGTCAAACGAACCCAGCCGCCCCGCGTGCTCGATGGTCCGGCCGTGACTGAACTTAAGGACACGATCTGGAAAAGCATCGCCGGTCTCTATCAAGCGTCACAACGATAGCAGACGGGCGTGCGCCGTTGACAGCGGCCCGTCGTGTCACATGATATGCAGCAAGTTGCATCGGAGCCGTTCATGATCGCGAGCCTCAGTCTCATTCTCATTTGCCAATTGGCGGGGGAGGTGATCGTACGCGGGCTACGCTTGCCGCTGCCGGGTCCGGTGCTTGGATTGGCTCTGTTGTTCATCGCTCTCATCACGCGCGATTACATCCCGGCTTTGGCGCGCGGACCGTTGCGCGAGGGCGAGGTGGAAGGCACCGCTAAAGGCATGCTGGCACATTTGTCACTGCTGTTCGTGCCGGCCGGTGTCGGCGTCGTGCAGCAGCTCGATCTGCTCGCCCAGCGCGGTCTGGCGATTTTCGGGGTTCTCGCAGCATCGGTGCTGGTAACGCTGCTGGTGACGGTCGGCGCATTTGTGATGACCAGCCGCCTGTTGCGCCGTGGGAGCAAAACCCCATGAGTGCCAATCCTTTTTCGCTGTGGGTCTATCTGTCTCAGACGCCGCTGCTGTGGCTGACCGTCACGCTAGTGGTGTATGCGATCGCGGACGCGGCCTCGTTTGCCACGCATCGTCATGCGCTGATGAATCCGGTGCTTCACTCGATCTGGATTCTCGGCGTTTTCCTTTATCTCACCGGCACCAGCTATACGGTCTATTTCAGCGGCGCGCAGTTCGTGCATTTTTTGCTCGGGCCTGCGACGGTTGCGCTTGCGGTGCCGCTCTATGAAAGCCGCAAGCTGGTAATGTCGGCCATCGTGCCGATGCTGATGGCGCTGATGGTCGGCTCGTTGACGGCGATCGTTTCGGTGATCCTGCTTTCGGAGGCCGCTGGTTTGCCGCGCGACGTCGTACTGTCGCTGGCGCCCAAGTCCGTGACTGCGGGCGTCGCCATGGGCATCAGCGAAATGCTCGGTGCCAATCCCGCGATTACGGCGGTCTCCACCGCGATCACCGGCATCATGGGTGCGATTGTGGTCACGCCAGTCATGAACGCGCTCGGCATCACGGACTTTCGCGCGCGGGGATTCGCCGCCGGGCTTGCGTCCCACGGTATCGGCACCGCGCGGGCGTTTCAGGTCAACGAAGTGGCGGGCGCATTCGCCGGGATCGCGATGGGGCTCAATGCGCTTGTCACGTCGCTGCTGGTGCCGATCGCGGTCACGCTTCTGGTGAAGTGAAGGCGGCAAGCATCCGCGCACTAGGAATTTTCCTAGGTTCTTTTCGGCAGGATCAGGATCATCATCCCGCAGTTCATCGTGATTTTGCGGTGATGCGGAATGCTACGAGCGCGTCGTTACACACCTGCTAGTGGGTCCGATTTGGCCAACCGGGTGCAATAAGCGAATGACGTTGAAATCAACCGTATCGGAATTCTTGGAAAACCTGCTGAAACGTCTGCATGCCGATGGCACGCCGATTGCGCTGCGCCCTGAAACGGACCTGCGCAGCGATCTTGGTTTAACCAATGCCAGAATCGCCAACCTCACCCCTGACGTGAACAACCAGTTCTCGACCGCTTTCTCGGCGGCCGATCTGGTGAAAGCGAGGACGTTCGAGGATCTGGTGGACCTGATCCATGCGGCGGCTCAGGCCGGACTTGCGATATGAGCGCCCGGTTGAATCAAGATCACGCCGCTTGCAGCGATCACGGATCGAGTTCGGTGTCCCAATAGAGATAATCGAGCCAGCTCTCGTGTAGGTAGTTCGGCGGGAACAACCGTCCGTTGCGATGAAGCTGATGGACTGTCGGCGCAAAAGGCGTCTGACGCGGAAACATGCGCGCCTGCTGCATGGTCATGTTGCCCTTGCGCAGGTTGCAGGGCGAACATGCTGCGACGACATTTTCCCACGTGGTCTGACCGCCGCGCGAGCGCGGGATGATGTGATCGAAGGTCAGGTCTTCTTGCGATGTGCAATACTGGCAGGAGAAACGGTCGCGCAGGAACACATTGAACCGCGTGAAAGCCGGATGCGTCGTCGGCTTCACAAACGACTTGAGCGACACCACGCTCGGAAGCTGCATCTCAAATGTCGGGCTATGCACCGCGTGATCGTAGTTCGCGACGATGTTCACGCGGTCGAGGAACACGGCCTTGACAGCATCCTGCCAGGACCACAACGACAACGGATAGTAACTCAGCGGCCGGAAGTCCGCGTTTAACACCAGCACCGGCCAACCGCCTTGCGAGACATGTGCGTTCAAGTAACGCTCCTGGCCCAGGCCCCTATTGGCTGCGAAGCAGCTTGTGCTGGCATACTACAGGCAGCGTGACGGGATTGTGAAGGGCGTTTCCGCAAGAGCCGGACCGCGTTCCCGCTACTCATGGAGCGACAGCATATGCGCCTGTTGGGGCTGCATTGCGCCGAATCGCCGGTCGGGGCCGCCCGGACCCCATTCCTTCGCGCGCTTGCGAATTCGATCTGGTGCGAGAAACCAGAAGGCCGTCCGAACTGAGCGGGTGACGTCATGTCCGCGCTCCCGTTTTCTTTTTCGCTTTCTTCGTCGCTGTCTTTCGTAGACCACTCTTGGCCTTCTTTGCCGACGGTTTTGCGACGCGGGATTTGTTTGAAGCGGGTTTGGTCTTTAAAATTGATTTCGCTTTTGGCGTTACGGTCTTTGCCGTTCCCGCAATCACACCCTCGCGCTTCTTCACGGCATGATAGTAAGCCCACCACAAATGCGCGGCTGCACCGCGCATCGGCCGCCACGGCTCTGCCAGCGGCTGCATCTCTTTGACTGTCGGCCGTGCCTTCAAACCGAGGCCGATCCGCATCGCTTCCTGAACAGCGAGATCGCCTGCGGGCCATGCGTCGCCGTGACCGAGACAGAACAGCAAATAAATGTCCGCACTCCACGGCCCGATACCGTGCAGCTTCGTCAGCGTCGCATGTGCCGCGTCGGCATCTTCTTCCGCCAGTACATCAAGATTGAGCCGCTCCTCGCACAACTCGCGAGCGATGAACTTCAACGACTTGATCTTCGCGCCGGACAGTCCGAGACGAGCGAGCCTGTCGGCGCGCGCGCTCTTGAGCCGGTCATGATGAAACGGATCGAAGGCGGCGCTGACGCGGCCCCAGATCGACGCGGCGGCTTTTGTCGAGAGCTGCTGACCGCAGACAATGGCTGCAAGCCCGGCGAAACCCGGTTCGCGCCGCCGCAGGTCCGGCATCCCGGCGGTATCAAGGACAGGCCCTAAACGGGGGTCGAGACGAACCAGCGCGTTGATCGCGTCTTCGAGGTCAGCTTGCGTGTTGAGGTGGACTGTCATTGAATTCACACGTGTCCCGGATGCGCGGTTTGCTTTAGCACGCGGGTGCAGTCCGCGCGATGCCACATGCCGATCAGAGCCAAGCGAATGCCGACACCCGTTTTCCGATTTGCGCCGAGCCCGAATGGATTTCTCCATCTCGGACACGCGCGCTCGGCGCTGCTTAATGCCGATCTGGCCCGGCAATCCGGAGGACGCCTGCTGCTCCGGATTGAGGACATCGATACCGCGCGATGCCGTCCGGAATACGAGCAGGCGATATTTGACGATCTCGCGTGGCTCGGCATTGCATGGGAGCAACCGGTGCGGCGGCAATCGGAGCATCTTGCGCTTTACCGCGAGGCGGTCGAGCGGCTCACGCGCGAAGGCTTGGTCTATCCGGCTTTCGAGAGTCGCGCGGAGATCGCCCGTCTGGTCGATCAGAAAGACCGCGCGGTCGGATGGC
>Ga0209023_10001238_pt1 | contig 34980 bp, 31 predicted proteins | sample LakOneMetagenome_FD_187468 | JGI IMG/M metagenome (GOLD analysis project Ga0209023, IMG submission 187468) | Freshwater and sediment microbial communities from Lake Erie, Canada (SPAdes) (version 2) | ecosystem: Environmental > Aquatic > Freshwater > Lentic | place: Lake Erie, Canada...
CGGAAACGTTCGTCGGAGCGGCGGCCCCGTTCGCGGCTCATGCCGAGGGCCCGGTCAGCAGGCTCGACACGGCGGTGGTCCGCGATTCGTCAACGATCCGCCCATCGCGCAGGAACACGATCCGGTCGGCCCAGGCCGCGTGCCGGGCATCGTGGGTCACCAGGATGCCGCCGGCGCCGGCATCCACTCGGGAGCGCAGCATGCGCAGCACGAGTTCGCCGGTGGTGCTGTCCAGGGCACCTGTCGGCTCGTCGGCGAGGATCAACGACCGGCCACCCACGACGGCCCGGGCAATGGCCACCCGCTGCTGCTGGCCGCCCGACAGATCGGAGGGAAAATGGTGCGCTCGGTCACCGAGCTCGACCAGGTTGAGGGCATCCCGGGCGGGGTGCGTGGCCTTCTTCGAGGTCCACCCATCGAGTTCGAGCGGCAGGCTCACGTTTTCCAGCGCCGTGAGTGAAGGAATCAGGTTGAAGTCCTGAAAGACGAAACCGAGGCTGCGGCGACGCAGGGTGGCGAGTTCCTTGGCCGAGAGCTGACTCAGCCAGTGTCCCTCAACGATAACTTCGCCGGCTGTCGGCGGGGTGAGCCCGCCGGCAACGGTCAGCAGGGTCGACTTTCCCGAACCGGATGCCCCCATCACCGCCACGAGTTCGCCGCGCCGTACCGTCAGATCAACGCCCGCGAGCGCCGTGATCGCGGTCTCGCCGCGCCCGTACTGCATCGACACACCGTCCAGCCGCAGCAGCGCGTCGCTGTCGGCGGCGGGCCCGCTCATGCTTCGGCCTGCACCGTCTTGACCGGGCGGCCGCGCTTGGGCACGTCGGTGTTCAACGGCAGCGGCGCGGCCAGGCCCGCCGCACTGGCCCGGGCCAGTCGATTCTCTGAGTGATCGAGCCAGCGCGCCTCGGCCTCGGCGGCGAAGATGAGCGAATCGACCACGAGCAGCCAGGCCAGCTGCTCGGACGATTCCGGGTCGGCGGTCGCGTTCTTCGTTCGGGTCAGCTCCTGCAGAGTGCGCATCGTCGCGGAACGCTGCACCTGGATCACGTGGGCGATGTCGACGCCCGGGAGTGTGACGGCGATCGCGAGTTTGATGGCCAGCTCGTCTCGGGTCGCCAGGGTGCGTACGACGGGGGAGCCGAGCCAGTCCGCGACCTCTGCGCGTCCGGCATCTGTTATCTCCACGTAGTGCTGACCGTCAGCGGCGATGTTCGCCTTCTGCACGAGTCCGTCGCGCTCCAGGCGATCCAGGGTGTTGTAGATCTGGCCGACGTTCAGCGGCCAAGTCGACCCGGTTCGACGGTCGAACTCGGCACGTAACTGGTAGCCGTAACACGGCCCTTGATTCAGGATGGCGAGCAGACTCTGGCGAACTGACATACGACCTCCGACATTGCATATGGCTAATAAGTACTGAGTATATACATACTCGAAAAGGTCTGTACAGCTACTTCCTGTACATCACTGTCAGCCACGCTAAGTAGACTCGGTGAGTGTCGATTACGAAGGTAAACAACGGTCCAAAACTCAGTGTTCGCGGTGCGCGCGTGCACAATCTCCACAACGTCGATCTCGAGATTCCCCGAGATGCCCTCGTCGTGTTCACCGGCTTGTCCGGGTCGGGTAAATCGTCGCTCGCCTTCGACACGATCTTCGCCGAAGGCCAGCGTCGATATGTGGAGTCCCTCTCCGCGTACGCCCGCCAGTTTCTCGGCCAGGTAGACCGGCCCGACGTCGATTTCATCGAGGGGCTCAGCCCGGCGGTCTCGATCGACCAGAAGTCCACTAACCGCAACCCGCGGTCAACCGTGGGCACCATCACTGAGATCTACGACTACATGCGGCTGCTGTGGGCACGTATCGGCGTTCCGCACTGCGCCGTCTGCGGCGAGATCATCCAGTCGCAGACTGTGCAGCAGATCGCAGACCAACTGATGGAAATGGATGCCGGCATCCGCTACCAGGTGGTCAGCCCCGTGGTCTCCCAGAAGAAGGGTGAATTCGTCGAGCTGTTCCAGGAGCTCGCCGGCGGGGGATACTCGCGGGCGATCGTCGACGGCACGCAGATCCAGCTCAGCGAACCGCCCACGCTCAAGAAGCAGCAGAAGCACGACATCGCCGTCGTCGTCGACCGCCTGGTCGCCGGGCCTGAGCTGCTCAGCCGCCTGACCGACTCTCTCGAAACCGCGCTCAAGCTCACCGACGGCGTCGTGCAGATCAACTTCATCGACCTCGAGGGCGACGCGGCCTGGCGGAGCTACTCTGAGAAGCTGTCCTGCCCGAACAACCACCCCGTGCAGCTGACCGAGATCGAGCCGCGCACCTTCTCGTTCAACGCTCCGTTCGGCGCTTGCCCGGAATGTTCCGGCCTCGGCACGCGCATGTCGGTCGACGAAGACCTGCTGTTGGGCGACCCTGATCTCAGCATCGCCGAGGGCGTGGTTCTGCCCTGGACCACCCAGGGCAAGGGCCTGTTCCAGTACTACGAAAAACTGCTCGACGGTCTCTCCCACGATATGGACTTCTCCCTCGACACGCCGTGGAGTGGCCTCACGCCCGCCGTGCAGAACGCCGTGATGCGCGGGGACAACTTCGAGGTGAAGGTGAAATGGAAGAACCGCTACGGCCGCGAGATGAGCTACACCTCCGGCTTCGAGGGCGTTGTTCCCTACATCGAGCGCCAGTACCAGCAGGCGGAGAGCGATACCCAACGCCAGCGCTGGGCGGAGTACCTGCGGGAGATCGACTGCCACGTGTGCAACGGCACGCGCCTCAAGCCCGAAGTGCTCGCTGTCACCGTCTACGGCTCCAACATCGCGGATGTCTGCGCTCTCAGCCTGAGTGACGCCCGCACGTTCATGGACGAGCTGACCTTGAATGATCGGGAAGCGGCGATCGCGGCGCAGGTGCTGCGGGAGATTCGTGCCCGGCTGGACTTCCTGATCCGTGTCGGACTCAACTACCTCAACCTCGCTCGCGCTGCCGCCACGCTGTCGGGAGGCGAAGCGCAGCGCATCCGTCTGGCGACCCAGATCGGGTCGGGACTCACCGGGGTGCTGTACGTGCTCGACGAGCCGAGCATCGGCTTGCATCAGCGGGACAACCGCCGTCTCATTGAGACGCTGGTCACCCTGCGCGACCTCGGAAACACCCTCATCGTCGTTGAGCACGACGAGGACACCATCAAGACAGCGGACTGGATCGTCGACATCGGGCCCGGTGCCGGGGTCAACGGCGGGCATGTCGTGCACTCCGGGTCTTATGAGAATCTGTTGTCCAACACGAAATCGCTGACCGGGGACTACCTGGCCGGCCGTAAGTCCATCGCCACGCCGACCAGCCGTCGCCCCATCGACCCGGAGCGCGTCATCACGGTCACGGGAGCCTCGGCGAACAACCTGCAAAAGGTCTCTGTCACGTTCCCACTAGGCACGTTCACCGCGGTGACGGGCGTCAGCGGGTCGGGCAAGTCATCGCTGGTCAACGACATCCTCTATCGGGTACTCGCCAACCGGCTCAACGGTGCGCGCAAGCTTCCTGGCAAGCACACCCGCGTCACCGGCCTGGACCACCTCGACAAGGTCATCCATGTCGACCAGGCTCCGATCGGTCGCACACCGCGATCGAACCCGGCCACCTATACCGGTGTGTTCGACAAGATCCGCACCCTGTTCTCGGAGACGATCGAGTCCAAGGCGCGGGGGTACCTGCCCGGACGGTTCAGCTTCAACGTCAAGGGCGGACGCTGTGAGGCCTGCTCCGGGGACGGCACGATCAAGATCGAGATGAACTTCCTCCCCGATGTTTATGTGGCATGCGAGGTGTGCGGGGGAGACCGGTACAACCGGGACACCCTCACCGTGCACTACAAAGGCAAGAACATCGCCGAAGTGCTCGACATGCCCATCAGCGAGGCTGCCGAGTTCTTCGAACCGATTTCCTCCATCCACCGCTTCCTGAACACCCTCGTGGAGGTCGGGCTCGGATACGTACGGCTCGGGCAGAGCGCCACCACGCTCTCGGGCGGAGAGGCACAGCGGGTGAAGCTCGCCACCGAGCTTCAGCGTCGGTCCAACGGTCGCAGTGTCTACGTGCTCGATGAGCCGACCACAGGACTGCACTTCGAAGACGTGCGCAAGCTGCTGCTGGTTCTCAACAGCCTCGTCGACAAAGGCAACACCGTGATCGTGATCGAGCACAACCTCGACGTGATCAAGTCCTCCGATTGGGTGATCGACCTCGGCCCCGAGGGTGGTTCCGGCGGCGGTAAGGTTTTGGCCACCGGCACACCCGAGCACCTCGCCACGATTAAGAAGAGCCATACCGGAATGTTCCTCAAGGAGGTCTTGGCCGCGGGCTGACTCGCAGCCACACATCCACCATGGCTGATGCACTGAGCTACCGCCCCAAGACGGGCGAGATTCCCACCAACCCAGGCGTGTACCGCTTCAGCGACGCCACCGGACGCATCCTCTACGTCGGCAAGGCCAAGAACCTGCGGGCTCGACTGGCCAACTACTTCGCCCCCCTCAACAGCCTGCATGAGCGCACCAGGCGCATGGTGACGACGGCGTCCGGGGTCGAGTGGACGGTGGTGGGCACTGAGGTTGAGGCTCTCCAGCTCGAGTGGACGTGGATCAACGAGTTCGATCCCCCGTTCAACGTCAAGTTCAAAGACGACAAGTCCTACCCCTACCTTGCCGTCACTCTCGCGGACGAGGCTCCGCGTGCTCTGATGACCAGGACTGCGGGTATCCGTGGGGCCCGGTATTTCGGGCCGTATCCGCAGATCTGGGCCGTGCACCAGACCATCGAGCTGATGCTCAAGGCCTTTCCGATCCGAACGTGCAACAACGCCAACTACAAACGCGCCATGCAGAGTGGGAAACCCTGCTTTGCCAGCCAGATCGGGCGTTGCTTCGGCCCCTGTTCCCAGAAAGTATCGATCGAAGAGCATCGCGCCCGGGTTGAACAGTTCGTCAGTTTCATGGGCAGCCACGACCGCAAGCTGATCAACCGACTGACCGCGGAAATGAAAACGGCCGCCGCCGAGCAAAACTATGAGGTCGCGGCGAAACGTCGTGACCAGGTCACGGCCCTCACCGCCATCCTTGAGAAGAGCGCCGTCGTGCTGCGCGACAGCGTGGATATCGACCTGTTCGCGATCGAGCAGGACGAACTGGCGGCGGCGGTTCAGATGTTCATCGTTCGCGGTGGCCGCATTCGGGGTGTTCGAGGCTGGATGCTCGACAAGGAACTGGACGTCTCGACCGGAGACCTGCTCGACTCCGTCATGCAAACCGCCTACACCGGAGCGGCGGTGCCCCCTCGGGAAATCATCGTTCCGGAACTGCCCGATGACGCGGAGGCCATGGCGACCTGGCTCGGGGGGATAGCGAAGTGCAAAGTGCGCCTGGTCGCGGCGCAACGCGGTGAGAAAGCGGCGCTGCTGGCCACGGCCGCCCAGAACGCCAAACAGGCGTTGATGCTCTACAAGACCAGGCGGAGTTCCGACTTCGTGGCCCGTTCCAAGGCCCTTGAGGACATCCAGGAGGCTTTGGGTATGCCAGATGCTCCGCTACGGATGGAATGCTACGACGTGTCGCACCTGAGCGGCACGAATATCGTGGCGTCGATGGTGGTTTTCGAAGATGGGCTCCCGCGTAAGGACGACTACCGCAGGTTCAGCATCCCCGAGTCCACCGACGACACCGACTCGATCTACCGGACACTGATGCGGCGGCTGGCCTACCTCGCCCCCGAAACCGGAGCCGACGCCGACGCCGAAGCCGGAGCGGATGTTTCCCAGACGACGGCCGATGTTGTGGAAGCGGAACAGAAGCGAAAGAAGTTCCACTACCAACCCAATTTGCTCATCGTTGACGGCGGCCAGCCACAGGTCGCCGCTGCGGCGAGGGCGATCGCGGATTCCGGTGTGACCGGAATTCAGTTGTGTGGGATCGCCAAGCGACTCGAGGAGATCTGGCTTCCCGACTCGGATTACCCGGTCATCCTTCCGCGCAACAGCGATGCCCTTTTCCTCATCCAGCGCATCCGGGATGAGGCGCACCGCTTTGCCATCACCCACCAGCGTGCCCGCCGGAAGAAAGACATCTCCAGCGTCCTCAGCGAGATCCCGGGGTTAGGTCCGGCGCGCGTCAAAGTCCTGCTGCAACATTTCGGTTCGGTTGCCCGCCTGAAGGAGGCCGCTGAGGATTCGATTTCAGAGGTTCGAGGGATTGGTCCGCAGCTGGCGGGCACGATTTACCGGCAACTGCGGGCGTGAAAGCCGCCGGGAATCGGTAGGCTAACTAGTCTGATCAACTCCGACAGAAGGCGCATTCCAGAATGACAACGGATCCCGACAAGCAGGAATTGCTGATCGTCACGGGGATGTCCGGGGCGGGCCGGTCCACCGTAGCGAACGCGCTCGAAGATCTCGGCTGGTACGTGGTCGACAATCTTCCTCCGCAGATGCTGCGTCCGCTCGTGGAACTGGTCGAACGTGCCGGTACCAATCTGCCCAAGATCGCCGCCGTCGTGGATATCCGGGGTCGTGACCTCTTCGGTGATTTCCGCGAAACCGTGCAGTCGCTGCGGAGTGGGATCCAGGTCCGCGTGGTCTTCCTCGAGGCACGGGACGACGTCTTGGTTCGCCGGTTTGAGTCCGTTCGGCGTCCGCACCCCTTGCAGGGTGAGGGCACGCTGCTGGACGGTATCGCGGCCGAGCGGGCCCGGCTTCTGGTTGTGCGCGAGTCGAGCGACATCGTGATCGACACCTCGGACCGCAATGTGCACCAGCTCGCCACGACGACGACGGAGCTGTTCGCAGCCGAGGGGACAGCCGGAGTGCAGGTGACCGTGATGAGCTTCGGGTTCAAGTACGGCCTGCCGACCGACGTGGACATGATTGCCGACGCGCGCTTCCTGCCGAATCCATTCTGGATACCGGAATTACGTGGCCATACCGGGCAGGATGCCGAGGTGCGGGACTTCGTTCTGGCCCAAGCGGGAGCGACGGAATTCATCGAGCGCTACGCCGCCGCGCTGGAACCGGTGTTGTCCGGTTACCAGCGGGAGAACAAACGGCATGCAACGATTGGTATCGGGTGCACGGGCGGAAAACACCGGTCCGTGGCCATGGCCAGGGAGATCGGCGCTCGGCTCGAAAAACTTCCCGGCGTTGTGGTGAATATCAAACACCGCGACCTCGGACGCGAATAACCGCGGCGCCACTGCGGGCGCAGCAACTGGATCCCCACGAGCGTGCCTGAACGCATGCCCGAACAACAGAATGGAAATACGATTGGCACTCACCGCCGACGTTAAAGAAGAACTAGCCCGCGTAGAGGTACCGAAAACAACGGTGCGCGCGGCGGAGTTGGCCACGATCCTTCGGTTTTCCGGGGGCCTGCACATGATCAGCGGTCGAATCGCGATCGAATCGGAACTCGACACCGCCATCCTCGCCCGTCGGGTGCGCAAAGACCTCGCTGAACTGTACGGAGTGCGCAGCGATGTGCAGGTCATCGCAGCGTCCGGGCTTCGCCGCACCAACCACTATCTCGTTCGGGTCATTGAGGGCGGTGAGACCCTGGCGCGCCAGACCGGTCTGCTTGACGCGCGTCGTCGTCCTATCCGAGGTCTGCCCAATCGACTGACAACCGGATCCCGTGACGAGATCGCGGCTGTGTGGCGCGGAGCCTTCCTCGCCCACGGCACGCTCACCGACCCGGGTCGTTCAGCGGCACTGGAGATCATCTGCCCCGGTAACGAAGCGGCGATGGCCCTCGTCGGAGCCGCTGGTCGCCTCGGTGTGGTCGCCAAGGCGCGTGAGGTGCGCGGCGTGCACCGCGTTGTCATCCGGGACGGTGACGCCATCGGGGCCATGCTCGTGCACATGGGCGCCCAGAAAACAGTACTCAACTGGGAGGAGCTGCGGCAGCGACGTGAGGTCAGAGCCACCGCCAACCGCTTGGTGAACTTCGACGACGCCAACCTGCGCCGGTCGGCTGAAGCTGCGGTGGCCGCATGCGCTCGCGTGCAACGCGCGATGGACATCCTCGGCGAGGATATTCCGGAACACCTGCGCTACGCCGGGGAGCTGCGTCTGAGCTTTCGCGATTCGAGCCTCGACGAATTGGGACACCATGCGGACCCGCCGATGACCAAAGACGCCGTGGCCGGCCGGATCCGGCGGTTGCTGGCGATGGCGGACAAGAAGGCCGTGGATCGCGGAATCCCGGGCACCGACGTGCCGTTCCCGGCCTGAGCGGATGACGGCTGACCCCCGATCAGGTCGCACACAAACGACCTGACTAGACTGAAAACGTCGCTTATATCGCCGGTGGCAGTATTGTTCACCGGCAACACCCACGAGGAGACAAGCAATGGCTGAATACACCCTTCCGCAGCTCGATTATGACTACTCGGCCTTGGAGCCGAGCATCAGTGCCACCATCATGGAGCTGCACCACAGTAAGCACCACCAGGCCTACGTGACGGGCGCCAACGCCGCCCTGGCCCAGCTCAAGGAAGCACGCGACTCGGGAAGCCTTGCGAACGTTAACAAGCTTCAGAAGGACCTCGCGTTCAATCTGGGTGGCCACGTCAACCACTCCATTTTCTGGACCAATCTCTCTCCCAACGGCGGAGACAAGCCCGTCGGCGAGCTGGCAGCAGCGATCGACGATTTCTTCGGATCCTTTGACAAGTTCCAGGCGCACTTCACCGCCGCCGCCCTGGGCGTGCAGGGCTCCGGCTGGGCCGTTCTGGCCTGGGACTCGATCGGACAGCAGCTGATCATCCAGCAGTTCTTCGACCAGCAGTCCAACTTCGCCGCCGGCATCGTGCCCGTGCTCATGCTCGACGTCTGGGAGCACGCCTACTACCTCGACTACCGCAACGTGCGCGCTGACTACGTGAAGGCATTCTGGAACATCGCCAACTGGGCCAACGTCCAGGAGCGCTTCACCCTCGCCCGCGAGAAGACGAACGGCCTGCTGCTACTCTCATAGCATGCTGAGTCTCATATGAGTCGGCGTCTCCGCGCGAGCGGGGGCGCCGCTTCATTCGGTTCGCCCACCCCTCTCCACCACGCATTCCATCATCAGCGGCGCTCACCGCGCCCCCGTATCTCCAGGAGTTTTTCGTGACTGTAAAGATCGGCATCAACGGTTTCGGCCGCATCGGCCGTAACTATTTCCGCGCAGCGTTGGCCAAGGGCAGCGACATTGAAATTGTCGCCGTCAATGACCTCACAGACCCCGCGTCCCTCGCGCACTTGCTCAAGTACGACTCGGTTGGTGGCCGTCTGAACGCGACCGTCGAGGTGGACGGCGACTCCATCATCGTCAATGGAAAAGCCATCAAGGTTCTCGCAGAGCGCGATCCGGCAAACCTGCCCTGGGGCGAACTGGGCGTCGATATCGTCATCGAGTCCACTGGCCGCTTCACCAAGGCTGCTGATGCGCTCAAGCACGTTGAGGCCGGTGCCCAGAAGGTACTCGTCTCTGCACCGGCAACCGGGGCTGACGTGGCCACCATCGTTCTCGGCGTCAACGAGAACACTTACGACCCCGCCCTGCACAACGTCATCTCCAACGCCTCCTGCACCACGAACTGCCTCGCTCCGCTCGCCAAGGTGATGCTGGACAACTTCGGCATTGAGCGTGGTCTGATGACAACCGTGCACGCCTATACCGCTGACCAGAACCTGCAGGACGGCCCGCACAGCGACCTTCGCCGTGCCCGTGCCGCTGCCGTCAACATCATTCCCACGTCGACCGGTGCGGCCAAGGCACTCGGACTCGTCATCCCCGAGCTGGTCGGCAAGCTTGACGGCTATGCACTCCGCGTCCCGGTCCCGACCGGTTCGATCACGGATCTCACCATCACGGTCAGCCGCCCGGTCACCGTCGCCGAGGTCAATGCAGCGTACAAGGCAGCAGCCGAGGGCCCCCTCAAGGGCATCCTCAGCTACACCGAGGACCCGATTGTGTCCAGTGACATCGTCGGCGACCCTCATTCCTCGATCTTCGACGCCGGCCTCACCAAGGTCATCGGCGATCAGGTCAAGGTCGCATCGTGGTATGACAACGAATGGGGCTACTCCAACCGCCTCGTGGACCTCACCGAGTACGTGGCCGAGCGTCTCTGACGGCCCGGCAGTGACTCTTCGCACCATTGAATCCCTGGGTCAACTCCAGGGCAAGCGGGTCATCGTCCGCTTCGATCTGAACGTGCCGTTAGAAGACGGCCAGATCACCGACGACGGCCGCGTGCGTGCGTCGCTGCCCACCCTCAAGGCGCTGTTGTCCCAGGGCGCTCGTGTCGTGATCATCTCTCACCTCGGGCGCCCTGCAGGTTCTTTCGACGCTCAATTCAGCCTCGCCCCGGTCGCGGAGCGCCTGGCAGAGCTGGTTGGACGTCCCGTCGCCTTCGCTAGTGACACCGTAGGGCCTTCGGCGGTCGACGCTGTGGCGCGCCTCACTGACGGCGACGTCGTGGTCCTGGAAAACCTTCGTTTCAATCCGGGGGAGACCAGCAAGGTTGATGCTGATCGTGAAGCCTTCGCAACCGAGCTCGCCGCCCTGGGAGACGCTTTCGTTTCTGACGGTTTCGGCGTGGTTCACCGCAAGCAGGCCAGCGTCTATGACTTGGCCGCCATCCTGCCCAGTGCCGCCGGCCTGCTGATCACAACCGAACTTGACGTGCTGGATCGTCTCACCGAGAAGCCGGAGCCGCCGTACACGGTCGTCTTGGGCGGTTCGAAGGTGTCGGACAAACTGGGCGTCATCGGGCACCTGCTCCCCAGGGTCGATTCGCTCCTGATCGGCGGCGGGATGCTCTTCACATTCCTGGCGGCACAAGGCCACGCCGTCGGTGCAAGCCTCTTGGAATCAGACCAACTTGACACGGTTCGCGGGTACCTGGCCGAAGCCGATCGTCGCGGCGTGAAGATCGTGCTCCCCACGGACATCGTCGTGGCCTCGCATTTCGGAGCAGATGCAGAGCACGTCATCACGGCCGCCGATTCCATCGAGGAAACACCGTACGGCGCGTCCGGACTCGGACTCGATATCGGGCCTGAGACCGCTGCGGCCTTCGCCGAGATCATTCGAACATCCAAGACCGTGTTCTGGAACGGCCCTATGGGCGTGTTCGAGATACCGGCCTTTGCCGAAGGCACCCGCGTTGTAGCGGCAGCATTGACAGAGGTGTCGGGCCTCAGCGTGGTCGGTGGTGGCGATTCAGCCGCCGCCGTGCGCATTCTCGGCTTCACTGATGACCAATTCGGTCACATCTCAACCGGTGGCGGCGCAAGCCTTGAATTCCTCGAGGGCAAGCGGCTACCAGGACTGGAGGTCCTCGGATGGTAGCAAACGATTTCGCCCGGCGTACGCCGCTGATAGCCGGAAACTGGAAGATGAACCTGGACCACCTCCAGGCAATCGCGTTCGTCCAAAAACTGGCGTGGAATCTCAAGGACGCCGGTCATGATTTCACCGCCGTCGAAGCGGCAGTTTTCCCGCCGTTCACTGATCTCCGTTCCGTCCAGACGCTCATTTCAGCTGACAAGCTTCAGCTTGGGTATGGTGCTCAGGACGTGTCCGCCCAGGACGCCGGCGCTTTCACCGGTGAGATCTCCGCTGCATTCCTGTCTCAGTTGGAGTGCCAGTACGTGATCATCGGCCACTCGGAGCGACGCACGCTGCACCATGAGACTGACGAGGATGTGGCCGCAAAGGTCGTGGCGGCGGTCAAGCACAACCTCGTGCCGATCGTCTGTGTGGGGGAGACAGCGGCTGACCTTGAGCTGCACGGCCCGAGTGCTGTTCCGGTTGCTCAATTGCGAGCTGCGCTCTCCGGAGTGAGCAATGCGGCCGATATCGTCGTGGCGTACGAGCCCGTGTGGGCCATCGGTTCCGGACAGGCGGCCACCCCCGAGCAGGCTGAGCAGGTAGCCGCGCAACTGCGGGCCGTCCTCCTTGACATGCTCGGACAGGACGTGGCCGAGAAGACTCGTATTCTCTACGGCGGTTCGGTGAAATCAACCAACATCGCGGCGTACATGCGCGAACCCAATGTGGATGGGGCGCTTGTCGGTGGCGCGAGCCTCGATATTGCGGAGTTCTCGAGCATCGTTCGGTTCCAGAAGCACGTCGGTCGCTAGATCTGAGGTGGCTGCCCGTTGTGGGCAGCCACTGAGTGCTGCCTGTCGCGCTATAATTGGCAGGGTCTTGGTGGGGCTCAATGCTGCCACCGCATTTGTGAAAGGTTTCGTGTGGAGATTCTCCAAGTTGTGTTGCAGGTACTCGTAGGAATTACGAGTCTTCTGCTCACCATGCTCATTCTGTTGCACAAGGGCCGGGGCGGTGGACTCTCCGACATGTTCGGGGGTGGAGTCACATCCAACCTGGGCGCGTCCGGAGTTGCCGAACGCAACCTCAATCGGATCACAGTCGTCCTCGGCTTGGTTTGGATTTCGTGCATTGTCGTTCTCGGACTCATCACCAAGTTCGACACCGGGGCATAGTCACATCGGGGCTTAGCTGGGAGCGGCGCATGCCATATCTGCGTCGGTAATACCCGCATCGGCTGCGAAGGAGCCGAGCAAGTGAACAATCAATGGGAGGAACAAAAATGGCGTCTGGTGGAAGTGCAATTCGTGGCTCGCGTGTGGGAGCGGGGCCGATGGGGGAACAGGACCGAGGTTTTCATGCTGACCGCATCAAGGTGTCGTACTGGGATGCGCTCGGCAATGAAACCGTGCGGTACTTCGCGGCAACGCTGCCAGATGAGGAAATACCTGTCACGATCGATTGCCCATCTTCGGGCCTGCCCGCCGGTCGGGACAAGGACAATCCGCCTTCGGTCGTGAAACTCGAGCCCTACAAGACCCACCTTGCTTACGTGAAGGAGCGCCGCACTGAGGAAGAGGCCGAGTCCCTCCTCGATGAAGCCCTCACCCAGCTGCGCGTGCGCCGGGGCAAGATCGGGCCGGCGACCTAGAACGTTTCGACAGAACGACAGAAAGGCCCGACCACGCTGTGGTCGGGCCTTTCTGTCGTTCACAGATCAGTACGAGGGCGCGATCAGGTTCTCCGGAACCTCGGCAGCCGCATCACGGTCAACGAAGAATACGGTGCGTTTGCGGCCCTTGATGCCGGCGGCGGGAACCTCATCACGACTAGCGCCAGCCAAGGCCAAACCCAGAGCTGAAGCCTTGTCCGCGCCGGCCAGGACCATCCACACCCGGTCTGAGGAATTCAGTACCGGCCTGGTGAGCGAGAGCCGATCGGCGGGAGGCTTGGGTGAGTTCTGCACCGAGATGACACTGGCTTCATTCTCACGAATTCCTGCCCCGTGCGGGAACAGAGATGCAACGTGACCGTCAGGTCCGACACCCAGAAAAGTGATGTCGAACCGCGGCAACAGCGCGCCAGACGGGGCCAAGTCAGCGAGTTGACGAGAGTACAGAGCCGCCGCCTCCTCCAGCGAGAGCCCGGCATCGGACGCTGCTAGGGGGTGCACGTTCTCAGGATTCACCGCGATGTGGTCAAGCAGGGCTTCGCGCGCCTGGCGCTCATTGCGATCGACGTCGGAGCGAGCAACCCAGCGTTCGTCGCCCCACCAAAAGCTCACTCTCGACCAGTCGATCGTGTCGCGAGCGGCAGATGCATTGATGGCTTCGAGCACCGCGATCCCGACAGAGCCGCCGGTCAGCACCACGTTGGCTGTCGACTCCTCGTGGAGGATATCGACCATCTTGGTGATAAACCGAGCCGCGACCGAACCGGCCAGCGCTTGCTTGTTCTGGTGAACCAATACTCGTCGCTCGTTCGTCACGCAATGACCCCGGTTTCTATCTTCACCACGGTTTCCAAAAGCGGTAATCCACGTGTGATGACTTCACCATACAGGTCATCCGGGTCAAGGCGGCGGAGTTCGTCTGCGAGGCAGTCCCGCAGGCTTCGCCGCGGCAAGGAGAGGTCCTGCACCGGCTGATCGGGCTGGAGCAGTGTTGCTATGCCCGGGATTTCGCGCTCGAGTGAGATGACACCGCCACTGCGGGTCAGGCTCACGCCATAGACACCGTTCGCATGCGGACCTGACGTCAAGTCGCACTCCACGGGCACCGTCAGCTGCAGGTGCAGCCAGGCGGCCAGGAGCGTTGTCGACGGCGAGTCCGCAGCACCGGTGACCCGAATAGCAATAACCGGTTCATAGGGCGGCTGGTCGAGCACTGCCGCCAGTTGCGTGCGCCACATCGTCAGTCGGGTCCAGGCGAAATCGGTGTCCCCCGGGCGGTAGCTCGATCGGATGTGCTGCAAGGCAGCTTGAGGGTCGGGCTGAGCGGATGCGTCCGTGATGCGCCGATTGGCAATACGTCCCAGCGGGGACTCCGCAGGTACCTCGGGTGCCGCTCCCGGCCACCAAGCCACGACAGGAGCATCGGGAAGAAGCAACCCGGTGACCAGGGTCTCCGGATCACTGGCAGCCTCCCCATAGACCCGCAGGACGATGACCTCACTCGCGCCGGCGTCGCCGCCGACTCGAATTTCGGCGTCGACCCGAGCTGTCGCGGACTTCCGGGGCTCATCCGGATTCTCCGTGGAGACGACGATGACGCGCATCGGGTGTTCGCGCGATGCATCATTGGCGGCCGCGATGGCCTCCTCTTCATGCCCCTGGGTCGAGGAGATGATCAACGTCAGGACTCGTCCCAGCGCGACAGCGCCACCCTCCTCGCGAACGCGAACGAGCGCCTTCGAAATCTTTGCGGTTGTTGTGTTGGGCAGATCGACGATCATGGGCGTCTCCAGGTACGGCCGTCGCGGGCCAGCAATTCATCGGCGGATGACGGACCCCAGGTGCCGGGCCGGTATTGCTCCGGCTGGCCCTGGGTGGCCCAGTACTCCTCGATCGGGTCAAGAATCTTCCATGAGAGTTCGACCTCTTCATGGCGGGGGAACAGCGGCGGGTCGCCGAGCAGCACGTCCAGGATGAGACGCTCATACGCTTCGGGGCTGGCTTCCGTGAAAGCGTGGCCATAACCGAAGTCCATGGTGACGTCCCGAACCTGCATTTCTGCACCGGGAACCTTCGAACCGAAGCGGATGGTGACACCCTCGTCGGGCTGAACACGAATCACGAGGGCGTTGCGTCCGAGTTCAGAGGTTTGACTCTCTTCGAACAGGTACTGCGGGGCGCGCTTGAAGACAACGGCGATCTCCGTGACACGGCGGCCGAGGCGCTTACCCGCTCGCAGGTAGAACGGCACTCCGGACCAACGTCGATTGTCGATCGTCAGTCGGAGGGCGGCGTAGGTTTCTGTTGTCGAATCGGGATTCATACCGTCCTCGTCGAGGAATCCGACAACGTTCTCACCGCCCTGCCATCCACCCGTGTACTGGCCACGTGCGGTACCCAGACCCAGGTCCTCCGGCAGGTGCACGGAGGCCAGAACCTTCTCCTTCTCGGCACGCAGATCTCCGGCCGCAAAGGAGGTGGGCTCTTCCATAGCTGTCAGGGCCAACAGCTGGAGCAGGTGATTCTGGATCACGTCACGGGCCGCGCCGATGCCATCGTAGTAGCCGGCACGACCACCGACACCGATGTCCTCGGCCATCGTGATCTGCACGTGTTCGACGTGGTTGGCATTCCACAGCGGCTCGAACATCTGGTTTGCGAAACGCAGAGCCAGGATGTTCTGAACGGTCTCCTTGCCAAGGTAATGGTCGATCCGAAAGACAGAGTCTGGGGGAAAGACCGATTCGACGACATCGTTCAGCTCGCGGGCGGTTTTCAGATCGCTGCCGAAGGGCTTCTCGATGACGACGCGGCGCCATTGGCCGTCTTTCTGCTCTGCCAGTCCCGAGCGACGCAGCTGCTCTGTGACGAGAGGGAAGGCGTTCGGCGGAATCGCGAGGTAGAACGCATGGTTGCCCATGGTGCCGCGTTCACGATCGAGCGCGGACATCGTTTCCTTGAGCGTCTCGAACGATGCATCGTCGTCGAAGGTACCGGAAACGAATCGGATACCTTCAGCGAGCTGTGCCCACACGTCTTCATGGAATTCGGTCCGGGCATATTGCTTGACCGAATCGTGAACGACCTTCATGAAGTCTTGGTCGTCCCAGTCACGACGGGCGAAGCCGACCAGCGCGAAGCCGGGCGGGAGGAGGCCACGATTGGCGAGATCGTAGACAGCGGGCATGAGTTTCTTTCGCGACAGGTCTCCGGTCACGCCGAAGATCACCAGGCTGGAGGGCCCGGCAATGCGATTCAGGCGGTAATCGGAGGGTGAACGCAGCGGATTGGACTCCGGGGTGATTTCCACCGGGGACATGGAGCTCCTAAAGGGGGGTACAGGATGAGAGAGCACGGCTGGTTTCTGATGTAGACGGTAATGCCGAATGCGGGGCTAAGCGAGAGCCTCGAACAGCGTGGGGATGTTGGCCTTCGGGGAGGTCAGCGTGAGAGTCAACACGGGGCGGCCGTGTTCGGCGAGAACACTGGCATCGCCGCTGGCTTGGGCTTGGATCAGCTCCCCGAAGGTGAACGGGCGCTCCGGAATGTCCAGATCTTCCGCCGGGGTGGCGAGGATCTGCAGGAAGACACCGGTTGCGGTACCGCCCTTGTGGAACTGTCCGGTCGAGTGCAGGAAACGTGGGCCCCAACCGAAGGTCACCGGTCGCTTTGCGAGCACGGCAAGCTTGTTCCGGATCTCGGCAAGCTCCGGTAACGCCAGCCGGTCCACATACGCTTGAACGGCAACATATCCGTCCGGACCGAGTTCTTCGAGCAGGGCGTCGATCGCCGATGCGAGGTCACTCGAGGCTCCGATCACGTGGGGGGTGCCACGAACTTCGATGCCATCGGAGATGAAGGAGGCCGGCTCGGGAGCCGGACGGTTATCCAGCAAACCCCGCGTGGCGATCTTGGCAGACTCCACGTCCGGCTGGTCGAAGGGATTGATTCCCAAGAGCCGGCCAGCCACGACGACGGCGTATTCCCAGACGAGGAACTGTGCCCCGAGTGTCCCACTGACGCGGATTTCATCGGCACCGTCCTGGTCGACGAAGACATGGCTTCCCGCGTCGCCGACAACTCGTACGAGCTGAACGTCGGGCAAGGCGGCCGTCAGCTCTGGGGCGCCTGCGTCGAGGACGACGGGCAGGATACCGGTGCCCAGCTTGCCGGTGGACTCGGCGATCAACTGTTCGACCCAGTCGCCGAAGCCCACGATGTGCGTTCCGTCGGACACGATGGCCAGCTTGTCACGCCGCGGATTCGCAGCGGCGATGGCGGCACCGAGGATCAGGCCCGGATTCTCGAGCGTGTCCACGGCGAGGGAGAGCGAAATGGCGTCCGCCTCATCGAGGAGTTCCCCAATGTCTACCCCCGCGAGCCCAGACGGCACGAGACCGAACGCGGTGAGCGCTGAGTACCGGCCACCGACGTTCGGATCGGCGTTGAAGACACGGTAACCGGCTTCGCGGGCGGATGCCTCCAGCGGGGACCCAGGATCGGTGACCATGATGATGCGCTCCGCCGGGTCGATGCCCGCGGCGCGGAATGCGCGCTCGAACACGCGGCGCTGGCTGTCCGTCTCGACTGTGGAACCCGACTTGGACGACACGACGAGAGCGGTTGACTCAAGATGATCGCCCAGGGCTGAAAGAACCTGTCCCGGGTCGGTTGCGTCGAGAACGGTCAGGTGCACCCCGGCGGTGTTGGTGATGACCTCGGGGGCCAGCGACGATCCCCCCATTCCGGCGAGGGCGATGCGAGTCACACCGGCTGCGTTGAGTGCAGCGCGCAACTCAAGGATTTCTGCCACCAAGGGTCGGGAAACAGCGACCGATTCAGTCCAGCCAAGACGCTTGGCTGCTTCCTCCTCGACATCCGGGCCCCAGAGTGCGGGATCAAGTGCGGTGATGCTTGAGGCCACCAGGTCCTCGACCAGAGTGGGCACTACCTGGCGAACGGCGTCGGCGGCTGATCCGCTCACGGAGATACGGAAGCTCAACGTGCCACCTCGGCCTGAGCTCCGGCAAGGGCAACCGTTACCGTCTCAAGCAGTTCGTTCCAGGAGATGACGAATTTGGACACGCCTTCTTCTTCCAGCACGCGGGTGACATCGTCATAGGACACTCCGAGCGCAGCCAGGGCGTCGAGCACAGCGTTGGCGGCAGCGTAGGAGCCGGTGACGGAATCGGTGGGGACGACGGCGTGATCGGCGGATGCCTGCATGGTCTTCTCCGGCATCGTGTTCACCACGTCGCGGGCAACGAGCTCCGTCACGTAGAGGGTGTCTGGCAGGCTCGGATCCTTGACACCCGTAGAGGCCCAGAGCGGACGCTGCTTGTTGGCGCCGGCCTTGATCAGGCCCAGCGCCCGTTCGCTGCTGAACGACTGTTCGAAAACCTCATAGGCGAGCTGGGCATTGGCAACGCCTGCCTTGCTCTTGAGGGCGAGGGCGGCATCGGTTCCGATGGCCTCGAGACGGTTGTTGATCTCGGTGTCGACACGCGACACGAAGAACGAGGCAACCGAGTGGATCGTCGACAGGTCGTGGCCGGCGGCTTTAGCCTGTTCCAGGCCGGTCAGGTAAGCGTTGATGACCTGACGGTGACGCTCCAGGCTGAAGATCAGGGTGACGTTGACGCTGATGCCCTGCGCGATGGTTGCAGTGATGGCGGCGAGGCCCTCAACTGTTGCCGGGATCTTGATCATGGCGTTGGGGCGATCAACCTTGGCCCAGAGCTGACGGGCCTGGGCAACGGTTCCGGCAGTGTCGCGCGCCAGTCCCGGTTCGACCTCAATCGACACCCGACCGTCGACGCCGTTCGTGCGGTCGTAGACGGGGCGGAAGATGTCGCTGGCTGCCGTCACGTCGTCGGTCGTGATTTCGAACACGGCATCTGTCACGCTGGTGCCGGCGGCGGCCAGGTCTGCAACCTGCTCGGCATACGCGGCGCCCTTGGTGAGTGCGCCGGCGAAAATGGTCGGGTTAGTGGTGACCCCGACGACGTTGCTGTTATCGATCAGGTCCTGCAGGCCGCCGGATGTGATGCGCTCCCTGGACAGATCGTCGAGCCAGATGCTGACACCCGCGGCGGACAGTTGAGCCAGGGGGGTGTTGGTTTCAGTCATTGTCGTAAATCTCCTCTTGTTGATCTGTGCGATTTTCGATGGTGCTTGTCGATGCTGCGGTGCGCATTACGTGCGCTGAGTTGAACGGGTGGTGCATGGTGTCTAGTTCGCGATGGATTCCTGGGCCGCGGCAACAACTGCCTCGGTGGTGATGCCGAATTCGCGGAAGAGGGTTTGGTAGTCGGCCGAGGCACCGAAGTGCTCAATGGAGATGCTGCGACCACGGTCACCGACGTACTTATTCCATGACAACGCAATTCCGGCTTCAATCGATACCCGAGCTGTCACATTGGCAGGAAGAACGGATTCCCGATATTCCGCCGGCTGCTCTTCGAACCATTCCAGGCAGGGTGCAGAGACGACTCGCGCGTTGATGCCATCAGCGGCAAGCAGCGCGCGAGCCTCAACGGCGAGTTGTACTTCGGAACCCGTGGCGATCAGGATCACGTCCGGTGTGCCGTTTGCGGCCTCGGCCAGAACGTACGCGCCACGGGCTACATGCGAAGCCGAAGCGAAAATCTCACCGTGCGCGAGGTTGTCACCGCGCTCGAAAACCGGAATATTCTGGCGGGTGAGTGCGATGCCGGCGGGTCCTTGGCGGCGCTCGAGGATCGTCTTCCACGCCCAGGCGGTTTCCGTCGCGTCGCCGGGCCGCACAACGTCGAGCCCGGGAATTGCGCGCAGGGTGGCGAGCTGCTCGATCGGCTGGTGGGTGGGTCCGTCCTCACCGAGAGCGACGGAGTCATGGGTCCACACGAAGATCGATGGCACCTTCATCAGCGCGGCCAGTCGAACGGCGGGCCGCATGTAGTCGCTGAAGATGAGGAACGTGCCACCGAAGGCCCGTGTGTTGCCGTGCAGCACGATGCCATTGAGAATCGCGGCCATGGCGTGCTCGCGGATACCGAAGTGCAGGACTCGGCCGTACTCGTTGCCCGTCCAGGCTTCCGTCGAGTGCTCGCTGGGCACGAAGGAAGCCGCTCCGGCGATGGTTGTGTTGTTGGATTCTGCGAGGTCGGCAGAGCCGCCCCACAGTTCAGGGATGACAGGGCCGAGGGCGTTGAGCACCTTGCCGGACGCGGCGCGCGTGGAAACAGGCGTGCCGGCGGGGAACACCGGAAGGGCTTCTTCGACGCCGTCGGGAAGTTCGCCGGTGAGGATTCGATCGAGCAGGAGCTTGCGTTCCGGGTTGGCGACGGCCCACGCGTCGAAGTGCACGTTCCATGCCGCGTGGTTTTCGACTCCGCGCACGAGTGCCTTGCGAGTGTGCGCAAGAACATCCGCGGAGACGTCGAAGGTCTTATCCGGGTCGAATCCCAGAACGCTTTTCACGCCCGCCAACTCGTCCGCACCGAGTGCGGAGCCGTGGATTTTGCCCGAGTTCTGCTTCTTCGGGCTGGGCCAGCCGATGATGGTCTTGAGCACAATCAGGGAGGGCTTGTCCGTCACCAACTGGGCAGCGGTGATGGCATCGTTGAGCGCAGCGACGTCTTCGACGTAATCGCCGGACTTCTTCCAGTCGACAGTCTGCACGTGCCAGTTGTACGCGTTGTACCGAGCGGCAACGTCTTCGGTGAAAGCGATGTTCGTGTCGTCTTCAATGGAGATCTGGTTACTGTCATAGATCGCGATCAGGTTGCCGAGCTGCTGGTGTCCGGCGAGCGAGGAAGCCTCAGAAGTGATGCCCTCTTGCAGGTCGCCGTCGCCGGCGATGACGTAGACGAAGTGGTCGAACGGGCTCTGGCCGACGGATGCGTCCGGGTCGAAGAGGCCACGCTCGAAACGAGCAGCATAGGCGAACCCTACGGCCGAGGCCAGGCCCTGCCCAAGCGGGCCGGTGGTGATCTCCACGCCAGCGGTGTGACCGAACTCGGGGTGCCCTGGTGTCTTGGACCCCCAGGTGCGGAGGGCCTTGAGGTCCTCGAGCTCTAGGCCATATCCGCCCAGATAAAGCTGAACGTACTGGGTGAGAGAGCTGTGTCCAACAGACAAGACGAAACGGTCACGGCCCAGCCAGTCGTTGTCGGCCGGATCACGGCGCATCACCTTTTGAAACAGCAGGTATGCGGCGGGGGCAAGGCTCATGGCCGTACCGGGGTGTCCGTTCCCCACCTTCTCCACGGCGTCCGCCGCGAGAATTCGTGCGGTATTGACCGCCTGATCGTCAACGGAATCCCATTGGAAAGATGCCACGTCACGTAACCCTTCATTGAAGCGAAGGCGGGTTGAACTCAACCCATCCTGTAATAGTTGTGCAATTGTCGGCAACCTGTCTCGCCCTGCGCTCATGCGTTTCTAACGCCGGATCGGATGCGGATTGTCACCCCCGGCGAGTTGGCTTGATCAAGCTGCCATCTCCCACCCGGGGGCTCGCCGAACTACTGATTCACTGTGGGGAGCCTAATAAGTATACGGACGAATGTGCCGGGATGGTGGAGATGACCTGTCGTACCACTTGCAGGAAGGGGTCGGCCGGTGGCCTACAATAAGAGGACTGCCTAGAATTCGAGGATTAATGGACGTCGCCCTTCAGACCAGTGAGAAAACTCCACGCACGTTGAAGCGAACACTCAAGGCGTATCTGTCCTTGACTAAACCTCGGGTCGTCGAGCTCCTTCTTGTCGTCACCATTCCGACCATGATCCTGGCGGAACGGGGCTTTCCGAACCTCTGGCTCGTACTGATCACACTGGTGGGAGGCGCACTGAGCGCCGGTTCGGCAGGAGCGTTCAATTGCTACATTGATCGTGATATCGACCGAGTGATGCATCGCACGCAAAACCGGCCCCTGGTGACCGGTGAGTTGAGCGATCGGGAGGCTCTGGTCTTTGCCTATGCCCTCGGTGTGGCGTCGATCGCCTGGCTGGGACTGCTCACCAACTGGCTCGCCGCGGCGCTCTCGTTCGGAGCCATCCTTCTCTACGTGGTCTTCTACACGATCATCCTCAAGCGCCGCACCCCGCAGAACATCGTCTGGGGCGGTGTCGCCGGGTGCATGCCCGTGCTCATCGGCTGGGCCGCCGTCACCGGAGACCTCTCCTGGCCGCCGTTCATCCTCTTCCTGATCATCTTTCTGTGGACACCGCCACATTACTGGCCGCTATCCATGAAGTACCGGGCGGACTACCAGGCCGCGGGGGTACCGATGCTGGCCGTGGTTCGCGGGCGCGCGCAGGTCGGGCTGCAGGTGATTCTCTATGCCTGGGCCATGGTGGCCAGTTCGCTGCTCCTGATCCCGATTGCCGGCATGGGGCTGACGTACACGTTCGTGGCCTTGGTCACGGGTGGCTGGTTCATCTACGAGACTCATCGCCTCTACAACCTCGCGATCCGCCACCAGCACGTGTCACCGATGCGGGTCTTCCATGGCTCCATCGCCTATCTGACGCTGTTGTTCGTGGCCGTGGGAGTTGATCCGCTCCTTCCGTTCTAGGCACGGATTCGATTCAGGGGCGAATTTTGATACAAACCTGAGACTTTTGTCAACCCCCAGTTCGGAACTGGACTATAGAGTGAGCTAGCACCCTCACCTGCTCTTGTGAGAAAGTAGAGTACGTCAAGCTCGACATCCGTGGAATAAACCATGCGTGTCGGTGTCGGTGAAGTCCTGTTTCACCGAGTCGAAGTGGGTTTGAACGTGTTGGATTTCCTCGGGAACAGGTTTGATCAAATCCTGTTCTCCAGCTGGCAGCACTTCAGCCTCGTCGTGCAATGCATCGCTTTGGCCACGCTGCTCGCCGTGGTTGTCGCGGCTCTGGTCTACCAGAGCCAAGCTCTTACCTCGGTGGCGAACTCAGTGTCGGCCATCGGGCTGACCATTCCGTCATTTGCGCTCATCGGTCTCCTGATCGCCCCGATCGGCTTCGGGGTGCTCCCCGCCGTCATCGTCGTGACCTTTTTCGCGACGCTGCCCATCCTGCGAAACGCCGTCGTCGGGCTTTCCGGGGTCGCCCCCGCAATTGTCGAGTCGGCGCGGGGTATCGGCATGAGCAGGTTCCGCACTCTGTTGCAGGTGGAATTGCCCATCGCCTGGCCAATCATCCTCGCCGGCATACGAGTGTCCGCGCAGATGGTCATGGGGATCGCCGCCATTGCGGCCTATTCCCTCGGCCCGGGGCTCGGTTCATTCATCTTCTCCGGATTGTCTCGACTCGGCGGCGCGAATTCACTCGAGTCCGTGCTGACGGGCGTCATCGGCGTCATCATTCTTGCCCTCATCCTTGACCTTATTCTCGTCGGTCTCGGCCGACTCACCACTCCGCGAGGTATCCGTGTCTGAATCCCTGAACGAACCCGTCCGCTCCACCGAAATCACCGGTGCGAGCATTCTGCTCGATCACGTGACGAAGCGGTTCCCCGGACAGCTCAAGCCCGCGGTGGACGGCTTGACCATGGAGATTCCGGCCGGCAAGATCGTGATGCTGGTTGGTCCGTCCGGCTGTGGAAAGACCACGACGCTCAAAATGATCAACCGCCTCATCGAACCGACCGAGGGCAAGATCGTGGTCGACGGAGACGACGTCACTCAAATGAACGGTGACGAACTGCGTCGGGGGATCGGCTACGTCATCCAGGCGGGTGGGCTTTTCCCCCATATGACGGTTGCGACCAACATCGGGATCGTCCCCAAGATGCTCGGGTGGGACAAGGCGCGCATAGCCGCTCGCGTTGATGAACTCCTGGAACTGGTGTCACTCGACCCGTCGCTCTACCGGGACAGGTACCCCAAGGAATTGTCCGGTGGTCAGCAGCAGCGAGTGGGCGTCGCCCGGGCACTTGCGGCGGATCCTCCCGTCCTCCTGATGGATGAACCGTTCGGCGCAGTCGACCCGATCACTCGGCTCCGGCTCCAGGACGAACTCCTCAGTATCCAGGAAGAGCTCCAGAAAACCATCGTCTGCGTGACCCACGACTTCGACGAAGCCGTCAAGCTCGGAGACTGGATCGCCATCTTCAACGAGGGCGCACAACTCGTCCAGTACGACACGCCGGAGCGGATTCTGGGTGACCCAGCGAATGAATTCGTGGAGAACTTCATCGGGTCCGGCGCCGGTTTGAAGCAGCTCACGCTCACTCGAGTCGCGGAAGTCGAACTGGCTGAAGCAGTCGTCGGCAAGCCAGGGGAGAGCGCTGCATCCGTTCTCAAGAGGGTCACGACGGCGGGCCATGGCCACGCCGTCATCGTCGACGACCGGCAGCGACCCATCCAGTGGTTGTCGCGCCGTCAGCTGGGACGGCAAGAGACGATCACGTCGATTCCCGACCCGAAGCTTCCCGTTGTCGGCTATCGGGCAACCCTGAATGACGCCCTCGACACCATGCTCGTGTCCAGCGCCGGCGCTGCGCTGGTCACCGGGCGCCGAGACATGTTCAAGGGCGTCATCGACGTCAAGACGATCATGGACGCGATCACGAAATCGCAGGCTGCAGCAACCGAGTCGTCCACGAGTGCCCCCGTGGGCCTGAACACCGGCGTGTTCACCGCCCCCGATCTTGCCTCCATAACGGATTCCTCGACTTCAAGCGCCACCGACGCTCAGCCGGCGCAACCGTGAGCGCGACAGTGACGGCCGACCTCGATGTGGCCGGGCAACCGGTCCCGAGGGATGTCGCACCCGGCAGCGGCCGCTCGGCCTGGCTCGCTTGGCGCGGCCTTGTCTATCAGCTTCTGGGAATCCTGGCCGTACTGGCTGCACTCGTGGTGTGGCTGCTGACAGCAGACCTGACTGCCACAGAGCTGATGACGCTGGCGCCGGCGGCACTCTGGGGCTACACCGTGCAGCATCTGCAGCTCACCGTGCTGGCAGCTCTCATCGTGCTGGCGGTCGCGATCCCGCTCGGTATCCTGCTGACGCGGCGGCGGCTTCGTTTTCTCACGGCGCCGGTGCTGGCGTTGGCCAATATCGGACAGGCGGCACCGGCTGTCGGTGTCGTCGTTCTCCTCGCTTTCTGGCTTGGCTTCGGTTTCTGGGCGGCCACAGTGAGCCTCGTGCTCTATGCGGTGCTTCCGGTGCTGAACAACACCATGATCGGTTTGCAGCAGGTCGATTCTCGTCTCGTCGAAGCCGGTCGCGGTATGGGTATGAGCTCTGCGGCGGTGCTTTTCAAGGTGGAACTGCCGCTTGCGGTTCCGGTCATGTTGTCGGGCATTCGCACCGCCATGGTGCTCCTCGTCGGAACCGCAGCCCTGGCCACATTCATCAACGGTGGCGGCCTCGGCATCCTGATCACGACCGGAGTGAACCTCAAGCTGACCTCGGTCTTGGTGACCGGCGCCGTGCTCGTGGCCCTGCTGGCACTCATGATTGACTGGGTCGGCCGTGTCGTCGAGCATGTTGCCCGCCCGAAGGGACTCTAGATGTTCAGACCGAACCCCGGCGCACGCGTGCGCCGTCTCTCCACCATGGCCGGACTGATCACCGTAGCCGGACTCGCCTTGAGCGGTTGTGGATTGCAGCCCGCGACATCGTATGTGCCGGCAGTAGGTCCGGGTTCAATCGTGCCCATACCCGGAATCGACAACGCCGAGCTGACCGTCACGTCCAAGAACTACACGGAGCAGCTGATCCTCGGCAAGATTGCGGTGCTCGCGGCCACTGCGGCGGGTTTCTCCGTCCGTGACCTCAGCAACGTGCCGGGGAGCCAACCGGCGCGAGAGCTCATCCTGTCGGGGCAAGCGGATGTGCTGTGGGAATATACCGGCACGGCCTGGCTCACCTATCTCGGACAGACCCGCACCATTCCCGACCAGCAGGAGCAATGGCAAGCGGTATATGACATCGATGTGAAGAACGGTGTCATCTGGGGAGCACCCGCCCCTATGAACAACACGTACGCCATGGCGGTGCGAACGGAGGCCGTGGCTGAACTGGGCGGCATCTCGAAAATGTCGGAGCTCGCGTCCCTGCCGGTGGAGGACCGAACGTTTTGTGTCGAAGCGGAGTTCAACTCCCGGCCGGACGGCATGAACCCCATGCTGGCGCATTACGGACTGACGAGGGGAGCACCTGACGGCGTGCCCGACGCGAATGTCGGCCTCTACGACACGGGTGCTATTTACAGTGCCACCGACGCCGGTGCGTGTAATTTCGGGGAGGTGTTCACGACCGACGGCCGGATCGACGCCCTGAACCTGACGGTGCTGGATGACGATCTCGGTTTCTTCCCGGCTTATAACGTAGCGCCGGTCTTCTATGGGGCGACTCTGGCCGAGCATCCTCAGCTTGAAGGCATCTTCGCTCAGATCTCGCCCAGCCTCACCAATGAGGTGCTTCGAACCCTGAACCGACAGGTTGACGTCGATGGTCAGGAGCCCGCCGATGTCGCCTTCGAGTGGATGAAATCGGAAGGCTTCATCACCGACGCCGAGTAGCGGATCACTCGGAGCGGGCGTCTCCTAGAGGCGCCGGGTCAGGACCGTTTCGATCTTCTCAATATCGGCTTCGTGGATGACGACAGTGACGACGCGGCCGCTGATGGCCGCGGCAGTCGCGCAGAATTGGGCGACGGTGACCGAGATGGCCGGGTAGAGCTGTCGGTCCACCGTAAGCTCTGCCCGCTGCGCCACGGACTGTTCCACTTGATGCTGCTGCCGAGTATGCAGGTCGGCCCACTCCTTGGAACCGAACTCGTGCGGATTCTTGGTGTAGTTCATGACGACGTATTGCAAGTGCTGGTTCAGCGCATCGCGGACCGGCTCTCCGCCCCGATTTGTCGACCCCGGACGATCGGTGAAAATGAATCCCCGGAGCTCAGCGATTCCGACCGGGCCCGCCGGCGAGTCCTCGAACCAGAAATTACCGGTTCGGTCGGCTAACCAGTAGTGCGCTTCGGCTTCGAGTGTGACACCGTGCGAGGTGCACCAGCTCCATCCACGCTCCTGCAGCCGGGGTTGTGGCACGAATCCAAATATGGGCGGACCGAACTCAACCAGACGAGCTTCATCGTCCGGTGGTTCCCACACTGCCCTTTCGACGAGATGCATGCAAGGAGAATACACCGAGTCGGCAGACTGGTGGAGGGGATTCCACGCCGAAGATCAAGCGATGATGTGTCGACCGTCAGGGGTGTGAAATCGCTTCTTTCTCACGGACGTCCCGGGCCTCCGTGATGCGGGCAACCGGCGACTTCATGTACAGGATCACCCCGGTCATCACCGCAGCGAGGGCGCAGGCGAGCACCATGTGGAGGCCGACGAGGAACGGTGGAAGACCCAAATTGGCTTGAAGCAGACCAAGGGCGACTTGGAAGAGCTCCACGACGAGAAGCAGGCCAACCAGGCGCTGAACGCCCAGGTTCTGACGGAAAGCCATGACCAGAAGGGCAATGGTCATCGCGAACGTGAGATAGGCGGGCCAGCTGTGGATGTGCTGCAAAAACTCTGAGTCCAAGCCGTTACGGGGTGCGTTCGCGTCGCCGGCGTGGGGTCCCGATCCGGTGGTCAGGATTCCGACCATGATCGTGAGCAGAGCCATGACGCTGGTCAGGTACGCCAGAATGGCGAACCGGAGCGGAACCACGCTTATGCGCGGATCGTTGCCGGTGTAGACCCGATAGACGAATGCTGTGCAGAGAGCGACCAGGACGACCGAGATGACGAAGTGAAATCCGACGACATACGGGTTGAGCTGCATGTGAACGCTGATTCCGCCGATGACAGCCTGCGCGGGAATACCCAGTCCGGCGAAAAGAGCCAACCGGAAGAGATCGGGGCGTTCGCGGCGCATGCGCACGACGGCGAGGAAGGCGACCAAGGCGAGGAGTCCGAGGGCGATGCCAAGGAGGCGGTTGCCGAATTCGATGACTCCGTGAATCCCCATCTCCGGGGTGTTCACGATCGAGTCAGCGGTGCATCGGGGCCAGGTCGGACATCCGAGACCAGAACTGGTCAACCGAACGAGTCCGCCGGTGCCGACCAGCAGGATCTGCGCGGCGAGGTAGATCCAAGCGATTATGCGAAGCCGCCGGTTCACGCGGGAGGGTAACCAGGAAGTAATCCGTTTCACCCTTCTAGCTTACCTTTCACACGTGTCCGCGAATGTGAATACCCCGGCAAGCACGTCATTCGCAGTGATCAACCTGTAGAATCGGGGTCTCCACGAAATACTGGAATGGGCCGCTTGGTCTGATCTGGAAAAGTCGTGGTCCGTGAATATTCTAGGTTCGCAACGAAGCTGTCGACGCAATCCATTCCTTCTCTCTTCAGGCTGAGAACATCGGTCTGCACAGGCAGGAGAAATGACCGGAATAATATCCGGGTTGCCGGAGATAGGGAAGAGGTAAGTATGTCGGATGTTCTGCTAGACCGCCCAGATCTTGAGGGGTTGGGTACATACGAATTCGGATGGGCCGACTCGGACAAGGCTGGAGCGTCCGCTCGGCGTGGCGTGTCGCCCGAGGTCGTGACGGATATTTCCAACTTGAAGTCCGAACCGGACTGGATGCTTCAGCGTCGGCTGAAGGCACTTCAGCTGTTCGAGCGCAAGCCGATGCCGACCTGGGGTGCAGATCTTTCCGGCATCGACTTCGACAACATCAAGTACTTCGTGCGCTCCACGGAGAAGCAGGCCCAGACGTGGGAGGACCTGCCTGACGACATCAAGAACACCTACGAAAAGCTCGGCATTCCGGAGGCTGAGCGTCAGCGTCTCGTCTCGGGCGTGGCCGCCCAGTACGAGTCTGAAGTCGTCTACCACCAGATCAACGAGGAGCTTGAGGCGCAGGGTGTCATCTTCATGGACACCGACACCGCTCTCAAGGAACACCCGGAGATCTTCAAGGAGTACTTCGGAACGATCATCCCCTCAGGCGACAACAAGTTCGCTGCGCTGAACACCGCCGTCTGGTCCGGCGGGTCGTTCGTGTATGTTCCGCCCGGGGTTCATGTTGAGATCCCGCTGCAGGCCTACTTCCGTATCAACACGGAGAACATGGGCCAGTTCGAGCGCACGCTGATCATTGCCGACGAGGGCAGCTACGTGCACTACATCGAGGGCTGCACCGCACCGATCTATTCGTCTGACTCACTGCACTCCGCGGTCGTCGAAATCGTCGTGAAGAAGAACGCGCGTGTTCGATACACGACCATTCAGAACTGGTCCAACAACGTCTACAACCTCGTCACCAAGCGCGCCACGGCCGCTGAGGGTGCAACCATGGAGTGGATCGACGGCAACATCGGTTCCAAGGTCACCATGAAGTACCCGTCGATCTACTTGATGGGTGAGCACGCCAAGGGGGAGACCCTTTCGGTAGCCTTCGCGGGACCGGGCCAGCATCAGGACGCCGGCGCGAAGATGATCCACATGGCCCCGTACACGCAGTCCTCTATCGTGTCCAAGTCCATCGCGCGTGGTGGTGGTCGAAGCGGATATCGCGGCGAAGTCCGTATGGATGCCACCGCCCACCACTCCGCGAACACTGTGCGCTGTGATGCGCTTCTGGTGGACACCAAGTCTCGGTCTGACACGTACCCGTCGATCGACATCCGCGTGGATGACGTGCAGCTTGGGCATGAGGCCACTGTGTCGCGCGTGAGCGAGGAGCAGCTGTTCTATCTGATGAGCCGTGGAATGCCCGAGGACGAGGCCATGGCCATGATCGTGCGCGGCTTCATCGAACCCATCGCCCGGGAGCTCCCAATGGAGTACGCCCTCGAACTCAACAAGCTCATTGAAATGGGCATGGAAGGATCTGTCGGCTAAATGTCCGCAGCTATCGCGCCAACACAGGGCGCTTCAACAGCCATGCCCACATCAGCCGCATCGGAACCGACCCCGAAGAACCCGGACGGACGCTTCGGCTACGTTCCCGTGCAGACCCGCTCCGCACGCTTCAAAAGCACCGATCTGGCTGACTTCGCAACCGTCACCGGGCGCGAAGCCGTCTGGAAGTACATTCCGGTCGCGAAGTTCGCCGACCTCCTCGCCGAGGGAATCGACGGCGCGCCGTACAACATCTCATCCACGGAACACGCCGACATCAGCGTGGAGTGGGTCAGCCGCGACGACACGCGCATCGGTAAAGCGGGTTCGCCGGAAGAGCGTGCCTCGGCGAACGCCTGGACGAGTTTCGAGCAGGCTCTCGCCATCACGGTCACCGGTGAGACGGCCAAGGAGATCACGGTCACCCGATCCGAACTCGGAAACAGTGCCCGGGGCGCCCATGTCATCATCGAAGCCAAGCCGTTCAGTCAGGCCACCGTCATCCTGCAAAACACCGGGGATGCGCGATTGACAGAGAACGTCGAAATCATCCTCGGGGAGTCGGCGAACCTCACGGTTGTCACCGTTCAGGAGTGGAACGCAGAAGCGGTTCATCTCAGCAACCACTTCGCATCCATCGGACGGGACGCCCGCCTCAAGCACGTCGTCGTTTCACTGGGCGGTCGTATCGTGCGTGTGAGCCCGTCCATCCGGCTCGCCGGCAGCGGATCCGACATCGACGCACTCGGCCTGTACTTCGCCGACGCCGGTCAACACCTTGAGCAGCAGGTCTACGTATTCCACGACGCACCACGCAGCCGCAGCCGGGTGAATTACAAGGGCGCCCTGCAGGGCACGGGAGCCCATGCGGTTTGGATCGGCGATGTGTTGATCGGCAGCAAGGGCGCCGGAACGGACAGTTACGAACAGAATCGCAACCTGGTTCTCACCGAGGGCACCCGCGCAGACTCTGTTCCCAACCTGGAAATCGAAACAGGTGACATCATCGGCGCCGGCCACGCAAGTGCGACCGGACGCTTCGATGACGAACAACTGTTCTACCTGCAGTCACGAGGTATCACCGAGGAAGAGGCGCGGCGTCTCGTCGTGCGTGGCTTCCTGACCGATATCGTCGCCCGCATCGGATCCCCGGAACTCGAACAGCGCCTGCTGTCGGCTATCGAGGCCGAACTCCTCACCACGAACGGGAACTGACCATGACTGCCACGAAGATCTGTGCGTTCGACGAACTTGAGCCCAATCAGGCGATCAAGGTTGAGATCGACGGCGTTGCCATCGCGCTTGTGCGTGACGCGAACGGCGACGTCTTCGCCATCGGCGACACGTGCACACACGGTGACATTTCGCTCTCGGAGGGTTTCGTCGACGGCGAAACGCTGGAGTGCTGGGCCCATGGGTCCATGTTCTCTCTCAAGACGGGCAAACCGTTGACCCTGCCGGCTTACGATCCGGTCCCGGTCTACCAGGTTGACCTGATTGACGGCGATGTCTACGTCGATCCCTTGGTCATCGTGGCGGTCTGAACCTCATTCTCAGCCGGCGCCCGGAGCGCCTCCATACTCAGCTCCACACCAGAAAGTGAATAACACACATGTCAGTTCTTGAGATCAAAGACCTGCACGTCAGCGTCCAAACCGAACAGGGAACCAAGCAGATCCTGCAGGGGGTCAACCTGACCATCAACGAGGGTGAGATCCACGCCATCATGGGGCCGAACGGTTCCGGCAAATCCACGCTCGCCTACACGATCGCCGGACACCCCAAATACAAGGTGGAGAGCGGTTCCATCCTGCTCGACGGCGCCGAAGTGCTCACCATGACCGTCGACCAGCGGGCCCGCGCCGGACTGTTCCTGGCCATGCAGTACCCGGTGGAGATTCCCGGCGTGACGGTGACCAACTTCCTCCGCACGGCCAAGACCGCCATCGAAGGCGAGGCCCCGCCTATTCGCACCTGGATCAAGGACGTGCGCGAATCCATGACCGCGCTGCGCATGGACAAGTCCTTCGCGGAGCGCAATGTCAACGAAGGGTTCTCCGGTGGAGAGAAGAAGCGCAACGAAATCCTCCAGCTTGAACTCCTCAAGCCCAAATTCGCCGTACTCGACGAGACCGACTCCGGCCTCGACGTCGATGCGCTCAAGATCGTGTCTGAGGGCGTCAACCGCGCGAAGGAGAACACCGGGCTCGGTCTGCTGCTCATCACGCACTACACCCGGATTCTGCGTTACATCCACCCCGATTTTGTGCACGTCTTCGTCAACGGCCGTATCGCGGAGCAGGGTGGGCCGGAGCTGGCAGACCGTCTCGAAGACGAGGGTTACGATCGCTTTCTGACGCCCGCGAACGTAGGCTAGCAGTATGGTTTCAACACTCAGTCCGGCGCGTTTCGATGAAATCGAAGAGGCACTCAAAGACGTCATGGACCCGGAACTCGGCATCAATGTCGTCGATCTCGGTCTGATCTACGACCTCGGCTGGGATGACGAGAACGACGCCCTGATCATTCACATGACGCTGACTTCAGCGGGCTGTCCCCTCACGGACGTGCTCGAGGAGCAGACGGCGGAAGCTCTTGACGGCGTGGTCGACCAGTTCCGGATCAATTGGGTCTGGATGCCGCCGTGGGGTCCGGACAAGATCACTGATGACGGCCGTGACATGATGCGGGCTCTCGGGTTCTCCATGTAAGACCGATCCACCAGAACGAACACCTCGTTTGGATAGAACCCCGGCTGCCAGTCAGCCGGGGTTCTATCGTTATATTCGAGGTGGCTGCCCCTGACGCGGGCAGCGGCAGCACTCAGCAAAAGTGCACCCTGGATCAGTGCGGTCGACACCCGTATTGTGTGACTGGAATAAAGTTCCAATCACTGGAATGCTATTCTTGTGGTTATGGACACAGGCGACGCACAGACGCGGAGAGCACGCCAGGCCCGTGAGACTCGCTCACAGATAGTGTCGGCGGCTGGCCGGTTGATGGTCCGCGATGGGTACGTGGCGACGTCGATCAGTGCTATCGCCGCTGAGGCGAACGTCGCGGTTCAGACCATCTACAACTCAGTCGGGGCGAAGGCTGAATTGTTGGCGGCCATCCTGGAGCGAGTGGCGGAGCAGGCGGATGCTCCGGAACTGGTGTCGGCGTCCATGCGCAAGCGCATCGACGACGCCCGGAACGCGTCCGAGATCATCCGGATCCTTTCCGCCTGGTGTGCGGTGGTCAACGAACGCACAGCGGGGATTTTGCGTGTCGTGAACGAAGCGGCCGTGATCGACCCCGATGTCGCGGAGTTCGCTCGACGACAAGACGTGACGCGCTTGCTCGGGTACGGCGAGGTGTCCACGGCCCTCCGCACTCGCCGCGGGTTGCGAACCGGGCTGAGCGACCACGAGGGGGCTGCTGCGATCTGGGCTGTCGGCCATCCCCAGGTCTATCGGACCTTGGTTCTTGAGGTCGGATGGTCAGTCACCGCGTACCGCGAATGGCTTGAAAAGACCCTGCATGGGTCGCTCTTATAGCGGAGTGGCCCGCGGAGCGTTGGAAGACAAATATACTGGTTAGTTGGATCACTTGATCCACACACTCCCACCACCCCCCTGATCGGACTATCGCTGTGCTCAACGTGCAAGATCTCGAGATTCGCGTTGGAGCCCGCGTGCTCATGGAAGGCGTCAACTTCCGTGTGGCACACGGCGACAAAATCGGCCTCGTCGGACGCAACGGTGCGGGCAAGACGACGCTGACCAAGACGCTGGCCGGGGAAACGAACCCGACCAAGGGTTCCATCAGCCACTCCGGTGAAATCGGCTACCTGCCTCAGGACCCCCGTGCCGGAGACCCCACCATGCTCGCCCGCACTCGTATCCTCGATGCGCGGGGCTTGGGCACGATTGCATTGGGGATGCAGGAATCCAGCCTCGCCATGGCCAGCGCCGATCCGAAGGTCAGCGCTGCCGCGATGAAGAAGTACGGTCGCCTCACCGATGAATTCAACGGCCTCGGCGGATACTCGGCGGAAGCCGAAGCGGCCTCGATCGCCAGCAACCTCAAGCTTCCCGACCATATTCTCGACCAGCCGCTCAGCACACTTTCCGGTGGGCAGCGCCGACGCATCGAGTTGGCCAGAATCCTGTTCTCCGCTGCCGAGATGATGATTCTCGACGAGCCCACCAACCACTTGGACGCCGATTCGGTGGCGTGGCTGCGGGAGTTCGTGAAGAACTACCGCGGCGGGTGCATCATCATCAGCCACGACATCGAACTCGTGGGTGAAACGGTCAACCGGGTTTTCTATCTGGATGCCAATCGCATGATGATCGACATCTACAACATGAACTGGAAGAACTACCTTCTCCAGCGCACGGCCGATGCTGATCGACGCAAGAAGGAGCGGTCCAACGCGGAGAAGAAGGCGTCGACACTTCAGCTGCAGGCGGCGAAGTTCGGGGCCAAGGCGAGCAAGGCCGCTGCCGCCCACCAGATGGTGGCACGCGCGGAGAAGCTTTTGTCGGGCCTCGATGCCGTGCGTGCTGTGGAACGCGTCGCCAAACTGCGCTTCCCCGAGCCCGCCCCGTGCGGCCGGACGCCGTTGATGGCTCGGGACCTGTCGAAGAGCTATGGGTCACTGGAGATCTTCACGGCCGTGGACCTCGCGATCGACCGAGGATCCAAGGTCGTCATCCTCGGGCTGAACGGAGCCGGCAAGACCACACTGCTGCGGATGCTGGCCGGGGTGGACATCCCGGACACAGGCACGATCGAACCCGGTCACGGCTTGCGAATCGGGTACTACGCCCAGGAGCATGAAACCATCGACGTGAAGCGTTCGGTCCTGGAAAACATGGTGTCATCGTCGCCGAGTATCACCGAAATGGAAGCACGTCGGGTGCTGGGGTCCTTCCTGTTCACGGGTGATGATTCCAACAAGCTTGCCGGCGTTCTCTCCGGTGGCGAGAAGACTCGTCTTGCCCTGGCCATGATTGTGGTGTCCGGCGCGAACGTGCTGCTTCTTGATGAGCCCACCAACAACCTCGACCCGGCAAGCCGAGAAGAAATCCTTGACGCCTTGGCGCATTACGCCGGCGCGGTC
>Ga0209023_10001239_pt1 | contig 34957 bp, 30 predicted proteins | sample LakOneMetagenome_FD_187468 | JGI IMG/M metagenome (GOLD analysis project Ga0209023, IMG submission 187468) | Freshwater and sediment microbial communities from Lake Erie, Canada (SPAdes) (version 2) | ecosystem: Environmental > Aquatic > Freshwater > Lentic | place: Lake Erie, Canada...
CGTCGCTGCAGGTGCAGGCCGTGGCGCGCATCACCACCACCACGCGCAAGCGCATGGTGGGCGGCTTCTACAGCTACGACAACCAGACCGAGACCAAGGACCTGGGCACGCTGTGCAGCGGCAAGAGCGACGCGCGTGGCCTGCTGCTGTGCGAGTCCAAGCTCGATGAAGCTGGCGAGGTGGAACTGGTGGTGACGGCCACCGACAAGGACGGCAATACCAGCGTGGCCGCATCGTCGGTGTGGGTCACGCGCCAGGGCGAGCTGTGGTTTGGCGGCGAAGACCACGACCGCATCGACCTGCTGCCCGAAAAGAAGAGCTACCAGCCGGGCGAGACCGCCAAGTTCCAGGTGCGCATGCCGTTCCGTTATGCCACGGCCCTGGTGGCGGTGGAGCGCGAAGGCATCATCGACACGCAGGTGGTGCAGCTCAACGGGCAGGACCCCACGGTCAGCCTCAAGATCCAGCCCGAGTGGGGCCCCAACGTCTACGTGAGCGTGCTGGCCCTGCGCGGCCGGCTGCGCGAGGTGCCCTGGTACAGCTTCTTCACCTGGGGCTTCAAGTCGCCGCGCGAGTGGTGGACATCGTTCTGGTACGAGGGCAAGGAATACCAGGCACCCACCGCGCTGGTGGACCTGTCCAAACCCGCATTCCGCCTGGGCCTGGCCGAGATCCGCGTGGGCACGCAAGCCCACCAGATCGACGTGAAGGTCACAGCCGACAAGGAAAGCTACGCCGTGCGCGGCAAGGCGCAGGTCACCATCACCGCCACGCTGCCGGGCGGGAAGCCCGCCGCCAATGCCGAGGTGGCCGTCGCCGCCGTGGACCAGGCCCTGCTGGAGCTGATGCCCAACAACAGCTGGAACCTGCTCGAAGCCATGCTCCAGCGCCGCAGCTGGGGTGTGGAGACATCCACCGCGCAGATGGAGATCATTGGCCGGCGCCACTACGGCAAGAAGGCCGTGCCCGCGGGCGGCGGCGGCGGCAAGTCGCCTACGCGCGAACTGCTCGAGACGCTGCTGCTGTGGCAGCCTGCCATAGTGCTCGATGCCAACGGCCAGGCCAAGGTAACGGTGCCGCTCAACGATGCGCTCACCACCTTCAAGATCGTGGCCGTGGCCGATGCGTCCACTGGCCTGTTCGGCACCGGCAGCACCAGCATCCGCGCCACGCAGGACCTGCAGATCATCAGCGGCCTGCCACCGCTGGTGCGCGAGGACGACCAGTTCCGCGCCCAGCTCACGCTGCGCAACACCACCAAGGCGGCCATGAAGGTCGAGGTGACCCCGCGCGCCACGCTGCTGGACTTGAAGCCGCAGACGGTGGACATACCGGCCGGCGAGGCGCGCGAGGTGTCGTGGAACATCACGGCCCCCGCGCAGCTGGCACAGACCCGGTCGGAGTCCATCCTGTGGGAGATCGAGGCCAAGGACACGGTCAGCGGTGCGCGCGATGCCCTGACGGCAAGCCAGCGCATCATTCCGGCCGTGCCGCTCACGGTGCAGCAGGCCACGCTGGTGCAGGTGGACGGCGCCTTCAACCTGGACGTGAACCCGCCGGCCGATGCGTTGCCGGGCCGCGGTGGCCTCAAGATGTCGCTGCAGCCCAAGCTGGCCGAAGGCCTGCCCGGCGTGCGCGACTGGTGGGCCCGCTACCCGTTCGCCTGCCTGGAGCAAAAGACCAGCAAGGCCGTGGGCCTGCGCGACGGCGCGCTGTGGCAGACCGTGGTCGCGCAGCTGCCGACCTACCTGGACAGCGACGGCCTGGCCAACTACTTCCCGCCGCGCGATGGCGATGCCAACCGCGGCAGCGACACGCTCACGGCCTACGTGCTGGCCGCCACGCACGAGGCTGCGTCCGTCAACCCGGCCTTTGCGCTGCCCGACGCAGCCCGCGCCCCCATGGAGCGTGGCCTGATCGCGTTTGTGGAAGGTCGCATCCAGCGCGACTTCTGGAGCCCGCGCAAGGATCTGGACATGCGCAAGGTGGCGGCGCTCGAAGCCCTGTCGCGCTACGGCAAGGCCCAGGGCCGCATGGTCAGCAGCATCACCATTGCGCCCAACCAGTGGCCCACGCACACGGTGATCGACTGGGTCAACGTCTTGAAGCGCGTGGCCGATGTGCCCGAGCGCGACAAGCGCCTGGCCGAGGCGATGCAGATCCTGCGCAGCCGCCTGTCGTTCCAGGGCACCAAGCTCATCTTCAGCACCGAGCAGGACGACTACTGGTGGTGGCTGATGCAAAACGGCGACGTGAACACCGCCCGCCTGATGCTGGCCGTGATGGACGACCCGACCTGGAAGGACGACATGGGCCGCCTGGCCAACGGCTTCATCAGCCGCCAGCAGGGCGGTGCATGGCACACCACTACGGCCAACCTGTGGGGCGGGCTGGCGCTGGAGAAGTTCAGCGCCAAGTTCGAGGCCACGCCGGTGTCCGGCACCACCAAGGCTGCCATGGGCGCCAACAACGCCGCGGTGGACTGGAGCAAGGTCGAGCGTGTGAAGACCTCCGACCTGACGGGCGCTGCGCACCAGACCACCTGGTTCGGTGCCCCCGCATCGCCGGGCAACCTGAAGAACAACGGCATGTTCCTGCCCTGGTCATCGGCTGCAGGCAAAGCGGGTGGCAAGGAGCAACTGGCCGTCACGCACCAGGGCCCCGGCAAGCCATGGCTCACGCTGCAGTCGGTGGCCGCCATCCAGCTGAAGGCGCCCTTCGCAGCGGGGTACAGCATCACCAAGACGGTGACCCCGGTGGAGCAGGCCAACAAGTCGCTGCCGCCCGGCCAGTACACGCGCGGCGACGTGCTGCGCGTGACGCTGGAGGTCAACGCCAGCGCCGACATGACCTGGGTGGCCATCACCGACCCGATCCCGGGCGGCGCCACCATCCTGGGCAGCGGCCTGGGCCGCGACTCGGCCATCGCCACGCAGGGCGAAAAGGCGCGCACCGGCCCCGGCTGGCCCGCGTTCGAGGAGCGCAGCTTCGAGTCCTTCCGCAGCTACTACGAGTACCTGCCCAAGGGAGTCGTCAAGATGGAGTACACCGTGCGCCTGAACAACGCGGGCGACTTCGCGCTGCCCCCGAGCCGGGTCGAGGCGATGTATGCGCCGGAAATGTTCGGCGAGACGCCGAATGCGCGGGTGAAGGTGGAGCAAGGCAAGTAACGCGGCCGTGGGGCGGGCTGCCTGCCTGCCCCGGCTTGCTGGCGCGTCGCTCTTGCCGTTGCCCTTGACATTGCCGATGCGTATCACCCATGCGCATTGCGGTGGCGGCGGGTTGGCGCTACGCCGGCCCACCGGCATTGCAACTGTTACCGCGTTGGCATTGCACCGGCGCAGCATCGGCCCAGCATGGGTACATCGTTGGCAGCGCATCGGCACTCGCCGCACCATTTCTATTCCACCCTCCAGGAGCCATTACCATGACCGATGTTTCCAGCCCCGAGTCCACCGCCTCCACGCTCACCGTGTCCGTGGAAGTGGGCTGCGATGCGCAGCGCGCGTGGCAGGCTTTTATCAGCCCGGCCGCCATCACCGCCTGGAACTTCGCCAGCCCCGAGTGGTGCTCCCCCCGGGCCGAGAACGACCTGCGGGTGGGCGGTGCCTTCAGCTACCGCATGGAGGCGAAAGACGGCTCCATGGGCTTTGACTTCGCGGGCACGTTCACCGAGCTTGTGCCCCACCGCCGCCTGCGCTACGCCCTGGGCGACCGCCGTGAGGTGGTGGTCGAATTTGTCGACCTGCCTGGCGGCCGCACCGAGGTGCGGCAGTCCTTCACGCCCGATGCGACCTTTCCGCCCGAGCAGCAGCGCGCGGGGTGGCAGGCCATTCTCGAGAACTACAAGAAGTTTGTGGAGCCGGGCGGCTGATGGGCATGGCGCAGACACCTGCCAGGCAGCACCCACCAGCGCACCGTCGGGGCCGCATCCATGCGCTGGCTTGATTTGCGGTCGGCCCCGCGGGCGTTGAGCGGGGCTCGTCCTGCTGCCGTGCAGCCTGGGGTCGTGCTGGCGGTTTTCATGCTGCTGCTGGGCGCGCCGCACGCCCACGCCTTGCCGTCCTACGACGAGGTGCGTGCGGACTTCAAACCGTCCGACACCGTGGTCCTATCGCGTGAGGGCGAGGTGCTGCAGCGCCTGCGCACCGACACCACGGTGCGGCGCGGCCAGTGGGTGGCCCTGGCCGATGTGTCGCCCGCGCTGCGCACGGCGCTGGTGCTCAGCGAGGACAAGCGCTTTTTCGAGCACAGCGGGGTGGACTGGCGGGCCGCGTCGTCCGCCGCCTGGGGCAATCTGTGGAACCAGCGCACGCGCGGCGCCAGCACCATCACCATGCAGCTGGCAGGCCTGCTCGACGGCGACTGGCGCCAGGGCCCGGGCGGCCGCACCGTAGTGCAAAAGCTTGGCCAGACGGTGGCCGCGCAGGTGCTGGACCGCCGCTGGCGCAAGGACCAGGTGCTGGAGGCCTACCTCAACCTCGTGCCGTTTCGCAGCGAGCTGGTGGGCATCGACGCCCTCAGCCGCACGCTGTTCGGCAAGGCCGCCCATGGCCTGGACGACCGCGAAGCAGCCGTGGCCGCGGCGCTGGTGCGGGCCCCCAACGCGCGCCCTGCGCTGGTGGCGCAGCGCGCCTGTGGCGTGCTGCGCGACATGCAGGCTCCGTCGCCGCAAAAATTGCCCACCCCAGCGGCCGCCTCCGCATCGCCGCAGCGCGCGGCGTCTTCGCCTGCTGCGGTGCCATCGACATCCCAGCCGACATCCCAGCCACCGCGCGTGGATTGCGATGCCCTCGACCTCTTCACCACCGCCGCGCTGCAACGCCGCGCGTTCGATGCCAGCGAGGGCGTGGCGCCGCATTTTGCGCGCTACCTGCTGCGCCAGCGCTTCAAGGACGGTGCGGCAGTGCCCGAGCGGGTGCAGAGCACGCTGCGCGCACCGCTGCAGCGCTTTGCCGTCAGCACGCTGCAGCAGCACCTGCGCGAACTGCGCGGGCGCAATGTGGAAGACGGCGCGGTGCTGGTGCTCGACAACGCCACGGGCATCGTGCTGGCGTGGGTGGGCTCGTCGGGCCAGCTGAGCCAGGCCAGTGAGGTGGACGGCGTGCTGGCGCTGCGCCAGCCGGGCTCCACGCTCAAGCCCTTCTTGTACGGGCAGGCCATCGCCGAGCGGCGGATCACGGCCGCGTCGCTGGTGGACGACTCGCCCGCGCACATCGCCACGGCGGGTGGTTTGTACATTCCGCAAAACTACGACCGGCAGTTCAAGGGCTGGGTGTCGGCGCGCACCGCGCTGGCCGCGTCGCTCAATGTGCCGGCGGTGCGTACGCTGGTCATGGTCACGCCCGATGCGTTTCACCGCCAGCTGCGCGCCCTGGGCATGCCGCTGCGCGAGAGCGGTGATTACTTCGGCTACAGCCTGGCCTTGGGCAGCCCCGAGGTGCCTCTGGTGCACCTGACCAACGCCTTTCGCACGCTGGCCAACGGCGGGCGGCTGAGCCCGGTGGACCTGGCCGTGCCCACGCCGGCCCGGCCACCCGCCTTCACTGCGGCCATCGACCCGCGCGCCGCGTTCATCGTGGGCGACATCCTGTCCGACGGCAACGCCCGTGCGCGCACCTTTGGCACCGACAGCGTGCTGGCCACACGCTTCTGGACCGCAGTGAAAACCGGCACCAGCAAAGACATGCGCGACAACTGGGCCGTGGGCTGGTCCGAGCGCTACACCGTCGGCGTGTGGGTGGGCAACGCCAGTGGCGCCGCCATGCACGACGTGAGCGGCACCAGCGGCGCCGCGCCCATCTGGGCGGCCGTGATGGGCTTTTTGCACGCCCGCGAGCCCAGCCGTGCGCCCAAGGCGCCCGCAGGTCTTCTCAAGGCCGCGGTGCGGTTTGGCCCGGGGCCCGCTGCGGCGCCTGCGGGCTCTGCCCCACCGCTGGAGGCCCCGCGCGAGGAGTGGTTCCTGCAAGGCACGCAGCAATCCGTGTTTGCTATTGATTCAGTAGCTGCTAGCGCAGGTGCAGCAGGCGGTAGGGCCATAAAAGACCCAAAAAATGCCGCGCGCAAGGTGCCTGATAACGTACCTGATGCCCCGTCTGGCGCACCGGCGCGCATCACCGCCCCGGCCAGCGGCACCATCATCGCGCTGGACCCGGACATCCCGCCCGCCCGCCAGCGCCTGCAGTTCACCGCCACGGGCGACGGCCTGCTGTGGCGCATGGACGGAAAGCCCCTGGGGCAGGGCCCGCGCGTGGCCTGGCTGCCCTGGCCCGGTCGGCATGTGGTGCAGATCACCGATCCCAAGGGCCAGGTGCTGGACGAGATTCGCATCGAGGTGCGCGGCGCCGGTGTGGCATCTACGCCGCCCCGGGGCGCTGCGAATTGACGGCACCCGGCCCGGCAGCTACGGTGTGACTGACTGCGCAATGCGCTCGGTGGGAGCGCATTGGTGAGTTGGCGAGTTAGCGCGTCAGCGAGTCAGCGGGTTGGCTGGCGGGTTGGGCCGGAGCAGGGTGGCCGGGTGGGCGCTCTGGCTTGGCGCACAGGGCTGCCGCGCAGGGGACCATCGCGCGGTCTGCCGAAGTTCCGATGGTGGGGTCGTCCGATGGGGTGGGGGCGGCAGGCTGCAAGGCGCCCATGCACCTAGGCAGCAAGGCCATGCACGGCCTGGTGGCATGTCATGGGGCCCGCAACGGCCCCCACTAGAATGGTTACTAAATATTTCTATGCCGTTCCTGCGCCAGTTCTTCTCACACCGCCTGATCTGGCTCGCGCTGCTGTTGTCGCTGGGGATCGGCGCTCTGTTCGCCCGCACGATCTGGACCATCCGCACCGACGAGTGGAACTACGCCAGCCAGACCAACACCAATTTGGTGCGCACGCTGGAGCAGGGGCTCGGCTGGTCGCTGGACTCCATCGACAAGTCGCTTGAAGGCGTGGCCCGTGAAGTGGCCCGCAGCGACGTGTGGGCGCTGCCGCCCGACCTGCGCAACCGCGTGATCTTCGACAACTCGCTGCGCGTGCGGGGCGCTGGCGACGTGTTCGTGCTCGATGCGTCGGGCAACATCATTCTCGATTCGGGCTCCAACAGCCTGCGCCGTGCCAACCTGGCAGACCGCGACTACTTCCGGGCGTTTGCCAAAGACGGCCACCAGGGCCTGTTCATCGGCAAGCCCGTGCCCTCGCGGGTGAGCGGCCTGAACATCCTGCCCCTGGCCCGTTCGTACCGCCACCCGGACGGCAGCTTTGCCGGTGTGGTGGTGGGGGCCGTGCGCCTGAGCTACTTCAACGAACTCTTCGGCTCGCTCGACCTGGGGGCCAACAGCGGCATCAATCTTTTTCGGCAAGACGGGGTAGTCATCTCGCGGTACCCGTACGGCGATTCGGACGTGGGCAAGACCATTGCGGGCTCGCCCAACCTGGAGCGCTTTCAGCGCGAGGGAAACGGCGCATTCGCGGGCGTGGCCGCGCTGGACGGCGTGGAGCGGCTGTACGCCTTCCGCCAGGTGGGCTCCTACCCGCTCATCATCAACGTGGCCCAGGCCACCGAGACCGTGCTGGCCAAGTGGTACCGCAGCGCCGCCGTGCTCGGCAGCTTCGCGCTGCTGCTCATGCTGGCCTGCGTGGGCTTGGCAACGCTGTTCGTACGGGAGCTCACCCTGCGCCAACAGCTGGCGGCCCAGCTGCGGGAGGCCGAGCACGACCTGCGCACCATCCTTCACAACCTGCCGTCCGCCATCGGCTACTGGGACAAAAACCTGCACAACCGCTTTGCCAACGAGGTGCATTTCGACTGGTTCGGCGTGAAGCCCGAAACGCTGCAGGGCAAACACATCAGCGAACTGCTGGGCCCCGACACCTTCGCCCAGACCCAGCCGTTCGTCCAGCACGCGCTCGCTGGCGAGCCGCAATTGTTCGAGCGCACCCTCATCGACACGACGGGGCAACCACGCAACGCCGTCGTGTCATATCTGCCTGACGAAGTCGATGGCGAAGTGCGTGGCTTCTTCGTTCAGGCCCACGACATCACCGACCGCAAGCGCATGGAAGAAGAACTCTTCGCCGAGAAGGAACGCATGCGCCTGACCCTGCAGTCCATCGGCGACGCCGTGGTGTGCGCCGATGCCCAAGGGGCCGTCACCTACCTCAACCCGGTGGCCGAGCGCCTGACGGGCTGGCAGGCCTTTGACGCAGCCGAACGCCGTATCGACGAAGTGGTGGTGCTGCGCAGCCCGCACAACGATGCGGTGCTGCCCAGCTCACTGCTGGCGGCCATCAAAAACGGCCAAGGCACGGAATCGGTGCGCGGCGTGATCGTGCACCGCACCAGCGGCCAGCGGTTCCAGGTCGAGAAAACCTCCAGCCCCATCACCGACCGCCACGGCCAGGTCACCGGCGCCGTGGCCGTGCTGCGCGACGTGACCGAGGCCGTCGTCATGGCCGAGCGCATGGCCCACCTGGCCCAGTACGACGCGCTGACCGACCTGCCCAACCGCGTGCTGCTGCAAGACCGCGCCCAGATGGCCATCACCCAGGCGCGGCGCGACGGCAAGAGCCTGGCCGTGATGTACCTGGACCTGGACGGCTTCAAGGCCGTGAACGATAGCCTGGGCCACGACGTGGGCGACCTGCTGCTGGTGCAGTTCGCCCAGCGCCTCAAAGCCGCCGTGCGTGCGTCCGACACCGTGTGCCGCCAGGGCGGCGACGAATTCGTGGTGCTGCTGCCCGGCCTGGAGGGCGTGGAGCCCGCCTGCGGCGTGGCCCGCAAGATCCTGGCGTCGTGCGACGCTCCCTTCGAGCTGGCCGGCCGCATGCTGCCCGTGGGCCTGAGCGGCGGCATCGCGCTGTACCCGCAGCACGGCGACACGTTTGATGCCCTGTCCCGCCATGCGGACAGCGCCATGTACGCCGCCAAGCGCGGCGGTCGCATGCGCTTCATGCTGTACCGCGGGCCGGACGCGGAGCCTGAGGTGGTGCAGGTGGACCCTGCAATGGGCCAGAGTTCTCAATAAAGCGTGAACCCGCTGCTCAGACTGGCTGTTCGTCGCCCTCGCTCTCGCTTGCGTGGAGCAACTGATCGGCCAGAGCCTCGATCTCACTGCGCATCACCAGCCGCTCCAACCAATGTGCAGGAATGGACGACGCTCCATAAAAGGCGCCCGCCAATTGGCCGCATATTGCCGCCGTCGTGTCCGCGTCGTCCCCCAGATTCGCAGCAGCGAGAACTGCGGATTCAAACGAGTCTGTGTTGGCGAAACACCAGAGTGCTGCTTGCAAGGCGTCAACGCAGTAGCCCGAACCCTGGATCAAGTCCTGTGGCGCGACCAGGAAGCTCCCGCGGGCGATGGCTTCCAGCTTTGGCCAGGTGTTCCGGTGGTTCTGTGGACCAGATCGCCTTTTTGTCGGCACCCAGGAGCGCTGCACGCAGATAGAGCGCAAACAACCTGGAGCTATCGATGGCTTCCTGCGCGCCGTGCGTGGTGCGCGTGCTATCCGCAGCGAACTGCACAACGCGGCTAGCGTCGCGACGGTAGTACATGGGGATCGGCGCCAATCGCATCAGTGCGCCGTTTCCTGCAGTCTTCGGGTCAGGGTCGCCTGCAAAGGGATTGGCAGTTCGAAGGTACCGATCCAGGGCTGTGGCCACAGTCATTCCTATATCGAAGCACCGCCCATTGCTGCTGAGATACCCGACGCTGCGCCAGTTGCAGTAACGGTTCATCTGATCCACAGCGTCGAAGCCGGACCGGTGAATGAGGCTTGTGGCCAGACACAGCGCCATCGATGTGTCGTCCGTCCATTCTCCGGGCTCCAAGTCGAATGGGCCGCCTCCAACCATGTCGGTGACCGGCGGGAACGTGTTTCGGGGCATGAACTCCACCGTCGTTCCTACCGCATCTCCGCAGGCCAGCCCTAAGAGGCAACCCCTGTAACGATCAGAATGGTTCATGGTCAGACAGCTTTGTGCCATGCAGCAGGTTGGGGGAAGTGCGCGTCGTATTCAAAGGATGCAACGTGTGGCATTTCATTTCGCTTAGGTGGTTTTGTAGAACGCTGTGGACAGCATTGGGAAACCACAGCCTGCAAGTCAATCGATCTTAGTTAGGTACTGTCGCGTGGACTGAAGGTGCGGGGAAACATAGCGGCCCGCGACCGGTCGACCAGCCGGTAGCCCATCGCAGGGCGGCCAAAGGCGCTATTGACCACGCCGGCTTCTTCCATGAAGCCGCCGTCCAGCATTCGCTTGCGGAAAGCGCTTTTATCGACAGGTCGTCCCAGGACCACCTCATACGTTGCCTGCAGCTGGGGCAGCGTGAAAGGCTCGTCGAGCAAGAACGCAGGCAGCGACGTGTACTCCACCTTGCTGCGAAGACGGTCGATGGCCACCGACAAGATCTCGCCGTGGTCGAAGGCCAGTCTCTTGCGCGTGGCAGCGTCGGCGTCGAACCATTCCACCTGGGCTGCGTTGGCACCTGTCTGCAGCGTCAGCTCACGGCCCGGCATCAGCGCGAAGAATGCGTGGGTTGCAGACCAGCCGCGGGGGTCGCGGTCTGCGCTGCCCCAACTGCCCAGTTGCTCCAGATAGGGGGCGGCGACACCTGTCTTCTCACGCAGCTTGCGCAGTGCGCAGTCCACCAAGCTGGCGTCTTTATCAACGTCGATGAAGCCACCTGGCAAAGCCCATCGTCCGGGAAACGACTCATCGCCCTCGTCCGGGCGGCGCACCAGCACAACCTTCAGCGAGTCGTCGAGGATGGTGAAGATCACCATGTCCACCGTTGTGAGCGGGCGGGGAAACTCCAAAGGGGCAGTTTTTTTGGATGGCTTCATCACTCTTGACTTTTGCATATTTTGAGTTGTACTATACAACTATCAAGGTTGTACAGAGCAACTTTGTATGAAGTCAATACAAGAAGGAAAATATGACCTACCCACCACAGCATCTCGCGGCGACCAGCAAATTCCTGAGCCTGGTGTTGCGACACCAGCCACAAACCATCGGCCTGACCTTGGACGCATCCGGCTGGGCCGTCGTCGACGAGCTCATTGCGCAGTCGGCGCTGGCCAAGCGGCCTCTCACACGTCTTCTCATCGAGGAGGTCGTGCGGACCAGTGACAAAAAGCGCTTCGCATTGAGTGACGATGGCTCACGAATCCGGGCGAACCAAGGGCACTCCATCGACGTGGATCTGGGCCTTGGTGCGGTGGAGCCTCCTGCCAAGCTCTACCACGGCACTGCCCTGCGGTTCCTCGACTCCATCCTGGCCAGCGGGTTGGACAGGCGCCAGCGCCATCATGTGCACCTGAGTGAGAGCACCGCCACGGCGATGGCCGTGGGCGCACGATACGGCGCGCCGGTGTTGCTGGAAATCAACGCGGGCCGAATGTTCCGTGACGGGCATACATTTCTTCAAGCCCAGAACAATGTCTGGCTGACCGACCAAGTGGCGCCGCAGTATCTGTCCGTGGTTGAGCCCGAAAACGCTTCATGAAACTGTCCACCCAATCCCATGTGGAGCAGCGCGCTTTGTGGCCGCAGGATGGCAAGCACGTGTTGGCCCACCACGATGCAAACACCATCATCGTGTACCAGGCCTACAGGGCTTTTACTGCTGCGCATGCCGTGAGGCACGGCAAGTTGGGAGGGCCGGATTTCAGCTTCAACCGCATGAGCTGGATCAAGCCCAATTTTCTGTGGATGATGTACCGGTCTGGCTGGGCGACCAAAGAAGGTCAGGAGCATGTGCTGGGTTTTCGACTGCGCAGGTCTTTCTTCGACGCGCTGATGACCGAAGCCGTGCCATCCTCGTTCGATCCCGATAATTTCGCCAGCTCTGCGAGCTGGAAGTGCGCTGTCGAGGGGTCTGACGTTCGGCGCCAATGGGACCCCGACCACTCACCATCCGGTGGCAAGCTGAACCGCCGAGCCATTCAACTGGGTCTTCGCGGCGAAAGGCTCCACGCCTTTGCGACCACTGAAATCTTGGAAGTGATCGATATGACTGCCTTCGTTGCAGTGCAGCGGCATCATGCGCAGGATGACGACCCGCAACTGGAGATACCTGTCGAAAGTGTTTATGTGCAGCAGCGCGGGGGATGAATGAAAACGCCTGTGATCGCTCTGGACGCTGATGGCGTATTGCTCGACTACAACGCTGCCTATGCCAAGGCTTGGCATAAAGCTTTTGGGGTCCACCCGCAAGAGCGCGACCCCCATGCATATTGGGCCGCGGATCGGTGGTCGGTACAGCGACTGGAGGGGCCTTTTTTGGCTCAGTGGAAGGAGGAATTCGACGACGATTTTTGGTCGACCATTCCCGCCATCGAGTCTGCTTTGGACGCCTGTTTTCAATTGGTTGGCAACGGCTATGCCCTGGTATGCGTCTCGGCCCTGCAGCCGCATTTCGAAGGTGCACGTCTGCGCAATCTTCGCGACCTCGGCTTCCCCATCGAACGGGTCGTGGCTACGGGCCCGTCCACTTCGGGGGTCAACCCCAAGGCACACGCAGTGGCTGCCCTTGGGGCGATTGCGCTTGTTGACGACTATCTGCCTAACCTTGTGGGGCTTGGAGTCAATGTGCACACTGCACTGATAACTCGACAACCGCACGGCAGCCCCAACGTCGGGCCCGCATTGTCCGCCGTTGCTTCCACGCATCGCCACCTGGGTGAATTTTCAACGTGGTGGCTGTCAGGGCTGCGAGAAGCCAGCCATTGAGTTGCGCTTTGCGCCAGACCGCTGCGTTGCAAGCGGTTAGAAAGTGGCTGTAGAAAAGAGCTTCGGTAGCGTGGGGCCGCTACACAATGAAGGCCACGGACGGCTTGATCGCAAAGCGCGCGTACCGGCCATGGAAATTTGTTGCAGCCCGGCGCAAATAATTTTGATGGCCGCGCCGCGCGCAACTGCCTACCATCCGGCGAGGCTTTAGAAACCGTTCAACGTCTTTTTTGCTCTGGAGTGCCGCGTGCCTGACCTGTCCAAAATCACCAGCATCGAAGACCTGCGCGTCGTCGCCAAGCGCCGCGTGCCGCGCATGTTCTACGACTACGCCGATTCAGGCTCGTACACCGAGGGCACGTACCGCGCCAACACGCAGGACTTCCAGTCCATCAAGCTGCGCCAGCGCGTGGCGGTGAACATGGCGGGCCGCAGCACCCGCACCACCATGATCGGCCAGGACGTGGCCATGCCCGTGGCGATAGCGCCCACCGGCCTCACCGGCATGCAGCACGCCGACGGCGAGATCCTGGGCGCCCGCGCGGCCAAGGCCTTCGGCATTCCGTTCACGCTGTCGACCATGAGCATCTGCTCCATCGAAGACGTGGCCGAGCACACAGGCCGCCACCCGTTCTGGTTTCAGCTGTACGTGATGCGCGACCGCGACTTCATCGAACGCCTGATCGACCGCGCCAAGGCCGCCAACTGCTCGGCGCTGCAGCTCACGCTGGATCTGCAGATCCTGGGCCAGCGCCACAAGGACATCAAGAACGGCCTGTCCACGCCACCCCGGCCCACCATCGCCAACATGCTCAACCTGGCCACCAAACCGCACTGGTGCCTGGGCATGCTGGGCACCAAACGCCGCACCTTCGGCAACATCGTGGGCCACGCCAAGGGCGTGGGTGATTTGTCGTCGCTGTCGTCGTGGACGGCCGAGCAGTTCGACCCGCAGCTCAATTGGGGCGATGTGGAGTGGATCAAAAAACGCTGGGGCGGCAAGCTGATCCTCAAAGGCATCATGGACGCCGAAGACGCCCGCTTGGCCGTCAACAGCGGGGCCGATGCGCTCATCGTCAGCAACCACGGCGGCCGCCAGCTCGACGGCGCACCATCGTCCATCGCCGCGCTGCCCGGCATTGCCGAGGCCGTGCGCCAGGCGGGCGGCGGCATCGAGGTGTGGATGGATGGCGGCATCCGCAGCGGGCAGGACGTGCTGAAGGCCCGCGCGCTGGGCGCACAGGGCACGCTGATCGGGCGGAGTTTTCTGTATGGGCTGGGGGCCCATGGCGAGGCGGGCGTGACGCGTGCGCTGCAGATCATTCAGCGCGAGCTGGACATCACCATGGCGTTTTGTGGGCACACGAACATCAACACGGTGGATCGATCGATTCTGTTGCCGGGGACGTATCCGGTGTGACGGCAAGGCCACGTCCGTGCCGGAAGCTCTGCATGGCCGGGGTGCTGCCGTGCGGTCAGGCGCCATTTGGCGCGCGCAAGCCGGCCGCCAATACGCTCAGCACGACGATGGCTGCCAGGCCCAACGCTGCTGAGAGCCACAGCGCACCGCTGCCCCATTGCTGTACAGCCAGGCCGAACAGAAATGGCGCGCCTGCCTGCACCACGCGGGCCGGCACCATCAGAAAGCCTTGACGCTGCCCATAGCCTTGCGCGCCGAAGACCAGCAGCGGCAGCGTCCCGATGGCGATGGTCAAAATGCCGTTGCCCAGCCCGTGCAGCACGGCAAAGGCCGGTGCCGCTCCGCTCCCCGCCCACAAGAGCAACAGCACGCCCAGCGGGTGTGCCATGGCCGCCAGCCGAGCCGACAGCAAAGGGTGCGCGCGCCGCAAGACCGTGAACTCCACCAACCGCCCCACCACCTGTGCCGGGCCCACCAGCGCTGCAATGCCGACGGCCGCTGCCACGGCGATCCCGCTGGCCTGCAACACGGCCGGCAGGTGCGCCGCCATGGCAGTGCTGATGAACCAGGCAATGGCAAACACGCAGGCCATGAGCCAGGCGGCCTGGCGGGGCTGCGTTGGCGCCAGGCCCGTGGGCGGTGGCGTGGGGCTGCCGTTTGCAGGCATTGCAGCCTTTGCAGCCGATGCGTAGTCACTCGGCACCACCCGCGGCAGCATGGCGTTGAGCGGCAGTTCCACCACCAGATGCAGCGCAGCCCACACCAGGCAAGCGCCGCGCCAGCCCAGGGTTGTCTCCAGGTAGGCCGTCAGCGGCCAGCCGATGGTGCTGGCAAACCCGGCCAGCAAGGTGATTCCGGTGATGGCGCGTCGCGCGTCTTGGCCGTGCAGGCGCACCACCGTAGCAAAAGCGGCCTCGTACAGGCCGCTGCCCATGGCCAGGCCCAGCACAGCCCAAGCGGCAAAAACGTGCAGCGGCTCCGACGCCTGGCTCAGTGCGGCCAGCCCGGCGGCAAACACAATATTGCTCGCGACCAGCACCGGCTGCCCGCCAATGCGGTCAATGGCACGCCCTGCCCACGGGCCGATGGCGGCAGAGAACAGCAACGCCATAGAGAACGCGCCGAACACCGCCGATGTGGATAAGCCGACGTCCCGCCCCATCGGGCCCGCGAGCACCGCGGGCAAGTAGTAGGACGAGGCCCAGGCGAGTGTCTGGGCCATGCCCAGCATCACGGTGGTGGCGGTGCGGGTTTGCACGTCGCGCATGCAATGCTCAGAGGCTGCGTTGATTCACGCGCGTGGACAGTGCTTGTGCACTTTCTCGGCGCTCGCTGTACCGGTCCACCAGGTAGTCTGCGCAGTCGCGCGTCAGCAGCGTGAACTTGACCAGCTCTTCCATCACGTCCACCACGCGCTCGTAGTAGCTCGATGGCTTCATGCGGCCAGCGTCGTCGAACTCGAGAAAGGCCTTGGCGACCGATGATTGGTTGGGGATCGTGATCATTCGCATCCATCGCCCCAGCACCCGCATCTGATTGACGGCATTGAAAGACTGCGAGCCGCCCGAGACTTCCATCACCGCGAGCGTCTTGCCTTGCGTAGGCCGCACGGCGCCCACGGACAGCGGAATCCAGTCGATCTGCATCTTCAGGATGCCGGTCATCGCACCGTGCCGCTCGGGCGATGTCCACACCATCCCCTCGGACCATTGGGCCAGCTCTCTCAGTTCCACGACCTTGGGGTGGCTGTCTGGTTCGGAGTCCGGCAGTGGCAGGCCGCGGGGGTCGAAGATGCGCGCTTCTGCACCCAGCGCATGCAGCAGCCTTGCAGCTTCTTCGGTCAGCAATCGGCTGTACGAGCGCTCACGCACGGAGCCGTAGAGCAGCAGGATGCGGGGTGCGTGGGTGGAGCGCTGCGCAGGCACCAGCCGCTCCAGATCGACCTGCTCCAGCAATGCCGCATCAATGTTGGGGAGTTCCTGATTCATACCAGCCCTTGGAAGAGTTCACGACCTTGACCACGAGCAGCATGACCGGCACTTCGATGAGCACGCCCACCACGGTGGCCAGAGCCGCGCCCGAATGAAAACCAAAGAGGCTGATGGCGGTGGCCACGGCCAGCTCGAAGAAGTTGGACGCACCGATCAACGCTGAGGGGCCAGCAATGGCGTGCTTCTCGCCCACTGCGCAGTTGAGCCAGTAGGCCAATGCAGAGTTGAAAAAGACCTGCAGCAGGATGGGGACCGCCAACAACGCGATGGCCACGGGCTGCTGCAGGATGGCCTCGCCCTGAAACGCAAACAGCAGTATCAACGTGAGCAGCAGTGCGCTGATAGACCAGGGTCCGATGCGATGCAGGGTGGCTTCAAATACTGCGTGCCCTCGCACCAGAAGTGCTCGACGCAGCCACTGCGCCACCACTACGGGGATCAGGATGTAAAGCACCACCGAGGTGAGCAAGGTATCCCACGGCACCGAGATCGTCGACAGACCCAACAGGAAGGCAACAAGCGGCGCAAACGCCAAGATCATGATGCTGTCGTTCAGCGCGACCTGCGAAAGCGTGAACAGCGGGTCGCCACCGGTGAGGCGGCTCCACACGAACACCATGGCGGTACAAGGCGCCGCTGCCAGCAGGATCAGTCCGGCTATGTAGCTGTCGAGCTGGTCCGCAGGCAGGTACGGCGCGAACCATTGCCGAATGAACAGCCAGCCCAGGAACGCCATGGAGAACGGCTTGACCAGCCAGTTCACGAACAGCGTGACCCCGATGCCGCGCATGTGGTGGCGCACCTCGCCCACGGCCGCGAAGTCCACCTTAAGCAGCATCGGAATAATCATGATCCAGATGAGCAGGCCTACCGGAATGTTCACGCGAGCCACCTCCCACGCACCAATCGCGCGGGCCGCGCCCGGAAACACGTGGCCAAGGCCGATTCCCGCCGCGATGCACAGCAGCACCCACACCGTGAGATAGCGCTCGAACACGCTCATGCCGGACTTCTGCACCGTGCCCTCAGTGCGCAACCAGTTGGCGAGCGGTGTTTTGCAGCGTGGTCTTTGCGAGTTTGTCCTCGGGCAGATTGACCAGCAGTTCCAGGCGCCGCTTCATGGCGTGCAGTGTCTGGCGGAACGCTTCGAGCTTCTGGGCCTCAGGGGCATCACCTTGGCTGGGGTCTGCATAGCCCCAATGCGCTGTGGCGGGGTGGCCCGGCCAGATGGGGCAGACCTCGCCCGCAGCGTTGTCGCACACGGTGATGATCAGGTCCATGTGCGGCGCACCGGGTGCAGCGAATTCATCCCAATTTTTGCTTCGCAGGCCATCCGTAGAGATTCCTGCGTTCTGCAGCACCTGCAGGCCCAGCGGATGGGGCTGCTGGTTGTCGCGCGGGCTGCTACCGGCCGAGTAGGCCTTGAAGCGGCTTGAGCCCATGTCGTTGAGCAGGGCTTCGGCGAGGATGCTGCGCGCAGAGTTGTGCGTGCAGAGGAAGAGAACGTTCAGAGGTTGCAAAGCTTCGGTCATTGGTCACTCTGGAATGAACAGCACTTTGGTAGGTTGGTGGATGTCGGCCCACAACGGCTTGCTTCAGCAATTGCAAGAGGTGGCTTCATCAGTCAGGCATGGCGCGCCCTGGCAGCAGTTCTCGGTCAGGTAGGCGAGCAGCGAATTCATGCTCTCGAACGCCGCCCGGTACACCAAGTTGCGGCCCTGGCGCTCCTGGGTCACCAGCTCGGCGTGGGTCAGCTCCTTGAGGTGGAAGGACAGGGTGTTGGGCGCAATGCCCAATTGCTCCGACATCGCGCCGGGTGTCAGGCCCTGATGGCCGGCGACGACCAGGGCGCGGAACACGCGCAGGCGCAGCTCCTGGGCAAGGGCTGCAAGGGCTCGGACAGCGGCGGTTTCATCCATTATTCGATAATACAAGAATTGTTGAAATATAAAACGAGGAGAGTTTTTTTGTTGGTGAAATTCAGACGTCGAGTGGGGCGGGATGGGGGCACGCGACCATGGGGCAATGCCGAGATCGCACCGCGAGTGGCGCAGGGATGAATCCGCGGCTGCCACTGTCAGCGCAGGCCCGCGCTGCCTACAGCGTCTTCTGCAGCGCAGCTATTTCGCGCTGCAGCGTCTGCACCACCAACCCCTCCCGCGGCTGCATCCGCGCCGTCATCGCGCTCACGCTGATCGCACCGATCACCACCCCGCCACGGTCGCGGATCGGCACACCAATGCTCGTCACGCCCGCCACCGCATAGTTGGTGATGCTGGCGTAGCCCTGCGCGCGTGCGGTGTCCATCAGGTCCACCAGGGTGTGCCGCGTCAGGCCGCCGTAGGCATGCAGGTGCGGCTCGATGCGGTTGAGCACGTCGGGCAGATCGTCCTGCGGCATGAAGCTCAGCAACGCCAGCCCGCCGCCGCCGATGCCCAGCGGGCGGCGCTTGCCCACTTCCACGGTGAGCACCTGGATGGGAAAGCTGCCCGACTGCCGGTCCAGGCAGAACGAATCGGCCCCGCTGCGCACCACCAGAAAGGCCGTGTCTCCCGTCTCGGCACTGATGCGTGCCAAGTACGGCGCGCACTGGTCGCGCAGGTGGAAGTGAGTGGATGCGACCAGCCCCAGCTCATACGCGAAGTGCCCCAGGCGGTAGCGGCGCTGGGCGTCCTGCATCACCAGGCCGCCTTCGACCAGTTGCTTGAGCAGGCGGTGCACGGTGGGCTGCGCCAGGCCGCTGGCAGCGACCAGCGCGGACAGGCGCGCGCCGGACTTGTGTTCGGCAGAAATCAGGCGCAGCAGTTCGATGGCGCGGTCCAGGCTTTGTACGGTGGTCATGGAAACATCAAATTCGCGATAAATCCGAATGACGGACTTTTAGGCTTTGCGTGCACAGCAAGGATGGCAATAATTTCTATTGATTTTGCTACCGATTGTGCTGGTGGCAAGCATAAAAAAGTCCGTATCCCGGAATATCTGCATGTACCCCATCGACTTCTTCCACCGGGCCGCCCGGATGTATCCCCAGCGCACGGCGCTGATTGGCGGCGGCCAGGCGCTGTCTTATGCCGAGCTGGCGGCGCGCGTGAACGCGGCAGCCTGCGCACTGCAGCAGCTGGATGCAACGCCCGGCTCGCGCGTCGGCATCTGCGCCGGCAACACGGTGGAGCACATCGTCGCGCTGCTGGCCGTGCTGGCGGCCGGCAAGGTGTGGGTGCCGCTCAACTGGCGCAACCCGGCGGCAGAGCTCAACCGCATCATTGCCTTTACCGACCCGAGCATCGTGCTGGCAGAACCCGCCCACCTGGGCACGCTGGACCTGGCGGGCGTAAAGGCCGTGCTCGCGCTAGGGCAAGGCGGCGAAAGCGGTGAAGTTGGCGAGTGCGGCGACATCTATTCGACCCTGGACGTGGCCGCTGCTGCGCACACCGGCCAGCAGCCCCGGCCCCATGGCCGCTCGCGCGACGAGGCGCAGGCCATCAAGTTCACCGGCGGCTCCACGGGCGTGCCCAAGGGCGTGATGCAGCCGTACCGCGCGTGGGTGACCACGCTGGTCAACCAGATCCACGCGTTCGGCTTCGATGCAGATGACCGCTACCTCATCTCGGCCCCGGTCACGCACGGCACCTCTACGTACCTGCTGCCCATCCTGGCGCAGGGTGGCTGCCATGTGCTGCCGGGCAGCAACAAGCCGGCCGAGCTGCTGCGCAGCTTTCGCGAGGATGGCATCACCACCACCTTCATGCCGCCCACGCTGCTGTACATGCTGGTGGCCGAGGCGCATGGCGAGCGGCTGCAGCTGCCGCGCCTCAAGCACCTGATCTACGGCGGCGCCCCAATGCCGCCTGAAAAGATCCGCGTGGTGCGCGACTGCTTCGGCCCCGTGCTGGAAACCACCTACGGCCAGACCGAGGCGCCGCAGGTCGTCAGCGTGATGCGTGCTGACGACTTTGCGGACGAGGCCAACTGGCGCTCCGTGGGCCGCCAGGGCCTGCTGACCGACATGGCCATCATGAGCCCCGAGGGTGCGCTGCTGCCCACGGGCGAGGCGGGCGAGATCGTGGTGCGCGGCGACCTCATCATGAACGGCTACTGGAAGGCGCCCGACAAAACGGCCGAAACCATCATCGACGGCTGGCTGCACACCGGCGACCGGGGCTATGTGGACGAGCGCGGCTACCTGTTCCTCAAGGACAGGCTGCGCGAGGTGGTCATCACCGGCGGCTTCAACGTCTACCCCATCGATGTGGAGAGCGTGCTCGACCAGCACCCGGCGGTGCACGAGTCCGCCGTGTTCGGCATCGAGGACGACAAGTGGGGCGAGGCCGTGCAAGCGGCGGTGCAGCTCAAGCCCGGCGCACAGGTCAGCGCGCAGGAGATCATCGCGTTTGCCAAGGAGCACCTGGGGTCCGTCAAGACACCGAAGGCCGTGCACTTCTACGCCGACCTGCCGCGCAGCGTGGCGGGCAAGGTGCACAAGGTGACGCTCAAGGCCGACATCACGCGCCTGGTGCGCCAGGCCAGCCAGGAGAGGGTCGCATGAGCCAGAGCAGCAACAAACCCACCGACCGCCCGTACACCGAGCTGTGCACGCATTCGCAGACGTCGATCCACTATCGGGGCGACAACCTGGCCGACGATGTGCTGGGGCAGCGGGGCTTCACCGATGTACTGTTCTCGCAGATTCTGAACCGCCGGCCTGACGCCGACGACCTGCGTGTGCTGGACGCGGCGCTCATCGCCATCATGGAGCACGGCCTCACGCCCAGCGCCATCGCCACACGCATGGTCTACATGAGCTCGCCCGAGAACATCCAAAGCGGCGTGGCCGCAGGCCTGTTGGCCGTGGGCAGCCAGTTCGTGGGCACGGTGGAAAATTCAGCCATCCTGCTGCGCCAGATCATCGATGCGCCCGAAGGCGTGGAGGCCGCTGCGCGCACCACGGTGCAGCGCTACCGCACCGAGCGCAAACCCATCCCCGGCTTCGGCCAGCACATGCACAAGCCCGACGACCCACGTGCCGCCAAGCTGCTAGCCATCGGCCGCGAGCACCCGCGCTTCGAGGGGCGCTACCTGCACGCCATCGAGGTGCTCTCGCGCGAGGTGGATGCCGCGTTTGGCAAGCACATCACCATCAACGCCACGGGCGCGGTAGGCACGCTGCTGGGCGAGCTGGGCGTGCCCCCGGCGCTGATGCGCGGCTTTGCCGTCATCTCGCGCGCGGCGGGGCTGGTGGCGCACATCGCTGAAGAGCAGCGCGTGCCGTCCGCCCGCTTCGTGTGGGACCTGGTGGACCACGAGGTGCCGTACCGCGGCACGGGCGAAGGCCACAACAAGGACCGGAACGGGCAATGAGCAGCAGTACCACTTTGCGCGACGTTCTGGTGTGCGACTCGGTCACGCGCATGGGAGACAACGTGCGCGGCCACGTGGCGATGGCTGCATCGCACGGCGGCGTGTTTGCGGTGCACTTGGCCTTGACGGAAGGCGTGGCAGGCCTGGTGGTGTGCGACGCGGGCGTGGGCCTGGAGCGCGCAGGCATCGCGGGGCTGGACTACGCCAACGGGCTGGGTGTACCTTGCGCGGCCATCCACCACCGGTCGGCCCGCATCGGCGACGGGGCCGACTGCGCAGCGCGCGGGCTGATCTCGTTTGCCAACGCACGGGCCGTGGCGCTGGGCGTGCGGGTGGGCATGCCCGCGATGGAGGCTGCGCGCTGCATGGCGGCGGCACAGCTCGGCGCCGTCGACCCCGGCCCATCGCCCGGTGAATCGCGCAAGGTGCTGCCGGGCACACACGGGCACCGCACCGTGGTGCTCATCGATTCGGCCTCGCTCGTGGCGGAAGAAGACGCTGAGTCGGTGGTGATCACCGCATCGCACGGCGGCCTGCTGGGCGGCCGGTTCGAGACTGCCATCAAGCTGCCCGTGTTCGCCGCGCTCTACAACGACGCTGGTGTCGGCTGCGATGGCGCAGGCGTCTCGCGCCTGCCGGCGCTCGATGCCCGGTCCATACCCGCTGCCACGGTGGCTGCCAGCAGTGCCCGCATTGGCGACGCGCGGTCCGCGTGGGAGACCGGCGTGATCAGCCGGGTGAACCGGGCGGCCTATGCCCTGGGCGCCCGCGAAGGACAGGGCGCGCGCGACTGGGCCGAGCTGATGGCCGCTGTGCACTGAGCCTTGAAGGCACCGCAAAAAACAAACAAGAAAACCAACAAAGAAAGAGACATTCATTCATGGCGACCACAGCACATGCAAGCAGCCCGGCTGAGCCAGTCGCGCCAACCGCGTCAGCCGCGCACTTCCCGCCGCTCGATGCGCTGCCGGGCCGGGGCCGCGTGGCGGGCAAGGTGGCGCTGGTGTTCGGTGGCGGCTCGTCCGGGCCCGGCTGGGGCAACGGCAAGGCCGCGGCCATGGTCTACGCCCGTGAAGGCGCGCGCGTGGCGGTGGTGGACATCCGCCGCGAGGCGGCAGAGGAAACCCGTGCCCAGCTGTACGCCGAAGGCTTCGACACCGAGGCCTATGCGGCCGACGTGACGGACTCCGCCGCCGTGGCCGACGTGGTGCGGCGCGTGCATGCGCGCTACGGCGCCATCGACATCCTGCACAACAACGTGGGCATCACACGCATGGGCAGCGTGGTCGACATGGACGAGGCCACCTGGCAGCAGGTGATCGACACCAATCTCACGGGCGTGTTCCTGACCTGCAAGCACGTGGTGCCGGTGATGCTGGCGCGGGGGCGCGGCGCCATCGTCAACATCTCGTCGCTGGCCTCGCAGCAGATCAATAGCTACCCGTACACGCCGTACTACGCGGCCAAGGCGGGGCTCAACCACCTGACGCGTGCGCTGGCCGTGCAGTACGCGGCGCAGGGCATCCGCGCCAACGCGGTGCTGCCGGGCGTCATCGACACGCCACTCATCCACCAGCAGATCGCCGGCCAGTTCGCCAGCACCGAAGACATGCTGCGCACCCGCAACGCCGCCAGCCCCATGGGTCGCATGGGCCAGGCCTGGGACGTGGCGTACACGGCGCTGTTCCTGGCGAGCGACGAGGCGCGCTACGTGACGGGCGTGTGCATTCCGGTGGATGGCGGCAAGGCCTGCACGGGCAAGTAGAGCCTTCCACAGTCCAGGTTTCAAGTTCCAGGATTCATCGATCCTTTCATTCCAACAATCGCAGGAGACAACACCCATGAACACGCAACGAATGAACCGCCGCACCGCCGCCGGCATCGCACTGGCACTGCTGGGGACCGCCGCAGTGCTGCCCGCCGCAGCGCAGGGCGCCTTCCCCGACAAGCCGATCAAGCTGGTGGTGCCGTTCCCACCGGGCGGCACGTCGGACATCAGTGGCCGCGTGCTGGCCGATGCGTTGTCCAAGGAGCTGGGCCAGCCCGTCATCGTGGAGAACAAGGCCGGCGCCGGTGGCTCGGTGGGCGCGCGCTTCGTGGCCGATGCCAAGGCCGATGGCTACACGCTGCTGCTGGGCACCACCAGCACCAACGGCACGAATTCGGCGGTGTACAAGAACCTGAGCTTCGATGCGCTCAAGAGCTTCACGCCCATCACGCGCATCCTGTCGGTGCCGGGGGTGCTGGCCATCAACAAGAGCTTTCCGGCCAAGAACTATGCGGAGTTCGCCAAGCTGGTGGGCCAGTCGCCGGGCAAGTTTTCGTATGCATCGTCGGGCAACGGCGGCGCCACCCATATGGCCATGGAGTACTACAAGTCGCTCAGCGGCCTGCGCGTGGTGCATGTGCCGTACCGCGGCACGGGCCCGGCGCTCAACGACGTGATCGGTGGGCAGGTCGAGATGATCTACGACACCCTGGCGTCTTCGATGCCGCACATCAAGTCGGGCAACCTGGTGCCCATGGCCCTGGCCACGCCCCAGCGCCTGAAAGAGCTGCCCGATGTGCCCACGTTTGCCGAGCTGGGCCTCAAGAGCGCCAACGAAGGCTTCTGGAACGGCGTGCTGGCCCCCGCCGGCTTGCCGGCCGATGTGCTGGACAAGCTGCACGGCGGCATCGTGCGGGCACTGCGCACGCAGGCGGTGCAGGACAAGTTCGCCGCGGCTGGCGCGATCACGGTCGAGGACACGCCCGCAGCGTTCACCAAGATCATTGCCGACGACATCGTGAAGTGGAAGAAGGTGGCCGAGACCAGCCACATCACGGCCGACTGAGCTGCTGAACCGCTGGCCGTTCGGGTCGCTGACGCGTGGCGCACCGCGCCCTCGCGCCCCTGCATGGCCGCATTGCCCATTGGCGTCGGGCGGCGCGCCCGGGGCCCGCTATAACCCTTGCATGACTCTTTCCTGGATTGCCTGGGCGTGGATACCGCTCACGTTGTGGGCCGCATTGGCGCAGACCGCACGCAACGCGGCCCAGCGCTCGCTCACGGCCGAGCTGGGCACGCTGGCTGCCACGCTGGTGCGCTTTTTGTACGGCCTGCCGCTGGCCACGGCCTGGGTGGCGGGGCTGACCTTTTGGGGCGCAGGCGGCATTCCGCAGTTCAACGGGGTGTATGCCGCGTGGCTTGGCATGGGCGCACTTACCCAGGTGGGGGCCACGGCGTTCCTGCTTTTGGCCATGAAGGAGCGCAACTTTGTGCTCGCCGTGGCGTATTCCAAGACGGAGGTGCTGCAGGTGGCGCTGTTCTCGGCCGTGCTGTTGAACGAGTTGCCGGGCCCGCTGGCGCTGGGCGCCATGGCTGCGGCCACGGTGGGCGTGGTGCTGCTGTCGCTGCCGCCCGGTGGCTTGCGCGCGCTGCGCGCGGGGTCGGCGGTGGCAGCAGGGCAGGGTAGCAGCCGGCTGGTGGTATACGGGCTGGCCTCTGGCGCATGCTTTGCGCTGGCCAGCGTAGGGTTTCGCGGTGCGTCGCTGGCGCTGGCCGATGCCAACGCGGGCGTGGCGCCGTGGGTGGCGGGTGCCTGGGGCGTGTTCTGGGCGCAGCTGCTGCAGTCGGTGGTGCTGGGCGGCTGGCTGCTGGCCCGGCAGCCCGGGGTTGCCGGCGCCATTGCGCGGGCCTGGCGCATGTCGGTGGTGGCGGGGTCGATGGGTGCGGTCGCGTCCATCGCCTGGTTCACGGCCTATGCCATGCGGCCCGCGTCGGACGTACGCACGCTGGGCCTGGTCGAAGTGCTGTTCAGCTACCTGGTGTCACGCCGCGTGTTCCGTGAAAGCCTGACGCGCACCGAGGGCGCCGGGCTGGCGTTGGTGGTGGCCGGACTGGTGGGCATTTGCGCGCAGTGGTAGTGCGGGCGGCTTTGAGCCTTGAGCGTGCAGGCTCTCAGGGCAGTCGATTCAGGGCAGTCGCTTGAGGGTGGCCAGGTACGCCACCACGTCTTCCCGGTCGCGGTCGTTGTCCAGGCTGTAGTCCATGCCTTGGCCGGGGATCAGCGCCTCCGGGTCGGTCAGCCAGGCTTTCAGGGTAGCCCGCGTCCACAGGATCTTGCTGTTGCGCAACGCGGGCGAATAGTCGAAGTCCTTGAGCGCACCGGCGCGCCGCCCCACCACGCCGCGGTGTGCGGGGCCATCCTGGTGGGTGTCGGTGCTGTGGCAACTGGCGCAGTGCGCCGCATACACGGCGCGGCCGCGTTCGACCGACTGGGCCAGGGCGGGGCTGCCAGCGGCGCCCAGCAGTGCGGCCAGCAGCCAGGGGGCCCAGAGTGTGTGGGCACTGACAGGGGTGTGGCCTGGAAATGTGGAGGTCATCGGAAATGTGGGGTGTGGCGTCTTGTGCTGTACGGACGGAGTTTCTGTCTGGATTCAACGTCGCCCAAAGGTCTGGCTGGTTTTTATGGGGTTCACCTTGTCCGCATGCTGAATCCAAAACGCTGGCTGTGGCGTATTCACCTACAGAAGATGCCTTTGCATCGTGAATATCAACCAATCCAAGACAATGGGCGCATGAGCACCCTGCACACAGACAGTGACCTGATGAACCTCCTAGACCGCATCGCCGCGCAGGACGACTCCGCGCTGAAAAGCCTTTACGAGAGCACCTCGTCCCGGCTTTTTGGCCTGGCGTTGCGCGTGGTGCGCAACCGCGATGCGGCCGAGGATGTGCTGCAGGAGTCCTTCCTGACCATCTGGCGGTCCGCCGGCAACTACCGCGCGTCGCTCAGCCCGCCGATGGCCTGGATGGGGCTCATCGTGCGCAGCCGGGCGCTCGATGCCTTGCGCAAGCGCTCCAGCGACCGCGCCGATCTGATGAACGAACTGGACGACACCCTGGCGGACACGTTGGAGGGCGACAGCACCAACCCCATGGACGCCACCGAAGCAAGCGAGCAGGCCTTTGCGCTGCACCAGTGCCTGGGCAAGCTCGACAACAAGCAGCGCGAGGTGGTCAGCCTGGCCTACCTGCGCGACCTGAGCCACGGCGACCTGGCGGAGCAGCTGAAACTGCCCCTGGGCACCGTCAAAACCTGGATCCGGCGCGGGCTGGAACAGTTGCGCGCCTGCATGGCGCGGTATGCCTGAGCCAGGAGGACTAGCCATGAATCTCTCTCGACACCCTGAATTGCTCGACCGGCTGGCCGCCAGCTATTCGCTGGGCACCCTGCGCGGCGGCGCACGCCGCCGGTTCGAATCCCTGGCCCGTGACCAGGCCCCCGTGCGCGCTGCGGCGCTGGTGTGGCAAAGCCGCTGGTCGGGCCTGACCGAACTGCAGGAGCTGGCCCAGCCGTCGTCCCACGTCTGGACCCGCATCCACAACCTGGTGGAGGCAGAAAAGTCCGCGCAGGCCATGCAGGCCGCCCATATACCCGCAGATCGGAAACCCAGCGGCAGCTGGTGGCACAGCCTTTTGGTGTGGCGCGGCGCAGCCGCCGCAGGTGCGCTGGCCACGGTGGCCGCGGTCGCCATCGGCGTGCAGGTGCACGGCGCGCTCAAGTCCACGTCGGGCCAGCAGATCGCCACGCTGCAGCAGCAACTGCAGGCCACGCCGCAGATCCAGTACGTGGCCGTGCTGGCGGACGACAAGGCCGCCGCATCGATGCTGGTGACCTTCGACCCCAAGAACAACCAGCTGGTGCTGCAGCGCGTGGGCGGCTTTCAGGAAGGCGCCGACAAGTCGCTGCAACTGTGGGCGCTGCCGCCCGCTGGCGGGCCGCGGTCGCTGGGTGTGCTGGGACAGGAAAAGCTGCTCAAGCTGGTGGCGGGTGAAGCCGACGTTCGGCAGGTGCCGGCGCTGGCCATCAGCCTGGAGCCCAAGGGCGGCGTGCCCAGCGCTACCGGGCCGACGGGGCCGGTGCTGTTCAAGGGCGAGCTGATCCAGCGCACGCTGTAGGGCATTACGAGGCGTTGCGAGGCATTACGAGCCGTTTGGGTCGAGCGGCCAAACCATCGGGCTGCCGATCCACTAATCCATCGATCCACCGCGCGTGGAGGCCCGCCCGGCGGGGCAGGCGATGGGGCAGGCGGTCCGCCCGTGTCTGCAGGGCCGTTGCGCGGGACTGTTGCCCGCGCCCGGCACCCCTGTCAAAAAAATTCTGTCGTTTTTGAATCCACCGTGTGCCATGGTCCGTAAGTTGGGGGCAACATCCACTTACAACATGTCCACCCGTTCGGAGATCACGATGAAATACAGGCTCCCCTGCATCCCCCTGACCCTGCTGGCCGCGCTGGCCCTGAGTGCCGGCGTCGCGCAGGCCGACACCGGCAAGCTGCTGCTGACCGGTGGCGTCAGCACCATTGGCGGATCGGCGGGCGGCGGGCTTACGCCCTGGGCTGTGATCGGCACCAACGCCACGGCGGGCGAGGTCGGCTACAGCGGCTACGTCACCCGCGCAGGCACCAAGGACTACGGCCTGACCGGCTACGGCGTGGCGCTGGGCCTGCACGACCGGGTGGAGCTGTCGCTGGCACGGCAGGACTTCGATGCATCGCCAGCGCTCGCGCTCAACGGCATTGCGCCCTTCGGCGTGACGCCCGGCCAGCACATCAAGATGGACGTGGTGGGCATCAAGGTGAAGGTGGCGGGCGACGCCGTGCTGGATGCCGATAGCTTCATGCCGCAGATTGCGGTGGGGCTGGAGCACAAGCGCACGCACCCGGGCTCCATCGGGTCGGTGCTCGACTTCTTGGGCACCAAGACCAGCGGCACCGATGTGTACGTGAGCGCCACCAAGCTGCTGCTGTCGCAAAGCCTGCTGCTGAACGCCACGCTGCGCTCCACCAACGCCAACCAGAACGGCCTGCTGGGCTTTGGCTCGGCCGCGCCGGGCAAGAACAGCCGCAGCCTGCAGCCCGAGTTTTCCATCGCCTACCTGCTGAACAAGAACCTGGCGGTGGGTGCCGAATACCGCTTCAAACCCAACAACCTGCAGGCGCTGGGCGCCGCCGCCGGCCTGGGCGCCGCGCTGCGCGAGGACGACTGGAAGGACATCTTCGTGGCCTGGGCGCCCACCAAGAACGTGTCGCTCACCCTCGCCTATGTGGACCTGGGTCGCATCGTGCCCGGCATCACCAACAACCGCCGCCAGACGGGCTACTACCTGTCTGCCCAGGTGGCGTTCTAAGCCCCGCACCGGAGAGAAATCATGACGATCACACGCAACACCCTCACGGCCCTGTGTCTGGCCGCCGCATGCCTGTGGGCGCCTGCCGCCATGGCGCAGCCTGCCCCTGCCGCGCCAGCGACCGCGCCCTCGGGCCTGTACCAGGCGCTGGGCGAAAAGCCCGGCATCGCCCGCCTGATGGACGACTTCGTGAACCGCGTCGTGAAGGACCCGCGCATCGGCGGGCACTTCAAGGACGTGAAGCCCCAGGCGCTCAAGGACAGCCTGACGGACCAGATCTGCCAGATCAGCGGGGGGCCTTGCAAATACGAAGGCGCTGACATGAAATCGGCCCATGCCGACATGGACATCAACAAGGGCCATTTCAACGCCCTGGTCGAGGTGCTGCAAAGCGCCATGGATGCCCAGGGCATACCCTTCGTCCAGCAAAACCGCCTGCTGGCCCTGCTGGCCCCCATGCACCGGGACGTGATCACCATCCGTTGAACTGCCATGAAAAACACTATTGTTTTGATAGCTGCTTGCGCTGTGTGGACCAGCGCTAGCGCCGGAAATGTTCAAATCCAGGTGCTGGACCGCGACGGCAAGCCCGTGCCCGACGCCGTGGTGGTGGTCTACCCCGGCAACGCGGCGGGCGCGCAGCCCAGCCTGCTGCAGGCCAGCCCGACCATCGAGCAGGAAAAGATGCGCTTCGTGCCCGCCGTGACGGTGGTGCCCGCGGGCGCCACGGTGCGCTTTACCAACCAGGACCGGTGGGACCACCACGTGCGCGGCAACCCCACCGGCGGGGCGGCTGCGGGTGCTGCTGCATCTGCCAGCACCAATTTCGAACTGCGCCTGGCCGGCAAGGCCGACGGCAAACCCGCCAACTTTGCCGACGTGAAGCTGGACGCGCCCGGCGTGGTGCTGCTGGGCTGCCACCTGCACGGCTCCATGCGCGGCCATGTGTTCGTGACCGACTCGGCCTGGACGCTCAAGACCGACAACGACGGCATCGCGCGCTTTCCGGCCGTGCCCGACGGCGGCGCCCAGGTGCGCGTGTGGCATGCCGAACAACTGGTGGACCTGCCGCGCAAGGCGCTGAACGTAGTGCCTGGCCCGGTGCTGGACACTGTGCAGCTGAGCGTGGTGCCGCGCGTGCGCCGTGCGCCGGCCGCCACGCCGTCCAACACGCCGGGTGGACCGGCGGGGTCGTACAGCCTGGCGCCCGCGCATGGCGGGCATGTTCACTCAGGCAGCTGACCTGTCGTTGTGGGGCAGGGCGTTCATACTCGCCTTCGCCTTCGCCTTCGCCCTTGACCCAGGCCCCGCCTGCACCTCATTGCACCACCCACACCGTTCACGCTGAGCTTGTCGAAGCGCATCGCAGGGCTTCGACAAGCTCAGCCCGAACGGTTTGTTGCTAGAACGGAGGTTTTTCCGAGCGGACGGTTGGGTCACCGAATGGTGGTGAAAGGCGGTGGCGGAGGGTGGGTAGTGAACGGGTGGTGAATGGGTGGTGAATGGGTGGGTGGGGTAAGCGGATCGTTGGGTGAGCGGTTCAGCCCGCTCAACTCCTGGCCCGCTTCATCCCGGCAGCTTGAGCCCCATGGGCATGGATGGCACGCTATTGGCGCTGCTCTTGTCGCCGCCCATGGCCGGTGCATTCAAGCTGCCCTGCTTCACGCTGCCTGCCGGTGCATTCAGGTACAGATACAGCGCCTGCGCATCCGTGTCGCTCAGCTGCCCCAGCGATTCAAACGGCATCACCTGGATCGTCGTGCCGTCCGGCCGCTTGCCGGTGCGCAGCATGGCCACGAAGCTGGCGGCGCTGGGATAGCGCGCCATGGCGCTGTCGCCGCTTTCAACACCCGGGCGGATGTCCGCAGCTGCAGGCCAGTCGGGCGGGCCCCCGGGGATCTTGCCGCCCTCCAGCTTGGCGCCGTGGCAGCCGATGCACATGTTGGCCACATAGTGGCCGTTGGCCAGCGTCACCCCGGCGGGCACGGGGCGCGAAGGTGCGAGCTGGTGGTCGATGCGTGCAGCCGCATCGGGGGCCACGCCCAGGCCGTAAAGCACCCACGCGGGGCGGGGCAGGTCGATCACGGCCTGGGCCATGCCGCCCTGCGGCGGCAATTGGCGCACATACGACACCAGCGCGTTGAGGTCGTCGTTCGTGAAGCGGTTGTAGTCTTCGCTGGGCATCACCATCACCGGGCGGCCGTTGGGTTTGACGCCGTGGCGGATCACGCTGCTCCAGTCTTCGGGCTGGTAGCGGGCCACCACGCCGCCTGACGTGATGTTGGGGCCGACGATGCGCGTGCCCTTGCCGTCGTTCACAAACTCGCGGCCCGCGCCCTGTGCGCCATGGCAGTCGGTGCAGCCGCGTGATGCATACAGGTAGCGCCCGCGTTCAATGGTCTGCGCATCGGTGGTGTAGGCCACCGGGCGGGGCTTGATGTCGATGTAGCGGTCGCGCCGTTGCTCGGCCAGGTACAGGCCGGTGGCTGCGGTGGCGGCAACGATCACGCCCAGCAGCAGTGCGCTGCCTGCGGCCCATTGAATCCAGCGTTTCATGGTGGGGCCCCTCTCCTTTGACTTCGACTTCGAATGAATTCCGTGCTCAGGCGGTGGATTCTGAAGTCGAAGAAGCGGTTTGTGGCACGCTGCTTCTGCAGGCGGTGGCAGGGCCGGTGACATTTGTCACAAACAGCCCGGCCGTGCGGAGCGGCGCCCCAGCCGCCCCAGCGCTCAACGCTCGATCGTCTTGTTCCAGCGTGTGTTCCAGGCCGGGCGGTTCGCGTTCACGCTGTCCCAGTCCAGCGTCACTGCGTTCTTCATCCACTGGCTGATCTGCGCCACTTGCGCCGCACCTTCACCCACGGCCGGGGCCTTGGGGTTGGTGGGGATCTGGGCGCCGAACTGCAGCACGTTGGCCTGCGCCAGCGGGCTCAGCAGAAACTCGGCCAGTTTTTGTGCCAGCTCGGGCTCGCTATTCTTGGCGATCACGCACTGGCCGGTCATGAGCACCACTGAGCCCTCCTTGGGCTGCGCGTATTCCACCGGAATGCCCTTGACCTTGAGCGCTGCCACTGCCGTGGGCGTGAGCGGGAACATTGCGGCTTCACCGGTCTGCACCATCTCGGATATCTTGGCCGAGCTCGGGATGTACTCCAGCACGTTGGGGCCGATGGTCTTGGCCCAGTTGTTGAAGCCCGGCTCCACGTTCTTGTCGTTGCCGCCCTGGATGCGGTTGAACATCAAAAACCCGTGCAGGCCGAACGACGATGACGGCATCGACTGGAACACCACCTTGCCTTTGTACTTGGGGTCCGCAAAGTCCATCCACGACGTGGGCGCAGCCCAGCCCTTCTCGGTGAACATCTTGGTGTTGTAGGCGATGCCGGTCATGCCCAGGCTCACGCCGCTGGCCAGGTCGTCCTTGAAGCGGGCGGCGGGGTAGATGTCGTTCAGGTGCGGATTGGGGCGCTGCTTCTCGCACAGGCCCATGCCCATGGCGCGCACCATGATGCCGTCATCGAGGAACATCACGTGCATCTGTGGCCGGTCCTTGTTGGCCTGTGCCTTGGCCAGAATGTCCGACGACGTGCCGGGCACCACCACCACCTTCACGCCATGCAGTTTTTCGAACGCCGGGAACACGTACTGCGTGTACGCCTTCTCCATGGTGCCGCCGTTCATGCCGATGTACAGCGTTTTGGTTTGTGCGACGGCGGTACCGGCGGCCGCCAGGGCGGTGGCAGCCGTCGCAGCCAGCAGGCCACGGCGCAGGGAGACGTTCGTGCGGAAAGCGAAGTTCATGGTGATTGCCTTTCGGTGGGTCAGGGGGTGAAGGATCGGCGGCTCAATGGGCCTGCACTGTGGTTGTGGGGGTGGCGTTACCGACAGGCGTCGGTGGTTCGTCGAATCGCGCCAGAGAAAACGCGTCGATGGGCGTGCTGGTCTGCCCGTCGCGGGCCAGTTCGGCCAGCACTTCGCCCACGGCGGGGCCGATCTGAAAGCCCGCACCCGCAAAGCCGAAGCCGTGGATCAGGCCGGGCGTGGTGCGGCTCTTGCACAGCACGGGTTGGCGGTCGGGCAGGTAGCCCTCGGTGCCGCTCCAGGTGCGGATGAAGTGCGCGTGTTTCAGTGCGGGCAGCAACTCGACCGCCTGCACGGTGAGCGACGCGATGGCACTGCGCTCCGAGCGCGCGCGGTCGCCATCAAGCCAGAAGCCCGACCCACCGCCCAGCACCAGGTTGCCCCGCGCCACCTGGCGGCAGTAGATGCCACCGCCTTCCACGCCCAGGCTCCATTGCATGAAATAGGGCAGTGGCTCGGTGACCATCATCGCGGGGTGGCCGGAGCGCAGCGGCACAGGTTCGCCAAACTGCTCGGCCATGGCACCGGCCCAGGCGCCCGCGCAGTTGAGCACCACCGGCGCCTGCACCTGCAACGCTGGCCCCGAATGCAGCGTGAACAACTGCCGGCCATCGTGTTCGATGTGCGTGAGGGGCGATCGCTCGAAGATCTGTGCACCGGCACGCTGTGCAGCAAGCGCGAACGCGGGCGACACCAGGCGCGGGTTGGCCTGCCCGTCGTCCACGCACAGCGACCCGCCCACGGCTTTGCCGCCCAGCCACGGGCACTGCGCCCGCAGGCGCTCGCCGCTGATCAACTCGATGCCCAGATCGAAGTCCCGGCTCATGTCGGCGTAGTGCTCCAGCGCGGCCATGTCGACGTCGCTGCGCGCGATCTTGAAATGCCCGGTGCGCGCGTACTCGCCATCGGTGCCGATCAGCTCTGGCAGGCATGCCCAGATCTCGTGGGCGCGCTGCGCCAGCGGCAGCTGGCTCAACGGGCGGCCCTGGCGGCGTACGCCGCCGTAGTTCACGCCGCTGGAGCGTGAGCCACAAAGGTCGCGCTCGAGCAGGACCACGTCCACGCCCCGGCGGCGCAGCGCCAGCGCGGCCGATGCGCCCACGATGCCGCCGCCCACGATGGCGACGTCGGTTTTGATGGTGCGGGTTGTGCTGATGCTGCTCATACGCTGGCTCCTGCATCAGCGCTCTGCCCCGCCTGCCGTACCTGCAGGTGGATCGGTATCGGCTTGATGGGTGCCTGCCCGCGCAGACGGCCTACCAGCTCCACGGGCTTGCCGGTCGCCTGGGCCAGTATCTCGGCGGCGGCCACGCCGCAGCTGCGGCCCTGGCAGCGGCCCATACCCACGCGGGTGAGCGCCTTCAGGCGGTTCATTTCATCGGCGCCGGTCTCGCGCACGCAGGCGCGCAGCTCGCCGGCCGTCACGTTCTCGCAGCGGCATACCACCAGCACATCGGGCGCGTGTGTGGCCCAGTCGGTGGGGAAGGGAAACGCGCGCTCCAGCCCGTGGCGAAACCGCATCAGGCGGTGGAGCTGCCCCTGCAGCACCCGCATGCGCGCCGCATCCACGGCGACCCCGTGGTCCTGCAGCAGTGCCAGCGCGGCCAGCTCGCCGGCCCACTCGGCCGCGTCGGCGCCCATGATGCCCGCGCCGTCGCCTGCCAGGTACACGCCGTGCACGCTGCTGCGGCCTGCGGCATCGCGCTCGGGCAGGTGGGCGCGGTGCGTCGGTGCCCAGGCAAAGCGGCAGCCCAGCAGGTCGGCCAGTTGTGTCTCGGAGCGCAGCGCGTAGCCAAAGCCCACGGCATCGCACTCTTGTGTGTGTTCACGCCCGGCGCCATCGGCCCACACCACGCCGGCCACGCGGCCGTCGCCCAACACACGCACGGGGCGGATGCCGCTGTGGATGCGTACGCCGTGCGCCCGCAGCCAGCCCACGTAGTACACGCCTTTGGCAAACACCGCCGGCTGCGTGATCATGGCGGGCACGGCGGCCAGCTGGTCGGCAAAGCGCGCGGTGTCCAGCACCGCAGCAATGGCAGCGCCGGACTTGGCGTATTGGTAGGCCACCAGGTACAGCAGCGGGCCCGTGCCCATCAGCACCATCCGGCTGCCGATGGCGCAGCCCTGGAACTTGAGCGCCACCTGCGCGCCACCCACCGTGTAGACACCCGGCAGCGTCCAGCCCGGCAGGGGCAGCACGCGGTCGGTGGCGCCGCTGGCCACGATGAGCTGGCCGTAGGGCACGGTGCGCGTGGTCTGCGTGGGGCCGTGCAACACGTCCAGCAGGCCGCTCTGTGCGTTCCACACCAGGCTGTCGGACTGGTAGTCGATCTGGGCGTGCAGGCCGTCCAGCGTGCCGTGCAGTGCGGTGGCACGCGCGGCCTCGGTGCCGTACAGCGTGGCGGGGGTGCGCTGGAAGTGGGCAGGCGGG
>Ga0209023_10001241_pt1 | contig 34932 bp, 34 predicted proteins | sample LakOneMetagenome_FD_187468 | JGI IMG/M metagenome (GOLD analysis project Ga0209023, IMG submission 187468) | Freshwater and sediment microbial communities from Lake Erie, Canada (SPAdes) (version 2) | ecosystem: Environmental > Aquatic > Freshwater > Lentic | place: Lake Erie, Canada...
TGGCCGCCCTGGTGCTGATCATGGACTCGCGCCGCCCCTTCACCGACCTCGACGTGCAGATGCTGGAATGGTTCGCCCCGACCGGCAAGCCGATCCACTGCATCCTCACCAAGGCCGACAAGCTCAACCAGAACGAAAAGACCAACGCCCTGCGCCAGGCGCGGCAAATCCTCGACAGCTATGTCGACGAGGACGGCGAAGGCTTCCCCTTCACGGTGCAGTTGTTCTCGGCGCTCAAGCGCATCGGCATCGAAGAGGCGGACGCCAGGATCATCGAACTGCTGGGCCTGGATAACGAGGACGACGCCGACCCGCAAGCATCGGACGACGCGCAATAAACATTTGTTAGGAAGACCATGACAATTATCGTTCCTGCCAGCTACCCTGCCGCCCGCATGCGCCGCATGCGCCGCGATCCTTTCTCGCGCGCCCTGATGCGCGAGAACGTGATCACGTCCTCGGACCTGATCTACCCGGTCTTCATCCTGGACGGCGAGAACCAGCGCCAGCAGGTCGCCTCGATGCCGGGCGTGGAGCGCGTCTCGGTCGACCTGCTGCTGAAGGTCGCCGAGGAAGCGGTCGGCCTGGGCATCCCGATGCTGGCCCTGTTCCCGGTGGTCGACGCCTCGCTCAAGACCTATGACGGCGTGGAAGCGACGAATCCGGAAGGCCTGGTGCCGCGCGCCGTGCGCGAACTGAAGCGCCGCTTCCCGGAACTGGGGATCATGACCGACGTCGCCCTCGACCCCTACACGACCCACGGCCAGGACGGCCTGCCGGACGAGAACGGCTATATCGTCAACGAAAAGACGATCGAGATGCTGATTCGCCAGTCGCTCGCCCAGGCCGAGGCCGGCGTGGACGTGGTGGCGCCGTCGGACATGATGGACGGCAGGATCGGCGCAATCCGTAACGCGCTCGAGGCGGACAGCCACATCCACACCCGCATCATGGCCTACTCGGCCAAGTACGCATCCGCCTTCTACGGTCCCTTCCGCGACGCGGTCGGCTCGGCGGCGAACCTCGGCAAGGCCGACAAGAACACCTACCAGATGGACCCGGGCAACAGCGACGAAGCCCTGCGCGAAGTCGCGCTCGACCTGGCCGAAGGCGCCGACATGGTGATGGTCAAGCCGGGCATGCCCTACCTGGACGTGGTGCGCCGCGTGAAGGACGAGTTCAAGGTGCCGACCTTCGCCTACCAGGTCAGCGGCGAGTACGCGATGCTCAAGGCGGCCGCCCAGAACGGCTGGCTGGACCACGACAAGGTCATGATGGAATCGATGATGGCGTTCAAGCGCGCAGGCGCCGATGGCGTGCTGACCTATTTCGCGCTGGAAGTGGCGCGCAAGCTGAGGGCGCAGGGCTGAACCGTTCCGCTCCCATGAAAACCGCGCGATGCGCGGTTTTTTTGTAGGGTGGGCCTGGGCGGCCCCGCGAGTCCTCCGCCCACGCGTTCAACGGACGGTTGTGAGCCACGGAGCAGGCCAGGAGACGTGATTTGAACGCGTGGGCGGGAGACCCGCCCACCCTACAACGGCGATTTTGAGTGAGGCTGTCACAAAATGCCGGGCTGGCTCGTCTAAGAGGCATTTACCCACCTCGACAAAGGAAAACATCATGTCCCGACTGCGCCTGCCCTACCACTCCCTCTCCCCTGCCGTCTCCCAGGCCATGGGGGCGGCCGGCCCCATCCTCGACGATTCGCCCCTCGGCAAGCAGCTGGTGCACCTGATCTACCTGCGCGTCTCGCAGATCAACGGCTGCGCTTTCTGTGTGGACAAGCATGCGCGCGACCTCGTCAAGAACGGCGAAGACTTCCAGCGCATCAACAGCCTCGTTACCTGGCGCGAAACGGACTTCTACGACGCCCGCGAGCGCGCCGCCCTGGCCTGGGCGGAAGCGGCGACCCGACTCGATGGCGGCGAGGTCCCCGACGCCGTCTTCTCGGGCCTGAAGGAAGTGTTCTCCGACCGGGAGATCGCCGATATCGGCTTTGCGACGGCCCTGATGAACGCCTGGAACCGGATGGCGATCGGATTTCACCAGCCGGTGGCCCGGGCCGCCTTCCCTTCCGCCCGATGAGTGATGTAGAGGCCTTCTCGGCCCTGCGCCCGCGCCTGTTCTCGATCGCCTACCGCATGCTGGGCGTGCGCGCCGATGCCGAGGACGTGGTGCAGGATGCCTGGCTGCGCTGGAGCGATCCGGCCCGGCCTGCGGTGCAGTCGGGCGAGGCCTGGCTGGTGTCGGTGGTCACGCGCCTGTCGATCGACCGCTTGCGCGCGGCCAAGGTCCAGCGCGCGCACTATGTGGGCGAATGGCTGCCCGAGCCGCTGGTCGGCGTGGACGAGCATACGCCCGAGGATGTGGCCATTCTCGCCAGCGAGCTGTCGGTGGCCCTGATGTGGGTGCTGGAACGGCTCGCGCCGGAAGAGCGTGCAGCCTTCCTGCTGCGCCAGGCCTTCGAGCAGGATTACGGCGAACTGGCGTCCGTGCTGGGCAAGAGCGAAGCGGCATGCCGCCAGCTGGTGCACCGCGCCGGCGAGCGGATCCGGCAGGAGGCGCCGCGCTTCGAGGTCCGCCGCGATGCGCACCGCAGCCTGCTGGAACGCTTCCGACTGGCCGCCAGCCGGGGCGACCTGGCGGCGCTCAGGGAGCTGCTGGCCGAAGACGTCGCCATCGTGGCCGACGGCGGCGGCAAGGTGCCGTCCTTCATGAAGATCCTGCGCGGCGGCCAGCGCATCGCCAACCTGTACAGGGCGATATTCCTGCGCAATGAATCGAGGCTGGCCTACCGCATGGCCCTGGTCAATGGCGAGCCGGGACTACTGCGCTATATCGACGGCCAGCTGGAGTCGGTCCAGGCTTTCGCCACCGACGGCGAGCGCATCGTCGCCATCTATGCGATGCGCAATCCGGACAAGCTCGGCGCGGTGGAGCTGGCGACCTGATCTGCTAGCGCCACTGCTGCGGCGGCTTGTATTCCGGGAACATTTCCTTGAACAGGAAGGTCATCAGCTCGTCCGTATCCTGCGGCCTTGCGCTGAGCTTGACGATGCGGCCCAGGCGGTGCGAATCCCATTCGAAGTCGCCGGTCTTCTCGCGGCGGATCAGCTCGATCATTTTCTTGACCACGGCGATCTCGACGTCCGGCTCGCTGCCCTGCTCCACCGTCACCTGGGTCAGCCAGCGGCGCTTGAAGTTCGGGTTCCAGCCGCGGAACTTCAGGTCCATGCTGTGGAAGGTCTTGTTCGAGATCGAGAACACGCCGCCGGTCTCGTTGCGGTCTTCGCGGCCGCGGCCGTTGATCGAGGCGATATTGTTCATCGCATTGCGCATGCCCTTGGTCGCTTCGCTCTCCGGCGTCGTGTCTTCGCTGCCGGTGGGGGCGCCGCGCTGGGCACGGCGGGCGGCGATGAAGTCGGCCATGTCGACCGGCTGCTTTTCGTCGAATTTCTTTTGCGGTTCGGGCTTCGCTTGCTCGACCGGTTTTTCTTCCGGCAGGGTGATGGTATCCGGCAGGCGCGCGATCTCGATCCGCTCCTCGCGCGGACGCGGCGTGGGCCTGGTTTTCGTTGTCGGCGCGGGCGCCTGCGCGCGCGGCGGAGGCTTGGGCGGCTGTTTCATGGGCGCGATGTAGACCACCTCGCCCTCGCTGCCCGAGGCCGGCTTCGCCTGCTTGGCGTCCTTGTCGGGCTGGATGAACCAGATCAGCACCAGCAGGGCATGCAGCAGGATCGTGGCCGCTACCGCCGGCCGGTTCGGCCCCTGGCGTCCATAGGTCGGCGCGGCGCGTCCCGGCAGCGGCTGGCCGCAGTGGGCGCAGACGTCGCCATGCTCGTCGTAGCTGTGGGAATGGTCACGCAAGGTCAAACGGATCCTGGATAGTGGCAACTTGTTACCGTGCAACCCCTTACCGAAAGGCTGCACGAGAGCCGCAGTCTAACCGTTTTGCGACAGTGGCGCAGCTTAGGGGAAGCTTAGCGCCGATTCCGGCGCCTTGATGGATGTTACAGGATGTTTCCATCCAGCTATATAGGCAGGCGGTACCATCCCGCCTGCCTGCCCCATCAGTGCGCTGCCGCTTCTTCCAGTTTAGTCAATTGCTTGTCGGTCATCGGACCGGTGCCGCTGTACTTGTCGAGGTAGAGGTAGATCACCGGGGTGATGTAGAGCGTGATCACCTGCGAGAAGATCAGGCCGCCCACCACGGCCAGGCCCAGCGGCTGGCGCAGCTCGGCGCCGGCGCCGATGCCCAGCGCGATCGGCAGCGCGCCCATCATCGCGGCCAGGGTGGTCATCAGGATCGGACGGAAGCGCAGGATGCAGGCCTCGCGGATCGCATCGACCGGCTTCATGCCCTGGCTGCGCTGGGCGTCGAGGGCGAAGTCGATCATCATGATCGCGTTCTTCTTGACGATACCGATCAGCATCAGGATGCCGATCATCGCGATCAGGGTCAGGTCCATGTCGAAGATCCACAGCGTCAGAAGCGCCCCCACCGCCGCCGACGGCAGGCCGGCCAGGATGGTGAGCGGGTGGATGTAGCTCTCGTACAGCACGCCCAGCAGCACGTAGATCACGCCGATGGCGGCGATGATCAGGATCAGCTGGCTCGACTGGGTGTCCTTGAACACCGCCGCGTCGCCGCCGTAGTTGGTGATGACCGAGGCCGGCAGCTTCATGTCGCGGCCCATCTGCTCGATGGCGGCGGTGGCGTCGCCCAGCGGCACGTCGGGCGCCAGGTTGAAGGACAGGGTGATCGCCTGCAGCTGGCCCTGGTGGTTGACCGCCAGCGGGCCGACCGTGCGCTTGACCGTGGCGAAGCTCGACAGCTTGACCAGGTCGCCGTTCTTCGAGCGCACCGACACGCGCGACAGCGCCTCGTCGTAGTAGCGGTCGACGGCCGCCGCTTCCAGGATCACGTAGTAGCTGGCCGCGGTGGAATAAATGGTCGAGACCTGGCGCTCGCCGAAGGAGGCGTACAGCACGGTGCGCACGTCGGCCATTTCCACGCCCAGCAGCGCGGCCTTGTCGCGGTCGATGTCGATGGTGGCCTGCAGCGCCTTGTTCTGCGAGTCGCTGGTGACGTCGCGGAAGCGCTGGTCGGCGCGCATGCGTTCCAGGAACTGGTCGGCCCACTGGCCGATCTCGCCGCCCGACACGCTCTGCAGCGTGTACTGGTAGCGACTCTTCGACTGGCGCCCGCCCAGCTGGAGGTTCTGCACCGGCGACAGGAAGACCTGCACGCCGGCGACGCCGCGCGTGGCCTTGCGCAGTTCGTCCACGACCAGCGGCATCGCCGGGCGCTCCGAACGCGGCTTGAGCACCAGGAACATGCGGCCGGTATTGCCGCCGCCGCTGAAGGAAGTCACGTCCTGCACGTGGGGATTGGCGCGCACGATGTCGACCACCTGGGACTGCAGCTGCATCAGCTTCAGGGACGAGGTGTCTTCCGCCGCCTCGACCGTCACACGCAGCTGGCCGATGTCTTCTTCAGGGAAGAAGCCCTTCGGCATGGTCGAGTAGAGGAAGACGGTCAGCACGACGGTGCCGAGCGCCATCATCAGGACCAGGAAGCGGTGGCGCAGCGCCATGTCCAGGGTGCGGGCGTAGCCGTCGCGCACATTCGTGAACATCGCCTCGAAGCGGCGGCCGACCCAGGACATGTCCTTCGGATCGACGTGGCCGCCGTGCTTGATCAGGCGCGAGCACATCATCGGCACCAGGGTCAGCGAGACCACGGCCGAGACCAGCACGGCCAGGCCGACGATCACGGCGAATTCGCGGAACAGCAGGCCGATCACGCCCGGCATGAAGAAGATCGGAATGAACACCGCGACCAGCGAAATCGAGATCGAGATGATGGTGAAGCCCATCTCGCGCGAACCGACCAGGGCCGCCTGCATCGGCTTCTTGCCCATCTCCATGTGGCGCACGATGTTCTCCAGCACCACGATGGCGTCGTCGACCACCAGGCCGACCGCCAGCGTGATGCCGAGCAGGGAAATATTGTCGAGGCTATAGCCGAAGGCATAGAGCAAGGACAGCGCGCCCAGCAGCGAGATCGGCACGGTGACCGCCGGGATCAGGGTCGCGGTCAAGCGGTGCAGGAAGAGGAAGATGACCAGGATCACCAGGATCACGGTGCCGGCCAGGGTCAGGTTGACGTCGTGGATCGCTTCGCGGATCGAGACCGAGCGGTCGTTCACCAGGTGGATCTTGATCGACTGCGGCAGCTGGGTCTCGAAACGCGGCATCAGCGCACGCACCGCGTCGACCACCTGCACGGTGTTGGCATTGGGCTGGCGCTGCACCATCAGCACGATCGAGCGCTCGCCGTTCAGGCTGCCGGTGGCCTTGACCGACTGGTAGCTGTCCTCGACCTCGGCGATGTCGCGCAGGCGCACCGGCAGGCCGTCGCGGGTGGCGACGATCAGGCCGGCGAAGTCCTTGGCGCGCATCAGCTGGCCGCCGCCCTGGATGGTCAGGCTCTGGGTCGGGCCGTCCAGGATGCCGAGCGGGGTGATGGAATTGGCGGAACGCAGCGCGGTGGCCAGCTCGGACATCGAGATGTTGCGCGCGTTCATGAGGTCGTGCCTGGCGCGCACCCGCACCGCGAAGCGCTTGCCGCCGTTGACGGTCACCTGGGCGATGCCGGGCAGGGTCGAGATCGCCGGCGAGACCAGGTTTTCGGCGTAGTCGTTCAGCTCCGACAAGTCCATGGACGGCGAGGTCATGTGCATGAACAGGATCGGGGCGTCGGCCGGGTTGATCTTGCGGTAGGACGGCAGGTCGGTCATTTCCTGCGGCAGCTGGCGCTGGACCTGCAGCAGCGCGGCCTGGACGTCCACGGCGGCCTGGTTGACGTCGATCGATTCGTCGAACTCGAGCGTCAGCGAGGTGTTGCCCTGCGTGTTCGTCGAGCTGATCATCTTGATGCCCGCGATCGTCGCGAACTGCTTTTCCAGCGGCAGCGCGACCGACGAGGCCATGTTCTCGGGGCTGGCGCCCGCGAGATTGGCGTTGACGTTGATGACCGGCGTGTTATAGCTCGGCAGCGCCGCGACCGGGATGTGCATGTAAGCCAGCACGCCGACCAGGATCAGGGCCAGCGACAGCAGCACCACCATCACGGGACGGCGGATACACAGTTCCGACAGATTCATGCCTTGTCACCCTTTTTCTCGGCAGGCGCGGACGCCGCCTGCGGCGTCCCGTTCGGCGCGGCCGGGGATTTGGCGCCGGCCGGGCGCACCTTGCCGCCCGGACGCAGGTTCTGCTTGCCTTCGGTGATGACCTTCTCGTTGCCCGACAGGCCGGTCACGGCAGCATACTCGCCAAAGCCGTGCAGGCGCGCCACCTTGACCTGGCGCGCTTCGTTGCCTTCGCCCACCACGTAGACGAAGGTGCCGTTGGTACTGGTGATGATCGCGTTCTGCGGAATCACGACCGCGTCGCGGATGGTCTGGACGGTGACCTTCGTGGTCACGTACTGGCCCGGCCACAGGCTCGCATCCGGATTGCCGAACTGCGCCTTCACGCGGATGGTGCCGGCCGCGGGATCGACCGCGTTGTCGACGAACTTCAGCTCGCCCGTTACCGGCTTGCCTTCGGCGCCGACGGAGGCTTCCACCGCCACCTTGCCGGCGCGCTGGGCCGCGAGCACGCTGCCCAGGCTGGACTCCGGCAGGTTGAAGGAGACGTCGATCGGGTCGAGCTGGGTGATCGAGGTGAGCGAGGTGGTCGGCTGCACCAGCGCGCCCGGGTGGATGTCGATGGCGCCGACGCGGCCCGACATCGGGGCGCGGATGGTGGTGTAGCTGGCGCTGACCTGGCTCGCCCGCGTTGCCGCAACATTGCTCTGGACCAGGGCACGGGCCGCCTCGACCTGGCTCTTGAGGGAGTCGACGGCGCTCTGGGACAGGAAATTCTGGGAAGCCAGTTCCTGGCTACGCTTGTACTGGCGCTCGAGATCGGCCAGGGTCGCGCGGTTCTGCGCCACCTGCGCTTCGGCGCGCGCCACGTTGGCGCGGTCGGCGCGGTCGTCCAGCGAGAACAGGACTTGCCCTTCCTTGACGAACTGGCCTTCGCGGATGTGCACCTGGCGGATGGTGGCGGTGGTCTGCGGATGCAGGTCGACGGTGCGCACCGGGGTGACGGTGCCGTTGGCGGACAGTTCCACGCCGACGTCCTGGCGCGTCGGCGCCACCACGTTGACGGTGGTCGGCGGCATGCCGCCCTTGCCGCCAGGACCACCCTTGCCGCCCGGACCGTCGGCATGGGCGCCGTCGCCCTTGTTCAGGTACCAGGCGCCGGCAACGGCCAGCGTCACGGCGCCCACGATGATTCCCGCATTCTTCTTTTTCATGTTCGTCCCTCGCCCCCAGTCCCGGCGGCTCTTTCTCTCAGTTGTCCGGCGTCCAGCGCAAATGCGCGGCGCTGTATTCTCGCACGGCCATGTTTCAGGATTGTGTATCCGGTATCCGGATATTTTTACTTGTTCGGGTAATACTCCGGCAGCACCAGCGTGACTTCCAGCCCGCCTTCCGGATGGTTGGACAAGGCGATGCTGCCGCCGTGCTGCTCCGCGATGTTGCGGGCGATGGTCAGGCCCAGGCCGGTGCCGCCCGACTCGCGCGAACGCGAGGTCTCGACCCGGTAGAAGGGATCGAACACCCGGCGCAGCTCGCCGGCCGGGATGCCCGGGCCGCTGTCGCGGATGCGCACGCGCGCCGCGCCGCTGGTGCGGTCGACGCAGACGCGCGCCTCGCGCCCGTACTTCACCGCGTTGTCGATCAGGTTGCCGAAGCAGCGGCGCAGGTCGAGCGGCCGGCCCATCATGGCCATGCCGGCATGGCCCTTCAGTTCGACCTGCTGGCCCGCGTCGACGGCGTCGGCGCACACGGCCTCGAGCAGCGAGTCGAGATCGAGCATGTGCATGTTCTCGGTGGTGTCCATGCTGCGCGCCAGCACCAGCCCTTCGCGCACCATGGCCTGCATCGCCGACAGGTCGCCGATCAGGCGTTCCTGCAATTCCGCGTCGGATACTTTCTCCAGGCGCAGGCGCATGCGGGTCAGGGGTGTCTGCAGGTCGTGGGTGATGGCGGCCAGCATCTGGGTGCGCTGGAAGATGTACTGGCGGATGCGCGCCTGCATGGCGTTGAAGGCGGCGCTGGCCTGGCGGATTTCGCTGGCGCCGTTCAGTTCGAGCGGCGCGCGGTTGATGTCCTGGCCCAGGTCCTGGGCGGCGCGCGCCAGCACCTTCAGCGGACGGGTCGTCATGCGCGCCACCAGGTAGGCAAGCGCGGCGATGCTGACCAGGAACAGGGCGATGGTGGTGCGGTAGTCGGTTTCGGGGCCGGTGAACACCGAGCGCGGCGGCAGCACCGAGAGGCGCAGTTCCTCGCCGTCGCGCAGGCGCACGTTCAGGGTCTCGCAGGCGCCGCGCCACTGGGTCGAGACCAGGCCGTAGAGCACCATCTGCTGGTGCGGCATGTCGCAGGAGGCCGGGCGGCTGGCTGCCGAGGTGATGCGGTAGCCGTCGCCCAGGCGCGCCGCCAGCGAGCGCGCGAACCAGCTGGGCGGCTGGGCCGGCGGCTGGACATTGCCCACTTCCAGGCGCAGGCCGGGCCGGTTGGCCACCGACAGGTAGACCGAGCGCGCCGAGGTCGGCACGATCTCGGTCGCCATCACGAGCTGTTCGGCGCGTTCGAGCAGGTGTTGGTCGCGCTGCTGCTCGATCACGCGCAGGCGTTCGAGGTCGGCCGCCAGCTGGGTGAGCGTGGCCGAGATCAGGATGCCGAGCAGCAGGGTGACGAAGACGCGCCCGGTCATCGAGCCGAGGAAGGCTTTCACGCGGGCGGCTCCACCGTGACCTGGCCGGCCAGCACGTAGCCGCCGTTGCGCACGGTCTTGATGATCTGGGGCATGCGGGCGTCTTCACCGAGCTTCTGGCGCAGTCGCGAGATCTGGATGTCGATCGAGCGGTCGAAGGGATCGGCGTCGCGGCCCTGGGTCAGGTTGAGCAGCTGGTCGCGGTTGAGCACGCGGTTCGGGTGCTCGAGGAAGACGCGCAGCAGGCGAAATTCGGCGCCCGAGAGCATGATGACCACGCCCTGCGGATTGACCAGGTGGCGCGCGGTCAGGTCCAGGGTCCAGCCCGAGAAGCGCATCTGCTGCACGTTTTCAAGCGGGGCGTTGGACGGCATCGCGTGCGAGCGGCGCAGCACGCTGCGGATGCGGGCCAGCAGTTCGCGCGGCTCGAAGGGTTTCGGCAGGTAGTCGTCGGCGCCCATCTCGAGGCCGAGGATGCGGTCGAGCGGCTCGTTGCGCGCGGTCAGCATGATGACCGGCAGGCTGGAGGTGGCGCGCAGCTTGCGGCACAGGGTCAGGCCGTCGTCGCCCGGCATGTTCAGGTCGAGCACGATCAGGTCGGGACGTGCATCGTCGAGCGCTTTCCACATGCCGACGCCGTCGGCGGCGGCGATCGTGCGGTAGCCGTTCGACTCGAGGTAGTCGGCGAGCAGGGTGCGGATATCGCGGTCGTCGTCGACGATCAAGATCGTAGAGGGATTGTCCATAACCGCAATTATCCGGATTCGGCGCAAGGATGGACAGCCATTTTGTATCGGCTTGTATATGCCTATGGGCGCGAAACATATTGATACAAAGTATCGGACAGGGGAAATCCCACGGTTACAGTTTTTTCCGATGATGGGAACCGTGCAGCGAGCAGTCCGGATGCAAGGTGCACACCGACCGCCTCCTCATACTCACAAAGGAAACAATATGAACACCGTCCGCAAGAACATCGTGATCGCTTTGGCCGCCCTCGGCATCGCCGGCGCTTCGCTGGGTGTCCAGGCACAGACCGCCGCGCCGCAGGAGGGCCGCCACGCCCATGCGATGAGCAAGGAGCAGCGCGAAGCGAAACGCGCCGAGTTCCGCAATATGACGCCGGAGCAGCGCCAGGCGAAGTTTGCCGAGTTCAAGGCCAAGCGTCTTGAGCAGCGCGCCGCCCGCCAGGCGAAGCTGGCCGAGTCGCTGAAGCTGACCCCGGCCCAGCAGCCGGTGTGGCAGGCTTTCGTGGCCAGCATGAGCCCGTCCCAGAAAGGCGAACGCGCCGGCCAGCGCCTGGGCAAGGAAGGGCGCGCCGCCCTCACCGCCCCGCAGCGCCTGGAACGCCGCATCGCCATGCAGAAGCAGCGCACCGCCCGCATGGAAGCGCGCCTGTCGGCCCTGAACAGCCTGTACGCGGCGCTCACGCCGGAACAGCGCAAGGTGTTCGACGAGCAGAAGATGGGCCGCCACGGTGGCCGCCATCATGGCGGTCACGGCAAGATGATGCGCGGCTGATTCCGCCGCATCGGTGGAAAGGGCAACTCCGGGGTCACAACTCCGGGGTCACAACTCCGGGGTCAGGTCTGACATTTGGACACGAGCTCAGCCGTTATCGGCATCTACGGTCGAGCCCGTGTCCGTTTGTCAGACCTGACCCCGGTTTGCGTTAGATGCCGCGGCATCCCTATTTTGTCCTGGCTCAGCCCTGCTTGGCCATCCAGCCCTCAGGCGCGCAACGAACCCCGCCGTTTCGTCAGGTAGGGCAGCGCGAACAGATAGAGTCCGGACAAGGTTTGAAGCAGGAGCGGTGGCAAGGGCGCATAGGTGATCCAGGGCGATGGCTCGCCTTCGCCGGCGGCCCTGGCCGCGAAGTTGAGGATCACAGTGACGGTGAAGACGATCGACAGCCAGCGGTGGCCTTGGCGCATCCAGTCCGTCCAGTTCATCGCCCCTCCCCTGCGGCCTTGGGGCGCGCTGCCTGGATCATCTTCCAGCCATTGCCGGAAGGGTCCCGGAAGCCGGCGTCCACGTTCCCGTAGCGCTCCACGGGCTCCTGGGAGAACTCGACCCCGCGCCTGCCGAGCCGCTCATACGTCGCGCGGCAGTCGTCCACCAGCAACACCAGCGGCGGCATGGCGCCCTTGGCCACGATCTCTTCCAGGGCGCGTGCGGTGGCCGCGTCATGGACGGGCGGCCCGGGCTTGAGCAGCCCGAGCTGCATCTGGGGCTGGTCCGGATGGATCACCGTCAGCCAGCGGTAGTCCCCGTTGCGCACGTCGGTGTGCACCTGGAAGCCCAGTTTGCCCACGTAGAATTCCAGCGCCTCATCCTGGTCACGGACATACAGTCCGACCGTACTCACACCTTGCATCATCGACCTCCTCCTCGGATTGAGGCGCCAGTGTGCCATCGGCGCGCAGACGCCGCTTCTCCGAAACTGCGGTCTTGAGGTCCGGCCGGCTGACGCTGCGCAGGACGCACTCGGGCATCGATGCCATCGGCGGCGGCAGCGATTTCTCGCGCGCCCGGAGCTGGCCCGGGCTCTCGCCGGTGATGTCGCGGAACACCCGCCCGAAGGTTCCCGGGCTGTTCCATCCGGTCTGCAGCAGCACGTCGAGGATGGGAAGGTCAGTCTCGCGCAGCAGGCTGGCGGCGCGCTCGATGCGGCGCGTGAGCAGGTAGCGGTGCGGCGGCAGGCCGAAGGCCTTCTTGAATTCGCGCGCGAAGTGCGCTTCCGACACGGCGCTTGCCTCAGCCAGGCGATGGATGGACCAGTCCTCGTGGGGTGCGGCGTCGATGCGGTCTTTCGCTCTCAGCAGACGCCGCAGCAAGCCCGGGTTCTGGGGCATCGCGGATCGCGCTCAGGGCAGCCTGGCGAGGGAGGCCAGGAATTTTTCCGGGTTCTGGTAGCCGATGACGCGGCTGTCCGGAATCTCTTCTCCGTTCGGCGCAAACAGGATGATCCCCGGCGGCCCGAACAGCCTGAAGCGTTTCAGCATCGCCTTGTCCGCCGCATCGTTGGCGGTGACGTCCACCTGCAGCAGGATGGTATTGGCCAGCTTGGCCTGCACGGCGGGATCGACGAAGGTCAGCTTTTCCATCTCCTTGCAGGACACGCACCAGTCCGCGTAGAAGTCCAGCATCACGGTCTTGCCGCCCGTACTGGCCAGTTCGCGGTCGAGGTCGGCCACGGTCTTGATGCGCTTGAAGGCGAGGCCCTGGTGGGCATTGCCGGTCAGGTGGGCCAGCGGCGCCAGGGCGTCGCGCCCGCCCGTGGCGGCGCCGACCAGCTGGATCCCGCCCAGCAGGGCGAACGCGGTACCCGCCGCCATCGCCATCCAGTGCTTGTGCTTGCGCAGCAGGTAGAAGCCATAGCCCAGCAGCAGTGCCGCCCAGCCCAGCATCTGGACCATCGGCGGCAGCACGGGCGAGACCAGCCACAGGGCCATTGCCAGCATCAGCACGCCGAACAGGCGCTTGACCGATTCCATCCAGGCGCCGGCGCGCGGCAGCAGCGAGCCGGCCGACAGGCCGACCAGCAGCAGCGGGATGCTCATGCCGGCGGCCATTGCAAACAGGGCCGCGCCGCCGACCAGCACATCGCGGGTCTGGCTGATGTAGACCAGGGCGCCGGCCAGGGGCGCGGCCACGCAGGGACCGACGATCAGGGCCGAGATCGCGCCCATCGCGAACACGCCCGCGAGCTTGCCGCCGGACTGGCGGCCGGATGCACCCGCCAGGCGGCTCTGCAGGCTTGAGGGCAGCTGCAGCTCATAAAAACCGAACATCGACATCGCCATCGCCACGATCAAGAGGCCAAAGGCACCCAGCACCCAGGGCTTCTGCAGGGCGGCCGCCAGGCCCTCCCCGGCCAGCCCGGCGGCGATGCCGAGCAGGGTGTAGACGATGGCCATGCCGAGCGAATAGGTGAGCGACAGCAGGAAACCGCGCGCGCGGCTGACCCGGCCTTCGCCGACGATGATCGAGGACAGGATCGGCACCATCGGCAGCACGCAGGGCGTGAAGGCCAGGCCCAGGCCGAGCAGGATGAAGGCCGGCACGATGGTCGCCAGGTGTCCGTCCTGCAGCACGGCGTCGATGCGCGACATCTCGGACGGCGCGCTGGCGGCGGCCGGCGGTGCCGCTGCCGGCGCCGGCCCGGCTTGCGCTGGTGTGGCGGGAGCGGACGCTGGCGCCGTGTCCATGGCCGGCTGCGAGGACAGCGGACCGGTCGAGATCTGCGGGGCATTGGCGCCCGCATTTGCACCGATCGGCAGCGTGGGCGCAGCCGGGGCGCCACCTCCGGCGGCCAGCTGGGCGCTGTGCTCCTGCGGCGGATAGCACAGGCCGGCGTCGGCGCAGCCCTGGCTGGTCGCGCTGAGCGTGAACGGCCCGCTGCCCTCGAGCGGAATGCGGATCACCAGCTCGCCCTTGTAGGTCTCGACGTCCTTCTGGAAGGTCTCGTCGTACTTCACCTTGCCGGGCGGGATCTCCGGCGTGCCGAGCTTCGCGCCCGCCGCGCGGAAGGCGAAGCGCTCACGGTACATGTAGTAGCCCTCGGCGATCTGGTAGCGCACTTCGATCGTCGAGGGATCGGCCATGCGGGCCTCGAACCGGAAGGCGATGGCGGGATCGAGGAAGTCGTCGGCGGCCCTGGCGCCGCCTGCGCCGGGCAGGAGGTAGAGGGCGAACACGAGCATGCAGGCCTGCAGCAGCCAGCGCGAAGGACGGTAAAGCATCAAGGGCATGGTGTCGGATGAGTGTTGTTGCCGCCGGAATGGTACACCGGCATGCCCATCCCTGTCTGCGGCGAACTTTGCCACAGGTCTGACTGACTCAAGCGAGCCGCGCATGCCTGCCGGTCCGCCGTTCGCCGCCACCCATATTGACGACCGTGTAGCGACCCGATAGATTGTCATTCGTGTAAAGCGACCTTATGTCGTCAAAGTAGCCAATGCTACAATATTCGGAACGATATTCCTTCATATGGGTGACTTATTTCTATTCCAGTGACTTCGTCGGGCAGCCAGCAAGCGTCGTTCGAAGCGGAACCAAAAACGCTGGTCGAGCTGGCGTACCGCCACCTTCGCAAGGACATCATCGAGGGTCGGCTGCTGCCCGGCGAACGCTTGCGGGTCGAACACCTCAAAGGACAATACAAGGTCAGTTCCGGCACCCTGCGTGAAGCACTGACGCTTCTCGTGGCGGACGCCCTGGTCGTCGTGCGCGGCCAGCGCGGCGCCCACGTCACACCGATTTCCCTGAGCGACATCGAGGATATCACCCGGACCCGGATACTGCTCGAGACCGAAGCCTTGCGGCAGTCGCTGCGCGCCGGCGACGAAAACTGGGAGGGCCAGTTGCTGATCGCCTTCCACCACCTGACGCGAGCCGAAGAAAGGCTCGCCGCCAATCCCGGCGCCGGGGTGAGCGAATGGGAGGAACGCAACCGCCAGTTTCACCAGGCGCTGATCGGCGGCAGTCCATCCCACTGGATCCGGCACTTCCTGGGCATCTTGTTCCGGCAGTCGGAACGCTATCGCCGCCTGAACATCGCCACCAGCGAAGTACCGCGCAACGTGCATGCGGAGCACAAGGACATTTTTGAGGCCGCATTGGCGCGCAACGAAGAGCGTGCGGTCGAACTGCTGACCGACCATATCTACACCACGCTCGACGAGATTCGTCGCTTGCCCTCGGAGTTCTTTACAGAAGCAGACGCCCCGTCCGCTTGAAGCGCCCAGCAAAACCTCCATGGCTACGTTGCACCGTCCCGCCATGCAAGGCCTACCGTCTTCGACGGCGCGTCGGGTGGCCGCATCCCTTGCCCTGAAGGTTTGGTAGACGCTCTTATTCCCCTTGCAGTCCCGGACCGGCAGCGCATCACACGCCACCGTCCGGCCTCCCCCTTCCCGCTTGCCGCCATCCGGCCCGATCCTGGCGCCGAGCCCACCCGATATTCACTTCTCCCCGATGGCGCCGCAGCGGCAGGCGCCGCGCATTGCCCGGGCTGCCAGGTCCGGCGTCCGCACGAATTTAAAAGATATTGAAAATATCGATAATCTAAAATATAATCAAAATTCCAGTAAGATATTGATAAACGGTATGGGCGCTACAGCCCGGCAGAGCGGCACAAAGCCGCCACCAGCCTGGCATCCCAGCACAGTCAAAATCCGCAGCCAATCAAGGAGACAATGATGATCGAAATAGTTGACCAAAGCAGGATGGAGCGGAACTACGCTGCCCTTGTGCAGCCCGACCGGGTTCACAGTTCGATTTTCACCGATGAGGCTATCTACCGGGACGAAATGGCGCGCATTTTCCATCGTACCTGGCTGTTCGCGCTGCACGAGAGCGAAATCGCGAAGCCGGGCGACTTCAAACTGATTGAACTCGGCCGTTTTTCCGTCATCGCAACCAGGGACGAAAGCGGCGAAGTACGGTTGCTGATCAATCGCTGCCGCCATCGCGGCGCCCAGGTTTGCGAGGCGCAGCGTGGCAACACCAAGCGCTTCCAGTGCTGGTATCACGGCTGGACCTACGACGGGAAAGGCGCGCTGGTCGGCGCGACCGGCGCCGAAGCCTACGACGAAAATTTCAAAACCGAGGAACACGCCCTGAGCAGGGTGCCGCGCATGGCGGATTACCGCGGCTTCATTTTTGCCAGCCTGAGCCCTGAAGGCATTTCTTTCGACGAATACATCGAACCGGTCCGGAAGTACATCGACATCATGGTCGACGCTTCCCCTGTCGGCCAGATCATGGTCAAGCCCGGCGTGGTCAACCGCACCAAATACAGCGGCAACTGGAAGCAGATCGGCATGGACGGTTACCACCCGCACTACGTGCACGCATCGGTCTTCAAGATCATGGGTTCACGCAAGGACACGACCGGCTCGGCGGTGGGCTCGCTGCACGTGGAAGACCCGTTCACCGATGCGTCGTCCAGCATGACCCGCAGCTTTCCATATGGGCACGCGATGCTCGATTTCACGACGCAGCGCCGTCCGCACGCAGCCTCCAACATCGCTCACTTCAACCAGAGCGAAGATGGCCGCCGGTATGTGCAGGATATGGTCGATGCCTACGGCCAGGAGCGCGCCGATGAGCTGATCGCATGGCATGGCGACCCGCACCTTGGGGTCTTCCCCAACCTGCAGCTGATCCACGATCACATCCGCGTGGTCATTCCACGCGGCCCGAACGAGACCGAAGTCTATATGTACCCGGTGTTCCTGAAAGGGGTCGGCGACAGCATCAACGAAAAGCGGCTGCGCCACCACGAAGCCTTCTACGGCCCCGCCAGCCAGGGATCGCCGGACGATGCCGAAGTGTTCGAGCGCACCCAGCGCGGCCTTCAGTCCGATTCCGATCCATGGATCTACCTGGGCCGCGGGCTGAACCGCGAACGGCAGGAGCAGGACGGAAGCGTGAGCGGTCGCATCACCGACGAGCTGACGCAACGGGCCCAGCTGCAGGAATGGAAACGCCTGATGACGGCGGCTTGAACGCATTGGCGGATAAGAACAAGGAGCGAAGAGACACATGGCAAACCCTTCATTAATAGCAGACCAAGGCGTCGACGGCGTAGTGGATCTCCAGACGATGGCGCGGGTGGAGCGTTTTCTGTACCGCGAAGCGGCGCTGATGGACGCCCACGAATATGACCGCTGGCTCAGCCTGTGGCAGGGCGAGGACATCCTGTACTGGGTACCGTGCAACGACGACGACCAGGACCCCAGAACGTCGATCGCGATCATCTACGACAAGCGCCAGGCGATCGAGGAGCGGGTGCAGCGGATGAAGGACAAGACGGCCCACGCATTCCGGCCGCGCGCCAAGCTGCTGCGCACGGTTTCCAACGTCGTGGTCCTGTCCAGGACGGGCGACGAGCTGGTGGTGTCGTCGCACTTTACCCTGGGCGAACTGCGGGTCGGGGTCCAGAACATCTGGTTCGGCCGCGCGATTCATACGCTGTGCGAAACGGAAGCCGGTTTCGGCATCCGTTCGAAAAAGGTGCTGCTGCTGAACAACGACGCACCGATGCCGAACCTGACCTTTTTGGTCTGAGGTCGCCGAACAAAACCCCCGGGGCAAGGCGCAGCGCCGCAGCGGCGGACCGCGAAGACAGTACGGTGCAACGCCGCCATAGGGGGAATTGTCAGGCGCTCCAAGTACTCGCCCAAGATAAATGTGTTCCTGGCTGACACAAGCGGCGCCTTGCCGCGCTGGCTCGTGCTTGCGTCGCATCTTTGTCGGCCAACATTCACATTTGTTTCGGTCAAGTAGTTAGCAGCAGCAACGGGCCCACGGGCGTGGGCTCGACGTATCCAAACCGACGGAGATGCCATGATTCACCTGCACGATATCTGCTACCTGCGGCTGGGCTGCCGCGACCTCGACGAGATGGTTGGCTTCGCCACCAGCATCCTGGGCCTCGAACTGCGCGAGCGCACTGACACCCATGCCTACCTGCGCGGCGACGACAGCGCCTACAACCTGTGCTACATCCAGGACATGGAAGGCTACGACGTCTGCGCCTTCGAAGTGAAGGAGCTGTCCGAACTCGACAAGGCCGAGAAAGAATTGGCCGAACACGGCATCCAGACCACGCGCGGCACCGAGGCCGAATGCGTGGAACGGAAGGTCGAGGCGATGCTGGCATTTTCCGATCCCAACGATAACAAGGTCGAACTGGTCTACCGTCCGCACCTGACCGGGGTGCCGTATTTCCCATCGCGCAATGCCGGCATTACGGAGTTCGGCCACTTCGGCCTGCACACCCGGGAAGGCGAGCGCGATCTGCGCTTCTGGACCGAAGTCATGAGTGCGCGCGTGAGCGACATGATCGGTACCGGCGCCTTGCTGCGCATCGACGAGGTCCACCACAAGATTGCCCTGTTCCCTTCCGACCAGGATGGCATCCAGCACGTGAACTTCCAGGTCTCCAGCGTGGACGACGTCATGCGCGCCTGGTACTTCCTGAAGGAGAAGAACGTCCCGATCGTGTTCGGACCGGGACGCCATCCGACATCGACCGCGATCTTCCTGTATTTCATGGGGCCGGACAAGCGCGTCTACGAGTACTCGTCGGGCGTGAAGCGGATCACCGATGAAGAAAACTACACGCCGCGCCAGTTCGAAAGGAAACCGACTTCCTTTTGCCTGTGGGGCGCCAAGCCCAACCCCGATTTTCTGTAATCAGAGCGTCTGACAATTCCCCCGGCGGCTGCGCAGCATCGTCTCGCCGTACCAGCGTACTGTTTTCGCGGTCCGCCGCTGCGACGATGCGCCTTGCCCTCGCGTTTTGTCAGGCGCTCTCAAGCGACCGCCGCGCGCGGTGTCCCAACCATGCCGATCGGCATGTCCCATTTGGAAGGAAGACACACAATGAATCATCACGGTTGCAGGAGACTGGTAGATAAGGTCGCGGTGGTAACGGGCGCAGCGCAGGGAATCGGCCTGGCTGCCGCGCAACGTCTTGGCCGCGAAGGGGCCAGGGTGGTGGTGGCCGACAAGGCGGCAGGGCCGGCCAACGAGGCGGTCGCCAGCCTGAAGGCGGAAGGCATCGAGGCGATCGCCGCGCTGGGTGACCTGGCCACCTACACCGGGGCCCAGGAGATCATGCAGGCTGCCCATGCGGCTTTCGGCAAGATCGACATCCTGGTCAACAACGTCGGCGGCACGATCTGGAAAAAACCGTTCTGGCATTATGCCGAAGAAGAGATCGTTGCCGAGGTCGACCGCTCGTTCTGGCCGCCGCTGTGGTGCTGCCGCGCGGTGGTGCCGTACATGCAGGAGCATGGCGGCGCGATCGTCAATGTCGGGTCGAATGCCACCATGGGCATTTACCGCATCCCTTATTCCGCCTCGAAGGGCGCCGTGGTTGCACTGACCACCTCGCTTGCGGTCGAACTGGCCGACTTCAATATTCGCGTCAACTGCGTCGCTCCCGGCAATACCGCGGTGACGCAACGGGCGACGCCCCGGCTCGACCGTCCGCTGTCGGCGCAGGAAGAAGCCTGGAACCGGGAATTCTACGAGTACGTGAACGAGGAAGGCCTGTTCGACCGCCCCGCGACCTGCGACGAACAGGCATCGGTGATCGCTTTCCTGGCGTCCGACGATGCGTCTTACGTGACCGGCCAGCTGATCGATACCGGAAGGCGCGGCATGCGCATTTCGAAGATTGCGGGCAAGGTCAGCTAAGCCGGCCCGATGACGACGATCTGGCTGCCAGTGACGCTGGCGCTCGCCTCATCGCTGATGTACGCGCTCATGGTGCTCTTCGTGCGGATGGGGGTGCGGACCGCGTCATCGGCCACCGCGCTCTGGCTGACGCTCGCGGTGAACGTGGTGCTGCTGTGGGGATGGAGCCTGGTTGCCTACGGGCCACAGTTCGAGCGCTGGTGGGAGTGGCGCTACTTTGCCCTGTCCGGGCTGTTCGCGCCCCTGCTGGGGCGCTTGCTGCAGTTCCAGGGCATGGCCAAGCTGGGCGCCAACATCACTACCGCGATCACCCTGACCCACCCGGTGTTTACCGTTTTGCTGGCAGTGTTGTTCCTGAACGAGCCGATCGGTTTGATCGGCCTGCTCGGCATCCTGCTGGTGGTGGCCGGCAGCGTGGCGGTGGGGGCGGAAAAGGACAAGGTGCGAGGCACCCGCGTGCTGCGCGCTTCCTGGCTGCTGCTTCCGGTGCTGGCCTCGCTTTGCTACGGTATTGCGATGGTGTTCCGCAAGATCGGCCTCGGCAGCGGATCCGATCCGGTCACCGCGGCCGCGGTCACGGTCACCTCGGCCTGGCTGTGTAGCGGCATCTACGCCGTGTTGTCCGGCCAGCATCGGTCGATGCGTTGCGATCGCAAGGAATTCAAGTTTTTCGTGTTGGCCGGGATCAGCTCGGGCGTGGGCCCGGTCCTGGCGTATAGCGCCCTTCAACGGGCGGACCTCGTGGTGGTTGCACCGCTGGCCGCTACCTCTCCGCTGTTTACGCTGATGCTGACCCGTGCTTTCCTGCACGCCGAAGAGATTTTCTCGTTCAAGGTGCTCGGCGGCACGGTCGCGACGGTGGCCGGCGTGATCATGGTGGCGACCTTCGGTGCCAGTAACGGTTGAGCTCGTGCAATCGACAATATTAATCAGGTAGGAAGGAATCGAAGAATGCCCCAAACGAATGAGCAGGCACGCGTGTTCGTATGCGACGCGGCCGACATGGAAGACAATCAGATCCGCCAGCTGACGCCCTGCGACGCCGCCCCGATCGCGGTCTACAAGGTGAACGGTGAATTTTTCGCCACCGACGACACCTGCACCCATGGCCAGGCCCTGCTTTCCGAGGGCGAAGTCGGAGAAGACGGCATGGTCGAATGTCCCTGGCATGGCGGTACGTTCTGCGTCCGTACCGGGAAAGCGACTGGTTTCCCCGCCGTGATACCGCTCAAGGTATATCCGATCCGTGTGGAGGAAGGCAAGGTCTACGTCGACCTCGCCCCGCAATCGCAGCCGGAATAGCGTAACAGTATGTCCCCCGCCCTGGTTGGCGAACTGTTCGCCGTTGCTGCCTTGCTGATGTTTTCCGTCAATATCATCCTGACCAAGGTAGCGTCGACGAAGACCAGCCTCAGCCTGGGATTCCTGGTGTCGGTATCGGTCAATGTCATCGTCGGCGCGCTGCTGTTCGGCGTCGAGCTCCTGGTCCGCAGCGAGCCCTTGCACTGGAACGGCCCGGCATTCGGCATGTTCCTGTTGGCCGGCGTGTTTGCGACCTTCCTGGGACGCTGGTTCTTCTTTGAGTCGGTCGTGCATTTCGGGCCCGCCAAGGCCAGCGTGTTTCAGATCACCAGTCCGCTGTTTACTGCGATCATCGCCTGGATTTTCTTCGGCCAGACCCTGCGTCTGGCCGACCTGGCGGCCATGGCGCTGGTCGTGCTCGGGCTGCTGCTGGTGGCGGACATCCGCGAAGTGTTCAGGCGGCGCAACGCCGACCGGGCTGCCCGGTCGGCGGCGGGCGCGGCCGACGCTGTGGCGCCCCCGGCCGGGGCGCGATCGAAGGGGCTGCTGCGCTCGGGCGCGGTGCTGGGGATCGGCGGCGCCATGGCGTACGCAATCGGCCATGTCCTGCGCGGCGCGGCAGTGCTCAGCTGGAACGAACCCATTCTGGGCACGCTGCTCGGCGCCTGCAGCGGCATTGCGCTGCACATGCTGTTCAGTTCAGGCACCAAGGACATGGTCAGGGATATCCGCCAGACCGACCCGCGCGGACTCCAGCTATTCATGATCGGCGGTCTGCTCACGATCCTGTCGCAGATCTGCATGGTCGTGTCCTTGCGCTACATCCCGGTGTCGATCACCGCACTGATTTCGCTGTGCACGCCGGCGTTGGTTTTCCCAATGAGCTACTTCCTCCTGCGCAACCAGGAGCGCATCACGCTGATGCCGGTGCTCGGCTGCGTGCTGACCTTCGCGGGGATCGTGGTGATCGTGCTGGGATGAGCGAGGCCTTGGCGCCCCGCCCGGCGTGAGAGGAACGGCTTCAGGCGAAGCGCAGGCCGACGCTGCCCATGCCCTGCATGCGCAGCGTGACCGAGTCGCCGGCCCGCACCGCCACCGCTTCGGTGACGCCGCCCGACAGGATCAGGCTGCCGGCCGGGATTTCCTGGCCGCGCGCGCCAAGATGGTTGGCCAGCATCGCGATCGCCGCGGCCGGGTGGCCGAGCACGGCGGCGCCGGCGCCGAATGCCACCGGCTCGCCGTTCTTTTCCAGCACGATGCCGACCGTGCGCAGGTCCACTTCGCCGACCGGCAGCGCGCGCCCGCCGACCACGAAGCGCGCCACCGAGGTGTTATCCGCGATGACGCTCTTGAGGTCGAAACCGAAGTCGCGGTAGCGCGAATCGATCACCTCGATCCCCGGCATCACGAAATCGGTCGCCGCCAGCACCGCGCCGATGTGGCAGCCGGGGCCCTTCAGTGCACGCTTGGTGATGAAGGCGATCTCCGGCTCCACCTTCGGGTGGATCAGCTGCGCCACCTCGCAGGCGCCGCCTTCCGGCAGCGCGTGGTAATCGGCCAGGAAACCGAAACACGGCGTCTCGACGCCCATCTGCTTCATTTTCGCGCGCGAGGTCAGGCCCGCCTTCAGGCCCACGATCCTGCTGCCGCGCGCGACCTTGCGGCGCCTGATCTCGTCCTGGATCGCATAGGCGTCGTCCCAGTCCATGTCGGGGTAGTCGTCGGTGATCCTGGTGGTGTTGCGCGCCTCGAGCTCGCAGTCTTCCAGGTGCTGCGCGAGGCGGGCGATGGTGGCGTGGTCGAGCTTCATGCCGCGAGCCCCCGCTCGCGCGCCAGCGTCAGCGCGGTGTCCTCGATCATGTCTTCCTGGCCGGCGACCATGCCGCGCCGCCCCAGCTCGACCAGGATGTCGCGCGCCGTGACGCCGTACTTGGCCGAGGCGCGCTTGGCAAACAGCAGGAAGGTCGAGTACACGCCGGCGTAGCCGAGGGTCAGCGCGTCGCGGTCGATGCGCACCATGTGGTCCATCATCGGCAGCACGATGTCTTCGGCCACGTCCATGATCTGGTACAGGTCGACGCCGGTCTCGATGCCCATGCGGTTACAGACCGCCACGAACACTTCGAGCGGGGTGTTGCCGGCGCCCGCGCCCAGGCCGTTGGTCGAGCCGTCGATGCGAATCGCGCCGGCTTCCACCGCGGCGAGCGAATTGGCCACGCCCATCGCCAGGTTGTGATGGCCGTGGAAGCCGATCTGGGTCTCGGGCCTGAGCACCGCCCGCAAAGCCTCCACCCGATCGGTGACGCCGTCCGGCAGCAGGTAGCCGGCCGAGTCGGTCACGTACACGCATTGGGCGCCGAACGACTCCATCAGCTTGGCCTGCTCGGCCAGCTTTTCGGGGCTGGTCATGTGCGCCATCATCAGGAAGCCGACGGTGTCGAGGCCGAGCTTGCGCGCGACCGCGATGTGCTGCTCTCCCACGTCCGCTTCGGTGCAGTGGGTCGCCACCCGGACGGTGTGCAGGCCGCAGTCGTGCGCCTCGCGCAGGTGGTCGACGGTGCCGATGCCGGGCACCAGCAGCGCCGAGACCTTGGCGCGCTTGAGGTGCGGCAGCACCGCGTTCAGGTACTCGATGTCGCTATGCAGCGGAAAGCCGTAGTTGACCGAGCCGCCGCCGAGGCCGTCGCCGTGGGTGATCTCGAGCAGCGGCATGCCGGCTTCGTCCAGGCCCTTGGCGACCGCGATCATCTGCTCGATCGTGATCTGGTGGCGTTTCGGATGCATGCCGTCGCGCAGCGTGTTGTCATGCAAAATGATCTTGCGGCCGTTGAGGTTCATATTCTCTCCTTGGGATCAGGCGGCGACGCGTTCGAGCGTCAGGGTGCCGTTCAGCAGTTCTTCGGCGAACATCTCGGCGGTGCGGGCCGCGGCCGCCGTCATGATGTCGAGGTTGCCGGCGTATTTCGGCAGGTAGTCGCCCAGCCCTTCGACTTCGAGGAACACCGACACGCGATTGCCGTCGAAGACCGGGCCGTTGACCAGCTTGTAGCCGGGAACGTATTTCTGGACTTCGGCGATCATCGCGTGGATCGAGGCGGTGATCTTCTGCTGGTCGGGCGCGGTCTCGGTGATGCAATGGACGGTGTCGCGCATGATGATCGGCGGCTCGGCCGGGTTCAGGATGATGATCGCCTTGCTTTCGCTGGCGCCGCCCACCTCGCGGATCGCGCCGGCCGTGGTACGGGTGAATTCGTCGATGTTCTTGCGGGTGCCGGGGCCTGCCGAGCGCGACGAGACGGTGGCGATGATCTCGCCGTACGCGACCGGCTGCACGCGCGACACCGCGGCGACCATCGGGATCGTGGCCTGGCCGCCGCAGGTGACCATGTTCACATTCATCTCGTTCTTGCCGAGCAGTTCCTTCAGGTTCACCGGCGGGATGCAGAACGGGCCGATCGCGGCCGGTGTCAGGTCGATCATCAGCACGCCGAGCGCGTTCAGCTTGCGTGAATTCTCGGCATGGACGTAGGCGCTGGTGGCGTCGAACGCGATCTGCACACCGTCGTCCAGCACGTGCGGCAGCAGGCCGTCGACGCCTTCCGCGGTGGTCTTGATGCCCATCGCGCGTGCACGCGTCAGGCCGTCGGAATTGGGGTCGATCCCCACCATCCAGACCGGTTCGAGTACCGGGCTGCGCTGCAGCTTGGCCAGCAGGTCGGTGCCGATATTGCCCGGCCCGATCAAGGCGCACTTGATTTTTTTCATGTGTCATTGCTCCTGTTAAGTAGTTCGGGGTGAGCCGGCGGCATCATTCGAAGCGCACCGAGCAACTGCCGAGGCCGCCGATGGTGACGCGGAAGCTGTCGCCTGCCGTTGCCGGAAACATCGCCGCCAGCGCGCCCGACAGGATCACTTCTCCCGCCTTCAGCGACATGCCGAGGGCGCCCATGGTATTGGCCAGCCACGCCACCGCATTCAAGGGCGAGCCGAGGGCGGCGGCGCCGGCGCCGGTGGCGACGATTTCGCCATTTCGCTCCAGCACCATGCCGCACAAGGCCAGGTCGATCTTGCGCGGATCGACTGCCTGGTCGCCCAGCACGAACACGCCGCACGAGGCGTTGTCGGCCACCGTGTCGCCGATCCTGATCTTCCAGTCGCGGATGCGCGAATCGACGATCTCGAAGCACGGCATCACGCATTCGGTCGCCGCCAGTACATCAGCGGCAGTCACGCCGGGTCCGGTCAGGTCGCGCTTGAGGATGAAGGCGATCTCGCCTTCGGCCTTGGGCTGGATCAGCCGGTTCATCGGCACCGTCTGGCCCTCGTTGTAGATCATCCCGTCGGTCATGTATCCGAAGTCGGGCTGGTACACATCGAGCATGTTCATTACCGCGCGCGAGGTCACGCCGATTTTCTTGCCGATGATGCGTTCGCCGGCCTCGAGGCGCCGCTCCATCAGGCGCTGCTGGATGCGATACGCGGTCTCGACCGTCAAGCCGGGAAAGCGCTTGCTCAGGGGTTCGATCTGCTGGCCGCTGATGAGCGCCTGGTACAGCTCGTCGCCGCACTGCGTGATTTGTTGTTGTTCCATGCCCTGCCTCTCCGAGAGAATTATTCGGCCAGGAAATTTGCCACCAGCCGGTTAAACCGCGCCGCGTGTTCGATCTGGGTCCAGTGCCCGCACTGCCCGAACACATGCAGCTGGGAGCGCGGGATCCATTCCGACAGCGTGAGCGAATTGGAGACCGGGATGATCTTGTCCTCGCGGCCATGGACGACCAGCGTGTCGTGGGCGATGGAGCGGATGTCGTGTTCGGGGCTGGCCAGCATCTCGACCGAGCTCTGGCGCGGGGCCGGGAACATCGAGGAGAAGGACTCATGGAACCCGGGCCGGATGCTGGCCTTGTAGCGCATCTCCGCCAGTTCGTCGTTGACCAGGCTGCGATCGTAGGCGAACACGTCGAGCATCCTGCGCATCGCTTCGATCGACGGGGTGTAGCCCCAGACATCGTCGAGCGCCGGGGTAATCGGGAACGAGATACCGGCCGCTCCCATCAGGACCAGGCGGCGCACCCGGGTCGGATGGCGGATGGTGAGCGCCAGCGCGACCGCGCCGCCGAAAGAGTTGCCGACGATGTCGGCGCAGGGAATGTCGAGCGCATCGAGCAGGCCGACGAGCTGGGCCACCCAGGTATCGAGGTTGTATTGCACATCGGCCGGGCGCTCGGTGTAGCCGAAGCCGACCATGTCCGGCGCGATCACGCGCGCGCCCTTCGACAGTTCAGGTATCGACAGGCGCCAGTTGGCCCAGGCCGTGGCACCGGGACCGGAACCGTGAATCATCAAGACCGGGAAGCCGTGGCCCACATCGTGGTAATTGGTGGCGATCCCGTTAGCGACGATGGTCTTACTGATTTCTGGATCTTGCCCTGTGCTCATGAATTATCCCCTTCGAAAATGAATGTGGGCACCGGAATGCCGATGCGCCCGGCCGAACACATAATCAAGATATTCGGTATATCTACGATAATAATTAGAATTCTCGAGATTCGCAACAGTTATTATTATCCACTACGATTCTGTTATAATTCCTAATTTTTCGCAGGATTCGAGAGAGGTACTGATGTCATCCCAACTTGCCCTGGCGCAAAGCCAACACATCACGTCGGACGAGGAACCGAAGACCTTGGTCGAACTCGCCTACCGGCAGTTGCGTAAAGACATAGTCGAAGGACGCCTGCTACCAGGCGAACGCTTGCGTGTCGAGCACATCAAGGGAAAATACAATGTCAGCGCAGGCACCTTGCGCGAAGCACTGGCGCTGCTCGTTGCCGACGCACTGGTGGTGGTGCGCGGCCAGCGCGGCGTACACGTGGCGCCGATCTCGCTGCGCGACATCGAGGACATCACCCGCACCCGGGTATTGCTTGAAACCGAAGCCTTGCGCCAGTCCTTGCGGGCGGGCGACGACGACTGGGAAGCCCAGCTGCTGACCGCCTTCCATCACCTGACCCGGGCCGAGGCGAGGCTGACGGCCAACCCCGACGCCGGCGTGGGCGAATGGGAAGAGCGCAACCGCCAGTTCCACCGGGCGCTGATCAGCGCCGGTCCTTCGCACTGGATCCGACATTGCCTTGCGATCCTGTTCCGCCAGTCGGAGCGGTACCGCAGGCTGAACATCTCAACCAGTCCGGCGCCGCGCGACGTGCATGCCGAACACCAGGCGATTTTCGAGGCTGCGCTGGCGCGCGATGAAGACCTTGCCGCCGCGCTGCTGACCGACCATATTCACGTCACCTTCGAAAAATTGCGCAGCCTGCCAACGGAATTTTTCTCCGAAAGCGAGCCTGCCGGGAACTGATCGTACGCGGCCCCGGCGCCGCGCCCGGCGTCAGAAGAAGCGATCGAAGTGCACCTGGGTGGCCGGCACCTTGCGCTCGAGCAGGAGCATGCGGGTCACCGCCTCCACCATCGCGGGCGGCCCGCCCAGGTAGCATTCATGGTCGGCCAGCCGCCCGCCCAGTTGTTGATCGACCACCTCGTGGATGAAGCCGGTGGGGCCGGTCCAGCCGCTGCCGGCCGCGCCCGACAGCGCGGCCTGGTAGGTGAACCCGGCGCCGGCCAGCGCTTCCAGCTCCTCCGCGCCGCACAGGTCGGCGCGAGTGCGGGCGCCAAAGAAGAAATGCACTTTGCGGCCCGCCATCGCCGGGTCGGCAGCCACGCCGCGTGCGATCGACAACATCGGCGAAATGCCGGAACCACCGGCGATGCACACCACGTCGCGCGGACTGTCGGGACGCAGGTGCGCGAGGCCATACGGACCGTCCAGCGTCACCTGGCTTCCCGCCGGGAGGTCGAACAAGCCCGGGGTGAAGCGGCCGCCGGAGCACTTGCGGATCCAGAACTGCCACAAGCCCTCGTCATTAGCGAGATTACTCATGGAATAGGCCCGCACGGCCTGGCCGTCCGCCAGGCGCAGCATGGCGTACTGCCCGGGAAGAAAGCGGGCTGCCTCGCGCGTACGCAGCGAGAACTCGCTGATGTCGTGGGTCACCTCGCGCCGGCGCTCGAGCGTGGCCTGCATGCGCTGCGGCCTGAATGCCGGAAGAAACTCGTCGCCCCCGCGCATCTTGATGACGAGGTCGGTCCTGGCGCGGCACTGGCAGGCCAGTCTGCGCCCCTTGGCATGATCGCGCGGGCTCAGGCCCGGCGCTTCGGGCCACAGTTCGTCGACCTCGCCTTCCAGCAATTCGAACTTGCAGCCGCCGCAGCCGCCGGAATTGCACTCATAGGACAGGCCGATTCCGGCGCCGAGGCCGGCGCGCAGGATGCAATCGTGCTCGGCACCCTGCTCGAAACTCCAGGCGGTGCCGCTGACGCGTACGTGGGGCATGGACTACTCCAGTGTTAAATGTGAATGCGGAAAGCTGCCGCAGCGCCGGCTTAAACGCCCAGGAAACGCCGCGCGTTGCCAGACAGCAGGGCTTCGCGCTCAGGCGCGCCCAGCCCCAGCCCGTCGATGCGGCGGGCCGGGAAAGGCTCGCGGATCGCGAATGGATAATCGGTGCCGACCATGAGCTGACTCAGGCCGAAGGCCTGGATCAGGTAAGCCAGTGCCGACTCGCTGTAGACCAGCGTGTCGTACCAGAAAGCGCGGGCCTGTTCTTCGGGTGAGCGTGGGATGGCTTCCTGCAATTGTTCGCTGGTGGACCAGCCATGTTGCAAGCGCGGCAGGACCATCGGGAAGGAACCGCCGCCGTGACTGAATGCAATACGCAGGCGCGGAAAACGCGCCTGCACCCCGGACACGATCAGCGACGTCATGGCGAGCGCCGTCTCATTGGGGAAGGCAACCAGCGCTTCCATCAGTGCGGGACCGCTGAGCCGCGCCTTTTCCGGATGCAAGGCATGCACGAACAGGCACATGTCTTCTTCCTGCAGCGCGGCATAGAAGGAATCGAAGCGCTGGTCGCCGAGGCTGACGCCGTTGATGTTGCTGCCAATCTCGACGCCTACCATGCCGAACTCATGCCGGAGACTGCGCACCTCACGCGCGGCCCGTTCGGGATCTTGCAGCGGGACCATGCCGAGGCCGTGAAAACGCCCGCCGCCCGCCGCCACCATCGACGCAATGGTGCCATTGATATGGCGGCCAAACGCCAGCGCGTCGTCCAGGTCGAACCAGTAGGACAACAGTTCCGGCATGGGCGATAGCACTTGCTGCCTGACGCCCTCGGCATCCATCTCCTCGAGCCGGCGTGCCACGTCCCAGCAGTGGGCGCCGATCGTGCGAAAGGGCTTGCCGCTAATCACAATAGTGCGGTGATGGTCCGCTCCGCACTGCATGCACGGCCATGCATGGTCGTGCTGTCGCCCCGGGTAAGCCGGAAAATCAGCCGGCACGATGTGGGAATGAACGTCGATCAACTCTGTCTCCTGAAGGGCGGCGCGCACGCCAGCCGTGTTACATGGCAGCGGCCATGGTTTCCTCGAATACCGCCAGGACCTTCGATTCGACCGCGTGCATCTCGGGGCTGCCGTAGTTGCGCGGACGCGGCAGGTCGACTTCGATGACCGAGGCGATCCGTGTCGGCTTCGGGGTGTAAATCAGGATGCGGTCAGCCAGGTAACAGGCTTCGGTGATGTCGTGCGTAACAAACACCACCGTGCGGCGATCGCGCATCCAGGTGGACACCAGTTCCGCCCGCAAGCGGCGCGCCGTGATCTCGTCGAGGGCGCCGAACGGCTCGTCCATCAGGAGCAGGTCGGGGTCGCGCACATAGGCGCGCGCAATGCCGACCCGGTGCTGCATGCCGCCTGAAATCTGGTGCATGTAAAAGTCTTCATACCCGGACAGATTCACCAGCTCGAGCACATCCTTGATGCGCTGTTCCTCATTCGGCACCGCGCGCCCGGTCTCGCCGCGCAGCGCGAACCTGAGGTTCTCCTTGACCGTGCGCCACGGCAGCATGCGCGGCTGCTGGAAGACATAGCCGTAGTGGGGCTGCTTCTGCTTGACCGAGACCCCGTCGATCGTGACTTCGCCTTCGGTCATCTGGAGCAGTCCGGCGATGCAATTGAGCGTGACGGACTTGCCCGATCCCGAAGGACCGAGCAGGCAGACAAACTCCCCTTCCTTGACCGTAAAACTGACGTCGTCGAGGATCTTGAGCGGCTCGGCGGCAGTGTGGAATACCTTGGTGAGATTGCTTACGACAATGCTACTCATGATGTTGTCCTTTTCGGCTTAAGCATTTTTCCAGCGTGTCGCGAAGTGCTCGATAGGCTTGATGATCAGCCACTCGGAAAGCATCATCAACAGCACCAGCCACAGGGTCCAGCCAAAGACCTCGGTGGTCCGGTTGAACTCCCAGCCGACAAACAGGTTGTAGCCGACGCCGCCGCCGCCGGCGCCGCCGGCAAACAGTTCAGCCAGCACGCAAATCTTCCAGGCGATGCCCAGCATGGTCCGGGTGGCGCTGAGCAGGTAGGGGGTGAGTCCTGGGAACACGATATGGCGCAGCACCATGTACTTGTTGGCGCGCACGGAGCGCGCCATCCCGAGCAGATGCGGTTCGACGTTCTTCAGTCCGGCTGCGACATTGAACGAAACGACCGGGAACGCCGCTACAAAAATCGTGAATACCACCGAGGTCTGGGTCAGCCCGAACCAGATCAGGGACATCAGCGCCCACACGACATACGGTACGGTTTGGGCGAAGTTGAGCAAGGGACCGGTGAAGCTTTCATAGCGAGCCAGTGCAAAGCCGACCAGCGTACCGACCGCGATCGACAGCAGGCTGCCGATCACGACCGATTTCAGCGTCACCAAGGAGGCGCTGATCAGTATTCCCTCTTCATGGAAGTCACCGATGGTCTGCAATATCTTCCCTAAGGACGGAAAGATATACGGTGGCTGGGTGTAGGCAATTAATTGCCAGACCGCGGCCAGGAACAGGAAGGGCAACAGCGCAGCAAATATCTTGCGGACATGGGCCAGGACCTTGAAGGTCGCGGCCGGCGTTGCCACGAGCGGAGCAGGAGTGGAGATCGTCTTCATCACGGCGGCACCTCGCGGTATCAGAATGGGTTGACCCAGAACTCGGCAGCCTTGACGGGTTCCTTGAACTGCTTGATTTCATACAGCCGGTCATACATGTTCTGGATCTTCTTGAGGAACTCCGGTTCGTTGCGCGGGCGGACATAGGCCTTGGTATAGAACTGCAGGGTTTCCTTCGCTTCCGCCGGGGTGAGCTTGAGCTCGGGGATGCCTTCCGACAGGGCGGCGGAGGCGGCGTCGATATTCTTGTCGAGGTCGGCCAGTGTGGCTTCCATCACGCTGACGAACTTGGCCACCGCAGCCTTGTTCTTGGTGTAGAAGCCCTTGTTGGCGGAAATCGTGATGGCGACAAACGGCTCCCTGTAATGCTTTTCGTAGACCTCGCCCGTGCGCGCCAGGACTCTCGCCCGGCCGCTCTTCACCGCGTTGGTCAGGAACGGGTCATACAGCGTAATGCCGTCGACATCGCCACGGTCCAGGGCCGACAGCAGCACCGAGGGCGGCATGGTCGATACCTTCAGGTCGCGCATCAGGTTGACGCCGCCTACCTTGAAGGCAAAGTAGGTGGTCGCGTAGTTGGTGCCCGATAAGGAGACGACACCGAATTTCTTGCCTTTCAGGTCGGCTGGCTTGCGGATCGGGGAATCGGCCCTGACCATCACCGCCCACATATCGGCGGTCTGGGTGGCGCGCACCACGACGATCGGCACGCCGGAACTATGCAACTGGGCCGCGACCACGCTGTTCATGGTGATATCGATGTCGATCGCACCGGCCTTGAAGGCATCGTACTTCTGGCTCGACTGGATGAACGGCTGGGCTTCGATATCGAGCCCGGCCTTGGCGAACGCACCGGTTTTCAGCGCGTAGTACATGGCGGCCGAACCAACGTCGGTCGCCGCCGTGGTGGCGACCCGGATCTTGAGGTTCGAGGCCTGGGCCGAGCCAAGCATGGCGCCGCCGATCATGCCGATCGCGGCTACCAGTAATGTCCGGCGGGCGGTACGTTGTATGAAGTGTTGCATGTGTGTCTCCGGTTGCAAGTTAAAGTTGCCCTACCGGCCGCCAGGGCCGGTCGCTTACGATCTCTCTGATCACGCCTCGTTCTGCGCGAGGCTTGTTAATGCTGTGTGCTGGTGACTTAGAAGTCGTGGTTCATGCCAAGAGCAAGCGCGGTCGTGGTGGCGCCGGGGGCGGTCGCGGCCAAGGGATACGCTATGCCGTAACGGCCCGACTCTTCGTTCTTGACCTGGGTGTAGAAGGCGTAGAGGAAGCTGCGCTTCGACATATTGTATTTGTAGGCGAGTCCTAGTTGCTGCGCGCCAAGTCCTTCACTATTGCATGCGGCGCCGCCGGCCAGCGCGCAACTGACGGAACCCGTGCTGCCATAGGTCGCCCAGAACTCGTTCGCGCCGATTTTCTTCTCGACGCTGGCGAGGAAGGCATCGCGGCGGTACTTGCTGACGTTGCCCATCACCGTTTCGGCGTTCTTGAAACTCAGGCGTTCGCCGACTGCGCGGATGACGGCATTCCCGCCCAAGGAATAAAACACCGCCACTTTGTGTCCATCGTCCCGGGAAGAACGGTTGGCCAGGCTTGCCGCTGTCCCGCCCATGCTCTTGAGACCGAAATAATCGTTATGCTGTTCGTATCCGTACCGCAACTCGAGGGGGCCGCGCTTGTAGCCGAAGGACAGCGAAATGATGTCCGATGACAACTTGGGAATTTTATCGTCAATCTTATTTTCCGGCAGGGAATATGCGATCCGATACGAGAAGCCCGCGATCTGCGGCGACCAGTATTGAATACTGTTGCCCTGGCGCCTATCGAAGGAGGCGTCAGCGGTGCCGCCGTCCGGCAGGCTGCGGGTGGTCGTTACCGGCGTGCCGAAGCCGGCGTTACCGATCAGGTTGGCATAGTCGGCATTCGTCACACCCTTGAAAAAGCCGAACGGAACGCTGACCATTTTATAAGGCGTGTCCCATTGCCCGAGCAGCACATCGCCCCAGGCGCCCCTCAAGCCCACTGCGGTATTGCGCGAAGCAATACTGCCGGTACCGGTATCGAGGCTCAGGCCGCTTTCGATCTGGAACCATGCTTCCAGCCCCTTGCCCAAACTCTCAGTGCCCCGAAAGCCGAACGCCGAACTGTTCGAGGTCACGCGTGCCGAGTCATTGTTCAGCCCGGTGTACGCTTTCGCCGCGACCTGGGCCGGCCGCATCGCCGGAACCGTGCTCGTGGCACTGCTCGCCCTGACCCATTCGGCATCGACGTTCAAGCGTCCGTAGACGCTGATCTTGGAGGTGCTCTGCGCGAGCGTCGGCAATGCGAGGGTCGACAACACGGCCAACAACATTATTTGCTTCTTCATCTGGTCTCCATCCGGTTTTAGAAATTTTTATGATGTGCCGGTCTGATGATTCAACAACGCGCTATGCGAAAGCTGCTGGCGTGGAAGATCCTGCGCGGCATGGGGGCGAGCCGGGGCGCTGGTAGCGCATGTACGCGATGGCGGGAAGACTTGCAGGCAAAACGGGCGCCCATCCTGCCCGTCCTCCTTTGGGGGAAATGTGGTATCGCATGTTTTGTCGTCTCCTATCGCGCCCTGTTTGCCAGGCTGGTGCTGCAGTCCGATGCCACCGCTGCGGCGCTCATCCTCCGAACTGCACGGCTGCTCATCGTTCAAAAACTCTGCTGATATCAAGAATATCGAGAATCCTAATATTTTTCAAGGTTTTAATTTATTATTAAAAATATCGAGGAATCTCTCCGTACTTCGCGCTGCTCACTTGGCCGCAACTGCCGTGCCGGATATGCGTGCCGCGTGGCCGTGGTGGCTCCGACTTCGGGAGGGTGGAGCGGCCCGGAAGACAGTCCGTACAGCGAAATGGGAAGCTGAAGATGCAGATGGACCAGCTCAACAAGCTTGGAGGACGGGCCCGGGATCGGACGCTCCTGACGCTCAACTGGAGGAAGGATGTCGAGGCGGCGACCAGTGCCGCGCTGTTCTGGCGCCGGAACGCGGCAATGGTCTAGCGCCCCGGGAGCCACATCACTTCGGCGTTGCGATGGCACTCCCTTTGGAGTGCAGGTGATGGACCTGCTCCACCAGGGTATCGGCGCACGTAAAGCTTGAGCAAGCCGGGTTGCGGGTGGTCGGCCGACCCTCTGCGGCTGTGTCTTTGAGAAGCCCGACCGGGTCGGATTCAGGCTTCCGGTTCGGAGCGTCAGGCGCTGCATCGACCCGCAGCAGCGCGTCGGGAGCCACTTTGCGCCTCTGGAAAGAACAAAGCCTCTCAGGTTTGACCCTGAGAGGCTTTGTTGGTTTACCGGCGCCGCGGACTGTTACACAGCCTGCGCAGCCTGGTTTTTCGAAGTGACCGTAATTACTCGGCGGTCGGTGCTTCTTCAGCCGAGGTGACTTCCGGACGGTCCAGCAGTTCGACGTAGGCCATCGGCGCATTGTCGCCCACGCGGAAACCCATTTTCAGGATGCGCAGGTAGCCGCCGTTACGGTT
>Ga0209023_10001242_pt1 | contig 34909 bp, 32 predicted proteins | sample LakOneMetagenome_FD_187468 | JGI IMG/M metagenome (GOLD analysis project Ga0209023, IMG submission 187468) | Freshwater and sediment microbial communities from Lake Erie, Canada (SPAdes) (version 2) | ecosystem: Environmental > Aquatic > Freshwater > Lentic | place: Lake Erie, Canada...
CCGTAGAACGCCCGGAAGTACATCGAGGCGGTGTCGAGAACCATCATCCGGGGTGCGCGCATGGGGGGAATCCTTGCACGGCAATGCGCGCGATTTCGGGCGTGCCGGGGACTAGGGTGAGGCGCGTGGAAGAGACCGACCGGCACATCGTCAGCCTGCTCGCAGCCGACGGCCGCATGTCTTTCACCGACCTGGGCAAGGCCACCGGCCTGTCCACCTCTGCGGTGCACCAGCGCGTCAAGCGGCTCGAGCAGCGCGGCCTGATCAAGGGCTACACGGCCACGCTCGACCACGACCAGCTCGGCCTCCCGCTCACGGCGTTCGTCTCCGTCACGCCGATCGACCCGTCCGAGCCCGACGACTATCCCCAGCGACTCGCTGCGATCTCCGAGATCGAGTCCTGCTGGTCCGTGGCCGGCGACGAGTCCTACATCCTCAAGGTCCGCGTCCACGCGCCCGTCGGGCTGGAGGACCTCCTCGGTCGCATCCGCGCCGCGGCCAACGTCTCCACGCGCACCACGATCGTCCTCTCCACTCCTTACGAGAACCGTCCTGTGGGTTAGCGGTGCCAGTTTCACCGGCGCGCCGGTGAAACTGTCACTTCTCGACCGAAACTTCAGCCGAGAAGTGACAGTTTCGGTCGAGAAGTCCGCCTAGAGGAGCGGGTTAGCGTCTGGGAGTGTCAGACATGGCGACTGGGTCCCTCATGACCTGGGGCGACCACGAGAGGCCAACAGGTTCCCGATTCGCGCGCCCGTCTGAGCCGGGCGGTCCAGGTCGGCCCACGTGATCCGGATGCAGATCCACCCCCTGAGCTGGCAGATGAGCTCCTCACGCCGCTTCTCACGGAGGAGGAACTGCTCCAGGGACTCGCCGTCCCGCCGGTAGCGGTGGTACTTCTCCCTGCCGTCGAACTCCATGAAGACGCCGAGGTCGGGCCAGGCGAAGTCGACGTATGCCCTGAACGACTGACCCAAGTCCTCGATGAGCAACTGCGGAACGGGCAAGGGCAGTCCCGCCTTCCAGCACAGGTACAGGAGCCGAGACTCTCCAGCCGAGGCGACCCGCTCGTCTGACAGGCCGAGGACGAGCCGGGTCGTCAGAGAGTTGGGCCAGTGCTCGAAGAGTGGGGCCGCTCGCTCGAGCTCGGACTTCGTCGTCACGCCGGCATTCAGAAGGCCATTGACCAAGACGAGCGCGGGCTCGACTGCCGACACCGTGGTCACTTCCAGCGCAGCCCGCCAGCCGCAGGTGACGGGCACGCCGTCGAGGACCAGGACATCCTCGGTGCTCAAGACGCCGCTGTGGCGTACGACGCCAGACTGGCGCCGACTCGTCTGGCCGTCGCCGCGAGTGACGTGGACCCAGCCTAGGTCGACGTTCCATGACGGTGCACCCAGCTCGATGGCCGCAGAAACGTGCGACAAGACCGAGGACTGATGCGCCGTCCTGAGAACCGCCCGGGCCAGGAGTCGGTGCCGACCCTGTGGGCTCAGCGGATCCCACACCTCCGTGATCGCGTAGGCGCCGTGGCGGATCTTCCTCCACAGTCCAGAGCTGACCATCTGGCGGATGGCGCGGTCGTCGTACCCCTGGGCGAGCGCCTCGCGGCGCAGGATGACGCTGTTGGATTCCTCGACGGAGAGTGGTCGATGCATGCCACGAGTGTCGAGCGGAGCACGGTGGCGGATGGCGCCACGCGTCCATACATGTGCGTACGTGCACTTCCCGGCGACTTGTGAACGCCTAGCGGCGCGCGGCGCGCGGCGGGGGTCAGGAGCAGGTACTTCTCGGCCGAAACTCTCGCTTCTCGACCGAAACTCCGGCCGAGAAGTGCCAGTTTCACCGGCGCGCCGGTGAAACTGGCGGCAGTCCTCAGTACGCCTGCAGGGCAGCCGTACGACGAGAGGCGGCGGCGACCTCGTGGGCCTTGAGTGCGGCCTCGTCGAGCTGACCGTGCTCGGCCCACCAGGCCTGGCCGGACTCGGGAAGCGTGTGGATCGGGTCGTAGTACTCGTAGGTCCGCGACAGGGCCTCGGCGTCCTCGGCCTCGATCGAGGTCCGGTAGTTCTTGGTCCAGTAGGAGATCCCGCGCTCGGTGTCGTAGGACTCCAGCTGGTGCACCCACCGCTTGCCGACGAACGGCACGTCGCACACGATCCGGGGCGTGGCGAAGCCGGGCAGGTAGCCCATGATCTGGTGCTGCAGCCACTGGGCCTGCGCGACCGAGACCCGCCAGTGCTCGGAGTAGGGGATCATGTCGCACATGTAGAAGTAGTAGGGCATGATCCCCGCGCCGTCGAGCAGCGAGAACGCCAGGTCGAGCAGGACGTGCGGGTCGGCGTTGACGCCGTTGAGGAGCACGCCCTGGTTGCGGACGTCACGCACGCCGGCGTCGAGCATCGCGCGCGTCGCGTCGGCCACCAGCGGGGTCACCGAGTTGGCGTGGTTGACGTGGGTGTGGATCGCGATCGAGACACCGCGGGTGCGCGCCTTGCCGGCGACGCGGCCCATGCCGTCGACGACCTCGGGCTGCAGCCAGTGCTGGGGGAGGGCCATCAGCGCCTTCGTGGCGAGCCGGATGTCCCGGATGTTGTCGATCGCGAGGAGGTCGTCGAGGAACGCCTCGAGCCGCGGCCACGGCATGTTGGCCACGTCGCCGCCGGAGACCACCACGTCGCGCACCTGCGGCGTACGGCGCAGGTAGTCGAGCATGTCGCCGAGCCGGTCGGCGGGCTTGCCGACGAACTTGAGCTTGTCGATCACCGGCGTCGAGTTGCCGACGAGGTCCATCCGGGTGCAGTGCCCGCAGTACTGGGGGCAGGTCGGCAGGAGCTCGGCGAGGACCTTGGTGGGGTAGCGGTGGGTGAGACCCTCGGCGACCCACATGTCGTGCTCGTGCAGGGAGTCGCGGGTGGCCTGGGGGTGCGAGGACCAGTCGACCCGACGGTCGGAGAAGACCGGGATCATGTAGCGGCGGACCGGATCGGCATAGAACGCCTCGGTCAGCGAGCCGGCGCCGGCGGGCTCCACGCGCGGGGCCATGGTGTTCATCATCTGCGGGGGCACCAGCATCGACATCGTGGCGCGCTCGGCCTGGTCGCGCTCGAGGTCCTCATAGAACCGGTCGTCGAGCAGGTCACCCATGAGCTCACGCATCTGCTTGACGTTCTTGATGCAGTGCGCGCGCTGCCACTGGACGGACGCCCAGTCCTCGGCGGTCACGTCGCGCCATCCCGGGAAGCGGGTCCAGTCGGGCTCGACGAGCTCGACGCGCTGGTAGGCGTAGGGCTGGAAGGTGCCGGCTCCCGGCGTTGAGGTGACAGTCATGGTGTGTGCTCCAGTGGTCGTTTGGGGCGGGTCCCTGACGCGCGAGCGTGGTCAGTTGTGTGACGTCGATCGCACGTGACAGAGTATGTGGAGAACATCCGGCAAGTCCAATCATACGCCGTAGAATTTGCGGCGTGTTGGGCAATTGGAGAGAGGACGGCGCGCGCATGGGCGTCCAGGCGAGTGATCCGACGGGGCTGCACCGGGTGCTGGACGACCAGGTGGTGCTTCCGCAGGCTGCTCAGCGACTCGACGCACGTCGCGAGCTGTGGCCCGACGAGGTCCGGATCCGGGTCGAGAAGCTCAACCTCGACGCCGCGTCCTACCGCCAGCTCGAGGGCAAGCACCGCGACGCGGACGGCCGGGTCGACGGTGACGGCATACGGCGCGAGGTCCTCGACATCGTCGCCACACGCGGCAAGATGCAGAACCCCGTCACCGGGTCGGGCGGCATGCTGGTCGGCACCGTCGAGGAGGTGGGGGAGCACTCGACACTCGGCCTTCACGTGGGTGACCGCGTCGCGACCCTGGTCTCGCTGTCGCTCACTCCGCTGGTCATCGAGGACGGGCTGGAGCGCTGGAACGGGCTGGGCGAGCAGGTCCCCTGCGACGGCTACGCCGTGCTGTTCGGACGCTCGATCGCGGCGGTGATCCCGGCCGACCTCGACCCCGACCTGTCCCTCTCGGTCATGGACGTGTGCGGCGCACCGGCCCTGACGGCTCGTGTCGTCGCCGAGCACGTCGCCCGCGGTGGCGCCGTGACCGTCGCCGTGGTCGGAGGCGCCGGCAAGTCGGGGTCGATGAGCCTGGCCGCAGCCCGTGATGCGGGCGCGACGCGCACGATCGGCGTCGTCCCCTTCGAGGCCGAGGCCGCGCTGCTGCGCGGCGCCGAGCTGGCCGACGAGGTCGTCCTGGCCGACGCCCGTGACCCGATCGCCCTCCGCGACGCCGTGGCCCGCGCCGGCGGTCCCGCCGATGTGACGGTCGTCTGCGTCGACGTGCCGGGCTGCGAGGGCGGGGCGATCCTGGCCACCGCCGACCGCGGCACGGTCATCTTCTTCTCCATGGCGACGTCGTTCACGGCGGCCGCCCTCGGCGCCGAGGGGCTGGCGGCCGACGTGACGATGCTGGTCGGCAACGGCTACGCGCCCGGCCATGCGGCCTATGCTCTGGACCTGCTCCGGAACGTTCCGGGGGTCCGATCGCTGTTCGAGCGCCGCCTCGCGGCCCACGGAGGAGAGGCCTGATGTCCAAGACCGGCAAACTCCAGCTCGACTCGCGCCAGGTCAAGCAGGCCCGCGCTCTGGCCAAGCGGGTCGGCAAGCCGATCGTGAAGCTGGCCCAGCAGCACACCACCGTGTCCGTCGAGCGGGCCACGCTGCGCCTGGCCGGGCTCTCGGGCGCCGACGACGAGGGCACGCCCTGGGCCAACCGCCTCGTCGACGCCGTACGTGCGGACGTGGGCCTCGAGCACGGGGTCTCCCTTCCGGTGTGGCACGCCCTGCGCATGCACAGGGCGACCGACCTCCACGAGCTCGCGGCCCGCGCGGCAGCGGGCGAGGTCCGCTTCGACCTGCCAGAGGGACGCAACGCCCAGCGGGCCACGGGGGAGTCCCGCAAGGCCGTCCACGCCGGCATCCGCAAGATCGACGCCCGCCGTCGCGAGCGGGAGCGTCTGGTGCACCGCCTGGGCGACCCGCCGCGCAAGCCCTGGATCTATCTCATCGTCGCCACCGGCGACATCTACGAGGACATCCCGCAGGCACAGGCGGCGGCCAAGGCGGGTGCGGACATCATCGCGGTGATCCGCTCCACCGGGCAGTCCCTGCTCGACTTCGTCCCCGAGGGCGCGACGCGCGAGGGCTTCGCGGGGACCTACGCGACCCAGGAGAACTTCCGGCTCATGAGGGCCGCCCTCGACGAGACGAGCAAGGAGCTCGGCCGCTACGTCCGGCTGACCAACTATGCGTCCGGCCTCTGCATGCCCGAGATGGCGGTCCTGGCCGGTCTCGAGCGGCTCGACATGATGCTCAACGACTCGATGTACGGCATCCTCTTCCGCGACATCAACCCGATCCGGACCTTCGTGGACCAACGCTTCAGCCGCCAGGTCCACGCCCGGGCAGGGATCATCATCAACACGGGCGAGGACAACTACCTCACCACCGCCGATGCCGTCGAGGCCGCCCACACGGTCACCACGAGCCAGCTGCTCAACGAGTACTTCGCCAAGGAGGCGGGGCTCGAGGACTGGCAGCTCGGGCTCGGGCACGCCTTCGAGATCAACCCCGACCGGCCGGAGTCGTTCCGCCTCGAGCTGGCCCATGCGCTGCTCGCTCGGGAGCTGTTCCCGGAGGCGCCGCTCAAGTGGATGCCGCCCACCCGCCACATGACCGGTGACGTGTTCCGCGGCTACCTCCTCGACGGCTTCTTCAACCTCGTCGGCGCCCTCACCGGTCAGGGCATCCTGCTCGTCGGCATGATGACCGAGGCCGTCGTGACGCCCTGGATCTCCGACCGCGACCTGGCCCTCCAGAACGTCCGCTACGTCATGGACGCGGCCGGCGGCCTCCACGAGGACTTCAAGCCGGCCAAGGGCGGCTTCATCGAGCGCCGGGCCCGTGAGGTCCTCGGCGACACCATCGAGCTGCTCGGCGACATCGCCGCCGACACCGACGAGGCCGGCGACCCACCACTGCTGGCGGCGATCGCCAACGGCACGTTCGGCCTGATGCGGCGCCCGGCGTACGGCGGCAGAGGGCTCGACGGCGTCGCTCGCAAGTCCGACCTCTACTACAACCCCGCCTCGGAGATCCTGGAGGGCGACCGATGAAGAAGCGTCCACCGCACGAGCTCGAGCACGTGGCCGAGGAGGCCGCTGCGCGTCACGACCGGAGCAACGTCGTGCGCCCCTATGGCGACACCACCGGTGACGGGATGGTCCAGCTCTCCTTCACCCTTCCGATCCCGCACTCCAAGCGGGCCGAGGGTGCCGCGGCCCAGCTCGCCAACAAGATGGGCATGGACCCTGCGCTCGTGGTGCACAGCAAGCCCATGGGCGAGGGGTTCACCTTCTTCGTCGTCTATGGGCGGGTCAACCACCTGGTCGACCTGTCCAAGGTGGAGGTGGTGGAGCGGGACTTCCCGCTGCTCACCCCCAAGGAGGCCAACGCCCGCATCAAGCAGGCCCTGCGCCGTCGCCTGGTCGTGGTGGGCGCGTGCATCGGCACCGATGCCCACACGGTCGGCATCGACGCGATCCTCAACATCAAGGGCTTCGCGGGAGAGAAGGGCCTGGAGTACTACCGCGAGATCAAGGTCGTCAACATGGGCGCCCAGGTCTCGGTGCCGCACCTGGTCGAGCGGGCTCGCCAGGAGAAGGCCGATGCGGTCCTGGTCTCCCAGGTGGTCACCCAGCGCGACGCCCACCTGCTCAACACCCGTGAGATGTCGGCGGCCTTCCGCGAGGCCTACCCGGCCGCGACGCGCCCCCTCCTGGTCATCGGTGGCCCAAGGTTCGACGAGGCGATGGCGGCCGACCTGGGCGTCGACCGGGTCTTCTCACGCGGTACGACGCCCGCCGACGTCGCCAGCTATCTCGTCAACCGTCTCGCCCCCGAACCCCAGAACGGGAAGATCGCCTCATGAGCGCCACCGTCGGCACCCGCGTGGTCCATCGCCGCTACGTCCCCTACTCCCATGCTCACTACGCAGGCAACCTCGTCGACGGCGCCTACTCCCTGGGCTTGTTCGGAGACGTGGCGACCGAGATGTGCATCCTCACCGATGGTGACGAGGGGCTCTTCGCGTCCTACGCCGACGTCCAGTTCCGAGCCCCTGTCCGAGCGGGGGACGTCCTCGAGATCAGCGCCGAGCTGGTCAAGGTGGGCACCCGCTCGCGCGTGATGGAGTTCCAGGTGCTGGTCGTGGCCCGGGGGGAGGCCACCGAGGCGAGCCCCGGTGCGGCCCGCATGCTCGTCGACCCGGTCGTCGCGACCACAGCCACCGGCACCGTCGTGGTGCCCCCCTCGTCCGACTCGTGAGACTGGTGTGACGGGACTGTCGCGACACGCCGAGAACCCGCGAAACGGTGGGGAAATTCTGGCCGTCCGGAGGGTGACCCTGACCTGCAGGTTCGCGAGTTTGCGCAGGTCAGCGGCCGCTTGACAGCAGCGCCGCGGGGGACGAATCTTCCATACGTTTCGTCTCTGCAGTGCGCGGGAAACGGCACGAACCCGGGACGATCCGAAGGGTGGGGGACCAGCCACCTGTTCGGGTCGGGACGGATCGCAAGCCGGACCGTGAGGGCGGACACGGAGGGGGTCAGGGAGCCTTAGACAACTGCCTGTCGGCGACGGCCAGTCGCCTCCGGACAGGTCCGAAGCGCCCGACCCCCTCCGTGAAGCTGCACGATCGTCACCGCGAATGGGGCCCGGCCCACACGGGCCCCTCGGGTACCTTGTGCTGCGTGGCACTGCGCACCCTCACCGCGTCCCTCATCGGCGTCCTCGGCGCGCTCGCCTTCTCTCCCGGCCCCTTCGCCCTGCTGCTGCCCCTGAGCGTCGCCGGTTTCGTTCTCATCCTGCGGGGGCTGAGCCCGCGGTGGGCCTGGCTGCCGGCCTGGGCCTATGGCATCGGCTTCCAGTTCGTGCTGCTGGGATGGATGCGTGCTGTGGGTCCGGACGCCTGGCTGGCGCTGGCCACGGTGGAGTCGGTCTTCTATGCCGTGCTCGGCTCGGCCACAGCGGTCCTGCTGCGCTCGCGCTACTGGCCGATCCTGGTGGCCCTGGCCTGGGTCGCCGCCGACACGTGGCGCTCCTCCTGGCCCTTCAGCGGCATGCCCTGGGGTCGGCTGGGCTTCGCCGTCATCGACACTCCACTCGCGCCAGGGACGGCCTATGTCGGCATTGCCGGCGTCTCCGTGGTCGTGGCCCTGCTCGGTACGACGCTCGCCTGGGCCGTCACCCGGGGCCGGACGCGCTGGCGCGGGTCCGTCGGCTGGCTCGCCGCCGTGCTCGCGGTTTCGGTCCTGCCCTCCCTCGTGCCCTACGGGTCGGCGGCCGACGGCAGCGCCCGCGTGGCCGTGGTCCAGGGCAACGTGCCCGGGGACGGCACTGACATCCTCCTCGACGGCCCCCAGGTGACCCGCAACCATCGCGACGCCACGATCGCTCTTGCGCAACGCGTGGCCGACGGCACCGCCGTCCAGCCCGATTTCGTCGTGTGGCCCGAGAACTCGACCACCACCGACCCGTTCAACACCCCGAGCGTCGGTGCCGACATCACCGCGGCGTCGGATGCCATCGGAGTCCCCATGCTCGTCGGGGCGATGGTCGACGACCCGGATCCGATGAAGGTGCTCAACCAGGGCATCGTGTGGGACCCAGGCGTCGGCGCGGGGGACCGCTACACCAAACGCCACCCGGTGCCCTTCGGCGAGTACATCCCGTGGCGGGGCACGGTGTTCGGCACCTTCGGCAAGCTCCGGCTGATTCCCCGCGACATGGTCAGCGGCGACCGCTCCCAGCCCCTCACGATCGCCGGGGTCCCGGTGGCGGACTCGATCTGCTTCGACGTTGGCTACGACGACGGCATCCGCACGCAGGTGCTCCACGGCGCGCAACTGCTCGTCGTCCAGACGAGCAACGCGATGTTCATCTACACCGACCAGATCGACCAGCAGTTCGCCATGACGCGGCTGCGCGCGATCGAGTCGCACCGCGCCGTCGCCGTCGCCGCGACCAACGGTCTCACGGGGCTGATCGCACCCGACGGGACCGTCCTCCAGGCGGCGGATCCTCGCACGCAGGCCGTCCTGGAGCAGTCCCTCCCGCTGGAGACCTCGGTGACGCCCGGAATCCGCTTCGGGGTGTGGATCGGCCGCGGCGCTGTGGTGGTCACCCTCCTGGCGCTTGTCCTCATGATGATCACGTATCGTCGATCCTCGCGGTCGGAGGGACCGTTCCCGGTCGAGGGAGAGACCGACCGGGTGCTCACCGGGTCGCCGCAGTAGCGCCCCGGACAGGAAGGACGTCGATGTCGCTGGAGTCGCTCGGCCGTGTGGTCATGGTCATCCCGACCTACAACGAGGCCAGCAACATCAGCTGGATCGTGGGCCGGCTCCGCGCCGCTCAGCCGGAGGTCGACGTGATGATCGTCGATGACAACTCCCCGGACGGGACCGGAGAGATCGCCGACGACCTCGCCGCCGCGGACCCTCAGGTCACGGTCGTGCACCGGACCGAGAAGGCGGGGCTCGGCGCCGCCTATCTCAACGGCTTCGCGGTCGCGCTCGAGCGTGGCTATGACGTGATCGGGGAGATGGACGCCGATGGGTCCCACCAGCCCGAGCAGCTCGAGCGACTGCTCACGGCCATCCGCGACGCGGACCTGGTGATCGGCTCACGGTGGGTCCCGGGTGGCTCCGTGGTCAACTGGCCCAAGTCGCGTGAGCTCCTCTCGCGTGGCGGCAATCTCTATGTGCGGCTGCTGCTCGGCATGAAGGTCGGCGACGCCACCGCGGGCTTCCGGCTCTTCCGCCGCCAGACCCTCGAGGCGATCGACCTGGCCTCGGTGCGGTCGACCGGCTACGTCTTCCAGACCGACCTCGCCCACCGGGTCGTCGGCGCCGACCTGCGCCTCGTCGAGGTACCGATCGAGTTCGTCGAGCGAGTCCGTGGCGACTCCAAGATGAGCGGTGCGGTCGCCACGGAGTCGCTCAAGCGGATCACCGTCTGGGGTCTGCGGGAGCGCCGCGACCAGCTCCGGCGAGCGGTGGCCCGACGCCGGGGGGCGCGCTGATGGCACGCCGCCGCTGGGCGGCGTGGGCGCTCGTCGCGGCCTTCGTCGTCGTGCCACTCCTCGAGATCAGCGCCCTGATCCTGGTCGGCAACCTGGTCGGTCCGTGGTGGACGATCCTGCTGCTCATCGCCGACAGCATCGTCGGCGGATGGCTGATCCGGCGCGAGGGCGCCCGCGCGTGGGCGGCCCTCAACGAGGCCCTGACCAGCGGCACCATGCCTGCACGTGAGCTCGCCGACGGTGCCCTGATCCTGATCGGGGGCACGCTGATGCTGACGCCCGGCTTCGTCACCGACCTCGTCGGGCTGGTGTTGATCCTGCCGTTCACACGGCCGCTGGGTCGTCGGCTGCTGACCCAGGTCGTGTCGCGCCGCCTGCTGATCGCCGGGGTGGCTCACGACGTACGACGCCCCGGACCCGGGCCTTCAGGGCCCGTAGTCCGGGGCGAGGTCGTCGACGACGGGGAGTGAACCCCGTCGAGGATCAGCTGACGCGCTTCTTGTTGGCCCGGTGCAGGTGCGCGGGGCCGATCTCGCCGCCGCGCAGCAGCTCCAGACGCTCCTGCAGGATGTCTTCGAGCTCCTTGACCGAGCGACGCTCGAGCAGCATGTCCCAGTGCGTGCGAGCAGGCTTCTCAACCTTGTGCTCGGGGCGCACCCCGTTGGTGTTGAGTGCCTCGGCGCCGCAGCGCGAGCACTCCCACACCGGAGGCACCTCTGCCTCCATGGACATGGTGATCTCGAACTCGTGGCCGTTTGAGCAGGCATAACGCACCTGCTGCCGGGCCGCGAACTCGATGCCGCGCTCGTCCTCGAAACTCTGACCACCCAGCCGTGCGCCGCGCAAGGTGCGCTCCGCCATGGCTACCTCCCGATTGAAATCCCCACCTGTCAACGATGAGACGGGCGAGTAAAGAACTCATGACGCGGTTCACGCACGTCGGTCATCGGTTCTTTCAACGTTAGCGAGGGGGGCAAGGATTCCCTAGATGGCCGCAGGAACGGTGTTGCCTGCCTCACGGATGCCCTCCTTGGGGTCCAGGCGCAGAAGGAAGATGGCGCCGAGGACGAAGAAGACGATCAGGGCGAAGATCGCGGGCCGATACGACCCCGTCAGCTGGAAGACCAAGCCGAACAGCAGCGTTCCGAACCACGACGTGCCTCGCTCGGCGGCGTTGTAGAGGGCGAAGTACTCGCCTTCACGGCCGTGAGGGATGAGCAGGCTGAAGAAGGAACGCGACAGGGCCTGGGTGCCGCCCATGACAATGGCGATGGCAACGCCGGTGGCGAAGAAGAGCAGGACGTTGCCGCGAGGCAGGAACATGGCCCAGACGACGATGGCCATCCACGCGAAGGTGCCCCACAGGAGCGAGTGGTAGGCACCGTAGCGGCTGGCCAGTCGCCCGAAGAACAGAGCGCCACCGAACGCGACGAACTGGATGAGCAGGATCGCCTCGATCAGGACCGACTGGTCGAAGCCGAGCTGCTTTTGGCCATAGATCGACGCGGCGTAGATGACGGTCTGGATGCCGTCGTTGTAGAACAGGTAGGCGATCAGGAAGGTCAGGGTCATCGGGAACGCCCGCATCTCCTTGAGCGTCGTGAACAGCTGACCGAAGCTGCGCTTGAAGAGTCCGCCCTGCTCAGGCACCACGTTGCGGGGCGCATAGTCGCGCAGGCGCACGAAGGGGATGATCGTGAACAGCGCCCACCAGAGGGCCGCCGACAGCAGGGACAGCCGCACGGCCATCTCCTTGCCCAGCCCGAGTGAGTCGTAGAACTGGACCATCACGAGGTTGATCAGGAGCAGTAGCCCACCGCCGAGGTAGCCGAAGGCCCAGCCTCTCGAGGAGACGCCGTCGCGCTCGTCCTCGGTGGAGATGTCAACCAGGATGGCGTAGTAGCTGACCAGCGAGCAGCCGGCCAGGACGCTGCTCAGGATGACTGCGACGGCGCCGATCTGCCACTGGGAGCCATGCATGAAGAACATCAGCGCAGCGAAGAAGGAGCCTGCCCAGGCGTAGCCGGCCATGTGCAGCTTCTTGCGCGGGGAGCGGTCCGCCAGCGCACCGACGATGGGCAGGACGAAGGCGCTGAGAATGGTCGCGAAGGTCGTCAGATAGAGGGGCAGTGAGCCGGCGGCCATGGGGATCCCCAGCAGGTGGATCGTCTTGGTGCACGCCTCGTCGGCGTTCTCACAGCCGGCGGCCGTGCCTGCGACGGTCGCCATGTAGGGCCCGAAGAGCACCGTCAGGGTGGTGGTATAGAACGCCGAGTTCGCCCAGTCGTACCAGTTCCACGCCCGCTGCTGGCGCTTCCGGTCCGCGAAGACCGGCTCGAGGTTCGCGATCCCCTCGGGACCGTCACCGGTTGGCCTCATCTGCCCCACCTCTCAGCGGACCCTGGTGGGTCCCGCGGAGAGTATGACGGAGCGCGGCTCAGATGTCGCGGAACGGCTCGATGTTGGCGCCGAGGAGGTTGAGCCGCTCGGCGAGGTCCTCATAGCCGCGGTGGATGACATAGGTCGACCGGAGCACCGACGTGCCCTTGGAGGCGAGCATCGCGAGGAGGATGACCACGGCCGGTCGCAGCGCCGGCGGGCAGACGATCTCGGTGCCGGACCAGTGGGTGGGGCCCTCGATCATCACGCGGTGCGGGTCGAGCAGCTTGACCTGCCCACCCAGCTTGTTGAGCTCGACGAGATAGATCGCCCGGTTCTCATAGACCCAGTCGTGGAGGAGGGTCTGCCCCTCGGCCACGGCCGCGATCACGGCGAAGAACGGCAGGTTGTCGATGTTGAGGCCCGGGAAGGGCATCGGGTGGATCTTGTCGTGCGGGGCGTGCAGCTCCGACGGCTGGGTGGTCAGGTCGACCAGTCGCGTGCGGCCGTTGAGGGCGACGTACTCCTCGGACCGGGTGTAGTGGAAGCCCATCTCCTCCAGCAGCGCCAGCTCGATCTCCAGGAACTCGATCGGGACCCGCTGGATCGTGATCTCGGACTTGGTGACGATGGCGGCCGCGAGGAGCGACATCGCCTCGATGGGGTCCTCGCTGGGCGCGTAGTCGACGTCCACGTCGATCTCGGCGAGGCCGGTGACGGTCAGGGTGGTCGTGCCGACCCCCTCGACGCCGACGCCGAGCTTCTGCAGGAAGAAGCAGAGGTCCTGGACCATGTAGTTGGACGACGCGTTGCGGATGATCGTCGTGCCGGGGTGAAGGGCGGCCGCCATCAGCACGTTCTCGGTGACGGTGTCACCGCGCTCGGTCAGCACGATCGGCCGGGTCGGCTCGAGCGCCCGGTTGATCGCGGCGTGGTAGAACCCGTCGGTCGCCTTGACCTCCAGTCCGAAGGGTCGCAGGGCGGCCATGTGCGGCTCGACCGTGCGGGTACCGAGGTTGCAGCCCCCGGCATAGGGCAGCTCGAAGACCTCGGCGCGGTGCAGCAGCGGGCCGAGGAACATGATGACCGAGCGCGTACGGCGGGCGGCCTCGACGTCGATCACGTCGAGGTTGAGCTCCGCGGGCGGGATGATCTCGAGGTCGTTGTCGGTGTTGAGCCAGCGTGTGTGGACGCCGAGGCTGTTGAGCACCTCGAGGAGCCGGTTGACCTCCTCGATGCGAGCCACCTTGCGCAGCGTGGTGCGGCCACGGTTGAGCAAGGACGCGCAGAGCAGGGCGACGCCGGCGTTCTTGGAGGTCTTGACCTCGATGCTGCCGGACAGGTGCGTGGGACCGGTGACCCGCAGGTGGGTGGGCCCCCCGCCGAGCGCCACGATCTCGGAGTCGAGGGCGGCGCCGATCCGGGCCAGCATCTCCAGGGAGAGGTTCTGGTGCCCCTTCTCGATCCGGTTGATGGCGCTCTGGCTGGTCGCCAGGAGGTCCGCCAGCTGGCTCTGGGTGAGACCGCGGTGCTTGCGGGCATCGCGGATCAGGTTGCCGATCCGGCTCTTGTAGTCCTCCGTCACACCGTCCACGGTATCTCAGATATGAGATAGACCGTCAATGGAGTCGGGCGTGGTGATCGCCACCCGCGCGATCCGGCCTCGTCAGCCGCCGAAGTCCTGCACCCAGTAGCGCGTCCCGTCCGGGGTGCTCGCCAGGCCGAGCCCGATCCGGGTGAACCGCTTGTTGAGGATGTTCTCGCGGTGGCCCTCCGAGTGCATCCAGCCGTTCATCACCGAGGCGGCCGTGGGGTAGCCGTAGGCGATGTTCTCGCCGAGGCGGGAGAACCCGGGGCACATGTCGAAGACCTTGTTGAGGTCGCGGTGGACCAGCTTCCGGATGTCGGCCAGGTGGACCGACCAGGGCTGCGCGACCTCGACGGTCAGGCAGCGATGGATCCTGAGCGGCTTGGCGTCGTGCTTGGCCCGCGCGGCGTTCACCCGGGCGAGGACCTTCGCCAGTGCCGGCCGCAGCGCGACCGTCCCCGCCCGCGCCGCCGAGTATGCGGTCGCGACGCTCACCGGGGCTCGTGGTGGACTGGCGTGGCTCGGCCCCGCCGCCATGGCTCCGACGGCGAGGGACAGCGCCACCGCGCCGGCCGCCAGGGCGCGAGCGAGCACAGCAGGAACGACCATGCCCCCAGCCTAGGTCTCCTGGGCGGGGGGCATGGTCGCTTCGCTGGTGATTCAGCCGGCCGGCGGCGGCGGGGGAGGCGGCGGCGGAGCCTGGTCGTCGGCGGGTGGGGCCGGGGGCTCGGGAGCCGGCGGCGCGGCGTAGGGCGGGGGCTCGGGAGCCGGCGGCGCGGCGTAGGGCGGCGGCTCGGGAGCCGGAGGCGCGGCGTAGGACGGCTGCGGGGGAGAGGCAGGCGCCTCCGGGGCGGCGTACGTCGGCGGCGGCTCCGGTGGCGCGTAGCCCTGTTGCGGCTGCTGGGCCGGCTGCTGCGGGTAGCCCTGCTGGGGCTGTGCGTAGCCCTGTCCCTGGTCGGGGTAGGCCTGCTGCGGCTGCTGGGGCTGCTGCGGGTAGGGCTGGCCCTGCGGGGGATAGCCCTGCTGCGGCTGCTGGGCGTAGCCCGGCTGCTGCGGCTGCGGGGGCTGCTGCTGCGGGTAGCCAGGCTGGGCTGCCGGAGGCTGCGGGGGATAGGCCTGTTGCGGCTGCTGGGGGTAGCCGGGCTGGGCCGCCGGGGGCGCTTGGGGCGCCTGCTGCGGGTAGCTGCCCGGCTGCTGCGCGTAGGTCGGGTACTGCTGCTGCGGCTGACCCGCGGGCTGGGCCTTGGCCGAGCCACGCTTGCGCAGGACGACCATCAGCAGTCCGAGCACGACCAGCAGTCCGAGCACCCCGCCGACGACCGGGATCAGCCAGCCGGGGAGGCCACCGCTGGAGTCGGACTTGGACTCCGTGGCCGGCGACTTGTCGTCACCGTTGGCGATGCCGGCGTTGGTGTCGTTGAGGAACTGGTCCACGTAGGGGTGGTCGGGGTAGAGCTCCTTGGCCTTCTGGAACAGCGGGAGCGCGTCCTTGTAGTGCTCCTGGTAGAAGGCGTCGACCGCGTCGTCGTAGGAGGTGCTGGTGTCACTGGGCTCGGACTGCACGCCATTGGCGTCGAGCATCTCCTGCACGACGCTCACGGGGATCACGAACTCCTGGCCCTCGAGGGCCACGCCGTCGGAGCCGACCGCCGAGGCGACCAGCACGCCGACCACCTTGGCCTCGTCGTCGAGGACCGGGCCGCCGGAGTTGCCGGGGCTCGCCGGGGCCTGGGTCTGGAAGACGGGCATGTCGTCGGCCGTGTACTTGATCGCTGTGATCGGGCCCTCGGTCACGGTCGGCTGGACCCGGGAGGCCGCGGAGAGCCCTCCGCTGAAGGTCGAGGCAGCGGGGTAGCCCGCGACGTGCAAGGTAGAGCCTTCGGCGACGTCGCCGTCCTCACCGAGCTCCAGCGTCGGCATGTTGTCGACGCCATCGATCTTGAGGAGGGCCACGTCGTTGCCGGGGTAGGGAACGCCCGCGTCGACGACCTGGGCGCTCACGGCCTCCTGCTTCTTGCCCTGCGAGACGCTGCCCTGGGCGACCAGCGCGGCCACGTCGGTGCGGAGGTCGGAGACACTCATGTGGCCCGCGAACCATTTGGTCACGGCCCGGCCGAGCCGGTTGACCTGGCTGCGGTTGAACGAGGTGGTGCCGCTCGACAGGCCCCGGACGAACGCGTTGGACACCTTGGTGAGCGTCTTGGCCGCGAACTCGGGCGCGAGCTCCTGGGGGTCGGCCTCGACGACGTGGGCCGCGGTGACGATGTAGCCGTCGGGGGTGATCACCCATCCGGTCCCGACGCCGATCACCGACGCGGTGTCGGAGTAGGTCTGAGAGGTCGCCACGAAGTAGCGGCCGGGCGCCTTGACGATGGCCGCGACGATGGCCTCGGAGATCTCGGCATCACTGGTGCCGATCACCCCGGTGGCCGCTTGGAGGATGAGCCGGTTGACCAGGCTGTTGAGGGCTCCCTGGTTGACCGTCGGAATGGCCACCGTCACCGTCGCGGTGTAGGTGGTGGCGATCAGCTGGATCCCGGGATAGGCCTTGGCCGCCAGGATGGTGCGTGGGTTGGCGTCCTCGGCGCTGGCCTGGGCCGGAAGGCCCATCACCAGCAGCGCGAGGCCTGCGGCCGCAGCGCCGGCGCGGCGCAGAGTGAGTCGGACGGAACGTCCCATGAAGGTCCCCCTGGGGTGCTGTCAAGGACCGCGGCCATGACGTCGCCGTCAGGCGGTCTGGTCCTGGACTATATCGGCGCGAAGGTACGCTGACGCCACCCGTTCGGGTTGACGTTCACGATGTGATCCGACCGTGCTGTGCCGAGCCCCACCGCGGCCGATCTCAGGCGTTGCGTCCGCGCGCCGCGACGGGCCAGGACCGGCGGCCCTGAGGGGTCTCCACCCACAGCTCGTCGGCGAGGTTCACCGCGTTGCACACGTGGTTGGGGACGAGTGAGACCGTGCTCCCGAGCGGCGGCAGCGCTCCGGTGGGGAGCTCCACGACGGCGTGATGCTCCGACAGCTGGATGACGCGAGCGTCCGGCCGGTCGAGCACCCGACCGAACCCGGTCGCCCACGCGGCGCGGTCGGCCCCCAGCGCCTTGCTCCCCGCATCCAGGACCACCCGACCATGGGCATGGCTCACCACCGTCGCCTGGCACGTCAGCGCGATCCGCTCCGGCGTCGTACTGCCCAGCTCCCACTGCTGGGCGTCGCCGAACACGTAGACGCCCGGCCGCCACTCGGTGAGGACGGTGGCATCGGCGTGCTCGAGCGAGGGGGTGGACCCGCCGCTCACCACGCGCACCTCGTGTCCGTGTCCTCGAAGGGACTCTGCCGCCACGGCGAGGGAGCCGGCCTCCTGGACGGCGGCCTCGTGGCGGGCCTCGGGCAGGTAGGCATGCCCGGGGAACGTGAAGACCCCGATGACCGTCAGGCCGGCCGCGCGAGCCGCGTCTGCGACCCCACCGGCCTCTTCGGGCACGACACCCGTGCGGTGGTGACCCGAGTCGACCTCGATGAGGACCTCGAGAGGCGGCCCGGCGACGTGGCGCGCGAGCTGGACGGCACCATCCTCGGAGTCGACCGCGACGCTGACCCGGGCCTGTGCCGCGACGGCACCGAGGCGGCGCCCTCGCTCCTCGTCCAGCCACAACGGGTAGGCGATGAACACGTCCCGGACGCCGTGGCTCACGAACACCTCGGCCTCACCGATGGTGGCGACCGTGATCCCGGGGGCGCCGGCCGCGAGCTGGAGCTCGGCGATCTGCGGGCACTTGTGCGTCTTGACGTGAGGCCGCAGCAAGACGCCGGCGGCCCGCGCGCTCCGGGCCGTCTCGTCGATGTTGTGCTGCAGACGAGCCAGGTCCACAAGGAGGTACGGCGTACTCGGTGGCATGGCACGTGAGGCTAGTGGCCACGCGCGCCTTGCGCGGAGGTGAGGCTCAGGAGTCGCGGTAGCGGCGCGCCTGGGCCGCTTTGCCTCGGACGACCTCGACCGACGCCGGCTGTGCACCCGTCGCCCAGTCGGCCGGGTCCGCGGCATACATCGTGCCGTAGGCGGCGGTGTCCCGCTGGGTCCGCCAGCCCTCGGCGAGCGCGCCGAGATCGACCGTGTCGTAGCCGATCTCGTCGAGCAGCCTCGTGACGAGCGCCTTCGCCCCGTCATCGTCGCCAGCGATCGCCAAGGCGCTCCGGTCCGGGCTGCCGCTGGGGCGGGCGAGGCTGGCCAGGTGACCGAAGAAGATGTTGTTGAACGCCTTCACGACGTGGGCGCCTGGCAGGTGCGCCTGCAGCAGCTCGGAGGTCGTGGTCGACTCGTCCTCCAGCTCGGCGATCGTGCCGTCCCTCTGGGGGTAGTAGTTCATGGTGTCGATGACGACCTTGCCGACCAGCGCCTCGCTCGGGACCCGGCGGTAGGCGCTGAGCGGAATCGTGACGACGACGACGTCCGCGGCGGCGGCGACCTCCTCCGGCTTCGCGGCTCGGGCGTGAGCGCCCAGGTCCGCGACCAGGTCGGCCAACGTCTCCGGACCCCTGCTGTTGCTCAGGACGACGTCATGACCGGCGTCGACCGCCAGCCGGGCGACGGTGCCGCCGATGTGTCCGCTTCCGATGAATCCCCACGTGGTCATGTGGGGTCAACACGCCTCAGCCCGTTCTGCTTCCTTCTCCCGTCCTGGGCCGGGGAACCACCGCGTTTGGTCGCGCGGGACGAGGCCGTCGTCGTTACGCCCCGCCCGGGTCGCCGGGATGAGCTGGGCCGCGATCGGGATGGTGCTGGGCGTGTCCAAGCAGGCGATCCACAAGAAGTACGGTCGCCGCGCCTGAGTCACGCCCCAGCGGCGGACAGGAGCCGCTCGCCCAGCACCCGGGCCGCCTTCGCAACCTCCTCGCCCTGCACGACCCGGAAGTCGGCAGGCACGACGGCCAGCTGCTCGACATACATGGCCGGGTTGCTCGTGCTCCCGACCAACCGGGTGGTGGCGTCGTCGACCTCCTCGAGGCGGCCGAGCGTGCGTGGCAGGCAACGGGCGACCGTGGCGATCGGTGCGTCGATGAGGACCTCGACCTCGAACTCCCAACCGACGGCGAGGTGCGCCTCGAGCATGGCCACCGCATCGAGGTCTGGGGGAGGGGTGAAGGAGTCGTCGAGTGGCTCGACGGACCTGACCCGGTCGATGCGGTAGGCGCGGACGGCGCCCGCGTGGAGGGCACGGCAGAGGAGGTACCAGCGGCTGTGGCGCACGACCACAGCCCAGGGCTCGACCACGAGGTCGAGCTCGGTCCCGGCCTCGGAGCGGTAGCCGAGGCGGACGCACTTCCGGTCTGCGCTGGCCTGGACGAGCGCGACGGTGGTGTCGGGCTCGGGCCGCGCGGCCCCGCGGTTGGGGGCCGGCGCGGTGACCCGGCGTACGGCGTGGGCCTGGGCGGCGACCGCCTCAGGGAGGGACCGCAGAATCTTGCCCAGGGCGCTCCCGACGGGGCCGGCGTCGTCGGCGGCGTCGTGGTGACCGTCGAGCACGGCCATGACCAGGCCGAGTGCCTCGGACGGACTGAACAGCAGCGGTGGGAGCCGCAGCCCTCGCCCGGGGCGGTAGCCGCCGGCCGGTCCGGTCATCGAGATGATCGGGATGCCGGCCTCCCGCAGGATCGCGATGTAGCGACGAGCGGCGCGGTCGGTGACACCGAGCCGATCGGCGAGAGCGTCGGCGGTGATGCCGGGGCGGCTCTGGACGAGCTCCAGCGTCATCAGGGCCCGTGCCGTGGGGCTCACCTCGGATCGCATGGGTCCATCATGGGCCCGGCCACCGACAGAGCGTCCACCGTGGCCCGCGACGAGCGTCAGTAGCCGAACAGGTCGAGATCGGCCTCGAACAGCACCTCGACGCGCCGCCGGAGGTCTGGACGGTCCGCGAGCAGCACACCGCCGCTGCTCGCGTTGCGCGCCTCGTGCGGCATGTCCGGCAGTCCCAGTGCGTCGCGGATGCTCTCGAGGTCGCGGTCCAAGGTCTCCAGGCGACCGATGACGTCGTAGCGGACCAGGGGATGGGCGAGGTTCAGGTACTGCGGCCGCCAGTGGGCGTTCATCATCACCGGGTCGAGCCGCTCCAGCGCCTCGACGACCTGGTCGAGGGTCAGCTCGCCGGCCTCAGGCAGCCCGAGCGACTGCTCGATCTGACGTCGGGCCGGGTTGATGCTCTCGTCGATGACCTTGCTCCGCACCGCGGACTCGAACCGAGCGAGGGGATGGCGGACGACCGTGAACACGAAGTCGCTCGACAGGCGCTCGGCCATCGCGGGCCAGCCGAGGTCGCCAACGCGGGTCACGTCGGCATCCAGATGCACGTTGAACGGGGCTGCCTCCGGGTCGCCCGTGCGGATCCGATGCAGCCACTGAAGCACTGTGGAGCATCCCGCCTTGGCGTTCTTGACATAGACGCAGCGGTGCTCGGGGAGTGCGACCGGCTTCAGGCGCACGCTTCCCGGAGGGTAGTAGCGCCTGAGCGCCTTCATCCCCAAGCCTCCGGGTGTTGCTGCCACGGCCGGACGCTAGCAGCCGTCGGCCGCCCCGCGGTGCGGGCACCGACGGTGGGGGGACTCGGTCGGCCCCATGTGGCAGCATCGCGGGGTGACCTCACCGGCCGACAGCCACGACCTGATCCGCGTCCACGGCGCCCGCGAGAACAACCTCAAGGACGTCAGCCTCGAGATCCCCAAGCGGCGGTTGACCGCCTTCACCGGGGTCTCGGGGTCAGGCAAGAGCTCGCTCGTCTTCGACACCATCGCGGCGGAGTCGCAGCGCCTCATCAACGAGACCTACAGCGCCTTCATCCAGGGCTTCATGCCGACGCTGGCGCGGCCCGACGTCGACGTGCTCGACGGGCTCACCACGGCGATCATCGTCGACCAGGAGCGCATGGGTGCCAACCCCCGCTCCACGGTCGGGACGGTCACCGACGCCCATGCCATGCTGCGCATCCTCTTCAGCCGGCTGGGGCAGCCGCACATCGGCTCGCCCCAGGCGTTCTCGTTCAACGTGGCCACCATGTCCGGCGCAGGGGCGGTCACCTTCGAGAAGGGCGGTGAACAGCGCAAGGAGCGCCGGTCCTTCAGCGTCATCGGTGGCATGTGCGCCCGCTGCGAGGGACGTGGGTCGGTGACCGACTTCGACCTGAGCGCCTTGTACGACGACAGCAAGTCGCTCAACGAGGGAGCGCTGACGATCCCCGGCTACACCATGGACGGCTGGTACGGCCGGATCTTCCGAGGATGTGGGTTCTTCGACCCGGACAAGCCGATCCGTGACTTCACCAAGAAGGAGCTGGATGCCCTGCTCCGCAAGGAGCCCACCCGGATCAAGGTCGACGGCATCAACGTCACGTTCGAGGGGCTCATCCCCAAGATCCAGAAGTCGATGCTCGCCAAGGACACCGAGGCGATGCAGCCCCATATTCGTGCCTTCGTCGAGCGGGCGATCACGTTCCAGACCTGCCCCGACTGCGAGGGCACCCGGCTCAACGAAGGGGCCCGGTCCTCCAAGATCGAGGGCCTCAGCATCGCCGAGGCCTGCGCGATGCAGATCAGCGATCTGGCCGAGTGGATCCGTGGGATCGAGGACGAGTCGGTTGCGCCGCTACTGAACGCCCTCGGGGAGACGCTCGACTCCTTCGTGCGGATCGGGCTGGGCTACCTCTCCCTCGAGCGCTCCTCGGGGACGCTCTCGGGCGGTGAGGCCCAGCGGACCAAGATGATCCGTCATCTCGGCTCCTCGCTCACCGACATCACCTACGTCTTCGACGAGCCGACGATCGGCATGCACCCCCACGACATCCAGCGGATGAACCAGGTCCTCCTCCAGCTGCGCGACAAGGGCAACACCGTCCTCGTGGTCGAGCACAAGCCCGAGGCGATCGCGATCGCCGACCACGTGGTCGACCTGGGACCCGGCGCCGGCGCCGCCGGTGGCCAGGTGGTGTTCCAGGGGACCGTCGACGAGCTGCGGCGCAGCGGCACGGTCACCGGACGGCACCTCGACGACCGGTCCTCGGTCAAGGAGACGGTACGACGGCCCTCGGGCGCGCTCGAGATCCGGGGCGCCGACACCAACAACCTCCAGGGTGTCGACGTCGACATCCCCCTCGGCATCCTCACCGTGGTCACGGGAGTGGCGGGGTCGGGCAAGAGCTCCTTGATCCACGGCTCCGTCGCGAAGCGTGACGGGGTGGTCCTGGTCGACCAGGGCGCCATCAAGGGCTCCCGGCGAAGCAACCCGGCCACCTACACCGGCCTGCTCGAGCCCATCCGCAAGGCCTTCGCCAAGGCGAACGGCGTCAAGCCGGCCCTGTTCAGCCCCAACTCCGAGGGCGCGTGCCCGCACTGCAACGGTGCCGGTGTCGTCTACACCGACCTCGCGATGATGGCCACCGTGGCCGCGCCCTGCGAGGTGTGCGAGGGCAAGCGGTTCCAGGCTGAGGTGCTGGACTATCTGCTCGGTGGCAAGGACATCAGCCAGGTGCTCGCGATGCCGGTGTCGGAGGCGGTGGAGTTCTTCGGGGAGGGCGAGGCCCGCATTCCGGCGGCCCACCGGATCCTCGAGCGTCTCGGCGACGTGGGGCTTGGTTATGTCAACCTTGGTCAGCCACTCACCACGCTCTCCGGAGGGGAGCGCCAGCGGCTCAAGCTCGCGGCCCAGATGGCCGACAGCGGCGAGATCTATGTCCTCGACGAGCCCACCACCGGGCTGCATCTCGCCGACATCCAGCAGCTGCTGGGGTTGCTCGACCGGCTCGTCGACGCCGGTCGCTCGGTCGTGGTCATCGAGCACCACCAAGCCGTGATGGCCCACGCCGACTGGATCATCGACCTCGGCCCCGGTGCCGGGCACGACGGTGGCCGGATCGTCTTCGAGGGCACGCCGGCCGAGCTGGTCGCCGGCCGTTCGACGCTCACCGGCGAGCACCTGGCCGCCTACGTGCGCTGAGCCACCGCCCACCCGGGCAGGGTCGGCGGGATCACTCCGAGCCCGGACGCAACGGTCGGGCTCACTTGTCGTACGCCGCCACGACCTCGCCGAGCCAGTCGAGACCCTCGAGGGTGATCGGGTCGAGAACGATCTGGAGGTGGCTCGCCCCGACGTCGGCGAACGCGTGCAGCGTCTCGGCCACCTGCGCGGGCGTGCCCATGATCGGCGGTGCCGGGCCGAGGCCGTCGTCACCCTGGGTCCGTCCACCACCGAACGGGGCCCGGACCAGGATGGCCGCCGTGGCCTCCACCTCGTCGGGGTCGCGGCCGAGCCGCTCGCAGGCGTGGCGCACCTGAGCCACGTGGGTGGCGAAGCCCGTCGGAGTGTTGCCGAACAGGGTGAACCAGACGTTCCACGCGGCGACGTGGGGGAGGGTGATCGACTGCATGCGCGGCGCCACCGAGCCGACCATGAGAGGGATGCCGCCGGCACGCGGAGGAGGGTCGATGACACAGCCGTCGACCGAGTAGTAGCGCCCCTGTGCGGTCACGGTCCTGCCGGCGAGCAGCCGGCGAAGGATGTCGAAGGCCTCCTCGAAGCGGTCCACCCGGTGGTCGAACGGGAACCCGAAGGCGTCGTACTCGCGCCGGTTCCAGCCGGCCCCGACCCCGAGGACGAGGCGCCCGCCCGAGATGGCGTCCACCGTGGCGGCCTGCTTGGCCAGCATCGCCGGAGCGTGGAATCCCAGGGACGCGACCAGGGTCCCGAGCTGGATCCGGGAAGTCCTGGCGGCGAGGCCGGCGAGCGAGGTCCACGCCTCCCAGGGACCGCGCGTGGAGCCGTCGGGGAGGTCATAGAGCAGGTGGTCGCCGAGCCAGACCGAGTCCAGGCCGATCTCCTCGGCCCGCCCGGCCATCGCGAACAGCTCGGGCCACTCGACGCGGCGCTCCACCTCGGGCAGCTGCACGCCGAGCCGGCAGGCACGGGTGGGGGTCATGGTGCCAACCTAGCCGCGCCCGCCGGCTCGATGCCTCAGCCGATCGCGAGGCGGCGGGTGAGGGTGAGGTCGTTGATGTGGGCGGCGTGCCTGGTCAGCCCGTCGTCGACGTTGCCATGGTGGGCGTCGCGGATCACGACCAGGCCGACGCCGACCCGCACCCACCTGGGGTGATCCAGGCAGCGCCGCGGGATCGACATCCGCAGCAGGTCCCGTGCCGCGGAGACCTGTCCCCGAATGCCGACACAGTCGACGTCGGCGTCATCGCCGTCGATGAGGAAGGCGAGCGGAGCCTCGTCGGCCCACCGGACCGACTGCGCCACGAAGGTCTGCTCGGGCGTGGTGACCCGGACGAGCAGCAGCACAGGGCCGCGGAAGCGGACCTCACGGACCTGAGCCCGCACGACGACGCGGTGGGCGCGATGGTGCACCGCCACCTGGGTCAGGTCGTTGACGGCGTTGCCGGGCTTGGCGTGGCCGGCTGGTCCGGTCACGTCGTGCCGGGCATCGCGATGGTGGGCCGACTCGGCGAAGCTCGCCGCGGGGACGAGGGTCGCGGCAATGGCGACCAGGATGGTGGTGGACTTCCTCAACATGGTGCGCTCCCGTTCAGTTCGGTTGCTGTGCCCCCAGGCTGCTCCGCGCTGGGCGCCGGGGGACCCGCCGTCGTACTCAGCCGAGGTGAGCCCCGGGGCGCCCCGCGAGGTGCCAGACTGCTGGCGTGCCCGGGGAGAGCGATGTCGTTATGTCAATCCCTCCCTGGTTCTCCGTCACCGAATACGCCGACGGGGTGGCTCTCATCACCGAGCCGCACGTCCACCCGCTGCTGCGCGCCAACACCTGGCTGGTGCGGGGCCGGGACCGGGACCTGCTCGTCGACAGCGGACTCGGCGTCATGCCGATCCGGGCCGTCGTCCTGGCGCTCACCGACGGTCGCGAGCCCACGGTGGTCCTGACGCACGACCACCTCGACCACATGGGTGGGGCGCACGAGTTCCTCGACGTCTGGGCACATCCCGCCGAGTCCCCGGACCGTCCACGCGGAAGCCTGCACGGGCCGACCCTCGCCACGCTGCTGGGGGTCACCGAGGCCCTGCCCGAGTGGTTGCTGGAGAGCCCTCCTGACGCGGCTCCGGATCCTGCCGACTACCGACTCAGGCCCGTGACGCCCACCAGGGCCCTCCACGACGGCGACAGCATCGATCTGGGCGACCGGCGGCTCCGGGTGCTGCACCTCCCGGGCCACAGTCCCGGGAGCATCGCGCTCCTGGAACCGGACTCGGCGATCTTGTTCTCCGGCGACGTCGTCTATGACGACGAGCCGCTGGACGACCTCATCGGCAGCGACCGGTCGGCGTACGTCCGCAGCATGCGGCGGCTACTCGACCTCGACGTCGCGGTCGTCCATGCCGGACACGACGGCCTCCTCACCGGGGAGCAGATGCACGCGATCGTGCTGAACTACGTGCGCACCCATGGGTAGGGGCCTGCGAACCCCTCTTCCCACGCTCAGGTTGTTCGCCGATAACTTACATTATGTCAATTAACGAAGAGAGAGGCCCCTTCCCTGGTGTCGGCACCGCACGTGGTGCGTCGTGGGCACCAGTCAGGCGGCTAGCGGAGCTCGGCGAGGATCAACGGGTCCTGCTGCCCGTCCCAGGTGGCGGCCACGAGAGGAGCCCCGGTCGCCACCAGCGCGTCCACCGCAACGATCGGACGGCGTACGACGCTCAGCGTGCGGTCGCCGGTGGCGATCACCGTGGCCGCGCCGTCGGCAGAGGCCACCGCCGGCTCGAAGGGAGCGATCTCGACCCAGTCGTCGACCCGGCCGGTGCCGACCAGGCGCACGCTGGGTGCGGCCGTCTCGACCACCTGGTCGCCCAGCACCACCTGGGCCGACTGACCCACGCCCGTCAGCGCCATGACCGCCAGCATCCGGAGGAAGGCCGTGTCCACGCAGCCGTCATAGATCCACCGCGTCCCGAGCACCGAGTGCTGCATCTGCGTGACGAGTGCGTCCTCGGCCCCGGCCAGCGGTGCTGCTCGATAGGTCAGCGGCGCGTGCAGGACGACCCCGCCCAGGCGCACGAGGTGCCCCTCGATGCCGACCTCGCCCTCGGGGTCGTCGAACCGGTAGGCACCAATGAGCTCGAGGTCACCGTCGAGGCCCGCCGCCCAGGGCTGTCGCGGAACCCAGGCCGCCAGTGCCTCCGCCTTGCTCGGACTCAGGGTCGCGTCATGAATGAGAGCCATGGTCCCCGACCGTAGCCGACGCGAGCCTGACCCCCGGAGCGACCAAGGCACGCACGGTGCGTTGCGCCGCCGTGCTCGGCGTCACCCGGAGGATCATGTTGCGCAGCCTGCGCGCGACCGGGTTCTCCCAGTGCGCGATCTCGCCGATCCGACGCGAGTCGAGCTGGACCTTGCGAACCCGTGCCGCGCGCAGGTTGACATAACGGTCCAGCGCTCCCCCGACGCCGCCTCGTAGCGCCATCACCAGCGCGCGGGCATCCTCGATGGCCATGGCCGCTCCCTGCCCCTGGTTGGGGGTCATCGCGTGCGCGCCGTCGCCGAGCAGGATGACGCGCTCGGTCCCCCAGACGGGCTGGTCGAGCTCGACCAGCTCGTGCCTCAGCGGGGGCATCGCCTCCAGGGAGCCGATCAGGCGGCCGGCCGCGCCGTCGTACTCGGCGAACGCAGCCTTGAGTGAGGCGAGGTCGCGGGGCAGGTCGACTTCCGGCCGGCTCGGGTGGACCAGGAAGTAGTAGCACCGCCCGTTGCCGACGGGCACCACGCCCACACGGGTGCCGCTCCCCCACGCCTCCACGGCGATGCGTCCGAGGTCGAGGTCCGCGAGGCCGCGCCAGCAGGTCGTTCCGGAGCTGCGCAGCGCCACGTCGCCGACGAGCTGCTGCCGCACGCCGGAGCCGAGACCGTCCGCGGCGATCGCCAGGTCGGCGCGGAGCTCCCCGATCGCCGTCCGTACGACGACACCGTCGGCGTGCTGCTCGACCGACTCCACCGCCTGGCCGAGGACGACCTCGACGGACTCGGGCAGCGCCGCCTCCAGGCCCTCGTGGACCGCGGCGCGGGTGATCCCGAACGTCGGACCATGCACGGCGGTGAGCCCACCGGTGTCCATCTGGGTCAGGATCCGGCCATCGGCCAGGCACATCTGCATGCCCGCGAGCTCGGTACCGGCCGTGGACAGGTCGACGCCGAGAGTGCGCAGCACATGAACGGCGTTGGGTGCCATCACGATGCCGGCCCCCACCGGCTCGAACCGCGTTGCCCGCTCGACCACCGTCACGCGGTGCCCGTCACGACCCAAGGCGTTCGCGGCGCTGAGCCCGCCGATGCCTCCCCCGATGACGATGATCTCCATCCGCCCATTCAACCTCGATCAAGCGGCGCTGCTTGGGGCGGGCTACTTCAGGCTGCCGGCGGCGACGGAGTCGTTGATCTGGCGGTTGAAGACGACATAGATGACCACCAGCGGCAGCGTGATGATCGACAGGGCGGCGAAGAGCATCGAGTAGTCCGTGACGTAGCGGCTGGAGAACGCCAGCAGCCCGGTGGGGATCGTCTTGAGCGCGTCGTCGGAGATGTAGAGCAGAGCGAGCAGGAACTCGTTCCACGTCGAGAGCAGCGTGAACACCCCGACGGCGGCGAGGCCGGGCTTCAGCAGTGGCACGGTGATCGACACCAGCATCCGCACGTCGCCCGCGCCGTCGAGCATGGCCGCCTCGAACATCTCGTCGGGGATCTCCGAGAGGAACGCCGTCAGCAGGTAGGTCGCCAGCGGCAGCCCCATGGCGGTGTAGGGGATGATCAGGGCCCACCGCGTGTCGGTCAGGGCCAGCTGGGTGAACATGTGGCTCTGGGCGATGAAGTAGGACTGCACCGGCAGCAGCAGCCCCAGTCCCAGGATCGCCATGAGCAGCGCTCGCCCTCGGAACCGGAACCGCGCGAAGGCGAACGAGGCCATGCTGGCCAGGACGAGCACGGCCGTGACCGACACCGCCGACACGATGGCGGAGTTGATGACGTAGTTCCCGAGGTTGCCGTCCTGCCACGCCTGCACCCAGCGCTGGGGGTCGAAGGCCCGGGGTAGGGCGAACGGGTCGGCGAAGATGTCGTGGTTGGTCTTGAAGCTGGACGCCATCATCCAGATGAGCGGGAAGAAGAACACCGCGGCGATGAGCACGAGCGAGACCTGGACGGCGACCCGCCCCCAGGTCAGTGGTGCCGACGTACGACGCCTGCTCATCCGACCACCTCACGCCGGCTGCGGAGCTTGCCGAACACCAGCCCCATCGCCACGACCAGGACGGTCAGCACGACCGCCATCGCCGACCCGTAGCCGACGTTGCCGTTGGTGAACACCTCGCGCACGAGATAGGTCGTCGGGATCTCGGTGGCGTGATAGGGCCCGCCGTTGGTCAGCACGTAGAAGAGGTCGAAGCCCTGGAAGCCTCCGGTGACACACAGCAGGATCGCCACCTCGACCGAGCCGCGCACCATCGGCAGCTTGACCGACCAGAAGAGCCGCCCCTCCCCTGCCCCGTCGAGGCGGGCCGCTTCGATGACGTCCTGGGGCAGCGACGCGAGCGAGGCGGCGAAGATCGTCATGTAGAAGCCCGCGAACGCCCAGCCTGACACGACGCAGATCGCCCACAGCGCCGTGTCCGGGTCGCCCAGCCAGGCTCGAGCCAGGTCCCCGAGCCCCAGGGCGTCCAGCCCGGCGTTCGCGAGTCCGAAGTCCGGGTTGTAGATGAAGCCCCAGAGCAGGGCCACCACGACCATCGGGAGCATGACCGGGGTGAAGACGGCCGTCCGGAACCACAGCCGCGTGCCGCGTCCGGACGTCGCCAGCGCTGCGAGCAGCAGCCCGACCGCGACCTCGACGACGAGCGTCGCGGCGATGTAGAGCAGGACGTGCTTGAAGGAGTCGCGAAAGAGGGTGTCGCCCAGCAGCTCCTTGAAGTTGTCCAGCCCGATGAACGTCTGGGCGCCGTACCCGTTCCACTCCAGGAGGCTGTAGTACACCGTCATCGCCATGGGGGCGAGCACGGCGAAGCCGAAGACCGCGAACGGTCCGAGGAGGAACAGGTACGGCGTCCAGGGCCGGGATGGCTTCACCCGACCACTACTCCACTTCGGCGGCGAGCTGGCTGGCTGCCTCCTCGGGCGTGGCCTGGCCCCCGAGCACCGCCGCGATGGCCTGGTAGAGAGCCGTCGCCGTCTCGATGTCGTAGCCGGTGTCGGGCGGGCTGAGCACCGTGGTGGCGTTGCCGAGCAGTGCGTTCACGCGCGCGGTGCGCTCGTCGATGGCGGGGTTGTCGGCCGCCGAGAGGGCCAGCGGGATCGCATCGGCCTTGATGAAGGCGTCGACGTTCTCCTTGGCGTTGAGCAGGGCAAGGAAGTCGACCGACTCGGCGATGTGGGCGCTCTTGGCGTTGACGATGTAGCCGGTGATCACGCCCATGACGCTGCTCTGGTCGCCCGCTCCCCCGGTCACGGCCGGGATGTTGACGAAGTCGAAGTCCAGGTCGGGCGCCTCGTCGATGGCCCAGCTGACGATCCACGAGCCGATCGGGTGGATGCCGGCCTTGCCCTGGAAGAACAGCTGGGCGCCCTCGTTGTCGTTGATGCCGTTGGCACCCTCGTTGACGCAGCCGGCGTCGGCCATCTTCTTGATCTCGTCGAAGGCCGCGACCCACGCAGGGTCGTCGAAGGACGACTCGCCGGACAGCGCGCTGTCATAGACGTCCTCGCCGACGACGCGAGCGGCGACGGCGGAGAAGAAGTTGCCGGCCGGCCACAGGTCCTTGTTGCCCAGCGAGATGGCGGGCACGCCGGCAGCTGAGAGCGCCGAACAGTCGGCGATCAGGTCGTCCATCGTGGCCGGCGGCTCGGCACCGATCTCGCTGAACAGGCTCTTGTTGTACCAGAGCACCGTCGTCACGTCGGCGATGTGCGGGACCATCGACACCTTGCCGTCGATGGTGGCCGAGGTGAACACCGCCGGGTCCCAGATCCCCTTGAGAGGCCCGTCGACGTAGGAGGTCAGGTCGGCCGCGAAGCCGTCCTCGGTTCGGGTGCGGAGCCGGTCCCCCACCCACTCGAAGTAGATGTCAGGCGCCTGCCGCCCGTTGAGAAGGTTGGGAAGGCCAACCGTCTGGTACTGGTCGTCGTCCATGAAGTTGATCTCGACCTGCCAGCCCGGGTGGGCCTTCTCATACTGGTCGGCCACGGAGTTCCAGACGCGCATCTGCGCCTTGCCGGGCGATCCCATCGCGATCCGGATCACCTTCTCCTCCGGGTCAGAGGAGGAGCCGCTCCCGCCGCCGCACGCGGCGAGGAGTCCGGCGGCGAGGGCCGCAACGGCGACCAGGCCGCCGAAGCGGCGCCGACGGCGCCGTCCGGGTGAGGGGTTGGGGGTGGTCTTCATAGGTGTTCCTTCCTCCCTACGGCGTCGCGCCGTGATCGGTCCGAGGGTGGGCTGCTGGCGGGTCGACCAGGTCGGTGAGCGTCATCTCGAGGACGTCACCGAAGACACGGAAGCGCTGCTCGCGCAGGACGGCGAGGTGGGGCCCGAGCGCCGCGGCGACGGCGGCCTCCGAGGGCGCCCGGGCGCCGGCGAAGACGCTGCCCAGCGCCACCAGGGCGTCGGCCCCGAGACCCGCGACGCGCAGCCAGGGCGCCTGCTCGGTCGCCAGGGCAGGGTTGGCGAACCCCGGACCACCGATGCGTACGACGGCGTCGCGCAGCCGCTGCCCGGCGCGGGCGACGGCGACGGCGGCCTCGATCCGCTCCTCGGCCGACCCCACGGTCGACGCGAACGTGAAGTCCTCGATCAGCCGGACGATCTCCGGGGAGTCCGACGGCTCCAGGCACGACAGGCGGACGTTGGTGGCATAGGTGGCGAACGCTTCGACGTCGGCGCCTGCCTCGGCGTCCCGACGGGACCCACCGACGACGTCCGCGATCGCCCGGTGCCAGCTCTCCTCCGGGTCGTACTCGTCCGGGTCGGCGAGGAAGTCGGCCACCGTGGCCAACGGGATCTTGGACGACTCGAAGTGCTCCATCGGGTTGGCGACGATGCCGCGCGACGCCGTGGCCAGCCGCGGGTCACGGCCCTGGTAGGGACCGAGATGGGCCTCGAAGGTCATCGCGACGTCGTTGACCGGGTAGTTGTCCCAATAGAGCGGCGGCCGACCCGTTGCCGCGGTGAACCTCTCCGCGTCGTGCAGATCGAGGCTGGCCGAGCAGATGGCCCGTCCGGTCCAGCACAGGTCGATGTCCTCCGGCAGGCGTGACGCGAGGTCGACCAGGTAGGGCTCGTCGCCGTAGCCCCAGTAGATCGTCGGGCACACGAACAGCGAGGCACCGGGGTATCGCGACCTGACCCGCTCAGCCACCGCGAGGGCCAGCAGCGCATGCGCCTCGGCGAGGCTCCCGAACGCGGCCTGGTCCGCCGGGTGCTGCAGCCGGTCCGGGATGTCGTCGAGCAGCAGCCCCACGCCCGCGGCCCCCAGGTCGAGGGTGGAGGCGAGCTTGTCTGCGAGCGCCCGGACGTCGTCGGCGTCGGAGTAGCGGATCGTCAGCCCGGGCGACACACAGACCAGCAGCTCGACCCCGGCGGCCTCGCAGTGACGGCGCAGCTGCGTGAGACGGGTGCGGTCGGTCTCGCCGAAAGGCACCTTCCAGTCGCGGCGCAGGGCCGGGTCGTCCTTGGGGCCGTAGACGAAGGTGGTCATCCCGCGCGCGGCGATGAAGTCGACCATCTCGAGCCGCTGGCCGGGCGACCAAGGTCGCCCGTAGAAGCCTTCGATCACACCGCGGACGGCGAAGCCGGTCATGGCCGCACCCCCAGCGTCGCGTTGTGCGCGTCCCCTCCGGCCACGTTGGCGCTGGCGTAGGTGGCCGGTACGTGACCGAGGGCCACCAGTCGCTCGATCGCCTCCACCGCGACCGCGTTGACGATGGCGGCCCCGACCACCGTCGAGGTTGGGCCGACGGCGTTCGGCGCGCCGGCCACGTCGATGGCGGCGTCTCCGGGAGCTCCCCCGTTGTCGATCACCACGTCGGCGATCTCGTGCAGCCGCGGGCCCTCGGCTCGACGAGCGAGTGGCGAGGTGGAGTGCTGGAGGCTGGTGACCGCGATGACCTTGAGGCCACGCGCGCGCGCCTCCTCGGCAATCTCGCAGCTGACCGCGTTGCCGCCGGAGTTGGAGGCCACGATCAGGACGTCCCCTGCGCATACGCCGTGGTCGTCGAGGAGGATGCGGCCCAGCCCCGGCAGGCGCTCGAGCTCCGTGGAGCGTGCGGCCCCGGTGTGCAGCATCAGGGCGTCGACGAGGATCGGGCGTACGGCGACCAGCCCACCGGCCCGATAGAAGAGCTCCTCGGCGAGCATGTGGGAGTGACCGGTGCCGAAGGCGTGCACGGTGCCGTCGTGGGCGAGGCACCCGACCAGCAGGTCGGCCGCCTCGTCGATCGATGGCCACGCGGCCTCGTGGTCAGCCAGCCGCCCGACCAGCCCGACCGCCGTCGCGAGGTAGCGCCTCCCGGCGCTCGGCTGGGTCATCGCACCGCTCCGTCGCTCCAGGTTCGAACACCGTGGTGGCTGCGGGCGGCCGGATCGAGAACCGCCAGGCGGCTGACACCGTCGAGCGGGGTCCCGACGGCCGGCCGGACCGCCACGGCGTGAGGTCCGGCGACGAGGAGCTGGTCGAGCCGCTGAGCGAGCCAGGAACCCGGGTTGAGGACCTTGCCCCCCAGTGCCACGGGCACGGGCTCGTCGCCCGCGGCGGACGAGGCCACCAGCCGGACCGCGCGCTCGGCCGTGGTCGCCAGGTGGCGGGCAGCCTGCTCCATCACGTCGCGCGCCCGGGAGTCCTCGTCGGCCAGCAGCGCGACGACGGGGGCCAGCCCGGCGATGTCGCTGACCGCCGTCGTCGAGGCGTGCACCCGTGACGGAAGCGAGGCCAGCGGCCCGCAGCGCTCCAGCACGGTCGCGGTCAGCGCGCTGGGTGGTAGGCCGTCCAGGTCGTCGTCGAGGACCGCGCGCAGCGCGGTGCGGCCGATCCAGTACGCCGAGCCGAGGTCACCGAGGAGCGGGCCATAGCCGTCGACCACGACGAGCTCCGAGTCGCGGTCCGACGACGTGCCGGCACAGGCGACCCCCGTGCCCACCACGAGGGAGACCCCCCAGTCACCGCCCAGGGCCCCGAGGTGGCCGGTCAGGGCGTCGTTGGCGACGAGAACCTCGTGCACCCCCACGACCTCGGCGATGGGCGCCGCGAGCCGGGCCACCTCCGCATCGGTGCCGGGAGTGGCGGCGATGCCGACCGCCACCAGGTTGGTGGCGGGCCCACCCAGCGTCGCCCAGCCCGACGCCACCGTCGTGGCCAGCTGGGCGGGGACGTCGCCGGCCGCCCACGCGACCGGCGGCAGCTCCACGACACGGTCGAGCCCGCTGTGCCGGACCCGGGTGCCCGAGCCGCCGCTGTCGACGGCGAGCACGTGCCCGGCGCGCACCGTCCCGGCGTCGGGGGCCGCGTTCACCGGCGACCGCCGTCCGCCGCGACGGCGTCGAGCCCACGGTCGCCGACGAAGGCCGCACCCGTGACGTCGGCGGTCAGCTGGTACTGGTCGCCGCGATAGATGCAGTTGGCCACCATCACCACATGGCCTCGTTCGTCCAGGTCGATCATCCGGATCCGCAGGCACGCCTGGTCGGGGTTGATGCGCAGCAGGGTGCGGGTCCGGGCATCGGCCAGCACCGGGTCGATGGTCACCTTGGCCTCGCCGACGACGAGCCCGTAGCGGCGGGCGAGCAGCTCGTAGAGGGATCCGTGGAGGTCGGACTCGCGCATGTCGGGGGCCAACGACGCAGCCATCCAGGTCGTCTCCACGGCGATCGGCTCCCCCGACCCGAGCCGCAGCCGGGTGAACTGGTGGACCGGGTCGCCCTCGGGCATCCGCAGCTGGGCGGCCACCGCCGCGGTCGCCGCGATGGTCCGGAAGGTCAGCACCTGCGTGCCGGGCACCAGGCCCCGGGCCTCCATGTCGGAATGGAACGACGTCAGCCCCAGCGCCCGCACGCGGGGTCGCGGCACCAGATAGGTCCCCGACCCGTGCCGGCGCTCGAGGACCCCGTCGGCGACGAGGGCGTCCACCGCACGCCGTACGGTCATCCGGGCGACCCCCCAGCGCTCGGCAAGGTCACGCTCGCTCGGCAGCCGGTCACCCACGCGCAGCTCCCCCAGCAGGGCATGGAGCTGGCCTCGCAGGTGCAGCTGGATGGCCGTCGACGAGCCGGGCATGCGGCGAGTCAAACCTCTCGCAGACCACTTCGGCAACCACTTCCTAGACCAATTCTGGGGTGGTCCGCTGTCAGCGTCGCGAAGATCACGCTCACGGCCGGGTGTCGAGCGCAAGTCGGGTAGACCACTTCGTGACCGTGCCCGGTCCACCGGCCTAGTCTCGCGTCGTGGGACAGCCGATCATCCGCCCGCCCTCGGTCGCGGACCTGCCGGGTGTCTATCAGGTCTGCTTCACCGAGGGCTTCCCGGGCGAGGTCCTCACGGACGGTCGCAGCCAGGAGCTTCTCGGCCACGTCTACGCCGGGCCCTACGTCGTCGCCGATCCCGACCTGTGCGCCGTCGTCGTCGACCCGCACGGCGTGGCCGGATATGTCCTCGGCACCCCGGACGCGGTCGCCTTCGCCGCCTGGGCCGAGCGGGAGTGGTGGCCACCGCTGCGGGAGCAGTATCCGCTCGGCTCGGTGACCCACCCGTCCGACGCCGAGGTCGTGAGCCTGCTGCACGCCCCGCCGGCC
>Ga0209023_10001243_pt1 | contig 34903 bp, 24 predicted proteins | sample LakOneMetagenome_FD_187468 | JGI IMG/M metagenome (GOLD analysis project Ga0209023, IMG submission 187468) | Freshwater and sediment microbial communities from Lake Erie, Canada (SPAdes) (version 2) | ecosystem: Environmental > Aquatic > Freshwater > Lentic | place: Lake Erie, Canada...
GCAGGTTGCCGTGGAACATCGTCTGCATCGAGGACAGGCCGCCGATACCGGTGCCCTGCGTGCAGGCCACCATCGTCGGGTGCACCCAGCGCATCACCTCGGCCGGCGTGAAGCCCGACGACAGGAATGCATCAACGGTGGCCACCAGGTTCCACAACGCGAGGCGGTCGATCGAGCTCACCATGTCCGGGCTGATGCCCCACACCGTCGGATCGAAACCAGTGGGAATCTGTCCGCCGACGATCCGGGAGAGCTTGGCCTGACGCGGCACCCGAATCTCGGTGCCGGCCTTGCGGATGACCTCCCAGTCGCCCGACTCCGGAACCGGCCGGATGACGGTGTGCTCCGGATCGAACTCCACGAACGCCCGCGCGTCGGCCTCGCTGGACACCACGAAGCTGAAATCCTTGTCCAGGAACACACTGACCAGCAGTGGCGCGGCATGCGACGCATCCAGGGCGCCGTCGTCGACGAATTCCCGGATGCCGCAACGCTCGATCACGGCGTCGTGATAGCGCTCCACGATCTCCGACTCGTCGACCAGATCGCCCGAGTCGCTGTCGTACCAGCCCGGCTTGGGATCCTGCTCCCATTTCACCAGCCCGGTGGTCCAGGCCAGCTCGAGCACGCCGGCGGCCGACAGTTCGTTGTCGACCTCCATCTCGAACCGGGTCCGCGACGAGCCGTACGGGCCGAGTTCGGCACCACCGACGATGACGACCAGATCAGCCGGGTCGACGTCGAGGTCGTCCCACTCCGGAATCGGCCTGGAATCGTCCACCCGCGGCGGCGACGGCAGCGCCGAGATGGTGCCCGCATCGGCCGAATCCTCTTCGGCTGCAGCACCTTCGGCGAGCATTTCCTCGCGGGCCTCGGCGGCCAGGGCCGCCATGTCCAGCTCGATGTCACCCAGGCCGCCGGTGAAGTCCACCTGGATCGGCTTCTCGGCAGCGGCGGCCTTCGCGTCGACGGTGCACAGGCTCAGCAGCATGGCCGCCATTTCCGCCGTCGTGTAGGTGGTCACGCCGGCTTCCTCGACCGCGTCGACGATGGCATCGTTGTGACCCATCAGGCCGGTGCCCTTGGTCCAGCCGATCAGCGCGTGCGCCAGCGAAACCCTGGACGCCCAGGATGATTCGGCACTCCATCTGGAAACCACCGCGTCCAGCGCGGACTTGGACTCGCCGTAGGCGCCGTCGCCGCCGAACATTCCGCGGTTCGGCGAACCGGGCAGCACGGCATGCAGCCGGGCCGAGATATCCCGGTCGGCGCCGATCGACGACAGCCCGCCGATGAGTCGCTGAACGGCCCACAGCAGGACCTTCATCTCCATCTCGGACCGCGAGCCGGCCTCGGACAGGTCGCCGGCCACCCGCGGGGCGGCGAACGGGAACAGCAGGGTCGGGGTCATCGCATCCTTGACGTGGATCGACTTGGGCCCCAGGCTCTCCGACTGCTCGTTGCCCACCCATGCGACCAGATCGTCGATGTCGGCGTAGGACGCCATGTTGGCCGGGACCACCCACAGCGTCGCGCCGAAGCGCGCGTGGTCGCGGTACAGCGCCTTGTAGAACGCCAACCGCTCGTCATCGAGCCGCGAGGTGGTCGCGATGACCGTTGCGCCGCCGTCGAGCAACTGGGCCACCACCGAAGCGGCGATGGAGCCCTTCGACGCGCCGGTGACCACCGCGATCTCGCCGGAATATCGACCGGTTCCCGGATTTTCACTACCGGCGGCGATCCGGCCGTACAGCGAAGCGTGCACATTGCGGCCAGCGGCCAGCGCCTTGCCCTGCCACCAATTCGCCTGTGTGGCAACAACATGGCCGGCGCCCTCGAACCGTTCGGACAGCCGCAGCCAGTCCGCGTCCACGTCATCCTCGTCGGTCAGCCACAACCGGGCGAGATCCTCACGGGCACTGGCCCAGCGGTCGTCGAGCACCACGGCCTTGCGGCTGTCGAACGCCGGGGCCACCAATCGCGGCCAGTCCGAACCGAGTTCGGCGCTGACCAGTTCCACCAGTTCGGAATCGCTGGCGGTCTCGGTGACGCCGACCTGGTTGTCCAGGCCGAGCTCGCCGAGCACCAGTCGCGCCGCGTTGGCCAGCACACCGGCGGGCCCGGTGACCTTCTCGGCGAACTCGTTGAGGGCCGCGGAATCCACCACCCCACCGCCGGCGCCACCGCTGGACGGCAGTGCGACCGCGATGCCGCGGCGTGCCGCGACGGCGGCGACACCGGCGTCGATGGCCTTGTCGACCGCGGTGGCGTCGGCCAGTGCGCCGTCGTTCAGGCCACCCAGGTCACCACCGCGGACACTGGATCCCTCGCGGGTGCCCAGGGCGACCTCGACGGTGACGTGCTTGGCCCAGCCGGCGCCGAGCTCCCAGGTCTTGGAAACCCGCTCGGTGATGTAGGCCGGCCGCTTCCCGGACGGGCCCAGGATGGTGCGCAGCTGATCGTTGATGGCGTCGGTGAGCACCGGGCCGAACGGCTTGTACGTCCGGGCCAGCTTGCTGACCTGTCCCTTCAGTGCGGCCAGATCCGCCTCGGCGGCACCGTCGATGGCACCCAGGTTCAGCTCGGAGCCCAGGTCGACCAGCATCTGATTGCGCCGCGAGGACGCACCGTCGGTGATGGTCTCGATGGAGTCCAGCGTCTCGATCTGGTCGATGCGCATCTTGGCGCTCAACGCGATCAGCGCGACCGTGGCGTCGGCCGCGTCGAACGAAATGTCATCGGGTCGCGGAGCGCCGGGCGGAGCTGCGGCGGGAGCCGCAGCGACGACTGGCGCGACATCGGGACCGGACGCGCCATCCGGCGCGGCAGTGCCGGAATCGCTTGGGGCCTCTTCGATCTCCTCGGGCTCGGGATCGGTGTCCGTCGCGAACAGCACCGCGGCGTCACGTTCGGTGTTGAGCACCTCGACCGTGCTGTGCGAGTACTCCGGCAGCTTCAGCGTGTTGGTGGCCAGCCCGGCGACCGTCGGCGCGGACTTCACCCCGACCTCGACGAAGCGCTCGACACCCATGCCGCCGGCGGCTTCCTCGATGAACAGCAGGTCCTGCGTCTCGATCCAGCGGACCGGGCTGGCGAACTGCCACGCCAGCAGTTCGATGACGACCTTGCGGCACAACTCTTCTGGCTTGTCGTTCCGCCAGGTGTCGTAGTCGGCCAGGATCTCGTCGAGCGGCTCGGCCGGCACCAGGTCCCGGATCTCCTGGATGAAATCGCGGTCCAGGGTGAACGTCCGGGGCACCAGGTTCGGGATGTAGCGGCCGACCACCAGGGCCGGGTCCTTGCCGGTGGGCAGGATCCGCTCGAGAGCGCGGCGGAAGTCGTCGACGCCGACGCGCAGCACGCTCGAGTGGAACGGCACGTCGATGCCGGGCACCAGGATGAAGGACCGCTTGCCGCCGCTGATCTCGCGACGACGCTCGACCTCTTCCTCGAGCGCCTCGAGGCCGCGGACGGTGCCGGCGATGGCATACTGCGCGCCCCGCAGGTTGAAGTTCACGATCTCCAGAAACTCACCGGTGCGCTCGGCGACCTCGGCGACGAAGGCCGGGACGTCCGCATCGTCCAGGTCGATCTGGGACGGCCGGATGGCCGCCATCCGGTAGTTGGAGCGGCCCCGCTCGTCGCGGGGAACGATGTCGTGCATGTTGGAGCCGCGATGGAACACGGCCTCCAGCAGGCCCTCCAGTTCGATGACCTGGCTGACACACGCCAGAGCGGTGTACTCGCCCACCGAGTGGCCGCACGCGATGGCCCCTTCGACGAAGGCGCCCTGCTCGCGCATCTCGGCAACCTGTGCGGCCGCCGTGGTCGCCATGGCCACCTGGGTGAACTGCGTCAGGTACAGCACACCCTCGGGGTGCTGGTAGTGCACGCCGTTGGCGATCAGGCTGGTCGGGTTGTCCTTGACGACGTGCAGCACCGAGAAGCCCAGGGCCTCGCGGGTGAACTTGTCGGCCCGGTCCCAGATCTTGCGGGCGGCCTTGGACCGTCCGCGGACCTCCATGCCCATGCCCTTGGACTGGATGCCCTGGCCGGGGAATGCGTAGACGGTCTTGGGTGCGGCCAGCCGTGCGGTGGCCGACATCTTCAGATCCGATCCGACCCGGGCAGAGATCTCGAGAACCTCGGCGCCCCGGTCGATCCCGACGCGGTCGACGCGGAACTCCACCTCGTCACCGGGCAGCACCATGCCCAGGAAACGGGCGGTCCAGCCCACCAGCTTGGCGGGTGCCGCGGGCTTGCCGTCGGTGGCGGTGGCCACGTGCTGCGCCGCGGCCGACAGCCACATGCCGTGCACGATGGCCGATTCCAGCCCGGCCAACAGGGCGGCCGCCCGATCGGTGTGGATCGGGTTGTGGTCGCCGGACACCATCGCGAACGGGTGCATGTCGATCGGGGCCGTCATGACGGCGTCCCGACGGCGCCGGCGCGGGGTGTCGGTGGCGTTGTCGGAGACGGCACCGCCGGCGCGAACCGGGTCACTCAGTTCGGCGTCACCATTGCGGCCGCGAATCGCGAAGCGCTCCTGGAGGGTCGCCAACAACTCGCCGTCCGGGGTGGTGATGCGCACGTTGACCGGCACCACGCGACCCACCTCGGTGTCATGGGCGGCGGAAGCCGTTGCGGTGACGGTCAATTCGACCGGTTCCTTGGGCAGCGAGGAGAGCAGGTGCGCGGCGTGGTCCAGGTGCACCAGGCTCAGCAGACCCTCGACGACGGGGAAGCCGGTCTCGGTGACGGCCGAACCGATGGTCGCGAACACCGCCGGCCAGCACAGGCCGACCACGGCGTCCGGGATCACGGTCAGCGTCGGCCACAGGGTGTCGCCGAACGTCGCGGTCACGCCGGTGTGGTCGGCGACGCGCTCGGGGTCCCATTCGGCGGTGACGGTGGCGACCCGGAGGTCCCCGTCGGCCACCACCGTGGGCAGCTGCTCGGGTATGTCGCTGCCCGCGGCGATCGCCAGCACCGAACGCATGGCGGTGGCGGCGTCCTCGGTGGACACGACGGGCGCACCGCCGTTGACGCACGATGACGGGATGGTGAAGCGGATCTCGATCCAGATGTCGGAGAGCGGCACGCTGAGCACCACCTGCTCACCGGCCAGCTCGAGCCGCGCCCCGGTGGACGGGTTGGTGGCGCTGACGGTGTCCTGCCCGGGGTTGGGGTGGACCTGCCAATCCGACGGCGGCGCGATGCGGTGCACCGGGTTGGTGCTGATTCGGCCCGCCCACAACACATCCGGGGCATCGAGCACCACGGCGAGCGGACCGCTGGCACCGGTGTCGCCGTGCCGGCGCGCCATCACGCGCGGTGGCTGGGAGTCCCGGCCCTGCGTCGCGAGCACATCGTCGATCGCCGCCTGCTCGAAGCGGTCGAGCAACTCGCCCACCGGCTCGTCCACGCGGGTGATCCCGGCGACGGCAGCCGTACCCGGGATGATGCACACCTGGTCGGCGGAGTACCGCGCATCGTGGGCCTGCCACAGCGAGTCGCTGCGCCACCAGCGGCGCACGTCCTTGTCGATGACGGGCACGAAGTTGACGGGCTTGCCCAGGGTCTTGCACAGGTCGATGAAGAACGGCACATCGGCGGGGTGCAGCTGGACCTGATCGGCGTCCGGGTACCGCGCCAGCAGCGCGGCAATGGCACCGGCCGGATCCTCGAGCAACGCTTCGCCCGCACTGTCGGCGGCGTCGTACATCGTCTCGATGGGCCCGGAATCCCTGGGGTGCAAACGTGCTTCGGCGCGCTGCAGCATCGAGGACCAGCGGTCGCGCCAGGTGATGTCCAGCCACGGCGAGTCGCCCTTGCGGGTGTCCGCGGTCGAGTCGCCGGCGCCGATCGCGAGCTCCACGTAGCGCCGCAGCAATTGTGCGTACGTCATCTCACCGACGTCACCGAAGTACGGCTTGGCGGTGCCCGCCATGGCCGCGATGATCTCGTCGCGGCGCTCGGCCACCGCGTCGGCGTCGCCGGCCACATCGTCGAGCAGGCGTCCGCAGCGCGAGGCCGCGTTGTCGATCTCGTGGATGTCCGCCCCGAGCTGGCTACGCCCGGATGCCATGCCGCCCTGCGCCTTTCCGGCACCGACCCATCGATCGGTACCGGTGGTGTCGACCAGCAGCTGCTTGACCTGGGGCGAGGTGGTCGCCTCCAGGGTTGCCATCGCCGCGGTGCCCACCAGGATGCCGTCGACCGGCATCAGCGGGTAGTCGTAGGCGACCGCCCAGCGGCCCGACAGGTATTCGGCGGCACGTTCGGGGGTCCCGATGCCGCCACCCACGCAGATCGTCAGGTTTGCCTGACGGCGCAGATCGGAATAGGTGGCCAGCAGCAGGTCATCGAGGTCCTCCCAGGAATGGTGGCCACCGGCGCGACCGCCCTCGATGTGGACGATGATCGGGGTCTGCGGCACCTCGGCAGCGATCTTGATGACCGCCTTGATCTGGTCGATGGTTCCCGGCTTGAACACCACGTGGCTGATGCCGACGCTGTTGAGTTCCTCGATGAGGGCAACGGCCTCTTCGAGTTCGGGGATACCGGCGGTGACGATGACGCCGTCGATCGGCGCACCGGCCTGACGGGCCTTCTGCACCAAGCGCTTTCCGCCGAGTTGCAGCTTCCACAGATACGGGTCCAGGAACAGCGAGTTGAACTGGATCTCGCGACCCGGTTCCAGCAACTCCACCAACTCGTCGATCCGGTTGTCGAAGATCTCCTCGGTGACCTGTCCGCCGCCGGCGAGTTCGGCCCAGTGCCCGGCGTTGGCGGCTGCTGCCACGATCTTGGCGTCGACGGTCGTGGGGGTCATACCGGCCAGCAGGATGGGTGAGCGTCCGGTGAGGCGGGTGAACCGGGTCGACAGTTTCACCTCGCCGTTGGGCAGGGTCTCGACGGTGGGGGCGAACGTCGACCACGCGGGGTCCACGCTGGGGATGGCGCCCGGGGTGAACAGGCTGCGGTGACCGGTCCGCGTCGCGGCCGGAACGATCCCGATGCCCAGGCCGCGGATCACCGGTGCGGTGACACGGGTGGCGACGTCGCCGGGCCCGAGGTCGACGAGCCACTTGGCGCCCGCTTGGTGCAGTTCCTCCACCTGGGCGACCCAGTCAACCGGGTCGACGAAGATCTTGTGCGCGGCCCAGCGCCCCAACTCGGGGTCGATACCGGGGCAGCGGGCCACCCACTCCTCGACCAGGTCGATCGCGCCCGAGAGCCGTGGGGTGTGGAATCCGACCTCGGTGAGGATGCGGTTGAACACCGGCCGGAACACCGCGCCGCCGCGCACCTTGGCCTTGCGGTCGGCTTCTTCCTTCTCGGTGATCTTCTCGCAGTACAGCTCGAACCTGTTGAGCTGTTCGGGGGTGCCGGTGATGACCACCGAGCGCCGGCCGTTGCGGATCGAGAGCACCGGGGCCTGCACGGTGCGGACGTCCTGGCTGAATTCTTCGAGCAGTTCGGCGATGCGGTCGGGATCGGCGTTGGTCACCGAGAGCATGGGCGACTTGTCGCCGCGGCCGACCATGCCGCGGCGGCGCGAGATCAGCGATCCGGCGGCCCCGATGATCTGACTCATTGCCAGCAGTTCGGCATCGCGGGCGCCGCCGGCCTTCAGGGATTCCACGCCGAGCATGCCCTGCGAGTGTCCGGCCACGGCCACCGGCGGCGAGGCCGCCAGATCCAGGCCCTGCCGGGTCAGCGCGCGGATGGCGGCCATCTGGGTCAGCGCGATGCCGGGGCCGGAGATTGCCACGGAGGTCAGCTGGTTCTGGCTGGGGGCCGGCTCTCCGGCGGCCAGGGCGCGCACCCACTGCACCGGCTCGAAGCCGATCGGACGGACCACGACGAGCTCGCGGGCAACCGGTTCCAGCAGTAGTTCGGCCTCGCCGACGATTTCGCTCAGTTCCGACTCGATTCCGGCCATGTTGACCAGTTCCTCGAGGTTCTCCAACCAGGTGCCGCCCTGACCGCCGAAGATCACCGCGTACGGTTCACCCGCGCTCAGCAGATCGACCAGGGCCTGGGACGACGCGCCGGAGGCCTCCTGACGCTCTTCGCGGCCGGTGGACACTTGGTCGTGTTCGAAGATCGTCACTTGTTGTATCTCCCTGTGCTTCGTCATGCGTGGTCTGTGGTCGTCGTTCGGCGCGCGGGCGCGGTGGAGCCGGACTGGGCGCCGTCTCGCCCCGGGGCCAGCTCTGGGGCGTATCGGCGGGCTCGTCGTCGAACCCCGATCGGAGGTCGGCCCGGGCGCGGACCGTCGGTGCGCCGCCGGCTGGGTCACGTATCGGATGAATCGCTTCGGCGGTGCCGCCGGCAATAAGCGTGGCATAAGAAACTGGCACCATCAGGGCACGTCGGGGGTTACTGGTGAGTTCTACGCGCGAGTAACCGTGGTGGAGCTAACAGCCCGGTGAATCGACCCGACGGCCCAAACGGACAAACGTCCTGCATGCAGGTGGTTACGGTTGAGTAGCTATAACTTGGCTGATCAAGACAGTTTTGTTATCGAATCGTTACCTTAAAATTTTCACCCACGCGGTGGCGCCGCACACCCTCCCAACGGCCGAGAATCTCCGGCCCTGGTTATCAAGAGTTTGCTGGCGGCGGGTGGCCCGGCCGCCATCCGAACGCCGCGGCCACAGCCACAGAACGTGCCGGGGGCATCGATGGCCCCTGCAACCCCACGGACCACATCCGCACTTCCCGGGGTGTCGGGCCGTCGGAATCCATAGGATTTGCTCCATGCCGGTGGCCGAACCCCAGATCGAGCTGATCGGCGTTCGCAAGGTGTTCGGCGCCACCGACAGTGTGGTCGCCGTCGACGGGGCGGATCTCACCGTGGCCGACGGCGAACTGTTCGCCATCCTTGGCCCGTCGGGATCGGGAAAGACGACCATCCTGCGATTGATCGCCGGCTTCGAACAGCCGACCGCGGGCGTCATCCACCTCGGCGGCCGGGACGTGACCGCACTCCCCCCGGCCCGCCGGGACACCAACACCGTGTTCCAGCAGTACGCCCTGTTCCCGCACATGACGGTCGCGCAGAACGTCGAATACGGGCTCAGGGTGCGCGGGGTCGGCCGGGCCGAACGCCAGCGCCGGGCCGGCGAAGCACTGGAGCTCGTGCGCCTGACCGGGTATGCCAACCGGAAGCCCGCCCAGCTCTCGGGTGGCCAGCAGCAGCGGGTCGCCCTGGCCCGGGCGCTGGTCGGCCGGCCCAAGGTGCTGCTGCTCGACGAACCCCTGGGCGCGCTGGACCTCAAACTGCGCGAACAGATGCAGCTGGAGCTGCGCGGCATTCAGCGCGAGCTGGGCATCACCTTCGTGATCGTGACCCATGACCAGGACGAGGCCTTGACCCTGTGCGACCGGCTCGCGGTGTTCAACGCCGGCCGCATCGAACAGATCGGCGCGGCCCGTGAGGTCTACGAGAATCCCGCCAACCGCTTCGTCGCGGACTTCGTCGGGACGTCCAATGTCCTCGACGGGGACGACGCCGAACGCGTGCTGGGACGTCGTGGTGCCTACGCGGTGCGCCCGGAACGCATCCAGGTGCTCCTCGACGGCGACGCTCCGCCGGCCGGCATGCGCACCGCCGAGGCCACCGTCGATGAAGTCGTGTATGCCGGACCGATCACCCGTGTCGCCGCCCGCGACCGTGGGGGCTTCGAGCTGACGGCCACGCTGCTCAGCGCCGACGCCTCCGCCGAGCTGCGGCACGGCACCGCGGTGACATTGGCCTGGCCCGACAATGCCGTTAGAACCATCAGGGATTTCGACGCCAAAACCGAGGAGTGACAATGCATTTGAACGCGTTGCGGCCGATGGGCATCGCACTGGCCGTATGCACACTGGCGCTGGGCGGGTGTTCGAACGATTCCGGAGGGTCCGGTGGTCAATCGGTCCCCAAGATGACCCCGGCCGCGTCCGTCGGGGCCGGCGAGGGCCAGCTCAACCTGATCGCCTGGGCCGGCTATGCCGAGAACGGTTCCAATGACCCGAAGGTCGACTGGGTGACCCCGTTCGAGAAGGACACCGGCTGCAAGGTCAACGTCAAGATCGGCAACACCTCCGACGAGATGGTGCAACTGATGCGCAGCGGTCAGTACGACGGGGTCTCGGCCTCCGGGGATGCCACCTTGCGGCTGATCTACGCGGGCGACGTGGCACCGGTCAACACCGATCTGGTGCCCAACTACGCCACCATCTCCTCGTTCCTCAAGGACCGGGCGTGGAACTCGGTGGACGGCCAGATGTACGGCATCCCGCACGGCTGGGGCGCAAACCTGTTGATGTACAACACCGACGTCGTCAAGGGTGCGCCGGACTCCTGGGGCGCGGTGTTCCCGGGCAGTGACTACAAGGGCAAGGTCACCGCCTACGACTCGCCGATCTACATCGCCGACGCCGCGCTGTACCTGATGAAGACCAAGCCCGAGCTGGGCATCAAGGACCCCTATTCGCTGACGTCCGAACAACTCGATGCCGCAATGGAATTGCTGAAGGCGCAGAAGGAGAACATCGGCGAGTATTGGTCGGACTACACCAAGCAGGTGCAGGCATTCGAGTCCGGGACGTCGGTGATCGGCACCACCTGGCAGGTCATCGCCAACACCATCGGCGCGGACAACAAGGTCCAGGTGAACACCGTGCTGCCCAAGGAGGGTTCGACGGGATGGTCCGACACCTGGATGCTGGCATCGAAGGCCGCACATCCCAACTGCATGTACAAGTGGATGGACTGGATCACCTCGCCCGAGGTCAACGCCCAGGTCGCCGAGTACTTCGGCGAGGCCCCGGCCCAGACCAAGGCCTGCGATCACACCACCGACAAGGCGTTCTGCGACATCTTCAAGGCCACCGACGAGAAGTTCGCCGAGCAGATCCACTACTGGACCACGCCGCAGCAGAAGTGCGTCGACGGCAGCGGGAACAACTGCACGTCCTACCAGGATTGGGTCGACAAGTGGCAGCAGCTCAAGGGGTGAGAGTGGGCGGGCCGCCCCCGCCCCCGCCCCCCTCCGCGAGCGGCCGTGTCTGTACGCGAATCTCCGCAGGTAACCGTACGAACGCGGACGCTCGCGAGAGTTCGGGGTGACCACCCGCGCGGGTCAGCGCCGGACCGGGCTGGCCGTCCTGCTGCTGCCGCCGATGGCCTGGCTGGTCATCGCCTACCTGGGATCGCTTGCCGTCCTGCTGGTTTCGGCGTTCTGGAGCACCAATTCCTTCACCGGCGCGGTGGTGCGGAGCTTCACCACCGACAACATCGTGCGGGTGCTGACCGACCCGGTGTTCCGGACCGCGACGGTGCGCACCGTCGCGGTCGCGTTGACCGTCACCGTGATCTGCGCCGCGCTGGCCGTCCCGCTCGCGCTGTACATGGCCAAGATCGCCTCCCCGGCGGTCCGGCTGGCGCTCGTCGTCGCGGTCACCACGCCCCTGTGGGCCAGCTATCTGGTGAAGGCCTACGCGTGGCGGATGATGTTCTCCCCCGAGGGTCCGCTGTCCTGGGCAACGGGCTTTACACCGGGCTACGGACTTGCCGCCACCATCGTGACGCTCACGTATCTCTGGTTGCCCTACATGGTGATTCCGGTGTTCGCCGCGTTCGACCGGGTGCCCGATGCGCTGATCGACGCCAGCGCGGATCTCGGCGCGTCGAGCTGGACCACGCTGCGCTCGGTACTGGCCCCGATGGTGTTCCCGGGCGTCGTGGCCGGATCCATCTTCACGTTCTCGCTGTCGCTCGGCGACTACATCGCCGTGCAGATCGTCGGCGGTAAGACCCAGCTGCTCGGCAACATCATCTACGGGCAGCTGGTCACGGCCAACAACCAACCGCTGGCCGCGGCGCTGTCGTTGATCCCGCTGTTCGCCATCGTCGCCTACCTGCTGGCCATGCGCCGCACCGGGGCATTGGAGAGTCTGTGATGTTCTCCCGGGGATTGCGCCGCGGCGCCCGCATCTGGGTGGCGCTGGTGCTCGTGTTCCTCTACGCGCCACTGCTTCTGGTGATCGTCAACGCGTTCAACTCGTCGAGAACGTTCGCCTTCCCGCCGACGGGATTCACCTGGCAATGGTGGCGCGCGGCCGTGCACAGCCAGGGCATGTGGCACTCCCTGGCGAACTCGGTGGTCATCGGGCTCGCGGCCACCGGCATCGCGCTGATCCTGGGCACCATGGCCGCGCTGGCCGTGCAGCGGTACGACTTCTTCGGCAAGAACGCGGTCAATCTCCTTGTGGTGCTGCCCATCACACTGCCGGGCATCGTCACCGGCATTGCGCTCAACGCCACCTTCACGTCAGCCCTCGGCCTGACCCTCGGTCTGGCGACGGTGGTGATCGGACATGCCACTTTCTGCATCGTGATCGTGTTCAACAACATTCAGGCCCGGCTCCGGCGCCTGGGGACCACCCTCGAGGACGCCTCCGCCGACCTGGGCGCCTCGTCCTGGCAGACTTTCCGGTTCGTCACCTTCCCCATGCTGCGCGGGGCGCTGGTGGCCGGCGCCATCCTGGCGTTCGCCCTGAGTTTCGACGAGATCGTCGTGACCACGTTCACCGCCGGGCCGACGGTGCAGACCCTGCCGATCTGGATATTCGGCAACCTGTTCCGGCCCAACCAGGCGCCGGTGATCAACGTGGTCGCCGCGGCCCTGACGCTGATCGCCGTCGTGCCGGTGTGGCTGGCCCAGCGGGTCGGTAGCGACCCGGCGGGCACCCGGGTCTGATCGTTTACGGTTTCGCCGGCTGGCGCCCGGCTGGCATCATTTCCCTCTGGATCTGCTCAGCGCCGGCTGCGAGGTCCACTCGGGCGTCGTGTCCATGGACGCTGAACAGATGGAAGGAAGGGCGTGGAGAGGTGAGCGGCGTGCGGCCCTGGATCGTCTGGTCCGTCGGACTGCTGGCCTACGTCGTCGCCGTCCTGGACCGCACCACTCTGGGCGTCTCGGGCCTGGACGCCGCCGACAGGTTCCACGCCAGCCCCGGGGTGCTGTCGTCGTTCGTCGTCCTCCAGGTGAGCATGTACGCCGTCGCGCAGATCCCGGCCGGCCTGTTGCTCGACCGCTTCGGTTCCCGCGTGATGATCGTCATCGGCGGGTTCCTGATGGCGGCCGGACAGCTGACCCTGGCGTTCAGCGAGTCGTTGCCGATGGCCATCGCCGCCCGGGCGGTGCTCGGGGTCGGTGACGCCTTCACGTTCATCTCGGTGCTGCGACTGGTCCCCCACTGGTTCGACGAGCGCCGGATACCCCTGATCAGCCAGCTGACCGGCATCTGTGGGCAATTCGGTCAGGTGCTGTCGGCGGTGCCGTTCGTGGCGCTGCTCGGCGGCGCCGGCTGGAGCACCGCCTATCTGTCGGCGGCCGGCTTCGGCGTGCTGGCGGCGGTGCTCGCGATCGTCCTGATCCAGGACACGCCGCACGGCCGTGCGGTTCCCGAGCATTCCGTCGCGGTGCACGAGATCTGGTCGCATCTGAAGACCGTGTGGCTGCGCCCCGGGACCCGACTGGGCTTCTTCACCCACATGGGTACGCAGTTCTCGGTGACCACCTTCGCGCTGATGTGGGGTGTGCCGTATCTGACCGAGGCGCAAGGACTTTCGCATTCGGTCGCGGGCGCGCTGCTAACGGTGTCGGTCGGCGCGGCGGTCGCGTCGGGCATCCTGATCGGCATCTTCACCGGACGGCACCCGCACCGACGCACCCGCGTCGTCCTGGGCATCATCATCAGCAATGCCGCGATCTGGGCAGTGGTGCTGGCGCTCCCGACCCGCGCACCGCTGTGGCTGCTGCTGGTGCTGGTCGTGATCATCTCGGTGGGTGGACCGGGGTCGATGGTCGGGTTCGATTTCGCCCGCACGTTCAACCCGCGGCCCACGCTGGGGACGGCCACCGGGGTGGTCAACATGGGCGGCTTCATCGCCTCGCTGCTGGTGATGCAGGCGATGGGACTGATCATCGGGGCCACGGGCGGTTATTCGTTCGAGTCGTTCCGGCTGGCCTGGTCGGTCCAGTACGTCATCTGGGCGGTGGCCGCCGTAGCGATCCTGATCACCCGCCGGAAGGCCCGGCGCACCATCGGGGACATCGAGGAGAGCAAGTACCTGCTCGAATTCTTCGACGAACACCAGCTGGTGCGCTGACCCGCCGAACAGGTACCGCACTACTCGCGCCGTCGGCGCACCCGATTCGTAGCGTTCCTCTCATCAGACCAACCCCGAGGAGAGAACGATGTCCGAAGACAACTCCACCGTCGAATCACTGGCCACCGGACGTGGCGGCTGGGCCCGGGTCAGCGGACGGATCACCGCGGCGCGCCGGCGCGCCCCCGGCAACGGCTATCTCGAGTCCGGCCTGATGGGCCGCGAGGCCTACCGGCTCTGAGTTCCGTGGCCCTGATAGGCCCGGGCGACCCGCGTGACGAATTGGTACACGCCGTCCTCCCCGTCGCGAGCGTGCAGCCACGTACGAAATCCGGCGGCCAGAACGGACGCAACCGCGCGCTCGCCGGATCCTGGTCACACCTCGATCGGCGGATGTAGTCGCTCCATGGTGTAGAGCCGATTGCGTCTGGCGGCCCATGAACTGAGTGCCAGCGATCCTGCGAGAACTCCGGTCAGCACGGCGATGGCGATCCACAGCCGTGCGTCGACGCCACCCACCGTCAGTTGTCGTAAACCGTTGACCGCGTAGGTCATCGGATCAAACGGGTGGATCACCTGGAAGGGCTTCGCGGTGGTCTCGACGGGGTAAATTCCGCCGGCCGACACCAGTTGGAACATCAGGAAGGCCAGTGTCACGACGCGGCCCACGGCCACGCCGAACACGGCGTTGAACATCTGGATGAGTGCCAGGAAGGCGGCGGCCACCAGGATCAGGAATCCGACGGTGGCCAATGGGTATTTCGCCTGCAGGCCGACCCCGAAGTGCACCACCGCATACATCACGACGACCTGGCAGAAAACGATGAGCAGCGCGGGCCAGTAAGACGCCAGGACCACCCGCAGCGCACCCAGACCGTTGACGATCGGCCGGGACTGCAAGGGCGTCAACAACATCCACACGATCAGCGTTCCGATGAACAGCGCCAGCGGCAGGAAGAACGGCGCGAAGCCGGTTCCGAACGTGGCCACTTCGTTGTGGTAGTCCATGTCCAGCTCGACCGGCGCCGCGATGGTCCTGGCCACCGCGGTGCGCTGGTGCGGGGTCCAGGACGGCACCTGGGTCGAGCCTTCCTTCAGCTTGGCGGCAAGTTCGGCGCCGCCGGCCCGTAGTTTCGGCGTACCGGCGGCCAGTTGCCCTGCACCGCGGGCCAATTCACTGCCACCGTCGCTGAGTTTCACCAGCCCGCCCGAGAGCTGGTGGGCCCCGGTGTTGAGCTGGTTCACCCCATCCCGCAGCTTGACCACGTCGGCGCGCAGTCCCCCATTGAGAGCCTTGGTCAGCAGAACCCGCAGCCGGCTGTCGGGGTTGCCGAGGTCGTTCTCCAACGAGGCGGCGCTGTCCCGCAGCTTCACCAGGCCCGCGTCGGTGGTCGGATCGATGTTCTGTGCGCGCAGCAGCCGCTGCGCCCCCGCCAGGAACTCGCCGGCGTCTCGCACCGCCGGATCCGGGTTGTCGCGCAGGACGGCGACCGCCTGATCGACGAACGTCGCGGCCTGGGCGGTGTTGATGTTCAACGCCGAGATCCGGTCGGTGGTGGAACGCACTGCGCCGCTCAGGTGTTCGGCCGCGCGGCCGACCTCCTCGGGATCCAGACCCAGGTTGCTGACCCGGCCCAGTGCGTCGATCAACGGATCAACGGTGGTGTCGACCTTGTTCGCCAACTCCTGGGTACCGGCGGCCAGTTGGGCCGACCCGTCCCGCGCGGTCACCAGACCGGCAGCCAGCTGGTTGGCTCCCGCCGAGAGTCGCTGGGCGCCGGCGTCGGCGGTGTCGAGGCCGTCGGACAGCTGTTGGGCGCCGTCGGCCGCCTTCACCAGTCCCGCGCCGGCGTCGGTCAGTCCGGTCAGCACGGTGGTGACGGTCTGCTGCCCGATGCGCGCGTTGACCTGGCTGATCACCTCGCGGGCGGCGTTCTGTCCAATGATCGTCGCCAGGTAGTTGTTCGCGCCGTTGAACGTGAACCGGAGCTTGGCCGGTCGGGGGTCGCCCCCCGAGGGTGAGACCACGTCGGCGCTGAAGTCCTCCGGCAATGTCACCGAGAAGTAGAAGGTACCGTCGGCGACCCCGTCGGCCGCCTCCTGTGCCGACACCTCATGCAGGTCGAGCTGCCCCGACATCAACAGCGCCGCCGCGACCTGGTCACCGGCGCGCACCTGCTTCCCGTCGGCAACCGCACCCCGGTCGACGTTCACCAACGCCACCGGCACCTTGTTGACCTCGGCGAACGGATTCCAGAATGCCCACAGATACATCGCTCCATAGAGCAGTGGCAGCAGCACCACGGTGATGATCGCGACCCGCGGCAGCGTTCCGCGCGAGTACCGCTTGAGATCGGTTCCCAGGGACATGCCGGCGAGCACCGCCCTCACCTGCCTTTCTGGGTCGCGGCCAGGTCGGCCCGGGCGGTGTTCGAAACCGCCAGTTGGGCACGCACTCCCGGGTGCGCGACGCCGTTGACGGTGGCGGTGACCACCGTCTGGGACCGCCCCAATTCGATGAGACGCTCCACCAGCAGGACCCTGTTGACATCGCTGGTGACGTAGTCGAGGTTGCCGACCACCAGCAACTCGGGACGCGCGGTGTTGGCCAGCGCGATGCGCAACAGCAGCCGGTCGAGTTCGGTGAGTTCCTCGACGTATTCGTTCAGGGGCGGCAACGGGAGTTCGCCGAACACCGGCGCGCATACCGCCTCGAGGTCGGCGGGCCGGGCCCGCGGCACCAACCGGTACCAGGACGCGTCCCAGCGCAACTGCTCGGTGATCGCGTCGCGCACCGTCACCGACTCCGATACGGAGTCCAGATCGTCGATACCCGCCAGCGCCGCGTGGTCGAAGATCTCGCGGGGGCGCCGCCGCCCGAACACCGTCAGCTCCCCCGACACCGGGGCCATCCGGCCGGCGAGCGTCATCAACAACGCGGTGCGTCCCGAGCCGGCCGGGCAGACCAGCACGGTCAGGCCGCCATCCTCGATCTCGAGATCGACCGGACCATAGACCGGCCCCCAGGGACCGCGCATCCGGATGCCGCGGGCGATCACCGCCGGCACCGCAGAATCATCGGGCTCTGACACCAACCCACTCCGTTCGGTTGCACGGTTCTCCTCGGCGTCCCGCCGTACCCCGAGATCAGATCATTTCTGCGGGTCACGCGCACCCAACTCGTTAGCGTTGGGCCCGCCGGGCGTGGCAAGGTGGTCGCCATGACTTCTGTCTCCGATGTGACCGGCACCGAACTGCTGCCCAACGGCCAGAACCTCGACGCCGCCATCGCCGAGGGCAAACGAGCCCACCAACTCGACCGGGCACACGTCTTCCATTCCTGGTCGGCCCAGGCCAAGCTCGCGCCGATGACCGTGATCGCCGCGCAGGGCTCCTACCTGTGGGACGGCGACGGTAACCGGTTACTGGACTTCTCGTCCCAGATGGTCAATACCAACATCGGCCATCAGCACCCGAAGGTGGTCGCCGCCATCGCCGAGCAGGCCGCCAAGCTGTGCACCATCGCCCCCGCGCACGTGAACTCGGCCCGGTCGGAAGCCGCCCGGCTGATCGCCGAGCTCACCCCCGGGGACCTCAACCGCGTGTTCTTCACCAATGCCGGCGCCGACGCCGTCGAGCACGCCGTCCGGATGGCGCGCCTGCACACCGGCCGCCGCAAGGTGCTCGCACGGTACCGCTCCTACCACGGGGGCACCGACCTGGCGATCAACCTGACCGGCGACACCCGCCGCTGGCCGAACGACTACGGCGACAGCGGCGTGGTGCACTTCCACGGCCCGTTCCTGTATCGCTCGGCGTTCCACGCCGAGACCGAGGAGCAGGAGAGCCAGCGCGCGCTCGAGCATCTCGAGGCCGTCATCGCGATGGAGGGCCCCGACGCGTTCGCCGCGATCATCCTGGAGTCGGTGCCCGGCACCGCCGGCATCATGGCGCCCCCGCCGGGCTACCTGAAGGGTGTGCGGGAGATCTGCGACAAGTACGGGATCGTGTACATCGCCGACGAGGTGATGGCCGGCTTCGGCCGGACCGGGTCATGGTTCGCCATCGAGCATTTCGACGTGGTTCCCGATCTGATCACCTTCGCCAAGGGCAGCACCTCCGGCTACGTCCCGCTGGGCGGCGTGGCGATCAACGACGCGATCTACGCGACGTTCGCCGACCGGCCGTATCCGGGTGGGCTGACCTACTCCGGGCACCCGCTGGCGACGGCGTGTGCGGTGGCGACCATCAACGCGATGACCGACGAGAAGATGGTCGAGAACGCCGCGCGCATCGGCCGCGACGTGCTGGGGCCCGGACTGCGCGAGCTGGCGGACAAGCATCCGTCGGTCGGTGAGGTCCGCGGACTGGGCGTGTTCTGGGCCATCGAGCTGGTGGCCAACCCGCAGACCCGCGCACCGCTGGCACCCTACGGCGGGTCCAGCCCGGCGATGGCGGCGACGCTAGCGGCGTGCAAATCCGGTGGGCTGCTTCCGTTTTCGAACTACAACCGGATCCATGCGTGCCCGCCGTGCAATATCAGCGACGCCGAGGTGGCCGAGGGCCTGCAGATCCTCGATGCGGCGCTGACGGTGGCCGACGGCTACGTGGCCTGATCCGTTCTCTTTCGGCGAGCGTGCGCGTTGGTACGCGACACGCCGCAATAATGGGTACCGCTATGCACGCTCGCTCGCGCAGGTTCAGTCCGGCACGGCCATGAAGTCGAATGGTTCGGCCACCGCGAAGTGCCCGCTGGCGTCGCCGGCGAATACACTTTTCTCACCCTGACCGAGATCGAGCTTGCTGCACTTGGTGAAGTCGAAATTCTTCAGATCGACCCAGAAGGTGTTGGGCGCCAATGCCGATTCGAAGACGTACCGAAGGCTCTTGTGGTCCACCACTGTGCGCCACCGCGTCGAGGAGATGTTCGGCTCGTCGGCGGTCGAAATCCCGTACGGCACAGAGGCATTGCGCACCACGCTGAGCACCTCGGCGACCGCGAGCAGCGGATCGTCGGTCTTCGGGATGGCGTTGATGTAGAACGACGCCCGGACGAACCGGTCGGCGGCCCGGTTGGTGCCCGGCAGCATCACCGTGCCGCCGATCCCCTTCCAATACTCCTCGACGGCCAGCTGCTTCTCGAAGATCGGCGAATTGGTCATCACCTGGTAGTCCCGACTGTGGTGGATGACCTGTTGGCCATCGATGTACTCGACGATCGCGCTGTCGCCGGTCTTGTCCGACATCGACAGGTGCAGGGTCGCCAGCCGGTCCTGGCCCGGCACCCCGGCGGTCTGCACCGCCAGCGGCGTGGCGGTCAGTGCCGTCACCGCCTCGGCCACGCTGCCGAAGCTGTCGAGCACGTACTGCGCCCACAGCGCCAACGAGATGCCGGGCCCGTCGGCACCCGGCTTCGGGTACTGCGATTCGGCCAACCACAAGAGGTTCGCCGCGAGGCCGGCCTCGTTGACCCCGTCGGTGGAGCAGATGTCATAGCCGGATGCGATGACGCTGCCGTACTTCGACGTCCACTGCAAGGAGTTCGGACCGGCCGCGCCGCTACGCTCGACCCCGCGCGGCATCACCCACAGGTTGGTGCCGATCTCGAACTTCCAGTCCATCGAACGTCCGGTTACGACGCGATCATTGTTGCCGAGATAAACCACACGGGTACACATGCATCACACGGTAGCCATCGAAGCCACTGTCGCGGTGAGCAACTCGCGGCAACCGGCCCACATCTCACCGATGATCTGCGCGGCCGGACGGATGTCGGCGATCCGACCGGCCACGTGTCCGGTGTTGGCCACGCTGGCCGTCATGTCACCGTCGAAGTAGAGCGTGTGGACCCGGGTCAGTGCCGCACCGTCCGGCGACCCGCCGGTGTCGATCTGCTCGGCGGCCGCGGTGCGGATCACCCGCATCATTCGCGCCCCGCTGCCACCGCCCAGCGGCAACAGCACGGTGCCGGTCTCGTCGGCGGCGAGGACCGCCTGTTTGAGGTTGTCGTGCACCGGCGACTCGGCGCAGGCCAGCAGCCGCGTACCCATCTGCACGCCCACCGCGCCCAGCACGAACGCGGCCGCCATCGTACGGGCATCGCAGATGCCGCCGGCCGCGATCAACGGCAGGTCGACATGCTCGGCGACCAGCGGCAGCAGCACCATGCTCGAGGCGCCGAACCGGTTCTTGAAGCCGCCTCCCTCGACGCCCTCCACCACCAGGCCGTCGACGCCGGCATCGGCGGCCTTGCGTGCGGCGGCCAGGGTGCCCACCACGTGGAAGACCGTGATCCCGGCGTCCCGCAGGCGTCCGGTGAACAACCGCGGACCACCGGCCGAGGTGGTGACGAACCGGATGCCGAGCTCCACCAGTTCGTCGACGAACGCGGGGTCGCGTTCGACGAACAACGAGATGTTGGCGCCGACGGGGCGGTCGGTGAGGTCGCGGATCCGACGCAGGTCGGCGCGGCCCTGCTCAGAGGTCGTCTCGATGATGCCCAGGCCGCCCGCATTGGACACCGCGGCGGCCAGCTGCGCCCCCGCGATGAAGGTCATGGGCGCGCCGATGACCGGGACGTCCACGCCGGCCAGCTCGCAGAACCGGTTGCTCATGAGTGGCGACCCTACTCGGCGGACGGGCTCAATTCCCCGGCGAACGTGCGCAGAAGTCCGCCCGCACCGGCGTGTCGGCGAACCAACACGCACCCTCGCCGTGGGTAGGTCGCCGGTCAGGAACGGATGCGGGCGTTGGCGGGATCGTAGAGGGGCCGCAGCGATACCTCGATCGGATACTGCCGCCCGCCGACGTTGACGTCGTAGGTGCCCATGCGGATCCAGTCCGCGGTGATCGCCGCAGGCGCGCGCACATACGCCAGACCCACACAGGCGCCGGTGGTTTCGCCCCAGGCCGCCGAAGTCACCTGGCCGCACGGCGCACCGTCGCGCAGGATCAGCTCGCCGCCCCACAGCATGGGCTCGGGCGAGCTCACGGCGAAGCCGACCAGCCGGCGGCGCACCCCTGTGGCGCGCGCCTGTTCGACGGCATCGCGCCCGAGGAATCCGATGTCGGTGCCGAGCTTGCAGGCGAACAGCAGGCCGGCCTCCACGGGGTTCTCCCCCGGGGTCAGTTCGCGGCCGAACGCCCGGTAGCCCTTCTCCAGCCGTAGCGATTCGATCGCATAGTAACCACCTTGTGCCACATCGAATTCCACACCGGCACTCATCAGGTCTTCGTACACGCCCACAGCGAATTCCGCAGGAACGTAGAGTTCCCAACCCAATTCGCCCACATAGGTGATGCGCGTGGCGCGGACGGTCGCACGACCCAGCGGGATGCTGCGGCTGGTGGCGAACGGGAAAGCCTCGTCGCGCAGGTCGGCGGTGGTCAGCGTCGAGAGCAGGGCCCGCGAGGTGGGCCCCATCACCCCGAATACCGCCAGCCCCGAGGTCACGTCCACCACGCTGGCGTGCAGACCGCGGGGGATGTTCCTGCGGATGTGGTCCTTGTCGCGTTCGGTGCTGGCCGCACTGGAGACGATCAGATATTCGTCGGCGGCCAGACGCGTTGCGGTGACATCGGATTCGTAGGTTCCGCGCGCGTTGAGCATTCCGGTGTACACGGTGCGCCCCGGCGCGACGGCGACGTCGGCGGTGCACAGCCACTGCAGCGCGGCTTCGGCGTCGGCGCCCACCATCAGGTACTTCGAGAACGAGGTTTGGTCGAACACCGCGACGGCGGTGCGCGCCGCCGTCTGCTCGGCCGCCGACCAGGGTAGCCAGTTCGGCTTGCCCCAGGTGTACTCGATCTGCGGTGACGCACCGGCGGGTGCGAAGAAGTTGGGCCGCTCCCAACCCATCCGGCTGCCGAAGTTGGCGTTGGCCGCGGTCAGCAGGTGATGTACCGGTGAGCGCCGAAACGGCCTGGCGGTCGCCATTTCCCGGTTGGGCCAGGGGATTTCGTAGTGGAGGCCCAGAATCTCGGCCACCCGGTCGTGCAGCCAGGCGACGTTCCCGTTGAACCCGCCAAACCGTCGGATGTCCACGCCGGTCAGGTCCGAGCCGGGTGCGCCGGCCACGATCCATTCCGCCAGTGCGCGCCCGGCTCCCCCGGCCGATGCGATGCCGACGGAGTTGAATCCGGCGGCCACGAAGAAGTTCGTCAGCTCGGGCGCCTCACCGAGGATGAATTGGTTGTCCGGTGTGAAGCTCTCCGGCCCGTTGTAGAACTTCTTGATGCCGGTGTGCTCGAGCGCCGGGATCCGCCACATCGCGTTGTCCATCAGGATCTGGAAGTGCTCCCAGTCCTCGTCGAGGAGAGCGAATTCAAACGGGTACGGGATGGCGTCGGGGGGCACCCATGGTTTGGCCTCCGGCTCGAAGCCACCGACCACCAGGCCGCCGACCTCTTCCTTGAAGTAGGTGTATCCGTCGGGGTCGCGCAGGATCGGCAGATCGGGGTGCACGCCGTCGATCGTCTCGGTCACCACGTAGAAGTGTTCGGCCGAATGCAGGGGCACGTTCACGCCGCCCAGCAGCCCCACCTGCAGGGCCCACTGCCCCGCGCAGTTGACCACGACCTCGGCCTCGACGTCGCCCGCGTCGGTCCGTACGCCCGTGACGCGACCGTCGTGCGTGACCACTCCCGTGACGCGGGTGCGTTCGACGATCCGGGCACCGCGCAGCCGGGCGCCCTTGGCCAGCGCCTGGGTGAGGTCGGCGGGGTTGGCCTTGCCGTCCGCGGGCAGCCAGATCGCACCCACCAGGTCGTCGATCCGGATGACCGGATAGCGCTCGAGGGCCTGCTCGGGGGTCAGCAGTTCGCAATCCAAGTCGTAGGCGGCCGCGTTCGCCGCGGTGCGGCGCAACTGAACCATGCGGTCCTCGGTCCGGGCGACCGTCACCCCACCGCACTGCTTGTAGCCCGCGCTCAGGCCGGTCTCTGTCTCCAGCTCGGCATACAGCTGGGTGGAGTACTGCACCAGCCGCGTACCGCTCTCGGATGCCCGCAACTGGCCGACCAGGCCCGCGGCGTGCCAGGTGGTGCCCGAGGAGAGCCGACCCTGTTCGATCAGCAGCACATCGGTCCAGCCCAGTTTGGTCAGGTGGTAGGCCACGCTGGTACCGATGACCCCGCCGCCGACGATGACGACGCGGGCGCGGTCGGGAAGGGTGGCCACCGGTTGTTCTCCTTCAGTCCTCGCGCAGGGCATCGTCGAGCAGTTGGGCGAACTCGGGTCCGGTGAACTCGGCCACCGCGTTTTCATAGCGCTCCATCGCCCAGCTCCAGAAGTCGAAATCCATTGCGCTGGAGCCATTCTGGATGCATCCCCACAGGGTCCACCCGTACTGCGACACGGTGCCCTGGAGCCGCGCACGCGCCAGTTCGCGTCGCGACAGCGCACCGTGGTAGGCGGTGACGAGTTCCGCGAGCTGGTCGACGGACAGCCCGCACTCGCGCCAGATGTTGCCGAGCTCGAAGCTCGGATCGTTGTTGCCCGAGTACTCGTAGTCGATCAGCCAGACCCGGTCGCCGTCCTCGATGAAGTTGGCCGCCAGCAGGTCGTTGTGGCACGGCACGCTGGCCATGCCGCCGGCCGCCAGCACCTGCTGGATGCGCCCGAAGGACTCGGCGAAGTCCAGGTAGCCGGCGGGCAGCCGGAAACCGTTGTCCAGGACCACCCGTAGATACTGCGGTTGCAGCGCGAACATGTCGAAGTCCCCGTGGAATCGTGGGCCGTGGTGCAGCGCCCGGCAGCCGGCGGCCACTCTTGCGATCACGCCCGGTCGGCCGAAGTCGTCGTTGGTCAGCGTCACGCCGTCGAGGAAGCCGACCAGCAGGATGCCCAGATCGGGCCGGTAACCGACCACCGGTGCGCCGACGCCGGCCGCTTCGGCGGCCCGGCTGTTGTGATACTCGGCTTCCCGGTCGATGCCGAGCAGGTTCTCGGGGTCCGCGCAGCGGGCGACGTAGTTTCCGTCCTCGGTGCTCACCTTGACGTTGCGGTTGGTCAGGCCGCCGGGCAGATCCTCGAGCCGACGACGCCGGCCGGTCAGCACCGGGAACTGGTCGAGCAATGCGTTCAACTCGGCGTCGGTGAGCGCGGGCGGCACGCCGAACACGCTAACCGCCGGGTTCGGCGAGCGGCGCAGTTCCGCGAGCACGAGGCCCGGCGCATCGGCGGAGCCGGGTTCGGCGAGCGGCGCAGTTCCGCGAGCACGAGGCCCGGCGCATGGGCGGAGCCGGGTTCGGCGAGCGGCGCAGTTCCGCGAGCACGAGGCCCGGCGCATGGGCGGAGCCGGGTTCGGCGAGCGGCGCAGTTCCGCGAGCACGAGGCCCGGCGCAGCGTTGGCCGGACAACCTGCGGAAACCTCATTTCCGCTGATAGATGCGTATTTCTGGATCCATTTCGTCATGCGATAGGCTGGATCCTCGAACGCGACGAGTAACGTCATTCTCGGTGCGCCCCGTAAGACGGCGAGGCGCCAGCGCGAGGGATTGACGTCCGGAGATCGAGGCCTGAGTACTACATGAGTTCCACCGACGACGCGCTGTCGCTCGCCGAGCAGGCCGAGGCGGAAGCAGCCGAGGCCGAAGCGCAGGCCGTTGCCGCACGCGAGCGTGCCACCGCGCTGCGAACGAGCCTCGCGGCCGAGCAGGACATCGCAGACGACACCGACGCTGCGCTCGACGATGCCGACGCTCCGCTCGACGATGCCCCGGAACCGGATGACCTCGAGAGTGCCGAAGATGCGGACGAATCGGTGGCCGGTCGCCGGCTCCCCTGGGTGACCGTGGCGCTGAGCGCGCTGGCCGGCCTGCTGGTGTGCGGACTGGTAGCGGCCAGTGTCATCCTGCTCGTTCTGCACCACCAGACCACCCAGCGGCAGAACCGTGCGGCGGCGTTCGCGGCGGCGGCCCGGCAGGGGGTCATCAATCTGATGTCGTTGGATTTCAACAACGGCGACGCCGACATCAAGCGCTTGCTCGACAGCACCACCGGCCAGTTCCGCGCCGACTTCGAGAAGAGCAAGAACGACTTCCTCACCGTGATGAAGGACTCGAAGGTGGTCACCAGGGCCGACGTGAAGGCCACTGCCGTGCAGTCGATGACCGACGATTCGGCCGTGGTGCTGGTCGCCGCGGCCTCGGAGGTGTCCAACTCTGCGGCCAACAAACAGCCGCCCCGCGGTTGGCGCCTCAGCGTCACCCTCCAGCAGGACAACGGTCAGCCCAAGATGTCGAAAGTCGAGTTCGTGCCATGAGTTCCGAAGACACCAAGCTGGACATCGACGAGTCCGGAGAGCCCGGGGAGCCCGCCGCTGCGGACCTCACCGATGCCGAGACCGGAGCGACCGACGGCGAAAATGATTCCGACGCGACCGATGTCACCGCGACGGACGCCGACGTTGATGGCGAGGCCGACGATGTTGTCGACATCGACGATGTTGTCGACAACGAGGCCGATGCCGCGCCGGTCCGCAGCCGGCGGTGGGGCCGAATTGTGGCGGGTGTGCTCGCGGTCCTGTTGATCGCGTCGGCCGGGTCGACGGCGTGGCTGTACTTCCACACCTACCGCAACGACCGCGCCGTCGGCCAGGCAGCCTCGGATGCCGTCCTGCAACAGGCCAAGGATGCGACCATCGCGGTGCTCTCGTACTCACCGGACAATCTCGACAAGGACCTCGACGCGGCGAAGTCACATCTGACCGGCGACTTCCTCACCTATTACACGCAGTTCACCGATCAGGTGGTCCGTCCGGCCGTCAAGACCAAGAAGGTGTCCACGTCCGCCAACGTGGTCCAGGCCGCGGTCTCGGAGATGCAACCGGATCAGGCCAAGGTCCTCGTGTTCGTCAACCAGGTCACCACCAGCGCCGAGCGCACGGAGCCCTCGCTGACGTCCAGCAGTGTGGTGGTCACGATGAAGAAGATCGACGGCAGGTGGCTGATCTCGGCGTTCGATCCGGTCTGATCGGTTCAGTCATCCCGGCCGCGGCACGAACCGCCGCCGTTCGCCTCGATGATCGCCCGGACGGTGCGCCGGCACCGACCGCACTCCGCGCCCGCCCAGCACGCCTCGGCCACCTGTTTGGATGTCGCCGCACCCGCGGCGACGGCCTGGGTCACGGCGTGACTGGTGACCCCGTGACACAGGCAGACGTACATCAGCGCGGCCCGGGCAGATCGGCGTCGCCGACGCGCAACAGATCCAGGAACTCCCCGACGAACAACGACGGGTAGACCCCCACCCCGGTGCGTTCCATCCACTCCGTGGCGGCGTCGTGGCGCCGGGTCCAGCTCCATGCGTGTTCCTCGGTATCGAGTTCCTGGACGATCATCACCTCGCGGGGGTCGTCGAAGGCCTGGAACACCCATACCTTGCGTACGCCGGCACTCTTGAATGTGCTTGCCTGCTGGCGGAATTCGGTCAACAGCCAGTCGATGTCGTCGACCAGGAGGAACGCGGAGACCAGCACCCCGGGTGCCTCCTCCACCCCGGCGTCGGCGTGGTCGAAGCGGCCGGCGATCTCACCGGCGAACACGGCCGGGATGTCCTCGACGCCGGCGGCGTCGAACCAGTTGAAGAACACCCGCGAACTCAGCAGTTCGACAACGGGTTCCTTGCTGTGCACACCGATCATCACCAGGACGCGGCCGGGATCCCGTAGCGCGCGGTACACCAGGACGTGGTGTGCGCCCATCGCAATCAGCTCGTCGGTGCGCCGGCGCAGCAGCGGACCGACCTTGTCCGGGTCGGGGATGCGGTAGTCCGATGCGATGACCATCGAGTGGCGATACACATCGGAGAGTCTCATCCGAGCCGGTCCTTCATCACTTTTCCGGTGGCACCCAACGGCAGTGCCTCGAGGAACACGATAGACCGCGGCACCTTGTAACCGGCCATTCTCTGCTTGCACCAGCTGATCAGATCGGACTCGGCGAGGTCGGCAGCGCCGTCGTCGAGCACCACGAACGCCTTGCCGACCTGACCCATCCTCTCGTCGGGCGTCCCGATGACGGCGGCCTGGGCCACCGCGGGGTGCTCGACGAGGAAGCCCTCGATCTCGGCGGGATAGGCGTTGAAGCCACCGACGATGAACATGTCCTTCTTGCGGCCGACGATCCGCACCCGCGCATTCTCGTCGATGGTGGCCAGATCACCGGTGTGCAGCCAGCCGTCGGGGTCGATGACCGCAGCGGTCGCATCCGGGTCGTCGAGGTAGCCCTGCATCACGTTGTATCCGCGCACCAGCAGCTCACCGTCCTCGGCGATGCGCAGTTCCTGTTCGGCACAGGCGATTCCGACGGTGGTGGCGATGTCCTCGAAGGAGTCGCCGCGCCGCGAGGCCGTCACGGTACCGGCTTCGGTCAGCCCGTATCCGGTCATGATGGTCTCGAACGGCAGCTCGTCGTGCACGCGGCGGATCAGCTCGACGGGAATGTCCGCGGACCCGGTGACGGCCGCGCGCAGGGTGGCCAACCGGGCCCTGGCGCCGTCGCGCCGGGCGACGTCCAACAGCGAGTGGTACAGCGTCGGCGGGCCCGGGAGCATCGTGATGCGTTCGGCCTCGACGATGTCCACCAGCCGGTCCATCTCGAGAACCGGCATCGGCAATACGGTGGCGCCACGGATCATCGACGCGATACAGCCGGCCTTGTACCCGAAGGTGTGGAAGAACGGGTTGACGATCAAATAGCGGTCGCCTTGTCGCAGGTCGGCCAGATCGCACCATTCGGCGTACAGCCGCAGGTTCTGCCGATGTCCGGTCATGACGCCCTTCGGGCGGCCAGTGGTGCCGGACGTGTAGATGATGTCGGCGACATCATCGCCGGAGACCCGCCGTTCGAAGGGCGAACCGGACTGCAGGAAGTCGGATTTCAGGTCGATACCGGTGACCCCGGGCGGTGTCGAATAGTCCAGGCCGAGGAAGCCCTCCTGGACCAGGACGGCCTTTGCGCCGCTGCGGGTGATGACGTCGGCGGCCTCGTCCGGCTTGAACCGGGTGTTGACCGGAACCACCACTCCGCCGGCGGTCAGCAGGCCGAAGGCGGCGATCATCCATTCCGCGGAGTTGGGCGCCCAGATGGCGACCCGGTCGCCCCGGTCCACCCCCAATTCCGCGAAAGCACCTGCGGCGCAACGGACTCGGTCCACCAGCTGGGCGAAGGTCAATCGCAGTGAACCGTCGACGACCGCCTCGGAATCTCCGAAGCGGTCGCCGACGCTCAGGACCATCTCGGGGATGGTCGACCAATTCTGTTGTGTCACACCGTCACAAGGCGGCCCAGGTTGCCACCCATGATCTTGGCCTGATCCTCGACCGACAGATGATCCAGTGCGGTCACATAGTGGGTCGGCTCGGCCAGGCCCTCCGGGTGCGGCCAGTCGGACCCGTAGAGCACCTGGTCCACGCCGACCAGGTTGATCAGATCGTCGATGCCCTCTTCGTAGAACGGGCTGACGTAGATCCGGTTCTTGATCTCCTCCATCGGGTTGCCCAGGAAAGCCTCCGGGGCCTTCTTGTACACCTCGGCCATCGAGTCCAGCAGCGGGAACATCCACTTCGAACCGGCCTCGACGATGCCGACCTTCAACTTCGGGTGGCGGAACAGCGCACCGTGGATGACCCACGAGGCGACCGCGTCCTGGATCGGGCGCCATTCGTTGAGGATGGACATGGCGTTGGTCTGGAACGGCAGCATCTCCTGAGCGCCACCGTCCCACTCCGAGGTGTAGCGCGAGTAGCCACTGTCGCTCGAGTGCATCCCGACGAACACGTCGTGGTGAACGCAGCGCTCCCAGAAGGGATCGAACTCGGGCAGCGCGAACGACCGCGGGCCACGGAACCCGGGCACCGGCGCCGGGCGGACCAGGATGGCGCGGGCGCCGCGCTTGACGGCCCACTCCAGTTCCTCGATGGCCTTCTCGACGATCGGCAGGGTGATGACCGGCGTGGTGAAGATCCGGTTCTGGTAGTTGAAGCCCCAGACCTCGTCGAGCCACTGGTTGAGCGAGTGAACGATGACGTGGATGGCGACCGGATCGTCGCGCAGCCGCTCCTCGATCAGGCTGGCCAGCGTCGGGAACATCAGCGTGCGGTCCAGGCCGAGCTCGTCCATCAGCGCCAACCGCGGAGCCGGCTCGAAGAACGCGGGGATGGACTTCATCGGCTCGCCGAACAGCTCACGCTTGCTCTTGCCGTCGGGGTTGCCGAACTTGAAGTACTCCTCCCAGGCGCCGGGCTTGGCGACCACGGAGAACGTGGGGTTCGGGATGTATTCGCTGATCTGGCCGCGGATCGCGATCTTGGTACGACCGTTGATCTCGACGTACTGGATGATGTCCTTGTACTCCTTGGGGAGGTACTTGGTCATCGCCTCCGGCGGCTCGTAGAGGTGGTTGTCCGCGTCGAAGAGCGGAAACGGAATGTCGACCTTGTGCGACAGCTGCCCCATGAAATGCTCCTTTCCAGTTCGTGAGAATCATATTCTCATAGCGCCGCGGCCGCAATGTCCTCCCGCCGCCGCGGGGCCACCGGCATCGAGCCGACCGTAGGCGGCGTGGCGTGCGGTACCGCGGATTAACGCCGCGGGCCGATGTTATTCTCTGTTTTGGAGAATGCCGATATCAAGTCTGGAGAATGCCTACATGGTCGAGCTAGAGCTGACCGACGGTCTGGCCGTCATCACCATCGACCGCCCGCAGGCCCGTAATGCGATCGCCCCCGAGACCATGGACCAACTCGACGCCGCGCTGGATCGCGCCGAGGGCGCACTGGCGCTCGTGATCCGCGGGGGCGGCGACCGCGCGTTCGTGTCCGGCGGGGATCTCAAGGAACTCGCCAAACTGCGGACCGAGGAGCAGGCCGCCGACATGGCCCGGCAGATGCGCACGATCTGCGATCGCATCGCCGCCTTCCCGGCGCCCGTGGTCGCCGCCCTCAACGGGCATGCGCTCGGTGGCGGCGCCGAGGTGGCCGTGGCCGCCGACATCCGGATCGCGGCCGACGACATCCGGATCGGCTTCAATCAGGTGACGTTGGAGATCATGCCGGCTTGGGGTGGTGCCGAGCGGCTGGCCGCCCTGGTCGGCAAGGGTCGCGCACTGATGCTGGCCGGCAGCGGACGCATCCTCGACGCCGCGGAGGCGGAGCGCCTCGGCCTGGTCGACCAGGTCTTCCCCCGGGCCGCCTTCGAGGAGGGCTGGCGAGGCATCGCGCGGTCGCTGACCCATCGCGCCGCGGGCGACATCAAGAAGGTGATGGGCGGAGTGTCCGCCGAGGAGGCCATCGCGGCCTTCGCGGGACTCTGGGTGTCCGACGAGCATTGGGCCGCGGCCGACAAGGTGATGTCCCGCGCGAAGTAATCCCCACCTGCCCGCGAGCGGCCGTGTCTGTACGGCTCCCGTCGGCGTGCCGCGTACCAAGTCGGACGCTCGCGGCAGAGACAACTGAGAAATCAGCCGTTGCGCCAGTTGGGGTCGAGCTGGCGCGGGCCCTCCAGGAAGGTCAGCCACTTCTCGGCGAACCGGAGCGTCTCGTCGTGCCCGGCCGTCACCCCCAGCAGCTGCTCCTGCACCAGCACCTGGGTGGCACCGGTCATCAGCACCATCAACACCGTCGGACTGAACTCGTCGAACGGCACGTCGTACCGGGCCATCGCCGCGGTGATGGTCTTGATCTGCTCGGTGCGATGGATCTCGGCGTAACGGGCGATCTCGGCGCGGAGCGTCTTGCGGTGGTTGGCGAGCGCGACGAACTCCATCGTCATCCCCGTGCCCTGCGGGTCGGTGTTGAGTTCCCACAGCGCCCACAACGGCTGCGGAGCCTGCAGCGCGAGCTGGTGGTAGTGCAGCATCTGCTCGGCGCGGCGTCCGAACAGTTCGAGGAACAGCTCGTCCATCGTGCGGAAGTAGTAGTGCACGAGCTGGGGCTTCAGGCCGGCCTGCTCGGCGACCCGGCGCGACGTCACCGCCGCGTATCCCTCTTCGGCCATCAAACGTTCGGCCGCGTCCAGCAGGACGGTGCGATTCTTGGCGTCCGGCGCACCCAGTCTGCGTGCACTGGTCTGCGGATCTCCGACCGCACCAGCGGGGTGAGCCATGGTTACCTCTCCGTCCGGGGCCTGGTTCCGTCGCCGTGCCCGATTCCGAGTCATCGTAAACGCGCAGCTCACGGCGCGGTGATCTTGACCGTGTGCCAGCTCACATGCTAAGCAAGTGCTCAGCACCTGTCAGCCCTTTGATGGAGATCCGCGTTGCCCGAATCCCCGGCGGAAGCCACGTCCGATTACGACTCGATCGACTTCTTCACCGACCAGACCCTGGTTCCCGACCCCTATCCGTACTTCGACCACCTGCGGGCCCAGTGCCCCGTGCTGAAGACGGACAACTACGGGGTCTACGCGGTCACCGGCTATGACGAGGCCTCGGTGGTCTACAAGGACGCCGACCTGTTCTCATCGTGCATCGCCGTCGGCGGCCCCTTCCCGCCGCTGCCATTCACTCCGGAGGGCTCCGACATCACCGGGCAGATCGAGGCCCACCGTGACGAGTTCCTGATGAGCGAGCACATGGTGACCATGGACCCGCCGCAGCACTCGAGGGCCCGCTCCCTGCTCAACCGCCTCCTGACGCCCAAGCGGCTCAAGGAGAACGAGGCCTTCATGTGGCCGCTGGCCGACAAGTTCATCGACGACATCATCGACAACGGCACGTGCGAATTCCTCGAGGAATACGCCAAGCCGTTCTCGATGCTGGTGATCGCCGATCTGCTCGGGGTGCCGGAGGAGGACCACGAGGAGTTCCGGCAGATGCTGGCGCCGCGGCCCGGCAACACCGTCGGCTCGCTGCAGGGCGACGTGATGGAACACAATCCGCTGCAGTGGCTCGAGGACAAGTTCTGCGCCTACCTCGAGGACCGCCGGGCCAATCCGCGCGACGACATCCTGACCGCGCTCGCGACGGCCAAGTATCCCGAGGGCGATACCCCGGAGATCATCGACGTGGTCAAGAGCGCGACGTTCCTGTTCGCCGCCGGTCAGGAGACCACCACCAAGCTGCTGTCCGCGTCGATGCGCGTGCTCGCCGAGCATCCCGAGGTGGTCGAGCGGCTGCGCTCCGACCGCACCCGGATCCCGGCGTTCGTCGAGGAGATGCTGCGGATGGAGAGCCCGGTGAAGTCCGCGTTCCGGCTGGCCAAGAAGGACACCGCGCTGGCTGGCGTCGACATTCCGGCGGGCACCATCCTGATGATCAATCCGGGTGCCATCAACCGGGACCCGCGGCATTTCGACGACCCGCACACCTTCGACCTGGACCGGCCGAACGTCCGTGAGCACCTGGCGTTCAGCCGCGGGGCCCATTCGTGTCCCGGCGGTCCCCTGGCCCGTGTCGAGGGCCGGGTGTCACTGGAACGCATCCTCGACCGGATGTCGGACATCAAGCTCGACGAGGAGTTCCACGGCCCGGCGGAGGCGCGCAGCTTCAACTACGAACCGACGTTCATCCTGCGCGGGCTCACCGAGATCCACATCACCTTCAGCAAGCTGGCCCCAGCGGTGGATCGCTGAAATGGCCGTTACCACAGCCGATTCCACTGATTCCACCGAGGCCGAGCTGTACTACGATCCGTACAGCGTCGAGCTGAATATGAACCCGTACCCGGTGTTCGCCCGGATCCGGGAAGAAGCACCGCTGTACTACAACGACCAGCACGACTTCTACGCGCTGAGCCGCTTCGACGACGTCCAGAAGGCCGTGATCGACCACGAGACGTTCATCTCGGGCCGTGGCGCTCTGCTCGAGATCATCAAGTCCGGCATGGAGATTCCGCCGGGAACGCTGATCTTCGAGGACCCGCCGATCCACAACATCCACCGCAATCTGTTGTCCCGGGTGTTCACCCCCCGCAAAGTGCTGGCGCTCGAGCCGCAGATCCGGGAGTTCACCGCCCGCTGCCTGGACCCGATCGTCGGGACCGGCAAGTTCGACTTCGTCAACGACCTCGGCGAGCAGATGCCGATGCGCGTCATCGGCATGCTCCTGGGCATCCCCGAGGAGCACCAGCGCCGGGTTGCCGACCACGGCGAGGCCACCCTGCAGAACGACCACGTCGATCTGCTGGCCACCGGCGAGGTCTTCGCCGAGTTCATCGACCACCGCACCGAGCACCCGTCGGACGACATCATGACCGACCTGCTCAACGCCGAGTTCACCGACGAGACCGGAACCGTCCGCAAGCTGCGCCGCGATGAGCTGCTGATGTACCTGACCGTCATCGCCACCGCGGGTGCGGAGACCACCACCCGGCTGATCGGTTGGGCCGGAAAGACATTGGCGGAGCACCCCGAGCAGCGCGCGCAGATGGTCGCCGACCCGGGCCTGATCCCCCAGGCCATCGAGGAGATCCTGCGCTTCGAACCGCCGGCCCTGCAGATCGCCCGCTACGTCACCCGCGACGTCGAGTACTACGGCCGGACCGTGCCCGCGGGGTCGGCGATGCTGATGCTGGTCGGCTCGGCCAACCGCGACCACCGCCGGTTCCCCCCGAATGGGGACGTGTTCGACATCCACCGTGAGCAGCACACGCACATGACCTTCGGTGCGGGCACGCATTTCTGCATGGGCAACGCGCTGGCGCGACTGGAGGGTCGCATCGCGCTGGAGGAGGTCCTGCGGCTGTTCCCGGAGTGGGAGGTCGACTGGCCCAACGCCAAGCCGTCGCAGACCACCGCGGTGCGCGGCTGGGAAGCAATGCCCACATTCATTTCTTGATCCACCCGAAACCCACACCAAAACAAAAGGATTCGAAGAAATGGCAGGACGTGTAGACGGCAAGGTCGCATTCATCACCGGCGCGGCGCGCGGCCAGGGCCGCAGCCACGCGGTGCGACTGGCCGAAGAGGGCGCCGACATCATCGCGATCGACATCTGCGGGCCGATCCGCCCCGGCACCGAGACGGCAATCCCGGCGTCGACGCCGGAGGATCTGGCCGAGACGGCCGATCTGGTCAAGAACCTCGGCCAGCGCATCGTCACCGCCGAGGTCGACGTCCGCGACTACCCGGCCGTGAAGGCCGCGGTCGACAGCGGCGTCGAGCAACTGGGCCGGCTCGACATCGTGGTGGCCAATGCCGGCATCGGCAACGGCGGCGACGTCCTGCACGAGACCAGCCAGCTGGACTGGGACGAGATGATCGACACCAACCTTTCCGGTGTCTGGAAGTCTGTGAAAGCGGCTGTCCCCCACATCATCGCCGGCGGCAACGGTGGCTCGATCGTGCTCACCAGCTCGGTGGGCGGCCTGAAGGCCTACCCACACTGCGGCAACTACGTCGCCGCCAAGCACGGCGTCGTCGGCTTGATGCGGGCGTTCGGCGTGGAGCTGGGCCAGCACATGATCCGGGTCAACAGCGTGCACCCGACCCACGTCGCCACCGACATGCTGCACAACGACGGCACGTTCAAGATGTTCCGTCCCGACCTGGAAAACCCGGGCCCCGACGATATGGCTCCCATCTGCCAGCTGTTCCACACGCTGCCGATCCCGTGGGTGGAAGCCCGCGACATCAGCAACGCCGTGCTGTTCTTCGCCTCCGACGAGGCGCGCTACGTCACCGGTGTGACGCTGCCCGTCGACGCCGGCAGCTGCCTGAAGTAACCCCGCTCCCCCTACTTCCAGCGCGAGCGTGCGCGTTGGTACGCGACACACCGAGGTCAGCCGTACC
>Ga0209023_10001244_pt1 | contig 34849 bp, 25 predicted proteins | sample LakOneMetagenome_FD_187468 | JGI IMG/M metagenome (GOLD analysis project Ga0209023, IMG submission 187468) | Freshwater and sediment microbial communities from Lake Erie, Canada (SPAdes) (version 2) | ecosystem: Environmental > Aquatic > Freshwater > Lentic | place: Lake Erie, Canada...
CGATGCTCAAGGACCGCGATCCTTATGTGCAAAAGGCTCTTGATATGGGCGTTTCGCTATTTGCGGGCGAAGCGGAAGGTCGGCTCGGACAAGTTTTGATCGACGCCTACAACGACAAACTCGAGCCCGTTTACAATTTCATGGACGACCTGCCGAACATCGAGGGCGTTGCCACGCCTTTGCTGCCGGCCGAGCGTGTTCATCTGACGGCGGGGGCGACTACGAGTTTTGACGCTGGACGCGGATGTCCGTTTGCGTGTTCGTTTTGCACGATAATAAATGTTCAGGGCCGCGTGTCTCGCCGCCGTTCGCCTGACGACATCGAACGCATCGTCCGAGCCAATGTCGAGCAAGGGCTGCATTCGTTCTTTATTACCGACGATAATTTCGCCCGTAACAAGGATTGGGAGATCATCCTCGACAAACTGATCGATCTACGCGAGGTTGAAAAGCTTAATATCAGTTTTATCATTCAGGTCGATACGCTGTGTCACAAACTGCCCAATTTTATTGAGAAATCGAAACGTGCGGGCGTCAAACGAGTCTTCATCGGCCTCGAAAATATCAATCCCGACAGCCTACTCGGGGCCAAAAAGCGTCAGAACAAGATCACTGATTACCGGCAAATGCTCTTGGCGTGGAAGCACTCCGGCATCGTCACGTATTGCGGCTACATTCTAGGATTTCCGGGCGATACGCAGGAATCGATCCTGCATGACATCGAGATCATCAAACGCGAATTGCCCGTCGATCTGCTCGAATTCTTTTATCTGACTCCGCTGCCCGGCAGCGAAGATCATAAGAAACTGCACGAAGCCGGCGTCGCGATGGACGAGGACCTTAACAAATACGATCTCAACCACGACGTTACCGGCCACAACCTGATGTCGCGTGAAAATTGGCGTGAGACGTATCGCAAGGCTTGGGAAACGTATTACACGGACGAACATGTCGAAACGGTTCTGCACCGCTGCATCGCGACCGGGACGAGCCCGGGCAAGACAATGTTTTTTATCGTCTGGTTCAAAGGCTGTATCGGCATCGAGGGCATGCATCCGCTCGAGGGTGGTTTCCTTCGCATTCGTTCGCGTAAGAATCGACGCTCGGGAATGCGACTCGAAAACCCGCTGATCTTTCATCCGAAAAATCTCGTCTACACCGCCTGGAAACAGATCCAATGGGCGTCGCTTTACCTGCGGATGCGGCTGATCTACCGCCGCGTCAAGCACGATCCGACGCGATTTGACTACATGGACACCGCCCTCGAACCCGTGACCGATCACGAAGAAGAACGCGAGATGTTCCAGTCCGGCGCCGCCCGGGGTTACTTGGATAAAGTCCACCGCAATGAGAAAATAGTTCGCGGCGAGTTTGTCTAGTTGTTACAATATCGAGGTGAGGTTTTGATTATGATCGACGTAGCAGTTTTAGAAGAACAGGCGTTGAGTTTGAATTTTAAGGAGCGAGGCCGCCTTGCATCACTCTTACTTCGTAGCCTCGACGAACCAGAAAATGAACTGTCACCCGCCGAATGGGAACGGCTCTGGGCAAAGGAATGCCAGCGGCGCGTTGCTGAAATTAAATCCGGCGAGGTCGAATGTGTTCCTGGTGAAGTAGTTTTCGAACGCCTGCGTCGGCGCTCAGAGGAGCGTGGTTAGTACGTTTGGATTTTCAGTTCCATCCAGAAGCAGAAGATGAAATGGCCGAAGGCTCGGACTACTATTATGGAGTGGAACCGCGTTTCGAAGGCGAGTTTCTGGACGAAGCATATCAGGCAATTGGGCATATTTGCGAAAATCCTAAATCGTGTCCATTTATCATTGATGTGGTTAGGCGAAAAGTTCTCAGCAAATATCCATACAGCATTTTCTATCTTGAATCGAGCGGCCTGATTCAAATAATTGCGGTTGCTCATCACAAGCGTCGTCCGTTCTACTGGTTGGATCGCATACAATAAATCTCTCTTTAAAATTTACTTTTAACTTATGTCCGTTGAAGCCACGATCTTAATAATCTACACAACCAAATACCGCCTCGGGGGACATCAGTTTCCGGTGGTTGCGGCGACGCTCGCGGGCGAGAAAAAGGCGGCGGGTTTCGAGGGCGAGATCGTTACGCGGCCCGTCGAGAGCAAGGTCGATGTGCTGAGAACGATCGCCGAGATCAGAGAAGCCGGTAAGCAGATCAGCGAGTTTCACTTTGTCGGGCATTCGGGAATGTACGGACCGATGTACGGGACAGTAGCGTTTCCTGAACAATTTTCACCGTACGAATGGGAGAAGATGGATATTCCGTTTGCCGAAGGGGGCTTGGCATATTTTCACTGTTGTCGGTCTGCACGCTGGTTTGCACCGTTTTTTGCACGGACGTTTAACGTTCCGGCGTACGGATTTTTCTGGTACACGACCGTCTCACGCAGCAAGGAGAAGTACGTTTCCGCCGGAGACAGCACCGACGGCAAACTTTACACCATCGGATGCAAAGGCCGTAAATCGCATGGCTTTCTCGCTTCGGCACAAAAGCGTCTCGGGTTTATGCCCGCCGAGGAGATGAAGCGGTTCGAGCCGCTCGCTCCAGACGGCGACACCTCGTACGATCACGTCGCTGAGCTATACGATGCGGCGTTTGTCGATATTCGCGTCCGTCAGGACGAATGGAAATGGCTCGGCGAGCATCTGCCGCAGGGCAATTTCACGATGCTCGACATCGGCTGCGGCAACGGTGCTTTGCTAAATGCCCTCGCCGATCGCGTAACGATGGGACGCGGGGTTGACGAATCGGCCGGGATCATCGAGCGTGCAAAGCTCAAAAACAGGGACCACGAACAGCTCGCATTTCAAAAGATCAATGGACCCGTGCTGCCTTTCGAAGACGCGACATTTGATGTGGTCACATCGCTGATGTCGTTTCGCTATCTCGATTGGGATCCGCTTCTCAGCGAAATAAAGCGCGTGATGAAACCGGGCGGTAAGTTTTTGATTATTGATATGGTCACGGTTCCGGTCGCGATCTCGGAATATCCGCGTCTGCTCAAAGACAAAATGCGGACCAAGCGCGACCAGAAGGCTAACGCGACATTCGACGCTGCACTCCAAAACCTCGTCTCGCACCCCGACTGGAAAAAAATGCTCGAATACAATCCGATCCGCTCGGAGCACGAGATGAAATGGTATCTCGAAAGCCGGTTCCCGGGTAAAAAAATGGAAACGCTCAACATGGCGTGGAACTCACGCATCGTCGCCTTCGACAGCGGCCCGGTCGAACGCGGTGTAGAAGTGAAATTATCTTATCCATAAATGAATCGTCTCGGCATCATCGATTGGGGCATCGGCGGGATCAGTGTTTACAGGCTTTTGAAGCAAAAGCTTGGCGATATTCCGGTTACTTATTTTTCCGATACCGGCGCCACGCCATATGGCAAAATGGCCCGTCGTGAGCTTGCTTCGCGTCTTGATACGGTGATCGAATACCTTATCGAGAAAGGCGTCTCGCACGTAGTTATCGGATGCAATGCGGCGAGCACGGCGATCGGTGATCTGGCCCCGCATTCATCTCCTATCGAAGGCGTGATCGAACCAGCAATAGAGATGACCGCCAAGATAAAACCATCACGTCTCGGTCTGATCGGCGGGCGTCGAACGGTAGTTTCCGGTGTTTACAGAAAGGCGTTTTCACATCGCGGAATGACGATCAGCCAGCGGATCGCCCAACCGCTTTCCGCTTTGATCGAAAGCGGCGATGTATCGTCCAGCGAGCTGAAAACGCAGTGCAAACGCATCTTGTCGCCGATCAAAAACTCATCGCACATCCTTCTCGCCTGCACGCATTACCCGGCAATAACCGAGGTGCTTCGTGATTTTGTCTCTCCGGCGACGCAGTTTATCGATCCGGCTGCGGCACTCGTAGATCGTATTTCGAAATGGAAACTCGAAGCCGGTGGCTCCGACGAGTTTCTCACCACCGGCGGCGCAAAGGCCATGAAAAAAGCCGCTAAAGCCGCATTCGGAGTCGAGATCGACCACATAGAAAAGATCACCGTCTGACGCAAGTTTCGCGGACATCAGTCGTTCTTGAATTGAAAGCAATTATGCTTTTCAATTTTAAGGAGCGATATGAAAACACTTATCAAATCGACAATATTTAGTCTTTTGATTCTTGGCGTTGTTGCGATTCCGGCGATGTCCAAAACACTTCCGGCAGGCGAATGGAGGCTTGAGTCGTACAATTTTATGCAAAAGATCGCCAACCCGATCGACGAAAACGAGATCACGATCAACATCCACGCGGACGGCAAACTAGGCGGCAGGTCGGGCTGTAATGTCTATGGCGGTAGCTATTCCGTCGAAAACGGCAAGCTCAAGATCGGCGATATTATCTCAACAATGATGGCCTGCGAAGAGCCTTCGATGCAGTTCGAACAGACGTTTTTCAGGACGCTGGAAGGTGCGACCAGGTTTGATCTGGAAGACGGAGTGCTCACGATCACCGATAAGAAAACTGCCAATTTCCTACGATTCGTCCGAGTCGAGCACCGCCACAAATGCCCGTCCGTTATGGACAAGCTAAACTAGTCGGCTAACGCGGCGTTCGATGTAGGCGGCGGGTCTTGTCCGGCCATCATCAGGTACGAATACATCACGACGCCGGTGAAAAGCCCCGTCGCGATCTTAATTCCCGGCGGCAGGTCGGACGGCGACAAAAACCCTTCTATCGTTCCGGCGACGACCAGGAAGCATGCACAGCCGATGACGATCTTCGCCGCCTCCATGCCTTTCTTTTTGAGCGCCTGAGCGCGTGTCAGGTCGCCGGGATTTATGAACGCATAACCGATCATCATTCCCGCACCGCCGCAGAAAAAGATACACGACAATTCGATCACGCCATGTCCGACAACAAAGCTCGCGAGATCATTCCCAAACGGTGGATTTAGTTGATAACACGCCGCGAAAACGCTGCCGAGTCTGGCACCTTCGAACGCAAGGTCGTAAAATGCACCGACCCCGAAAAGCGCACCCATCGCAAACACTCGAAATGTGACCAGAATGTTGTTCGACAATATCTGGCTCGCACCCACCTGATTTGCGTCGTTCAGGCTTTTCCACCAGTGATTATCGGACTTTATCTCCTCGGTTATCCCCGAAAGCCCGACGAAATGTGTGAAATCAAGATCAGCCCAAGTAGCAATGAAACCAAAGATCGCAAACCCCGCAAAGACGCCAAACGCCACCGCCATGTACCGCCAGTTGCGGCGAAACGTCTCAGGAAAATCGCGCGTGAAAAACTTCCACACCAATCCCGCTCCCTCGCTCTCGGCGCGGTAGATCTTGCCGTGAGCGCGGATTACGAGGCTGTTTAGATAATTGATCAGCTTGGCGTCCCGCGTTTCGGCACGGGCGATGGCGAGGTCGGCGGCAGCCCGGCGATAGAGTTCGCCAAACTCGCGCACCTCGACCCGCGACAACCCGCGCAAACTCGAACCGCTGAGCATCGTCAGCAGATCTTCGAGCCGCTGCCAGTTGTCTTTTTTTTGTTCGAGAAAGCGGTTCATCAATCAACGGGACTTAATTCATCAGTTCGAAATTCGCCGGTTTTTGCCGGATCTCTCACCACTTCCAGCAAATTGGTCGTCCGCTCGGTTACAGAAACCGGCGGACCATCATCTAGATAACCGTTCTCCCGCGTCGGAAAGACGAGCGGCGGATTGGCCTCTACCGCGGATGCCTTTTCCGCCGGCGAGCGTTTAAGTGCCCGGTTTATGCGGTTCCAGCCGAAGCAAACAAAGATATTGCTGAGCAGCGATAGCACCAGACCGATTATCAATAATGCCCCGATTCCCTTGCCGAACACAACTCCGCCGGCAACCAACGCGGTCAAGCCAGCCACCAAAAAGACCGTTGACGCCAACGATGCAATGAATGTCGTAGCGACCGATGTGTGTCCCGCACTAATTTCCGCCGACATTCGCAAAACTTCGAGTTCGCTCGATTCGATGACCATCTTGGTCCCGCATCGTCTGCAAAATCTCGAATCGTCAGTCGATTCTGTCCCGCATGCCGAGCATATTTTGTCTACGGCCCGAACTGTGGCCAATGCGGAAATCGCTTCGGCTTCGCGGGTCAGAACATCTTTTTCGCCTTTCGAAAGTGAAGGATGTTTGACCACATAGTCGAACGTTGCTCGCGTCGCGTAGTCGCCCTGCTCCTTGAGCTTGACGATCAATGTCATTGGGTAATCGAGCACATCGGCCGAGGAATAAGAGGTTCCCCAGCCTCGGGCTTGTCGACGACCGCGAATTACATGGTTGTCATCATCCAAAATATCGTATTCCAACCGTTCCAATGCCGCGATCAAACGAACTCTGACGCTCTTAATATCGCCGACGAGCACTTTTCTAAGATAGTGTTCCGTTGTGTGGTAAGGATTTAGTCCGCCGTCACCCATTACGATCAGATCAGACATACAATAGCTCCTAAATTAAGATATTCGCTAATCTAAAATACGGATTTGGACGTGCGGAAGTTCATATCAAGGCCCGCGTTGGCACAAATCGCGTTGGATGTCTAGAATCTATTTATAGCTATGTCCGAAGAGGTTCGCAAATACCACGAAGAAGACGAGATCGGAAAAACGTACGACCTGCGGGTCGCTCGCCGTTTGTTTCGTTATCTGCGTCCGTATTGGAAAATGGCGGCCGCCGCACTCATTCTGACTCTGGTAACAAACATCCTGATCAGTACGCAGCCGCTGTTTACGAAAATGGCGGTTGACGACTTTATAACGCCCAAGAAAACGGACGGTATCTGGCTGTTTGCACTGATCTTTTTTGGCGTTTTCCTCTTCCGCTTCATCTTTTCTTACGTTCAGGAAATACTGCTCAACAACGTCGGACAACGGGTGATGTTCGATCTGCGGACCGAGCTATTTACAAAACTGCAAAATCAGGAAGTCGCATATTTTGACCGGTATCCCGTTGGCCGGACGATGACGCGGCTGACGGGCGATGTAGATTCGCTGAACGAACTTTTCACTTCGGGCGTGATCGATGTTCTTGGCGATCTGGTCGTGATCCTGGCGATCATAGCGATGATGTTTTGGATGGACTGGAAGCTCGCTCTGGTTTCGCTCATCACTGTTCCGCTACTGTTTACGGCGACGAATTGGTTTCGCAAGCACGCCCGCAATGGCTTCGACAAGGTGCGAACGCGAAACGCCAAGCTAAACGCGTTTTTGCAGGAATACATTTCCGGAGCCCAAACCGTTCAGCTTTTCAATGCCGAAGGTAAAGCGAAACGCCGTTTCGCCGAGATCAACGACGATTACCGTAACGCCAACATTGAAACCATCTATTACTATGCGATCTTTTACCCGCTGGTCGATTTTATCGGAACGATCGGCATCGCAATGGTAATTTTTGCGTTCGGTTACGAGAGCCTGAGCGGCCTGTCCGCCGCCGGCTCGGCATTAACGGTCGGGATACTTGCCTCGTTCATTCAGTATTCTCTCAACCTTTTCCAGCCGATCCGCGATCTTTCGGACAAGTTTAATGTCCTGCAGGCGGCGATCGTGGCTTCGCATCGCATCTTTATTCTGCTGGATCGCGATATCGAGATCACCAGCCCGGCAGAGCCAAAACGAAGCGGAAAGGCTCTCGGCAAGATAGAATTTCAAAACGTCTGGTTCGCCTACAAGGACGAGGATTGGGTGCTCAAGGACGTCTCATTCACAGTCGATCTCGGCGAAAGCATTGCGCTCGTCGGCCACACCGGCTCGGGCAAAACGACGGTTACCAATCTGTTGATGCGGTTCTACGACATTCAGAAAGGTGCGATCCTGCTCGATGGCGTCGATATACGCGAATGGGACCTGCACGATCTGCGTTCGATCTTTGCGGTGGTTTTGCAGGATGTTTTTCTGTTTAGCGGATCGATCGAAAATAACATCAGGCTTGGCAACAAAGACATCGACATGGATCGGGTTGAGTGGGCCGCCAAAGAGGTTCGTGCCGACGAATTCATCCAAAAGCTGGACGGCAAATACGCGTCAGAGGTTCGCGAACGCGGAGCCGGATTGTCAGTCGGGCAGAAGCAGTTGATCTCGTTCGCTCGTGCCTTGGCGTTCGATCCGACGATCCTGATCCTCGACGAAGCGACCAGTTCTATCGACACCGAAACCGAACAGCTTATCCAGCGCGCTGTCGAACGCGTTATGGAGGGCCGCACCTCGCTGGTCGTAGCTCACCGTCTTTCGACGATCCAGAAATGCGACCGCATCATCGTGCTCCACCACGGAGAACTCCGCGAGATCGGCACGCATAACGAACTTCTCGCAAATCGCGGCCTCTATTGGCGTCTATATCAATTGCAGTATTCCGACGAGAAACTGCATACATCAGCACCAGGATTTTTGCCGCCGCAGTTGGAATTTGAGGCTGGTACACAAGGCTGATTTTGATTAGGTGTCGCGTTCGAATTTGTTTATAATTACCCGCAAACAGGTGTCGTATATCTCCACCAATGACTCTGACCATGAATGACAAACTCCAAAAATTAGCCGACTCGATGATCGCTGACATCTATGCCCGCTGTCACGAAAACGCGCCGAATTTTGGGGTTACCTCAGATTCATTTAACGCCTCAATAAACAAGACCGCCGCGAAATACCTTGTCGCCGCATCACCCGAAGCGGTAACAGAATCGGACCTTCGCGAGTTTCTCGAACAGATCCAGGCCGACGATCTTTTTATGGCGATCGCCTGTGCGGCTGGGAATGAGCGAGCGTGGTGGGAATTTGACCAACAGCATCGCTCGTACATGGAGCGTGTCGCACACCATCTCGCCAAGACCGACATTGACGCTCAGGAGGTCATCGACAGTGTTTATGTCGAGCTCTACGGCACGCGTGTCGTTGACGGCGAGCGCGTATCCAAATTTGCGACCTACAGCGGCCGCGGCTCGCTTCGCGGTTGGTTACGGACGGTGATATGGCATTCGGTCGTCGACCTTCATCGTGCAAGCCACGATGAGGTTTCGCTCGACGAAATGACCGAAACGATCGGCGAAGGTGCCGCTCATTCCAATTTCGCGGCTCCGCAATCCGGCGGCGAAGACGCCGTTTTTGCGGAAATGGCCGTCAATCGCTATCGCGTTGCCACCGTGTCTTCGCTCAATAATGCCTTTGCCTCGCTCGACGATCACGAACGGCTTTTACTGATGTATTACCACGTAGACGGCCTCAAGCTTCGCGAGATCTCGCGGCTCGTCGAGAACGAATCGTCACCGCTCAGAGGCTGGTTTCAGCGCAAATCCGCGACCCGCGATCAGCCCGGTGCCAAGATCCACGAATCGACTGTAATGCGTTGGCTGGAAAAGAGTTACGCAAAGATCTTGCAGTTGTTCCGCGACGAATTGACCACTGTACATAATCTCAAAAAGGAGGAGATCGAGATCTGCCTGGGCCTTGCGACGCAGGACCTCGCCGGCGGCGACATCTATCGAAACTTGACGGCAAAATAGCATTTTCTGCACGTCTATTTAACGTAGATCTAAACCCGGAAAATTACTTACGCAAAAATATTTGCAAATGAGCGTCTGTTAATTGGGAGGTTCGCTAATTGAGATGGAAAACATAGAAAAGATCAATAACACGGATGAGAGGTTTCAGGCACTGCTTGGCGGTTTTCTACGCTCGCGTTCGGCGAACGAAACGGCCGGTGAGCATCTCGATCAGGACACCCTGAGTGCTTTTGCCGAGGGCAGCATCAGCCAACGCGAAGCCACGCCGGTCGTGGCACACCTCGCCGATTGCAATTATTGCCGTCACATCACCTCCGAACTCGTCCGCCTCGACCTCGCATTCGTCGAAACCGACAACAGTGCCCTGCTCGTCTCCGACCGGGCACCGGCAAAGGTCTCCGAGGTTCTCAGCGGCATCCTATCGCGAATTTTCGGCTCCGCCGACTCGACGGTTTTTGCTCATCAGGAACCTGAGAAGGAAGAGGAAAAGACCGAAGACGAAAAAAACGAGAAAGAGTAGGTTCGGAATAACAAACACTATAAAGGCTGTTCGAAGGCGTCGCTTTCGAACAGCCTTTCCCAGTGAATGAGGTAAAAAGCAGATAAAAGCTTGTAAGTCTGGCGGGCGTAAAAAATCTTCCGGTGGTCCGAAACCAAATGCACCGGAACGACGAAATGTAGATTTTGTTTGTCTTTAGGTTTACAATAGTTTTATAGGTACTACGATGTTAGAAAACACTGGTCAGCCCGAGATCGTAACCGATTGCCCCTGGTCGAGCCGCTCGGTCACTGTCGAACGCGTGGCGACCGCAAAGTTGCCGACTCAAACCGGCGAGTTCCTGATAACCGGCTACCGCTCGCTCATCAGCGACGAAGAATTCGTCGTCATCTACAAAGGCGAGATGAGCTCGGAGGTGCCGACACTCGTGCGTATTCATTCCCAATGCCTGACCGGCGACGTGTTTGGTTCCATTAAATGCGACTGCGGCCCGCAGCTTCACAAAGCGATGCAAATGATCGAAGCCGAGGGCCGCGGCGCGATCGTCTACCAGCAGCAAGAAGGCCGCGGGATCGGCATCATCAACAAGATCCGCGCCTATGCATTGCAGGACCAGGGTGCCGACACAGTCGAGGCAAATGAGCAGCTCGGCTTCGCCATCGACAGCCGCGATTATCAGCAATGTGCTGAGATATTATTCGATCTCGGTCTTTGCAAGGTCCGCGTGATCTCAAACAATCCGGACAAATTAAAGGCTCTCGAAGACGCCGGACTCCGCATCGTCGAACGCATCCCGATCGAGGTTGCCGCCGAAAAACCCGCTGCGCATTATATGCGGACAAAAAAAGAGAAAATGGGCCATCTGATCAGTGTCCCGTCGTAAAAATCCAAATTCGTGAATATATTACGATATCTTGGAAGAAATCAACAGATTTCGCGCAATATTTTTCATCAGTTTTCTGCCGCAACCCCTTTATTCCCAACGGTTACACCGAATTGGGCAGTCACCGTGCCAGTGGCTTTAGAATTGCTTATAAGATGGTGTATATTTTCGCGGACTGTTTAAATTGACATTATTCAATAACATTTCCGCACTGAGTATAGAGTCCCGATTTATTATTAGGAGATAAACATGAACAAGAACTTCAAATTTATGACCGTGGCTTTGTCATTTGTTCTTGCCTTTTCGGCATTTGCATTTGGACAGAGTTCCACGAGCAGCATTGAAGGAACTATCACCGATCCGAACGGCGCCGTGTTAAGCGGTGCGACAGTAACGATCAAGAGTTCGGGTTCGACGGCAGGCTATTCAGCCACCGCGACCACGAATGGTGAAGGTTTCTTCCAATTCGGTCGAGTTCCGGTTGGAACTTACACGATGACGTCTGTCGCTAACGGCTTCAAGACTTCACGTCAGGAGATCACCGTTTCGCTTGATAAAGCAGCGGTAGTCGCAGCCAAGCTCGAAGTTGGCGGCGGCACGAACATCGTTGACGTAACAGGCGACACTTCGACAACGATCGATCTCGGCGATACCGTTATCGATTCGACGATCACCAAGAAAGTTTTCGACGAACTGCCTAAAGGCACGAACTTCGCTTCGCTTCTCAAGATCGCTCCGAACGTTCGCCCTGAAGGGTTGAGCGGCGGATTCCAGATCGACGGTGCGTCGGGTTCGGAAAACACATTTAACATTGACGGACAGGAAGTCACCAACTTTCGTACAGGTGTCCTGACCGCAAACAACAACCTTCCGTTTGAGCTTCTTCAGGAAGTCCAGGTCAAATCGACCGGCTACGAAGCAGAATACGGTGGTGCTACCGGCGGTGTTATCACGGTCGCAACGGTCGGTGGTAATGACAACTGGCACGGTAACTTCGGCATCTCGTTTGCACCTGGCAAATTCCAGGGCAATCCGCGTCCGATTCTTAACCGTTACAACACTGGAACGGCCAACGGCTTTGAACAGTTCAACCCCGCAAAAGACGGCGGAACCAACTATTTCCCGGTCGGCAGCTTCAGCGGCCCGATCGTTAAAGAAAAACTCTGGTTTTCGCTTATTTACGCACCGCAGATCTTTGACACAACCCGTACTATCAACTACTGGAACAGTTCAGATCCTGCAACCCGCAATGTCCTGGATACAATCACCTATAAGACACACGTTAAGCAGGAACAGGCTTTCTCGCGTGTTGACTTCCAGCCGGCAAAACGCCTTCGCGGCTTTGCTTCATTCCTTTACAATCCGCAGATCCAGGAAGGCGTACTTCCTGCGAACACGGAAGGTTTTGGACTGCCGCAGACCGTTAACTTTGGTGGTTCCATCGGAACCCTTTCTGGTGCTGACCTTCTCCGTCAACAGGGCGGACGTCAGAATTCAAACTCGATCAATGTTCAGGCAACCTGGAACCCGACCAATACGCTGATCTTCAACTTCCGCGGTGGCCGCACGTTCCTTAACGAAAAACTTAATTCGTATGGATTGCCTGCAGTTACTCGTTATGTTTGCTCGACCAGCAATGCAGGTATCCCCGCGGGTGCCGGCTGTGCGTCTGGTTTCTCGAACATCGCGAATAACTTCACGATCGATTACGACGTTTCAACCCGTACCACGTTTGATGCTGATGCCAGCCTCGTCGGTGTAAACGCCGCCGGCCGTCACAACTTCAAATTCGGCTACCAGTTGAACCGCCTCTTTAACACGGTCCGCAATGGTTACAAAAACCTCGGAATCATCACCCTTAACTATGGTATCCCCATCAGTTCACAGGGCGTTCCTAACACTCCGACTGCCGGTAACCTCGGTTCTGGCCGTCTGCAGCGTTTTGGCACCGTCGGCGAAGCAAGCAGCCAGAGTCATGCTCTGTTTGCCCAGGACAACTGGACGGTTAATAGCCGTCTGAGCCTGAACCTCGGCATCCGCATTGAGAACGAAACGGTTCCTAATTTCGGTGCCACCGGCACTCAGGCAATCAAGTTTGGCTGGGGCGACAAGATCAGCCCGCGTATCGGCGGTGCATTTGACCTGCTAGGAAATGGCAAGTCGAAGATCTTCGCTAGCTACGGCTGGTTCTATGACCGCTTCAAATACGAACTGCCCCGCGGTTCCTTCGGCGGCGATTTCTTCCGTCGTGACTATTTCGAGATCCTGCCTGCACGTGGTGTTGCTTACACAGGCTATACATTGGCAAACATCTTGGGTTCAAATCCTGACCCCATCGGTGGAACTTGCCCGATCGTTGGCGGATCCGGATACTCGGTCTGTCAGTTTGACTTCCGCGTTGCAACAAACATCGCTGGTGCCGATATTTTTGACACTGGTGCTGTCGATCCTAACCTCAAGGCTGCTCGCCAGAGCGAGTACACGTTTGGTTATGAGCAGCGTGTAACTGGTGCTTCGCTTTTCAGTGCCCGATACACACACAAAAATGTGGATCGTGCAATTGAAGACATTGGTGTTTTCAACGCACAAGGTTCGGAAGCCTACATCATCGGCAATCCGGGACGTGGACTTCACTGTGTAGTTTCGGCTACCGCCAACTTGCCTTGTGCAAAAGCAGAACGCAAGTATGACGCTCTCGAAGTTCGCTATGATCTTCGTGCAAATGATTACTTCTTCAACGCTAGCTATACCTGGAGCCGCTTGTTCGGAAACTACTCGGGTCTTGCCAGCTCTGACGAAGGCGGTCGTACGAGCCCGGGCGTAAACCGTTTCTTCGACCTTCCGCCCCTTGGCTTTAATGCCGATGGTGATCCTGACAACGGCCTTTTGGCTACGGACCGTACACACGTGTTCAAAGCTTACGGCGGTTACAGCTTCAACTGGAACAAGAGCAGCGTAAATCGCACGACGGTTTCGTCATTCACATCGATCCAGTCGGGAACTCCTCTGACCACGATCTATGATCTGTACAGCCTCGGCACCACGATCCTCAACGGTCGCGGCGATCTTGGACGTACAGAAATGTTTACGGAAACCGATCTCTCGATCAATCACCGTTACAAATTTGGCCGTGATAATCGCTTCACGCTCGAAGGCTACCTCAACATCACGAACCTCTTTGACGAGCGAAATGAGTTGACCCGCCAGACGGCTATTTCGGCTACAACCTTCACGGGTGGTTCGGCTACGTCGCCCCTCGTTGTCGGCGGTTGCCCGAACGTCACCACTGCAGGTGGTTGCGGATCGGAAGCTGCGGTATTCAATACCATTTTCAATGGTCCTGGTATTCGTACCTATGTCAATAATTTCTTGGCCCTTCGCGGAACATCCTCGACAGGTCGTAGAAATGACTATAACGTATCAAACGGCTTTCAGGGACCACGCGGCGTTCGTTTCGGATTCCGCATGTTCTTCTAATTTAGTTTAGAAGCTACTGCTTTAGGGCTCATCCTTCGGGATGAGCCCTTTTTCGTTGGCCTTGCTCATTTATTCTCTGGATCAACGTTGGCATGCTCTCCCAGACTCGTCGGTGGAGTAATGAGATGTAGGGGGGGGAAGCTTCGGCGACGGATGTCTCCTGCAACATTTGGACTCGGACAAAGCAGCCTAAACTTTGCTTCTTCTTCTTTCAGAAAGTAGATTTGGGAATCGAAGTCGACAACAAACTAGGACCACTCGTTCCGTTTCCGACACGCCGATCCAGATCGCTCGGCGTAGATCGATCACTCTTACGACAGTATTCTTCGTAAACGGAATGAGGCCGCCCTTTCGGACGGCCTCGCAATTATAATTCTAATTTATCCACCAGCTAGTTACCGGTCTGGCTCTTCGCTTTTTCACGAAGCCCGGCAACCATTGCTCGCATCTTAGTCTCTTCGTCTCCGGTAATTTTGCTTGTTTTTATAAAAGATTCCAATTCGTCTGCGGCCTCTTTGTATTTTTTCAGGTTATTAGAATACAGCTGAGCCAACTCTTTGTAAACTTGCGGATCAGGCGGCGACGAGAGTTTCTTTGCCTGAAGCAAATGTTTTTCCGATGACGCAAAATCACCCGTTTCACGCTCAATTTTACCCGCCAATAAATTGGCCCCCGCCGATGCAGGTGCCATCTTTAGAGTTTCGCCGATGGCAACGAGTGCAGCCTTTCGGTAATCCGGTCCCATCGTATCGAGACATATGGCCAGGTTAAAGTATGAACTCGGACTCTTAGGATTGACATCTGCGGCTTTGAAAAAATAATATGCAGCCTCTTGAAACTGATTTTTCAGCATCAATTCAATGCCATATCGGTAGAGCGCGTTAAAGTACTTCGGGAAAATGTCGATCGCTTTTTTTAATTGAATATATCCTTCGGCAGTCTGTTTTTTAGCGAGTTTTGATATCCCATCGTCGTATGCGGCCTTTGCCTCTTTGGGAATGTCCTGAGCAAAAATAACCGAGAGTTCAGCATCTCTCAACCCGCCTTTTTTGGGCTGCAGATAAAAATCCTCGGTGTTATACGAACTTCCACCGCTGGTCGACGTGGCGGTTATGCTACCAACCACGACCTCGCGCTTTTCGTCCATAAGGTCGTAGCGAAATGCATAAACCTTGATAAAATAGCGTCCGTTATTATTGACCTGAAATTCATACCGGCCGCTCGGCGACGTTTTCTGCCGGCCATTAGGCACGGTCCGCTCATATTCATCGAGCAATTCAATGTCAATATCAGGGATCGCCTGCCCGACCTTGTCAAAAACAAATCCGGCGATCACATTCACAGAGTATGCGGAACTGGATAAAGAAAACAGAAAAAACATCGCAACGATCGCAATCCGAAAATTACAAAAAAGACTTTTTGTTGGATTCATATAACCTCCATACATGGGGACCAAAATTAGTTGAAAAGGAACCACGATTATATCACCAACCCGTTTCGAAGTGTAGTTTTTTCCGCACGGCTGTTAAAATTCGTATTGAGCCGGATCTTATCTAAAATGAGCAACCACAAACGAGAAAGGATCTACCGTGATTCCGTTCACAACATCATCCGCGTCGGCAACGGTTCGGCTGACGGACAATTGCTCGTGTCGCTGATAGATACGCCTGAGTTTCAGCGGCTGCGTCGCGTAAGGCAATTGGGGCTTGCGTATTTTGCATATCAATCGGCCGAGCATTCGCGGTTTACTCATTCGCTCGGGGCATTGCATTTGGCGACACGTTCGCTTGATCGTTTGCGTTTGAAATATGCTATCAGCGACGAAGAATACACCGCGGTCCGCGTTGCCGCTCTGCTCCACGATGTCGGTCACGGGCCGTATTCTCATGTGGTCGAATCGATACTCGGATTTCACCACGAACAGTTTTCGATCGACGCGATCCTAAGCGGTAATACCGCGATCGGGCAGGTTCTGAGCGATCATTCGCCGACGATAGCTGACGATGTCGCCTCGATCATCCGTGGCGATTATCGTCGCCGTGCTCTGGCCCAGCTCGTGTCTTCGCAGATCGATGTCGACCGAATGGATTATCTGCTTCGCGACAGCCTAATGACCGGTGCGAAATATGGCATCTTCGATCTCGAATGGATCATAAAATCGATCGAGATCAACGAACTCGGCGACCATCTATACATCTCGGCCCCCGGCATTTACGCCGTCGAAGACTACCTGCAGGCTCGCTATTACATGTTTCGTCAGGTCTATTTTCACCGGACGCTCCGCTCTGCCGAAGCTGTCTTGAAAGTGCTGCTAAAACGCGCATTGCAGCTTTTTCGCGAGGGCGGCGATGTTTGGTATCGCCCGGACACGCCATTCGAGACGGTGCTTCGCGGTCAAATGCTGACCCTGACCGAACACCTCGCCCTCGACGACACGGACGTGCTTTTCTACATCAAGCAATGGCGTTCGTCGACAGACAAGATACTCGCCGATCTGTCGTCGCGGTTTCTCGACCGGCGTCTGTTCAAGGCGTTCGATCTCGATATGCCGCCGGCAAGTAAACCGGCCTTTGTCGAAGGCGTTCGCCGCGTTGTCAAAGATCACGGATTCGACCCCGACTATTACGTTATCGAAGACGAGGCCGGAAACTCCGACCATTATTTCTACACCAAGGACAAATCCGACGCGAAAGACCTGATCTATGTCGAACATGGTTTCGCCAAACCGTCGATTCGCGAGATATCCGAGGTCAGTGCCGCCGTTCGCGGACTGCAAGAGGGTTATTCGCTCCACCGCATCTGCTTCCCGTCCGAGCTAAAAAACGAGATCGGCCAACTCTACCACAATGCGTGAGTACCTAAGCAAAAAGGTAAAAGGCAAAAGGCAAAAATGGAAGCTATTGATGGCCGCTTTTCTAGCCCTTTTCATCTTTTCAATTCCTTTGCTTTCGCAATCTGTCGCCGTTCTGACGCCTGACGCCGGAGCGATCTCAGGTTTTGCCCCAAAGCTTTTTGAAGGATTACGCGAACATCTCGACGTCCTCGACAGTTCGTTGGTCGAGGCGGCGTACAGCGCCAGCAAACATTCTGATCCATATAACATGAGCTCCGACGAAGCGAAAACGGCTGGTGCCGCGATCGGCTGCGATTTTTTCTTGCTTATCAAGACCGGCAGCCAGCGTCGGACCTCTTTCGATCGGCCGGAATATTACGAATCGTTCGCTGTCGTTTATGTCGTCAGTTCGCGAACCGGTCGTCTCGTTTATTGGTCGATCCGTAATGCCGAGGAAAATTCGCAAGCCGAGGCAGATTCCAAATTGCTGGCCAATGCTCCAAATATTGCCCGCGATCTTGCGACGACCATCAAACAAACACAAAAGAAAGAGATCGTCGAAACCCGACCCGCCAATGTCGAAGAACCACCACTTGCCGGAACGGTGGGAGCGAAAAACTTCGTTGCCCCGATTCCCTTTCGTCGCATCAAGCCCGAATATACGACCACCGCATATCTATATAATGTGACGGCAACTGTCGAAATTCTCGTCGATCTAGATGACAAAGGCTCCATCATCCGGACCGAGATCGCCCGTTGGGCTGGTTATGGTTTGGACGAATCTGTCGAGAAAGCCGTCCGCTCGATGAACTGGCGTCCAGCGGAACGTAACAGAAAGACTTTGCCAATGCGTGTTTTGCTTCGGTACAATTTCAAAAAGACCGAGGCAAAGCCGTAACGTATGCAGTCCATTCGAGCAGCGATCAAAACCTTCCTTTTTTTTAGCGCGACGATCGGGCTTTATTTCTTTTGGCTCGTCACACATTTCTTCGTTCCAAACAAAATACACTGGCGCCAGTCCATCTTTTACTGGTGGACACTCAGCTTTGCCAAGATCGCTCGAATGCGGATCGAGATCATCGGCACGCCGCCCAAACCGCCGTTCTTTCTTGTCGCCAATCATCTCAGCATAGCCGATATGTCGGTCCTGCGGGTGGCTGCCAAAGGCGTTTTTGTCGCTAAGGCCGAGGTGCAGACGTGGTTTCTCGCAGGCCGCATCATACGCGATATGGGCGTTGTCTTTATCGACCGCCAGAACCGCCGCGACATCCCCCGTGCTGGCGAAGAGATCGTCAAACGCCTCGACGATGGCGAAGGTGTTATAGTTTTTCCCGAAGGCACGAGCACCAAGGGCGAGACCGTGCTGCCGTTCAATTCATCATTTCTCCAATTTGCAGCGGTCAAGAATATTCCGGTTTCGTACGCGTCGATCAGCTATCAAACCCCGCCGGGTGATATGCCCGCGAATCAAGCTGTCTGCTGGTGGGAAGATATCAGCTTTTTCGAGCATTTGTGGCGAATGTTCAGGCTGCGTGAATTTACGGCTATCATCACATTCGGCGAAGCACCGATCCAAAACGAGGACCGCAAACTGCTCGCTGCCGAATTGCGGGACCGCGTTAACGAGATGTTCGTTCCCGTGTTGTAATCACGAGGGTTTGGGCTTAAACTTTTCTTAATTCCCTCCGTATTACTAGTTCTTATAAAGGAGCAAACTATGCCAAATCGTTTCTGCCGTTTCATGACGGCATTTCTCATCGTTATGTCGATCTACGCGTCGGCCCTCGCCCAGAGCACCGGTTTCGATACGAGCCGTATGGACACGTCGGCCGACGCCTGCGAAGATTTTTTCCAATACGCAAACGGTAACTGGGTAAAGAATACCGAGATCCCGCCATCGCAATCACGCTGGGGCAGCTTTAACATTTTGCAGGAAAGCAACCGCGATGTGCTGCACGACATTCTCGAAAACGCCATCAAGCAAAAGGCTCCGAAAGGCAGCAATATCCAGATGATCGGCGATTTTTATGCGTCGTGCATGGACGAGGCGGCGATCGAAAAAGCGGGCGTAAAACCGCTGGATCCGTATCTCAAACAAATCGCAAAGATCAAAACTGCCGACGATGTAAAACGCAATGTCGCTCTTATGCACAAAGAAGGACTTCCGGCCCTCTTTCGTCTCGGAGGCGGTTCTGATCCGAAGGACAGTAATAACGTCATCGTCAATTCCGGCCAGGGCGGCCTGAGCCTGCCGAACCGCGATTACTACGTCAAGGACGATGCCAAATCGGTCGAGATCAAAGGCAAGTTCGTCGAATATATGACGAACATGTTCAAGTTGCTGGGCGAAACACCCGATACGGCCGCGGCCGATGCCAAGACCGTGATGGACATCCAGATGCGTCTTGCTAAGGCTTCGACCTCACCCGCCGATCTTCGCGATCCGGACAAAAACTACAACAAAATACCGCTCGCGGATGCTCAGGCGATCATCCCTAATTTTTCACTCACCGAGTACATGCAAACTCGCGGTATGCCCGCAGTTACCGTGATCAATTTCGGCCAACCGGGATTTTTCAAAGAGCTAAACACAATGCTCACCGATGTGCCGGTCGAGAGTTGGAAAACATACATGCGCTGGATGGTACTTAATTCGTCGGCGACAGGTCTTTCCAAAGCCTTTGTCGATGAAAATTTCAATTTCCAAGGCCGCGTTCTGCAAGGAACCAAGGAACAGCAGCCGCGTTGGAAACGCTGCGTACAGGCGACTGACGGCACGCTCGGCGAATCGCTCGGTGACGAATACCGCAAGGTCAAATTCACGTCCGAGGCCGAGTCGCGCATGGACCAGATGATCACGAACCTCTTTGTCGCGATGAAGAGCCATATCGAAGGCCTCGCCTGGATGAGTGCCGAGACCAAGGTCAAGGCGATCGCCAAGCTCGACGCCTACAAACGCAAGATCGGCTATAACAAGAAACCGCGTGGTTACGCCGGGCTCGACATCGACCGTAAATCTTACATGGCCAATAACATTCGTGCCAACGAATTTCAGGTGATGCGAAACGTCGCCGATATAGGCAAACCGACGGACAAGACCCGCTGGGGTATGAATCCGCCGCTCGTCAATGCGTCGTACAATTCACAGAACAACGACATCACATTTCCCGCCGGTATTCTGCAGCCGCCTTTCTTTAATTTTCAGGCCGACGACGCCATCAACTACGGTGGTATCGGTGCCGTTATCGGTCACGAGGTCAGTCACGGTTTTGACGATTCGGGCAGCAAATTCGGTCCCGACGGCAATCTCAAATCGTGGTGGACGGCCGACGACCGTGCCAAATTCGAAGAGCGTGCCGCCTGTGTCATTAACCAGTTCAACGGTTACGAGGTCCAACCCGGACTCAATATCAATGGACGCCTGACACTCGGTGAAAACATCGGCGACCTCGGCGGCCTCGCGATCGCCTACACCGCCCTGATGAATTCGATGAGCGGCAAACCGGCACCGGCCAAGATCGACGGCTTTACCGCCGAACAGCGGTTCTTCCTCGGCTGGGCACAGGTCTGGGCGGCAAAATCGACGGCCGAAGCCGAACGCGGCCAAGTCCTCGGCGACCCGCACTCCGCCGCCAAATGGCGTGTAAACGGCCCGATCTCAAACATGCCCGAATTCGCCAAAGCATTCGGCTGCAAAACCGGCCAAAAAATGATCCGCGAAAAATTCTGCCAGATCTGGTAGAACGGAAAGGCTATCCGTAACTCAACAATGGCTGTCGAAGCAAATCGGCAGCCATTTTACGTTAAATGCCTCGTCTGAGCTATGTCACATAGTGTCAAACACTGACAACATCAGATCGTCGCTTAGTGTCTGTAAACACTACGTTTAGCTCGCATCTGGCAATATTGGCTGTCCCATTTGTCCCGCTCTTGTCCCGCTCTTGTCCCGCACCTCGGCAGGACATGTAAATGTTGAAAACACGGCGGTTGCGGTTACAAAGAGGGCGTTCCCACGAGTTTTTGAAAAAACAATTTTTCCGGGAATGAGCATGTGAAAAAGGGCCATATTTAGTTTTCAAAGAGCAAAATGGATGTTCGCCATCCACTATAATTATAGCATGAAACTCTATATATCATACATTGTTTTATGTATGCGACGCTTGTCGTGTAAGAATGGCCCCGAGTTGTGATGCTCGCGGCCTTTCTTATTGGAACGCGGACGAGCCGTCCGAATTCCGTCATTATAGTTCGTCGTCGTCGACTTCGATCTTCATGGCTTCGTCGATGTCGAAGGTTTCTTCGCCTTCGAGCTCGTCGTCTCCGTCCATATCGATATCGATGTCGATGTCGTCGTCAAAATCGTCAGCCTCCACGCCCGGAACGTCCATCGGGATCGGCAGTTCGAGGCCGCCGCGGATGTCGGTCAGCTCGTCAAACTCGTCCTCCTGCTTACGGTTCTCGGTCGCGTCATACGCAACCTTGACGTTGCGGTAGTATTTCATACCTGTACCGGCCGGAATGAGACGTCCCATGATGACGTTCTCTTTGAGCCCGCGAAGGTAATCGATACGGCCTGAGATAGCAGCTTCGGTGAGCACGCGGGTCGTTTCCTGGAAGCTGGCCGCCGAGATGAACGAATCGGTCGAAAGCGAGGCTTTCGTGATACCGAGCAGCAGCGGTTCGCCGACAGATGTCTGCCCGCCTTCGTCCGCGACACGGCGGTTTTCGTCCTCGTAACGGAAACGATCGACCTGTTCCTCGAGCAGAAATTCGGTATCGCCGACCTCTTTGATCTTGACCCAGCGGAGCATCTGTCGAACGATGACCTCAATGTGTTTATCATTGATGTTAACGCCCTGCAGACGATAGACCTCCTGGATCTCGTTCACGACGTAATTCTGCAACGCTCCCGTTCCGAGAACACGCAAAATATCGTGCGGATTGAGCGGGCCATCCATGAGCGGTTCACCGGCACGGACGTGATCGCCCTCCTGCACGTTGATATGCGTACCACGCGGGATGTCGTATTCGCGTTCGCTGCCGTCGTCGCCGGTAACGATCAATTTACGTTTACCCTTTGAGATCGGACCAAATGCAATGACACCGTTGATCTCCGACATGACCGCCGTTTCGCCCGGACGGCGAGCTTCGAAAAGCTCGACGACACGCGGCAGACCGCCGACGATGTCTTTCGTCTTGGTCGTCTCACGCGGGATCTTGGCGATAATGTCGCCGGCCATCACTTCGTCGCCGTCTTCGACGTGAAGATTGGCACTGATCGGAAGCTGATACGTCTTGAGCACCTTATTACCGTTGCGGATCTCGAGACGCGGCTGATTTTTCTCATCCGAATCTTTGACCACGAGGCGTTTCTGTCCCGTGACCTTGTCGATCTCTTCTTCGACCGTTTTGCCTTCCTTGAGGTCCTGATACTTGATCGTACCTGAGACTTCCGACAGGATGGCGAAGGTGAACGGATCCCACGTTACGATAACGTCGTCTTCCTTGACCTTTTGGCCATCTTTGACGTGGATCTGAGCACCGTAAACGATGGTGTAACGAGCGACTTCGCGATCGCGGTCGTCCATCAGGGCGATCTCTGCCTGGCGTCGCAGCGAAACCGACTCACCGGCACGGTTCTTAATGACCTTAGTTTCGCCGAGGTATTTGACCGTTCCGTCCATCGCAGCGACGTGCTTGGTCTCCTGTTCGAGACGAGCCGTACCACCGACGTGGAACGTGCGCATCGTGAGCTGCGTTCCCGGTTCACCGATCGACTGAGCGGCGATAACGCCAACTGCCTCGCCGATCTCGACCGTGTTGCCGGTCGCGAGGTTGCGGCCGTAACATTTGACGCAGATACCGCGACGCGATTCGCAGGTCAGGGCCGAGCGAATGCGGACCTTTTGCAGACCCGAAAGCTGAACCAGTGAACCCAGATCTTCGTCGATCTCAGTGTTTGCGGCAACGATAACGTTGCCTTCGATCGGATCGATGATGTCGTCGAGCGATGTGCAGCCGACGATGCGGTCACGCAGGCTTTCGACCTCTTCACCGTTGCGAATGATCGCCTCGGCAAAGACGCCGCGGAGCGTTCCGCAATCCTGTTCGGATACGATCACGTCCTGAGCAACGTCAACCAGACGGCGTGTCAGGTAACCCGAATCGGCCGTCTTGAGTGCCGTATCGGCGAGACCCTTACGGGCACCGTGCGTCGAAATAAAGTACTGCAAAACGTCGAGACCTTCGCGGAAGTTAGCGAGAATCGGATTCTCGATGATCTCACCCGAAGGCTTAGCCATCAGGCCACGCATACCGGCGAGCTGACGGATCTGAGCTTCCGAACCACGCGCACCGGAATCAGCCATGACGAGGATCGGATTGAGCTCTTTACGCTCATTCTCGCGATCGTGCATCGCCTTGAACATTTCTTTCGCAACGCGATCGGTCACGTCGGACCAAATCTTGGTCACCTTATTCGTACGCTCCATGTCTGTCATGGTGGCGTCTTCGTACTGTTTGCGAAGTTTATCGACCTCTTTCAGAGCCTCGCCGATGATCGCTTTCTTGTTCGTCGGCGTAACCATATCGTCGATGCCGATCGAGACACCGGCACGCGTCGCGTACTGGAATCCCATCGCCTTAAGATCGTCGAGCAACGCGACCGTCTGCTGATGACCGAGACGCAGATGACAGAAAGTCACGAGCGACTGGAGGCCTTTCTTCTTAAGAACGCCGTTAACAAATGGCAAACCGTCGCGGGTCAGGCGTTCGTTGAGGATGGCACGTCCGGCGGTGGTTTCCATGATGATATCGACATTTTCGCGAACGTTCGCACGCATAACGTCCTGATTCGAGTGCTCGGCGGCAAGGTCGATCAGGTCGCCGCGCCAACGCAGGCGAATTTTTGTCTGCGTCTCGATGACACCTGCGTCGAGGGCGAGCAGGGCGTCTTCGATCGAGTTAAACGCCTTGTTATCGCCGCGCATTTCGTCGCGAGCGAGCGTTAGGTAATAGCAACCCAAAACGATATCCTGCGAAGGAACCGTGATCGGCTGACCCGACGCCGGCGACAAGAGGTTGTTCGATGCGAGCATCAAGACGCTGGCTTCGATCTGTGCCTCGGGCGACAGCGGAATGTGAACAGCCATCTGGTCACCGTCGAAGTCGGCATTGAAAGCCGTACAGACGAGCGGGTGAATTTTGATAGCTTTACCTTCGACAAGGACCGGCTCGAAAGCCTGAATACCGAGACGGTGAAGCGTCGGCGCGCGGTTCAAGAGAACCGGATGTTCACGAATGACTTCCTCAAGGATGTCCCAAACGATCGGTTCCTGACGTTCGACCATTTCGCGTGCCTGTTTTATGGTCGCGGCATGCTGGTCTTTTTCTAACTTATTGTAGATAAACGGTTTGAACAGCTCAAGAGCCATTTTCTTCGGCAAACCGCACTGGTGCAGCTTCAACTCAGGACCGACAACGATTACCGAACGTCCCGAGTAATCCACACGTTTTCCGAGCAGATTCTGACGGAAACGTCCCTGTTTACCTTTGAGTGTTCCGGACAGCGATTTGAGCGGGCGATTGTTCGCACCACGCAGCACGCGGCCGCGGCGTCCGTTATCGAAAAGAGCATCGACCGCTTCCTGCAGCATGCGTTTTTCGTTGCGAACGATGACCTCAGGGGCGCGCAGCTCGATCAGTTTCTTGAGTCGGTTATTACGGTTGATAACGCGGCGATAAAGATCGTTGAGATCCGAAGTCGCGAAACGTCCACCATCGAGAGGCACCAATGGGCGAAGCTCTGGCGGGATGACCGGAATAACGTCGAGGATCATCCAGTCAGGATGATTTCCCGAGCGTAGGAACGAGTTCGACACCTTCAGACGCTTGGAGTACTTGAGCTTCTTCTGCTGCGACGTTTCGACCTTCATCTTGGCACGAAGCTCTTCGACAAGCTCGGCAATATCGATGGTCTGGAGCAGGTCTTTGATCGCCTCGGCGCCCATCTTGGCGACAAACTGATTAGGATAATCACGTGACAATTCGCGGAAACGCTCATCGTTGAGCAATTCCTTGGGCTTGAGATCAGGCACATCGCCTTCGTCAACGACGATGTACGTCTCGAAATAAAGAATTTTCTCGAGATCGCGCAAAGTGATGTCAAGCAAGTGGCCGATTCGCGACGGCAGGCCCTTAAAGAACCAGACGTGCGAGCATGGCGAAGCAAGCTCGATGTGGCCGAGGCGTTCGCGACGAACTTTCGACTGCGTGACCTCGACGCCGCATTTGTCGCAGATGACGCCGCGATGCTTCATTCGCTTGTATTTTCCGCACAGACATTCCCAGTCAGAGACCGGGCCGAAGATGCGGGCGCAAAACAGGCCGTCACGTTCCGGTTTGAACGTTCTATAGTTGATCGTTTCCGGTTTGGTGACCTCTCCGTGCGACCACGAACGGATCTTGTCCGGCGACGCAAGTGAAATGCGGATCGCTTCGTAATTGGTGGTCAATTGTGTTTTGCTTTCGTTATTAAATCGAAACATATATTTTTGAGTTCAAAGTTCCAGGTTCCAAGTTCCAAGTTTGAGTAGATTCGTGAGTTCCAGGTTCCAGACGCCGGATGGCAAACTTGGAACCTGGAACTTGAAACTCGGAACTAATCCACTCCGACTAGGGCATCAACGCCCGCGACAATTTCCTCAGGATCGATCTCGTCTTCCTGAATGAGTTCGACGTCGAGGCACAAGCTCTGTAGCTCGCGGACCAGAACGTTGAACGATTCGGGAATGCCCGGTTCGAAGTTTGAAACGCCCTTGACGATCGTTTCGTAGATCTTCGAACGTCCGGCCACATCGTCGGATTTGCATGTCAGCAATTCCTGCAGGATGTGAGCCGCACCGTAGGCTTCGAGTGCCCAAACTTCCATTTCGCCGAAACGCTGGCCGCCGAACTGAGCTTTACCGCCCAAAGGCTGCTGCGTGATGAGGCTGTACGGCCCGATCGAGCGTGCGTGGATCTTGTCGTCCACAAGGTGTGAGAGTTTCAACATATAGATGAAACCGACGCAAACCTTCTGCTCGAACAGCTCGCCCGTCATACCGTCATACAGACGCGTTTTGCCCGACGGCCCGACCGATGCCGGAATGTTGAGTTCGTCGTACTTTTCATTGGCCTTGGTAATAAAGCCCTTGATCTCTTCTTCGCTGGCACCGTCAAAAACGGGCGTTGCAAAGTGGAGTCCGAGGATCTTACCGGCCCAGCCCAAGTGCGTCTCGAGGATCTGACCGACGTTCATACGCGATGGCACGCCGAGCGGATTCAAGACGATCTCGACCGGAGTTCCATCCGGCAGGTACGGCATATCTTCCTCGGGCAGGATGCGTGCGATGACGCCCTTGTTACCGTGGCGTCCGGCCATCTTGTCACCGACCGAAAGCTTACGTTTCATCGCGACAAAGACCTTGACCATTTTGATCACGCCCGGAGGCAATTCGTCGCCCTGCTTGAGCTTGGTGATCTTTTCGTCGTAGATGTCACGAAGAATGTTGATCTGTCGTTCGGTACGCTGCTGATATTCCTTGACCTCACCCGAAATATCGATCGATCCGGCCGAAACTTCGGCTTTGCCAAGATGGCGGATGTCGATACCGGTCAGCACTTCACGCGTCAGCGTTTCACCCTTTTTGATCAGCACGTCTTTGCCGTCAACGAGGTCTTTCGTCAGCTTGCGGCCGTCGAAAAGCTCGTAGATACGCTCGTCACGCTGCTCCTGCAGGATACGAATTTCGTCATCGAGATCGCGGTGGAAATCATCCTCTTCCATTCCCTCGATGTCGAGCGAACGATCATCCTTGTCCTGACCCTTTCGGGTAAAGATCTGAACATCGACAACAGTACCGTCGATTCCCGGCGGGCAGTTTAGCGAAGCGTCTTTAACGTCGCCGGCCTTTTCACCAAAGATCGCACGGAGAAGTTTTTCTTCCGCAGTAAGCTGGGTTTCGCCCTTCGGCGTTACTTTACCTACCAAAACCGATCCCGGTTTGACCTGTGCACCGATGCGGATGATGCCGGATTCGTCGAGGTCGCGGAGCATATTCTCACCGATATTCGGAATATCGCGTGTGATCTCTTCAGGTCCGAGTTTGGTATCGCGGGCCTCGATCTCGAGTTCCTCGATGTGGATCGATGTGTAGTAATCGTCCTTGACCATCTTTTCAGACACCAAAATGGCATCTTCAAAATTGTATCCACGCCACGGCATAAACGCTACGAGCACGTTGCGGCCGAGAGCGAGTTCTCCGCGGTCGGTACAAGGGCCGTCAGCGATTACCTGGCCTTTTTTGACCGATTCGCCCACCTGAACGATCGGACGCTGGTTGATACAGGTGTTCTGGTTAGAACGCTTAAACTTAACCAGCGAGTAGATATCCGCCGTCACCTCACGCGAGATCGTGCCGTCGACCTGATGGTCGGCCTTGACGATGATGCGTTCGGAATCGACGAAATCGACCGTTCCGTCACGTTTTGCAATTACGACCGCACCCGAATCGCGGGCGGCAATCTTTTCCATACCGGTGCCGACGAACGGCGATTCGGCACGAAGAAGCGGCACCGACTGACGTTGCATGTTCGAGCCCATGAGAGCACGGTTGGCGTCATCGTTTTCGAGAAACGGGATCAGCGACGCAGCGACCGAAACTAGCTGTTTCGGCGAGACGTCCATATATTGCGTGTCCATTTTGTCAGCAGTGATAAATTCACCTTTCTGACGTGCGGCGTTACGCTCGTTCACGAAATTGCCTTTCTCGTCCAGCTCAATATTGGCCTGGCCGATGATCCATTTGTCCTCTTCCCAAGCGGTCAAGTAGAACGGCCACGGCTCAAAAACAGCGGCCTGTCCGCCCTTGAGCTTTTTATTTGCTGCCTCGACATCCTCAAGCGGGACGTGATCGCCCGGCTTGAACTGAGTGTCGCCGCCATTGAGCAGGCGAACATATTCGATGACGCGGCCATCGACGACGCGGCGGTAAGGCGATTCGATAAAGCCGAACTCATTGATACGTGCAAAGCACGACAGCGATGAGATAAGGCCGATGTTCGGACCTTCAGGCGTTTCGATCGGACAGATGCGGCCATAGTGCGTCGGGTGAACGTCGCGAACCTCAAATCCGGCACGTTCACGCGAGAGACCACCTGGCCCAAGAGCCGACAAGCGGCGTTTGTGCGTGATTTCCGACAGCGGATTGGTTTGGTCCATGAACTGCGAAAGCTGTGACGAGCCAAAGAATTCACGAACCGCAGCCGTCACCGGCTTAGCGTTTACAAGGTCACGCGGCATCGTGGTGAACATGTCCTGTTGGATGGACATCTTCTCCTTGATCGCGCGTTCCATGCGTTCGAGACCGATACGGAACTGATTTTCGAGCAACTCGCCCACCGCGCGGACGCGGCGGTTGCCGAGGTGATCGATATCGTCCTGGCCAAAGTTTTCGCTGTCCTTTTTCATCCGCAGCAAATAATTGACGACCTCGATAAAATCGGTCGGCTTGAGCAGCGGATTGGTAATGTCCTCTTTTTCAGGACGGCCCATCTTAATGTTAAATTTCAAGCGGCCGACACGCGACAGGTCAAACCGGCGTGCGTCGAAGAACATGCCTTCGAGCAGACGGTAAGCCGTCGGCACGGTCGGAGGATCGCCCGGACGCATCTTGCGGTAAATTTCTAGCAGAGCATCGACCGGTTTCGAGATCGCGTCCTTTCGAAGCGTCGCGGCGATAACGTCGCCTATGATATCGCGTTTCGGGAAGAACACCTTAAAGCTGGCAACACCTTCCTCTATGATCTGCTGCAATTTGGCAGCGGCGATCTCGGTGTTCGATTCGATGATGACCTCACCGGTTTCGGTATTGACCACATCTTCGAGAGCGTAGGCGGTCTCAAAATCAGAAGTCGCGACGGCGACCTTGTCGGTACCCATCGAGCGAAGTTCGCTCAATGCCGACTTGGTGATCTTTTTGCCGATACGTGTGACTTCTTCTTTCTTGTTCTTAATGTCCTCTTCGGCACGCATACCTACGAGGTGCGTATCGCCTGACTCGGGGACCTTGACAAACAGCTTGCCTTTTTCGACGACAGCTTCGTCAGTTACATAGAACAGTTCGAGGATGCTCGAATCGGGGTAGTCGGCGTTCTTGACCACCTCTTCGAGGATCTGGTCGGAGACCGTTTTCATATCGATCTGCGGATTCAGCCACAGGCCCAACGCACGCAGGAAGATCGTCGCAATGATCTTTCGTTTGCCAAGACGTGCGTGCAGGATCCCTTTCTGATCGTATTCAAATTCGACCCAAGATCCTCTATAAGGAATGATCTTCGCGAGATAATCATCGCGGTCGCCCTTGAAAAAGACGCCGGGCGAACGGTGAAGCTGCGACACGATGACGCGCTCCGTACCATTGATAACGAACGTGCCGTTATCCGTCATGAGCGGGATCTCGCCAAAGAAGACATCTTCCTCTTTAATGTCACGAATTGTTGAGACATTGGTCTCGGGATCTTTGTCATAGACCGTGAGGCGAATTTTCACCTTAAGCGGGACGCTGTAGGACATTCCCCGTTCCTGACATTCCTGCTGATCATGTTTGTGCTTGAGCCCGACCGGCTCACCGCAGTTGTTGCAGAGATTAGGACGGACGGCATTGAACGTGCCGCAATTTTTACAAAGCACTTCGGCAGGATTGAACGGGTCAACCTTGATCTTTGCCGAGCAATTCTTACAGTTTGCACGTAAGTGCTCGAGGCCCTCAAGATTGCCGCATTTACACTGCCAGTTACCGATCTGATATTCGACGTACTCGAGCGTCGCCGTCTCGCGAAAATCCGAGACCGGAAAGATCGACGCAAAGACCGACTGCAAACCGATATAATCGCGTTCCTCAGGAATCAGGTCCATCTGCAAGAAGCGGTTGTACGATTCGCGTTGGACCTCGATCAGATTTGGGATCTGGGCGGACGTGTAGATCTTAGAAAAATCCACGCGTGTCGGCGACTGGCTTGTGCGTCGTCCGAGGCCGTTGGGGCTGCTTTGAAGAGGATTATTGATCATATTATTAAAAGCGGGCTATAAAAAACTTGTTGATTTTTCTAAAGGTTGCTGATACGATTCTTCGTAATCTAACGCTCCCTAATGTAAAATCTCTCAAGAATAGACGGCAATGGCGGTCGAGGGTAAAGTTCTCCCTGACCGCTTAGCAGCAGCTTTTGCCGTTAGATAATTTGTGCGAAAGTGCCTAAAAGGGACACTAACTCTCCACTTGATTGCGATCTTTATCGCTTTAAAACCACCGAAAGCGTAACAAAAGTGAGCTTTCGAACCGACTGCACCTGGCTCCGCGTCTCGTGAAAAAAATAGAGAACCGCGAACCAAATAGCATAACAGCCATTTTTTGTAAACACAAGTTGCGGAGAGCCCCGATGCAAAACCGGGGCTCTCCGCAATAATTGAACGTTTACTATTTCAATTCGACGGTAGCACCAGCTTCGGTAAGCTTAGCCTTGATATCGTCTGCTTCTGACTGCGAAACGCCTTCTTTGATGGCTTTCGGAGCAGCATCGACGAGATCTTTGGCTTCTTTCAAACCGAGGCCCGCAACGACTTCACGAACAACCTTGATCACCGCGATCTTGTTGCCGCCGGCCGCTGTCAACACAACGTCAAACGAATCTTTTGCTTCTGCCGCAGGAGCAGCATCACCGCCCGCACCGGCACCAGCGGCCATCATCATCGGAGCAGCGGCTGCGGCGCTAACGCCGAACACTTCTTCCAATTCCTTGACCAATTCCGACGCTTCAAGAAGCGACATTCCTTTCAAATACTCAACTACATCTGCTTTTGTAACTGCCATGATTAATTATTATCTCCTGTTTAGGGTTCTTAAGTTATGATCGTGGATCATTTACGATCCACGGTTTTTGCCTTGCCGCTAGAACCCAGGGACGTATCGGTTAAGGGTTGCATCACCTCGACCGCTGCGTCCGAAGTCGCGTGACCTGACAATCACGTCGGCTCGTTTTACCTTGAGTACGGCTATTAAGTTCAGAGTGCAAGGCCTAGCTTGTCTTTCGGTTACCCAAGAACAAGCTAAAGCTTGCACTCTGAACAAATCTTTTATTCCGCCTTTTCCTCAGCTTCTGCTTCGGGTACGGTTTCTACAACTTCTTCTTCGGTCGCTGCCGGAGCTTCGTCAGCCGGGGCTGTTTCTAGTTCAGCAGCCGGTGTTTCTTCCGTTGCTGCTTCGGCCGGAGCCTCACCCGCAACTTCTGCTTCCGGTGCCGCCTCAGCCGCAGGTTCTTCGACTGCTGCTGCCGGTGTCGCCGCTGCCGGGGCAGCTTCCGCCGGTTTCGCTTCGCCGATCTGTTTGATCACAACGGCCAAGTCACGCGGCACGGCATTGATGACCGTAACGAGACGCTGTGCACCGCTGTTGAGCACCCACATCAGTTTCGAAATAAGCTCTTCTTTCGAAGGAAGATTTGCGATCGTGGTCAACTGCGCGAGATCGACCAGCTTGCCATCGACGACGCCTGACTTGAACGTGTAGATGTCGGCGTTGTCCTTCATGAATTTCGAAATTGCTTTCGAAAGAACTACAGGATCACCGTCCGTCCACGCGATCGCGGTCACGCCTTTGAGACTCTCGGTCGTATTTTCAAACTGTGTTCCTTTGACTGCGATACGCGCCAAGGTATTTTTTACGACCTGATATTTCGCACCTGCTTCGCGAAGACTGCTGCGGAATTCCTGATCTTTGGTCACGGTCAGCTTGGTAAAGCTGACGACCATTGCTGATTTTGAAGCTGCCAACGATTCAGTAAGGGCGGCCAGATCTTTTGCTTTTGTTTCTCTTGATTTCATCTCTCTATTCGCTCCTCACTTACGCGTACGCGAGCTCGTCGAGCAAAACGCCCGGGCTCATCGTTGCAGCTAAGTTAATTTTTTTCAGGTAACGCCCTTTCGCGGTGGTCGGCTTTGCCTTCATCACTGCGGAAATAAGGACCTTGGTATTTTCGGCGAGCTTCGCGTCGTCAAACGACACTTTGCCGACCGGCGAGTGAATAACGCCCGTTTTATCAACGCGGTATTCGACCTTACCGGCCTTGGTCTCTTCGATAGCCGTTTTCACGTCCATCGTGACTGTTCCTGTTTTCGGATTGGGCATCAGGCCTCGAGGACCGAGGACCTTACCTAATTGACCGACTTTGCCCATCATATCGGGCGTCGCGATCAAGGCATCAAAATCCAGCCAACCGCCTTTGATGCGATCGACAATGTCATCTCCACCGGCCTCGTCAGCACCAGCCTCTTGGGCTTCGCGGATCTTATCGCCCTGAGCGATAACGACGATGCGTTTTGCCGTGCCGCCAAGGCCGTGGGGCAGAACGATCGTGCCGCGAACAAGCTGATCAGCCTTTCGGGGATCAACGCCAAGCCACATTGTCAGTTCAACGGTCTCGTCAAACTTAGCGAATGCGATCTCTTTCAACTTCGCAACGCCTTCTTCAAGCGTATGCTTCTTGTACGGCTCTACTTTTTCGAGAGCCGCAAGATATTTCTTGCCTCTTTTCATTTTACCTCCAGGTATTAACGAACGCGTTAGCGCTCTCCCTTTCTTGTTTAGTTGGCCGTTTGCTGTCCGCCGTTGGCGGTAAAGAAAACTTCTTTCACTGCCAATCGCTTACTGCCAACTGCCTAGTCTATCGTAAGTCCCATCGACTTCGCCGTTCCCTCGATCGTCCGCATTGCGGCGGCGAGGTCGGACGTGTTGAGATCGACCATTTTCAGCTGGGCGATCTCTTCGATCTTAGTCTTAGAAATGCTGCCGACCTTTTCTTTATTCGCTTTGCCGGAGCCCTTTGCGATTCCCGAAGCCTTTCTCAAAAGATCGGCTGCAGGTGGTGTTTTGGTGATGAACGTAAACGAACGATCACCGTAAACCGTAATTACGACCGGGACTTTCATATCCGGATCGTCGTTTTGCGTTTTGGCGTTGAACGCCTTGCAAAACTCCATGATGTTAACGCCATGCTGACCCAAAGCCGGGCCGATCGGCGGCGCGGGATTGGCCTTACCGGCCGGGATCTGCAACTTAATATAACCTTCTATCTTCTTTGCCATTTTCTTTCTCGATTAACGATCCCGATGTTTCGTATCGGGAATGTCCTCATTTTTATGTTCAGAGCACAAGCTTTAGCTTGCACTCTGCGTCGAGTTGAACAGGCTAAAGCCTGCACTCTAAACTTTTTATTCTTCCTCTGCGAAAGTAACTTTCTCCACTTCCAGGAACGTCAACTCGTACGGTGTCGAGCGTCCAAAAATAGTGATCGAAACCTTGAGCGTAGCCTTGTCTTCGTTGATCTCTTCGACCTTACCGGTAAAGCTGGCGAACGGGCCCGATTTGATTCGCACGACCTCGCCGACCTCGTATGAGAACTTCGGTTTCGGCTTTTCGGTCGTGACCTCGATATTACGATCGATCTGATCGACTTCCTCTTGCGAGAGCGGCGTCGGCTGTTTGCCACCGAGAAACCCGGTCACTTTTGGTGTCGATTTGATCGCGTGAAAAACGTTGTCGGGTATTTTCCCTTTTTCGTCGCACTCGATCTCGACTAAAACATATCCCGGATAGAACATTCGCTCCGAGACATACTCCTTATTGCCGCGCATCTCGACGACCTTCTCTTTCGGAAGTTTTACTTCGGTGATCTGCTCGGCGAGTTCCATATCGCGAATACGCGCATACAGGCTCTCAACGACCTTATTCTCATGCCCCGAATATGTGTGGATAAAATACCACTGCTTCATTTCAAATATCCTTATATACCCGCGAGCTTGTTGATAGCCCAAGTCAGCCCGTCTAACAGGTATGTCCACGCGTGATCGACGAGAAAGAGATACGCAGCAAAAAACAGCACGCTAACAATAACGATTATCGTCGTGCTTTTAACATCGTCCGATGACGGAAATGACGTTTTATCCAGCTCGCCGCGAGTTTTTACAATAAACTCGCCCATGCCTTCTTTATGTTTTCCCTCGATCGGGGCTACTGCTTCTGACACTTCTTTCTCTCCTAATAAGACCCAATGGCAGGGGTAGCAGGACTCGAACCCGCACCTAAGGTTTTGGAGACCTCCATGCTAACCATTGACACCATACCCCTGTAATAGTGAACAGTTAACAGTGGAAGGTGAATAGTCAAAAACTATTCACCGTTCACTGTTCGTTATTCACTTATTTGTTTTCTTTATGCATCCGGTGACAGCGGCAGCGACGGCAAAACTTTTTAAGCTCAAGCCTGTTTGGCGTATTCTTTTTGTTTTTGGTCGTCGTGTAATTCCGCTCTTTGCACTCGGTACACTGCAAAATAATATTATCTCTTGGCATAATTCCTCAGTAATAAGAAGTTAGCAGTCAGAATTCAGAAGTTTTCTTCTGGCTTCTGACTTCTGACTTCTCAATTCTTATTCAACCACTTCCGAAACGGTTCCGGCTCCGACTGTGCGGCCGCCTTCGCGGATGGCGAAGCGGAGGCCTTTTTCCATGGCGATGGGGGCGATCAGTTCGATCTCCATCTGGATGTTGTCGC
>Ga0209023_10001245_pt1 | contig 34845 bp, 36 predicted proteins | sample LakOneMetagenome_FD_187468 | JGI IMG/M metagenome (GOLD analysis project Ga0209023, IMG submission 187468) | Freshwater and sediment microbial communities from Lake Erie, Canada (SPAdes) (version 2) | ecosystem: Environmental > Aquatic > Freshwater > Lentic | place: Lake Erie, Canada...
AAAGGCTCGCATTCTATTGAAGTAATTTACTTCGCAACACTGGTTGACCCAAATGTTGAGATAAAGCCCAACCCTGAAGATCATAGCACTTGTGGCTGGTTCGCCGAATCAGAATTACCGCAAACTTTCGTGAGCGAAAAAGACATTGAAGATGACGAAGTCAAAGCCATTTACCGCGGGTTCGCGCTTCTAGAAAAGTGCAACACCTGATTTCGGCAGCAAATAAAGGAATTTGTTTTCTTCTGACTTACGTTGTTGAGATTATTTTGCCGCTAATGCAACTGATTTTTTGCCAAGTATTGACGCAACCCAAGACACTTTCTCTGGACTTACTGGATCAGGTATTAGCACCTCTGGCATCTTGTAAAACGGAGGATAGGTATTGCCAGATGACCTATCTAGTAAAACACCATCTGGCTGGTTGTATAGTTTTCGATAATCACTGAGTGTAATTGCGCTCTCCCAGTATCGCTCCACAGCTCTCTCGGGAATGCCGTTACGATGTGAATAACGAATCCCTAAAGCCACATCTTTGAGCCTTTCTGCATCCAGTACCATAGCCGTATCGGGGTCAACCTCTATAGACAACGTGATGAGTTGGTCTAGCTCTTTTCCTCTCAGGGATCCTCTATGAAGCCTTTCTAGCGACGGATGGGCATAGATTCCATCTGTTCTGGATATACCACGGGTAACTAGTTCTTCGGGTCTAAATTCATCGACAACTTCGTCAACATAACCACGCATGGTCTCAAGCTCTCCCATACCTGATACCAAGCCATGTGCTTCAATGGAACTTAGGTGTGCTAAATCAGTGATGTGGTATACGGTATCTATGTTTGATGTATTTATTTTATCGGACATTTACATAGATATTAGCATAAGAAGCATAAATTGTCAAATTTCGGTTTTGGCTTACTTCTCGAATTGTTCGGCTTTTGCAACACCAACTTGTAGCAACTTATTGATTTCAGTTTCAGTAAGACCAATCCGCTGTCCCGCTTCGTGTACACGTTGGCGACCAGTGTGGGTACTATCGACAGGGTTATCAACTCCTACAGCAATAGCAAGGCGGTATAACCCAGTAAAGGTATCTATTTCTGCTGTGACTCGGTCTTGTTCTGTCCGATCAAGCTGTAAGGCGTCTTGAGCCACACGACTCAAGCTGTCTTTCAACAGTCCACCCCCAAGCAGAAAGGCTGTGATATGGTCGTCACCAATGTCATGGTCGAAGTAGGCATATGATACTGGGTATTTGTCCTTGGCAATCACAGCCAGATAGTCTGGTGAGCGAATCTCTTTTTCATCAAAGAACTCAACCTCAACACCGTATTCTGCGGCAGCCTTGCGAAGTGTTTCAGGTGTCGGTACACCAAAGATATACGGGTCAGACTCGTCGGTTGCAAATTCATAGCCTAGAGCCTGTAATAATTTCTCACTACCAATAGGAAATGTCCAGCCTGCCGAATTGCCATCAAAGGTAGGTGTAAAACTTTCGCTATCTACAACTAGACCTTTTGGCCCGTCACGCATAACGATTGAACGTGCTGGAACGTACGGCTCTACCTGGTCTTCTCCGACAAAGTAAATTGTGTAGGCTCCGGGCTGAAGTTTATCGAGGTCTTTGGGGTTAAGAGGTGCTGTTGTGGCATCAATGGTGTCGGGCGTGAATGGTTCGACATCGTCTGGTAGATCAGTAAGGAACTGTTGATCGCCAACTATGAGTGGCCGTCCTTTTGAAGAAGCATCTGCTTCTGTTGTTACGCTTAAGTCTGGTGTGCTAATAGTTGGCTGTTCTACTTCTGGCATTTTTTGACTACTCTTTACCGTGTAATTTTAGCAAATTAGGCCTCTTTGCAACAGATATGCCTTTAACCTAGACTTTTAAATCCATTGCGGTACCATTGTCCCTGATGGAAAATCAGATGACAAATACAGCACCGTTACTGCTGCCAAGCGAGCAGAACGGACAGCCCGTTAATGCCGTCCCAACACAGGCATTGCCTGTAAGATATTGTCTATATGCTCGTAAATCCAGCGAGGATGACGAACGCCAAGCCCTGTCCATAGATTCCCAGATTAAAGAAATGACGATGCTGGCCGAGCATCTGGGTATCAATGCGGTAGAAACACGCACCGAAAGCCATTCCGCTAAATACTCAGGGCACCGACCAGTGTTCAATCTGCTCATACAGGATATCCAGAACGGTTTGTTTGACGGCATTCTAACCTGGGCACCTGACCGCCTGAGCAGAAATGCTGGCGATTTAGGTTCAATCGTTGACCTGATGGATCGGGGCAAACTGCGAGATATACGTACTCATGGGCAAGCCTTTAGCAACACGCCCAATGACAAGTTCTTGCTCATGATTCTCGGTTCCCAAGCCAAGCTGGAGAACGACAACCGTGGCATCAATGTAAAACGAGGCATGAAGACTAAGTGTGAGATGGGTTTCAGACCCAATATGACCCCTCTAGGTTACCGGAATGACCATTATTCGGGTAAAGGTCAGAAACAGGTGTTTATCGACAAGAAACGTGCCCCAATCATCCAAGAAGCATTTGAGAAAGTAGCAGCTGGTGCCAGCGGACGGGATATCTACAACTGGTTTGTCGAGGTTGGGTTCAGGAGTAAAAAAGGTAAAATTGTGACACTGAGTATGGTGTACCGCATGCTCAACAATCCGTACTACTGCGGCATCTTCGAGTTCCCAACAGGCAGTGGCAAATGGTACAAAGGTGCTTACAAACCGCTCATATCCAGAGAACTATTCGAAGCAGTCCAAACCAAGATGACCGTTGCCCCAAAGAGCAAGCCAGGTACTAAGCAGTTCAACTACACCAAGCTGCAAAACCTACGATGCGGTAGCTGTGGTTCAGGTATAACCGCCCAGGAAAAGTACAAACAGACTAAGAAGTATGGCGTAAAACGCTACGTTTACTATCACTGTACTCAAAGCCGAAACTTTGACTGCTCTGAATCGTATCTGCGAGAGGAAAAGCTAACAGAAGCATTCATACAACTGCTAGCAAACATAACTGTAGATGAGATTAAAGCAAAAGAAGCTTTACAGGCCGAGCTGGACAAGTTCATACGACTGTCAGTGTCGGTGCGTGGCAATAACGACAAACCAGAAGATATAAACCTTGAAAACTTTGCTGGCTACATACTTAACGAGGGAACAAGACTGGAAAAACGAGCGTTAATTTCCTGCCTGGATCAAAAGCTATACCTCAAGAACAGACAGCTTGTCACGGCAGTTTAAAGGGTGTTTTATGTTTCTCTCAAAAAGTTCCATAGTCTTTTGGGGTTTGTAGGGGTTGATCGTTCCAAATCCCTTTTGGGGTCAGGGCTTTATTCACCGATCCTTGGGCAAACAAAAAGACCCATAAGGGGTCTTTCGTGCTACTTTCGGACTTTTTTGCCTCTGAAAATAGTTCCATAGTCTTTCTGGCGGAGAGGGAGGGATTCGAACCCTCGATTGCAGTTGCCCACAATACACGCTTTCCAAGCGTGCTCCTTCGGCCACTCGGACACCTCTCCAGAATATTGTGTAATTCCATAGCTCAGTTTATCATGTAAATGTATTTTGATAACAGATGAAAAATCATTGTGGTAGTGGTTGGTTTAGGCGTACCTGGTGCGCTACAATAGATACCTAATGAATGTTATTGAACTCATGCAAGTGAAGCGTACGTTTGGCCTTGGTAACGGTGCCACTCTGGCTCTTGACGACATCAGCCTAACTGTACCCAAGGGTGAATTTCTAATCATAATGGGCCCAAGCGGATCAGGTAAAAGTACGCTGCTTAATATTATCGGGCTTCTCGACACACCCGACGAAGGTACCTACCTCCTCGATGAACGAGATGTCGCTTATATTGGACAACGCAAGCGGGCAAAAATTCGTCGTAACCACATTGGCTTTATCTTCCAGAACTTTAACCTTATCGGTCGCATGAATATTCTCGAGAATGTGAGCCTACCACTCCTCTATAAAGGTATCTCGACCGTCAAGCGTTATGAGCGAGCGAGCGAAATTCTGAAGTACCTCGGCATTCAGGAAAAAGAATACTACTTACCGAATCAACTCTCAGGTGGTCAGCTACAGCGTGCGGCGATTGCGCGAGCAATGGTAAACCGTCCGAGCATCGTTCTGGCCGATGAACCGACAGGCAACCTCGACACCAAAGCTACCAAGCTTATTATGGCAGCCCTCAAAGAGATTCACGAAGCCGGCAACACAATTGTCATGGTAACTCACAACCCAGATCTGGCCGCCTATGGCGATAGGGTCATCAAGATGCTCGATGGTAAAATTGAGGAGGAGTTCACCGGCGCATCATTGAGAAAAGAACTTGATGCGCAAAAGAAAGAGGCCGAAGAAATTGCCGAAAGCGCTACTAATGAAGCAATTGAACCCCAGAAAAAGCAGCCTCCGAAAGATGCAAGTCCTCGAAAAACAAGGTCAACGAAATCCGTTACTAAAAAGAATTCAGTTCGTAAAAAACCCGGCAAAAATTCCACCACCAAGAAGGGTAGTAAGAAATGATAATTCAGCACAGCAAAATGGCAATCAAATCGCTCAGAAGCAACAAAGTGCGGACGTTCTTAACTCTGCTGGGGATCATTATCGGCGTCACTTCAGTAACCACTATTATCGGGCTTGGTGAGGGCGTAAAACGTCAGGTAAATCAGCAGATTAATGATCTTGGAAATGACCTCATTACGATTGTTCCAGGCCACGATACTTCAGTGAGCGGCTTTAGTTCCTTCTCTACTAGTCTTGGAAACTCTGCTACCAACTCACACCTGAGCGAAGCCGACCTCTCGAGTGTCAGCAAAGTCGCCAATGTAGATAAAACTGGCGGAGTCATGCAACTTGATGGCTCGGTTACAAAGGGAGATAAGCAAATTAATACTCGAATCATGGCTGTCGGCGAAAATTATCTTGAACTGACTAAACAACGACTAACGAGTGGTCAGTTTTTTGGTGGAGATTTAGAGAATAATGAAACCGTAGTGCTTTCAAACGATGTTGCAACGAACCTGTTTGGTGTGTCTGATCCAATTGGCAGTACTGTCACTATTCGTGGCACGAATTTTGTCGTCATAGGTGTGCTTGATGCACAAAAAGGCTTCAACTTCGGTCAACCGATTAATAATATGGTGCTTATCCCCCTTCCAACAGGCAAAAAGCTAAACCAAGACTTAATCCAGCTACAACAGATTACCGTCAAAGTCGACGACATAAATAAGAGTGGTCAAACTTCTGACGCGGTAAAGAAAACGTTGCTGAAAAACCATAGTGGCGAGGAAGACTTTACCATTACTACCCAAGAACAGCTGGTCAGTGCAACCGACTATGTTTTCCGCATACTCACCGGCTTTACAGCGGCAGTTGCATCAATCTCTCTACTTGTCGGAGGTATTGGGGTTATGAACATCATGCTTGTTACGGTCACCGAGCGTACCCGAGAAATTGGAGTGAGAAAAGCAGTCGGCGCAACAAAAGTCCAAATCATGATGCAATTCCTCGTCGAGGCACTCGCTATCACCCTCGCGGGGGGCATTATCGGGATTCTCACCAGTCTCATTGCTGGCTATATCATACGAACACAGACTGCCGTGAAACCTGCTATGGATCTCTGGATAGTTCTCCTCGCCGCTGGTGTCTCCCTAGCTGTCGGTGTTATCTTTGGCACCTGGCCCGCTATCCGTGCCGCTAGAAAAGATCCCGTCGATTCTCTGCGTCACGACTAATCTGTTATTTCAGTTCTTTTTTGAGCTTCTCAACTAATCCAACAGGTGTCGGATCAACATTATTTAATACAGCCAGGTATAGACTGACGTAGTCTCCAAAGTTAAATGCCCATAAAATCTGCTTGAGCACACTAGTCCCCTCAGGCACAACCGCAATCGCATGTGGACGCTTGCCAGAAAGTAGTTTATCGGTTAATTCAAATCGTTTTTGTACACGAGGATGCTCTAAGTCTGACTGTATCTCTATTACCGCATACGGCTTTTCAATCGGGTGCGAACTCCAACCGATAAACTCGTTGTGACTTAACTCTGGATACTGGTTTGCCCACGCTAGGTTTTTTGCATTTTCATTAATACAGATTTTCCACTTGTTGGTAGCTGGAAATAATAACGGCCCAGAGTATATCAAGACACTCTTTCCCACCAGCTTTTCGGCGAGTTGTTTTGCAGGATTCTTACTGGTTGGCACATCAGCGAACCACTGCATATTCTCTTGAGCAAGCCACTGTGATGCCGCTGCAAGCTGTTCTCGACTTGCCACAGGTATCAGACCGAGCGGTTCAAGGATCTGGACTAAAGCAGCAAGAAAATAAAATGAAGACATACGTGGCTGAAATCCGCTTGGAATCTTAAACAACGTGTGGCCTCGTTCTTTCGCCAATTCAACCAACTTTCCACCGGCAGCCATTACCACAATCTGTGCTCCTTTTTTCTCAGCATCGTCCAAAGATGCAATCGTCTCCTCCGTGTTACCAGAGTAACTTGAGGCGATATAGAGTGTGTCTTTATTCACGTACGATGGCACAGTGTAGTCTCTTGATATTTCGAATGGAACAGAAACACGAGGCCATGAACTTAAAATCATTGCAGGCCAAGCAGAGCCACCCATTCCTCCAAGTACAACATTGAGGGGAGTTTTATCTAGCTGAAAATATACGTCGTAATCATGGACGAGCTGAGATGCCTGCTTTCCGGCTACGCCGAGTGCATCACTTTTATCAATCTGGTTAATAAGTTTTAGATCGTCGAGCATATAGCTAATGGTTCTCCCTCTTGCAAAATCCTTATGGTATCGGGTACTATTATACCTGAACAACTAAATTTAGATAAGATCATGGGTGGAAAAAATGAACTTAAATCCGTTAAAAAAAGATGATAATACTGACGCGTTAGTAAAAGCCTTGGAAGATGCGAACAGCACCGGAAGTGTACAGCCAGCAGTGACACCTGGTGTTACTACTGACGACGCAACTATCGCAGCAGATCCACAAATTGCTGCAGCTGGTGTCGTGAGTCCAGATCCAATCACAGACGCAGCAATGGATAGCGTTGTGGCTCAGAGTGTCCCTACAGAATCTGTCAGTGCGGTCACTCCACTCGTTGACAACTCTGTAACAGATACAGCTGGCACGACGCTAAACTTTGATGGTAACGACGATCTTCCTGTTGGTATTAGCTCAGATGCTGATGCGCATCTCTCGGTCGAAGGAACTGGAGATAACACTGAACTTGATGGCGTAAAAAAGTCTGCTCTTGAGCAACTTCGACCTCTAATTGAGAAATTAGACCTTGAACCAGCAGATAAATTTGATAAGTACCTTATGATGCTTCGTGCTTCAGATGATCCCGAACTGATTAAACCAGCTTTTGAAGCAGCTCAAGGTATTGAAGGCGAGAAAGAAAAAGCGCAAGCCCTTCTTGATATCATCAACGAAATCAACTATATTACAACAAATCAGCAATAGACATTGCCAGATAACTAGTGAGTTCTTGAGACAGTCACTAGTTCAGCAGTTTAGTCCCATTACATAGAAAGCTCCGAAAATAGTTCGGAGCTTTCTGCTACTATGATGTTCGAAATCACTGAGCGAGTGACTACATTCCCATCATTGATGGGTCCATGCCACCACCCATTGGTGCAGCTGGATTCTTTTCAGGTACATCAACAATCAAGGCGCCCATTGTCATTGCGGTGCCCGCTATAGAAACAGCATTCATTATCGCTTCTTTGGTCACGCGGTGTGGATCAATTACACCAGCTGCTTTCATGTCAACTACATCGTCGCTATTAGCGTTAACATTTACGCCCTTACCCTTAGCTAGACGAACTTTTGGTAGCCATTCGTCAGGATTCATTCCGGCATTCGTGAGAATAATACGGAAAGGTTGCTCAAGTGCACTAGTTAAGATGTTGCGTCCTGGCATATTGTCTGCGGTTAGAAGTACGCTCTTTCTATCGAGGTTCTTGTCCGAGATAAGTTCCGCCAGGTTAACAAGCGTTACGCCACCGCCAGGTACAATTCCCTCATCAAGCGCTGCTTTTACAGCGGCTACGGCGTCATCAACACGGAATTTCTTCTCTTCAATTTCCGTTTCAGTTGTTCCACCAACCTTAATAACTGCAACTTTGCCTTCCAATGCGGCTCGGCGCTTTTCAAGATTTTCCTTCTCATATTCACTATTAGCGTTGACTGCCTGCGCGGCAATTTGTGCGACACGAGACTTGACGTCACTTGGCTTACCAGCACCTTCAATTATTGTCGAGGAATCTTTATCGACAATAATACGGCGGGCGGTACCAAGCATACTGATGTCTGCGTTCTCAAATGTGTGACCTTGTTCTTCAGTGATAACCGTTGCACCCGTCAGGATCGCAATGTCTTCAAGGATTTCCTTTCGTCGATCACCAAAGGCTGGTGCCTTGATCGCGAGCGTATTAAATACACCTTTCAATCTGTTGAGAATCAAAGTCCCGAGCACTTCCCCTTCGACATCCTCAGCGATAATAACGAGATCTTTTTTGCCTGTTTGGGCTATTTTCTCTAAGATTGGCAAGAACTCTTGTACCGAGCTAATCTTCTTGTCGGTAATAAGCACTAGTGGCTTATCGTATACCGCTTCCATACGAGCCGTGTCGGTCACCATATAAGCACTAACGAAGCCACGGTCAAACGTAAAGCCTTCGACCACCTCAGACTCCATAGCAAGGCCCTGGCCCTCTTCTACGGTCACTACGCCGTCTTTTCCAACCTTTTCAATGACATCAGCGATAAGTTCACCGATTGCAGCGTCGCCGGCTGAAATAGTGGCGACTTCCGCAACACGTTTTTTATCACCAGCAATATCTTCGCGCATTCCGCTAAGATGGTCGATGACATCTGCGGCTGCATGCTCCAGGCCTTTTCGTAGCTGCATCGGGTTGTGACCAGCTGCAATTAGCTTATTGGCTTCATTCAAAATATGGTATGTTAGCACCGTAACAGTAGTAGTACCATCACCAGCAACATCATTCATCTTACTCGCTGCCTGCTTAATAAGTTCAGCACCTGCTTTATAGCCGAGGCTTTCATCATCCTCAGCAAGCTCAATTCCCTTCGCTACTGTTACACCATCGTGTGTCACGGTAGGACTTCCGAAGCTCTTAGAGATGACCACATTGCGACCCTTTGGCCCCATAGTAGTCTTCACTGCGTTAAATAAGATCTCCGCACCTGCCAGTAATCGGCGACGCGCTTCTTCATCGTAAAATACTTTCTTAGCCATATTAAGTATGCCTCCTCGTCAGATTATTTTGCTATTGCCACAATGTTTTTATGAAAAACAAGAATATACTCCTGTGAATCAATTTTCACAGTCGTTGCTTCGTATTCGTTTTTGTAGATAACTTTGTCACCTACCTTAACGCCCTTAATGTCTGAGCCAACTGCAATAACTTTTGCAGTCTTTGGTTTTTCTGTTGCGCTCTCAGGCAAATATAAGCCACTCGCTGTCTTTTTTGCTGCTTCTTCTGTCTGCACAACAACGTATTCCGCCATTGGCTGAAGTGGTACACTCATCGTTTCCTCCTACACACTTTTAAATCAAATTTGGGTACTTATATAGTACCGCAAGAAATTAGCACTCGCAACCCCCAAGTGCTAATTTATAGACTTTACTGCAAATTCTTTATAGAACGAACTTCGTCTGCTATGGCTATCTGTCCAATATGGTTCATTGGCTTGAGCGGTCTATCTACCGCAAGCTCAAATGCTTTGCCATAGATTGTCCGTGCGACTGTAGTTTCTATGCCGTATAACAATGCATCGAGCTTTTCTTGCGCTAACTCCACGTCGTTCGATTCAAATTGAGCGGTGCCATCTTTTACAAGTGTTAGTCGCCACTTATTTTCCATGTGATTACTCTCGCCTGTATAATTCTGCAGTACTAGGGTGGGCACATCCTCATTAGCGAGTCTTCGGCGCTTCCTACCTCCAACTACTTCGCTTGCTCGACGGTATAGAAAAACTTCATCAGCAAGATCTGTCGTAGCACCCGGAATCGATAAAGCCAGCTGATACCTCCGAGCATCACCAAGTACTGGATGTTCGACATCTTGCTCCACCATCGTAGAAACACCACCTCGCGTGGCCTTGTCGAGCTCGTCTGCATCCTCAACTAGTGCTTCGACCGAGCTGAACGGTAGACTCAGGACGTGTAAGAAAGGTTGCGCCACTTTATCTTCGGAGTGACCGAGTGTTTCCTGAACATGTGTTGAAGCAACGTTCATAATAAATTATTATATCATACTTTTTGAATATTTACAATATATACTTCGCTTCACCATATTCATGTTGGCTATCCTTGCTTTCTTTTACTTTATATGCTATTATAGATTCATGCTTTTTGCTACTAATACTCGAATAACGTTGTCCTCAGGGATATTCCATGCCTAGTCAAGAAGTATCTTACAGATTTGATACTTCCGAAGGCACTCCGAGGGCTAGCAGTAGAGATTCCGGTGCCGTTGGCCTGCATGACACAAATTTGTTTGACCAAGACGAGTCCGCAGCTGGAGAGCTTATCGACCCAATGACTGGGTTACCGCATGATAACTCTTCGGCCACTGATGAAACCCACTTTCAAACACATGATAACGGCTTTGTCCTTGACCCGATGAGCACAGATCCTGGATCAGAGGATCTTATGGGCAGGCCCGACCCCGAGTTCGATGCTGCTGCTAAATGGTTACTTGATAACGAGAGTCACTCAAGTGGCGTGAGTAGAAGCGACGATGCAACAGAACGTCACACTGCTTGAACACAACAGGGTAGCTCGACCAGCAATTTGATACAATGGTTCACATGAACAACATAAATCAAACTGTCCTTATGTCTGGTGTAGATTACTTTTCAGTAGAAGAACTAAATCCCTACTCAGATCGAACAAACCAACCAGATAAACTGACGGCTGCCGAGGAGTTTTTGAGTATCAAACGAGCCTTGGAATCAAGTGGTGTCACAATAGTGCGCGCAGAATCACCCAAGAGCTGTCAGGACGGTATCTATACCGCTAACTGGGGCCTCTGTCGAAATGGCGTTGCGGTCCTCTCCTCCCTGCCCAACATGCGTCAGGGCGAGGAGATCTACGCGCGCGAGGCACTCGAAGCTCAAGGGCTTGAAGTTATTCCTGCCCCGTATAGGTTTAGTGGACAGGGAGATGCACTACCCTGCGGTAACTTACTCCTAATGGGCCAGACTTATCGTACTGATCCACGTATGCATCAGTTTGTTGCTGATGAACTTGGTTTTGAGGTCATCAGTCTCGAAACTGTTCCTCAGCTCGACAACGGTAGGAAACCAGTAATAAATAAAGTCACCGGGTGGCCAGATAGCTTCTTCTACGATATCGACCTCGCTGTATCCATTTTGACACCTGAGCTAATCGCCTGGTGTCCAGAAGCTTTTACCAAACCAAGCCAGGAAAAGATTCGCGGGCTGAGCCTCGAGAAGATAGAAGTCAGCCTCGAGGAAGCAACTGAGGGTTTTGCCTGTAATCTTGTTTCAACTGGCACGACTGTCATTATGAGTAATCATGCACCGCAGCTACAGGCCGCGATTGAAGCACATGGACTAAAAATAATTACGCCAGAAATTACCGAGCTCTCCAAGGGTGGGGGCTATATTCGATGCACTACGTTAACACTAGATAACAACTAGTTCTTCTTAAGTGATCGGAGTATAGTTCTGGCTACTTTTTCCTCGCTGTAAGGGCGAGAAACCGTCATTGTTGCTTCATCGAAGTTATCGTCTTCAGTGTGAACTATGCCTGGTATACCAGTAAGGATAGATTTCTCATGACCCTTGCCGAGTAGAAGCACGACATCTCCCTCTCTAGCCTGTCTAATGGCTGTCTCGAGGGCCAGCTCTCTCTCGTGAATCATAAAGAGATCTTTTCCAGTTAGTTTCCCTGTGGCTTCGGCACCGGATGCGATTTGCTTTAAGATACTCTCGCCATCAATATCACGATCATCTTCCTCAGTCACAATCACCACATCTGCATACTCGCCCGCTATCTTGCCCTGCGCGATACGCTTCTGGGCATCTCTTCGGCCTGCACTACCAAAAACGGTAATCAGTTTACCCTTAACTGTTGGTGCAACCTCCTCAAAAATCTTCTTAAAACTATCAGGGGTATGTGCGTAGTCAATAATGACCTCGAAGCTCTGCCCTTCGTCCACGCGCGCCATTCGACCCTCAACACTCTTCAGTCTTTTAATGCCGTCTTCTATCTGTTGTTTCGTGAGGCCAACCGCGCGCCCAACCGCAACCGCCGCAAGGCTATTCATCACATTAAAACTACCAGGTAAGTTACACATGATGTCATAGGAATCTTCACCAATTGTGGCCATGTAAGTACTACCAGATGACGTGAGGTTTATGTCGCTTGCACGCAAATCACCAGATGTGCGTCCATACCTAAGGGGGTTCTTCACTTCAGCCGCAAATAAGTCGGCGCTCGGATCCTCGGTGTTTACAATTCCAACCTGTAATCCCCTTTTATTGTCGCCCGCTAACGTAAATAGTTTCTTTTTACTATCTCTATAGTGTTCAAACGTTCCGTGGTAATCCAGGTGTTCGTGATTAATATTTGTCATCACTGCGATTGAAAACGGGATACCCCATACGCGGTTTTGAGCTAATGCATGGCTCGTTACCTCAAGGACAAGCCAGTCTACTTCTGCATCGCGCACTTTCTTCAAATTCTCCACCAACTGTTTCGAACCCATCGTCGTGAGCCGTGATGTGTTTGCTTGCTCCCCGCTCTCGTCCCCCAGATCAAGAGAAATTGTGGTCATCATCGCTACCTTTTTTCCGCTACTACGAAGCATCTGTGTAATGAGCGTGCTCGTGGTTGTCTTGCCGTCTGTGCCTGTTACCCCTATAACTTTGATGTTCTTAAGTGGGAAACCAGCTAGCATCTGCTCTGCAACCGCTTCGAGTAGGTGTCCCGTCGGCTCAATTCTACGAAATAACTTATGTGGCACGAGTTTTTTAACGAGTGATCTCATGAACCAAGTTTATCAGAGTGTCTCCTGGAACGGTATGTAAAGACACGCATCAGAGGGAGATCAGCAACATGACTGGCCAGTTGCGTGGTCCTTCCCTGTAACTCCGTGGTTCTGAGCATAGCGTGTGCCAATACGATTCTTCCGTAGAGATTACTCTTCGCGGCGTTTAAAAGCTGTCTTTCCTTTGGGACTCCCCTACGAATATCATTGCCCACAGAGAGAATAGTTTTTCCTACTTTACCGTACCTCTCCTGAACGCCTTGATTAAACTCGTCCCACCTCATCCTGATACCGGCTCGACTATCTGGCGTAAGATAAATAATCTGACCGCTATTAGCATGTTCCTCTATTTGATCTACGAGTGACGGATCGAGATATGGAGCTCGAGTAGGGGAAGAACCATCGAGGTAATACTGCGTAACCTCGACTCTTTTGCGCTTAGACACGCTACCATCATTACCCGTATCTGAGAATCTCACCTGACTACCGACCAATGTCTCGGCCTCGCCATTACTTGCTAAGTGAGTGCCGAACTCCAGCTTGGTTAAAGTACCCTCGACAACATCAAGAGCGAGCGAGTATTCTCCGTAAAGTACGTATACCCTGCCATCTGTTAAGTCTCCACACTCGTCGTGAGATAGTACATTTTGCGCAACCTTAGCAAGCCGGAGTTCTACACGCTTGTCTTCACTGAACCCACTTTCGTATGGTTGCTTAGGCATAATGGTGTATGCTATCACTTGTAATTAAGAATGTGAAGCGGAAATCCTATGAAAATACTCGCCATTGAAACCAGCTGTGATGAAACATCAGCTGCAGTAGTTGAAAACGGAAGTACAATCCATTCACTAGTGATAAACAGTCAGATTGATATTCATAGAGCATTTGGGGGCGTAGTCCCAGAGATTGCTGCGAGGAGTCATATTGAGGTGATGTTACCCGTCGTGCAACAAGCCCTTGATGAAGCCTCGGCGACTTGGGAAGATATAGATGCTATCGCCATCACTCAGGGCCCTGGTCTACTCGGCTCACTACTTATCGGAGTATTGACCGCCCGTACCTTGGCCTTCACCCTACATAAACCTCTGTACCCCGTGCATCATATTCTCGGGCATATCTATGCCAACTGGCTTATACCCGAGACAACACCAACATTTCCGATTCTCGCCTTAGTGGTGAGCGGGGGCCACACCCAGCTCATGTACGCGACGAATCACACCGATTGGCGGGTTATTGGTCGAACAAAGGACGATGCTGTTGGTGAAGCTTTTGATAAAGTAGCCAAAGTACTGGGCCTCCCCTACCCTGGTGGTCCAAGTGTGGCAAAAGCAGCGGAGCACGGGAATCCCAAGAAGTATCGGTTGCCCATGCCCATAGTGCACTCAGTTGACCCTGCACTTACCTCACTTCGTTTATCTATGGAAAGTAGTATGACAACCTCTTACGATTTTAGCTTCTCTGGGCTTAAGACAGCAGTTCTAAGGGCTATTCAGCAGGAATGTGGGAAATCACACGACTTTCCTAGTTTCGAGCTTGCAACGCTCCTGAGTGAAGCACAGCGAAATGATTTTGCCGCCAGTTTTCAAGCGAAAGCTGTTGAATATCTCTCGTCGAAAACTAAACAGGCATTTGAGGAGTTACAACCAAAGACCGTTATTATCGGAGGTGGTGTTGCCGCTTCGCTTCCACTTCGCGATGCTTTAACTGAGGTTATTCCAATAGACGTTCAGTATGCACCTTCTGTACTCTGTACGGATAACGCAGCAATGATCGGTGCGCGCGCCTACTACCAAGCACAAAATGAAGCGCCAGTAGATCCTCATACCCTCAAAACAAAACCCTCTTGGCCACTATAGCCAGAGATATTACCGCTTCTATGCAGGGAGCAAGGCATCAAACTGATCTGTAACAGCAACTGACATTGCCTGCGTCTGGGCAATTGCACTTTGTGTTTGTTTAGATGATGCTGACACATCTACTTTTCCAGAATCAAATCGAGCATCAAAACCAGTACCTAGGTCTCCTCCTAGATCAAATATGAGTGCATGGCCTTTGGCTGATACTGCTGAATAGATGGACACGTCCTCAGCCTTTCCAGTGCGGTCTGCTGAGTCTTTATATCCAAAGTCTACCTGAAGATGCGTTACTCCACCCAAAGTATCCTCAACCTTATTATTACTGATAAACACACTAGCGAGTCTCCCCTGTTCATCTGTCTCTACCAAAAGGCCTATCCCTAACTTTTGACGTTCATCCTCGGAAAGCTTTTCTGCCCTCTGCACGAGTGCCCAGGTGCTCGTAGCGGTTTCGTTGAGAAGCTCATGCAGTGCGGTCTCGTTTTCCTTTTGCTCAACCGTTTTTAACTCGATGGAACTAGACGATACAGGAGCTTTATCAGGGTTTGAAGGTTCTGCGCTACATGAGGCTATCAGGAGGGCAGTACCAGCAACAACACCTGCTAGTAAAACACGACCTTTTCTGTTTGGCGCTGCCTCCATTTGTGTGAGGGATTTTTTCATAGAGTATATTTTATCACTGATAACTACTTTTGTCAATTACTCTGAGGTTGTTATAGGGGTAGGAAATTGATACAATAGGACTAATATGTGTACTAAAATGTTGAAAGCGCATCTAGGAACTACTCGGGACAAGATGTCGTCATACCTAGCTATATAGCATTTTTATAACTACATACCAACTTTCATATGAATGCAAATTCATTTTGAAATATACTTTATAGCAAACGAGGAACAACATAATGAATTTACCGAAACTTTACGAGCCAAAACAGTACGAAGCAGACATCTATACTCTCTGGGAGGCAAGTGGAGCTTTTGAACCGAAAGGGGACGGTAAGCCTTTTAGCATCGTTATGCCACCGCCGAACGCTAATGGAAATCTTCACCTTGGACACTCACTTATGAACGCCACTGAGGATATTCTGATTCGCTACCACCGCATGAAGGGGGATAGGACGCTCTATATTCCGGGAGCAGATCACGCAGGTTTTGAAACTTGGGTTGTCTACGAGCGTCAGCTTGAGAAGCAGGGCAAGAGCAGATTTGACTTTACCCGGGATGAACTCTACAACCAAGTGTGGGACTTCGTTGCTAAAAACAGAGGTAATATGGAGATACAGCTGCGTGAGCTTGGCGCTAGTTGCGATTGGAGCAAGCAAGTTTTTACCCTCGATAATACAGTGGTGAAAACTGCTTATCAGACTTTTAAGAAGTTATGGGATGCCGGTTTAGTCTATAGAGGTAAGCGGCTCGTAAATTACTGCACTAAACATCAAACCAGCTTTGCTGATATTGAAATTGAGTACGAAGATCGAAAAACACCGATGTACTATCTCAAATATGGACCTTTTGAACTTGCAACCACCCGACCGGAAACAAAGTTTGGTGACACAGCTGTAGCCGTGCATCCAGATGATGAGCGTTACAAAGAGTGGGTCGGCAAAGACATCGAAGTCGAAGGCGTCAATGGACCGTTTACAGTAAAAGTTGTAGCTGATGAAATGGTGGATCGAGAATTTGGAACGGGAGTCGTAAAAATCACACCCGCGCATGACTTTAATGACTGGGAAGTTGCTCAGCGCCATAACTTGCCTGCGATTGAAGTCATCAACAAGCAAGGCCTGATGACCGAAAAAGCCGGCAGGTTTGCTGGCTTGACCGTTATTGAAGCGAGAGAAGCTGTCGCCAAAGCAATGGAAGAACAGGGCATGCTTCTTAATATCGATACGAAGTATAAAAATAGGGTAGGGCTATGCTACAAATGTGGCACTGTTATTGAACCTATGTTGATGGACCAGTGGTTTGTTAAAGTTGCACCACTAGTCGAGAAGGCAATCGCAACAATCGAACAGGGTGAGATTATCTTTACCCCAGAAAACAAGGGGAGAGTACTAGTTAATTACCTCAAGAACCTGAAGGATTGGAATATTTCTCGTCAAATTCCATGGGGCATACCAGTTCCTGCTTTCCAAAACACCGAGGACCCAGGCGATTGGATTTTCGACGACCGCGTGAATGAAGAGCAGCTCATAATCGATGGGAAAACATACCGACGCGATGCCGACACTTTCGACACGTGGTTCTCGTCTGGTCAATGGCCGTTTATTACGACAAAGTATCAAGACGATCCAACCCTCAAGGAATTTTTTCCTAATAGCGTAATGGAAACAGGGGCCGATATTCTATTTGCCTGGGTAGCACGCATGATAATGCTGAGTTTGTACCGAGAAGATAGCATACCCTTTAAAGATGTGTACCTTCATGGCATGGTGCTCGACCCACATGGGCAGAAAATGAGCAAAAGTAAGGGTAATGTTATTAATCCGCAGGAAATTATGGAAGAATTTGGATCTGACGCTCTGAGAATGGGGATCATTGCCTCGAGATCAGCAGGTCTGAACCAAGCATTCGGTAAAGATAAAGTCATCGCGGGACGAAATTTCTGTAATAAACTGTGGAATATTGCCCGCTACATAGAAGGTGTAGTAGGGGACGACTTTGAGCTACGCTCACCAAAGCCTCAGTCACCGGCAGATAACTGGATTATTCGAGAACTAGACGCTACGGCTAGCCAGGTAGCTAGCTTGCTTGAAGAATACCGCTTCGCAGAAGCATTCGAAGCCGTCTACCATACTATTTGGGACAAAATGGCAGACTGGTACTTAGAAGCATCGAAAACCGCTCTAGAGCCCTCCACGATGGTGTGGGCACTTGAAATGTGCCTGAAGATTGCGCATCCATTCGCACCATTTGTGACCGAGACCATTTGGCAGACCCTCAAATGGGAAGATAGCCAAGTAATAACGAACCCCTGGCCTACCCGCACACAGTACAACGAAGCTCAGGCAGAACATTTCGAGCAACTGCAAAAAATAATTGTTGAAAGTAGGGAAGTATTGGGAGTAATCGGTTCGACTAACATTGCGATGCTCACGAACAGCAGCCAACTAATACTCGAAAATGCTGACTTAGTAAAACGACTTACGAAAGTTGGCTTGATTCAGATAACCGAAGAGGGGAGTGGACTTCGCCTAACCTCAACTCATGAACACGTCTGGCTCGATCTTGATACCGATCAAATTACCAAGTATGCGACAACGCTCAAGAAAAAGCTGGCAGATATAGAGAGAAGCGCAGAGGTCATCGAATCACGCCTCAGCAGTGAGCGCTACGTACAAAAGGCACCTGAAGCACTTGTGGTAGAGAGTAGAGAAGAGCTACAAACGAAACAAGCCCAGGCAGAACATTTAAAACATCAGTTAAAGCACTTGTAGACGACGTACTCGGAGAGCGTCTGATTTGAGTTCATAGCCTTCGGGCTTTTTAGAATGCAAGTTCGTGAGCAAGCTTAGCCAGAGCATCATGATCGGGCTCAGCATTCATATCTGGGTGAAACTGAAAATCTTCATCTGTATCAAACGGGAATACTTTGATGTGAGCGTGATTCACGTCAAGGCCTTCAATGTGCACTCCAACACGGGCCTTCTCTGGAAATACAGTTTGCAGGCGCTGGCCAACTTTTTGGACAGTAGCCATCAAAGCTTGGTAATCTGCCTGATCTAGTTGCCAAACAAATTCGACTTGGGCTTTTGGTATAACAAGTACTTGGCCCTGTTGTATAGGGTGAATATCTAAAAACGCGAGTGTTTTTTCGTCTTCATATACTTTGTGGCAAGGTATTTCACCTTTGATAATCTTTGTAAAAATTGAATCTTCCATGACTGTAGTTTACCAGCTAACTGCAACACCTGCTTTGATCTATGACGAAAACACGCTTAAATCGACTAGGGCACGTAATTGTTGTCGCTAGACTAATACTAAACATAGCGAAGTAATCAACTGGAGAGCTCATTCATTTCTGGAGCTTCGGAACTTAAGCAGCAGGAATAACAGCAATATCGTGCTCTTCTAGATTGGGGCGTCCATTAGCATCAAGTACTGGCTTTACCCCTAATATACGCAGCGAGTGATTCGGTGATGTTAATTCATATGGGGGTTTGGCTGGTACGATTTTATCGCCCCACTTCTCGCCATTTTTCCAAGTTTCTTCTGGATAGCCGTAGTCCAGTAAAACACCCTCAGCGATTGTGCGAATTAACTTAGGGTCAGATTGAAGTTCACTTTGAAGCTGACTCGCTACTGACTCTGGCAAACTAAAAGATACCACCAGACGACGTCCGGGTCGAACGCCATCGGAGATCCACTGGCTATTACCCTCAAAGTGATATTCTACTCGCACCGCTGGTTCTTGCGAACCCTCACCGGCGAATTCTTGATATGTCTCTGGCTGGAAACCAGTTACCTTGGTTGATTTGGACTCTACAGCAGTCTTCCTACCAAAGCTCTTTTTAACTTCAGTGGTAGTCACAACCTCTTCGGTAACTGGCTTTTGATGTGGCATAAGTACTACATACTCTTTGATACCTTGTTCACTTTTATATCCTTCCGGTACATACCCTTGTTCATCGATACCAGGCAACGGTCCATCAAATTTATATTTCTCATTCACGCCAGACCAACCCCCAGCTGGCGGAGAAACCGTTTGCCTACCACTGTCGTGCATATCTTTCTGCCAATCTCGCCAAGTTGGACTAGAGACATATGTATACACCCCTACATTTCCCCGAGCTAGATCTTTAACTTCCTGCATAAGCACTTCCTTCTCTACTCCATCTCGAGCTTGGTCAACATTGCCAGCGCCCACCAGTTTTTCACGCCAAGCTACTTCTTTCTCGAGTGACGATCCTCCATCTGTCAATTTCTCTAACCGAGAGAGGGTTCGAATCTGCCTCATGACACCCCAGACATCGGTTGGCAAATCAGGATTTGAAACTGCTGTCTCTGCTGACAAACGAGTTATAAAACTGGTCATATCCTCGCCAGGCTGAGGAGCACTACTAGTGATCAGCTGTTCAGCTACTTCCCACGCACCACGATCGGAAGCCTCTGGATCAATCTGAGTACCGAGCTGGATATACCGCCCCAGGAGAGCAATCTTATTATGAGTATCCATGTCCTCGTGCGAAGGTACAACACCGCCTAGTGACTCCCCAGCCAAGGGGTCTGGACCAGAAACTGATTCGATTGGTTGGGACGGTTGGAGTTCCATTTTTTTGTTTTTACTTTCTTTTGCTAAGAAAAATAATAGCACAGAAGTGCTATTATGTCAATATTTATTGGCTCGATGGGCTAAGTTCGAAAGACGAATACTTGGCGGAGAGGGAGGGATTCGAACCCTCGAAGGCTTACACCTTACCGCTTTTCGAGAGCGGCCAGTTCAACCACTCCTGCACCTCTCCGTCAGATACATTCTACCAGACGAAACCTAGAGATGACTCCTAGGCTTTTTGGAGTTCTTGTTCGTGTCGAACCATTTTGAGCGTGATGTAGCTGATAAGTGACTTCAGAGCCACCGCCAAAATTAGGTACATCATGATCGCAAAAAGAGCTGAAGCACTAAAGTATCCTGTTTCGGTTACCTGGTGTGGAGGGAACATTCCCCTGAACGGTTGTAGAAATTCGGCAGCGCCGTTGTATATAAATTTCACAAATGGCGTCGTGCTATTAGCACTAAATAGAAGCAGTACGAAACCGATTGAAAGGAATACGCTTGCTATAACTGCATATGCATACACAAAGTAAGATAGTATCCGCGATATTTTAATAAAGACCAGTGTTGGATCTGATGGCTTATTGTTGCTCATTTTGTTTCCCCTTATTAGTTAGCCTCATAATAGGTGAAAAAAGAGATCTTGTCGACATATAGATAGCTAATTTCGAAATAGGGAAGTGAGTGGTGGCTCATGTTTACTAGGAACTCAATCCAGCCATCATGCGACGGGCATAAAGTTCTACCGTAGTTTTAGCGTTTGGTTCAATATCAAGATGACTGAGAGCATCTGAGGGGGTAGCCCATATATAATCCTGTGCCTCTTCGTTCAGCACAACCCTCTTATTTTTAACTTTAACTATATTGTCAACAAAAATATGCTGAACACCAGCTTGGTAGTACCCTGAGTTTTTGAGCTGGTCAAAAGTACATAAATGAGCTCCAATCTCTCCTTTCATGCCAGTTTCTTCTTCAACTTCTCGAAGTAGAGCATTCTTCAAACGCTCATTTCGTCGCACTTTTCCACCCACTATTGAGTATCGGTCGCCCCATTTGTGTGTTTTGACGAGAAGTATCTCTTTTTCCGATTTATGGTGAGGTGGTTGATATTCTATAATTGCGCCGGTCGCAACGACAGAACCCGGCACCATCAACTCCTGCCAGAGCTGATGTGCAGACTTGTCACTTCGACGGACCATCGGCGAAGGTAGTTGTTGGTTGCTAAGAACATAGTCTACGAAAAGATCGGGTTTCCAGATCGAGTTCTTGTGAACGTAGGCAGGATGATCCCGTAACTTGTGTGTGAAGAAAGTACGCGTGTTAGTAAGCTGTGCAATACCAAGCTCGTAGGATGTACTATTCCCGATATAGCCATCTGGATTAATAAAATAACTAAAGCCGTTCTCGCCAAGTTGTTTTAGGTTATGCAAGTAAAGCAACTCTATAACTCGAGGGTCTTGTCCGACTTCATCCTCAAACAGACCGAAGCCTTCTTTGTACGAAACGAGTTGACCGGCTTTAGGGGCTAGAACCTCAATACCCGCATCAGTAAATAACTGGTGAACCTTCTGAATAGCATCGAAATGCTTCGAGAAACTACCGTGAAGGATACAGCGAGGTCTGTTACGCACAAGTATAAGTATGAATCTCAGCCCCAGAATCTGCAAGTATAGATTGAATACTGGGCTCTCGTTTGACGATTCGTAAACATCACAGACGTAACGAGAGAAATGTGGAATTATTTAGTATAAAAAAACCTAGTTATCAATATTTGGTGCACCCGGCAGGATTTGAACCTACGACCTTTGGCTCCGCAAGCCAACGCTCTATCCAGCTGAGCTACGGGTGCTTATAGAATTCTTGATTTTGGCGACCACGAGTAAACTCGCAGTACGCCAAACCCTAAAATTTGAGGTACTTTCACGTATAGTAAAACACGCAGAACAGGGGAAATTGTACCACACAAACAGATTAGTGTCATCAGATATATTTCTGCCTAGGAGAGTCTGCTAGAAACGGATTCGACGCATTAGACTGTCTACTGGATCAGACTGCCGTTCCTGGTGGGGAATATGAGTTGCCAGGGTATCAAATATTTTTTCGCCTTCTTCAGGTGGAAAATAGATGGAAAGTGGCGGCATAAAACGTCTGATCGGCTCGAGGAAAACGCTATAAATCGGTCCTTCCTGCACAATACTAAAGGTCTTGAAGTCATCGTAGGGATATTTCTTATCTCCAACAACAATAGTAGTGGGCAAAAGTGAATACGAAAGAGTTCTTGGTTTCTGACGGGCGAAAAGAGAGAAAGCAACTCCCCCGAGTAAAATGACCAGAGTAGCTAAGATTCCACGTGTTGTGAGGTACACGAGGCCACTCAGTAGAATAACGACGAGAGTAAGGGGTAAGAACCAGATAAAATTCTTCTGATGGTCAATAAACTCGGATGCATTCCAAGTAATAACAGATGGGTCATGCTCGGGCACTGCTAAAGCGGGTGGGCTAGGCACAGTCTGTGGAAGAATGCTTGGTCGCATATTAGCAGTATCATTACCTCTGTTTGGTTCCATAAAACAAGTGTACCGTAAGCGCTATAAAAGGGCAATTAATGGCGGAGAGGGAGGGATTCGAACCCTCGGTACCATTGCTGGCACGCCGGTTTTCAAGACCGGTACCTTCAACCACTCGGTCACCTCTCCAAAGCAAGACTGGTATCCAAGGAGTCCGTCGTCTTGATCTGATTTATTCTATCAGATTGGATGAACTCTGAATAGCCCAGGTCAACAGATGTAGCACTACAGGCAACTTTAAGACACAAAAGGGTTAGCACGGTGTAGTAAGTCGCCGATACTACTCTTCCGCCTTAGCATTGTTGCACAATAAACAACGCTAATTAACTTTGTGTTCCCGGCTTTTCGGGTTTCTCACTTGTAGCGCAGGATCACATTCGCAACAGGGGTAATATGGCATAAGAACGGCTAAAACAGTTCTGTATTTTATCAACTTTTACAACACCTTTGACCTCTTATTATTGCATAAAGGAAATGTTCTTAGCTATAATGCAATCAGTTAGATTTAACTGCGAGGAAAAGTGGAGGAACACTATGGCTCGACGCCAAAAAAACGACAGTGATTTGTTAATGGAAGACGAGCTGACAGCTGCGTTCTTGGATGATGCGGCCCCAATGGGTATTGCCGATGAACCCGTAACAACAAATACCGTCAGTCAGACAAATGACGACGATTGGGACGAGGAACAAATGCAAGATATGCCAGGTATGCTTGCAGTTGACGTATACGAAACGAAGGAGCGTCTCTTTGTAAAAGCCCGCACGGCGGGAGTAAACAAGGATGATCTTGATGTTAGTATTTCCGACAACACACTCACCATCAAAGGAACTCTCTCAAGCGGAGAGGAAGCTGATACTGAGAACTACCACATACAGGAGTGTTATTGGGGTGAATTCAGCCGTACGCTTGCCTTACCTGTACCAGTTAAAGAGGATGAGGTAGAAGCTGTCCTTAAAGACGGCGTACTCACCATCGGCTTTACGAAAGTAAAGCAGGAGACTGTTAAGAAAATTACAGTCAGCTAGACTACTCAGAGCATGTAAAAAGACGTCTGCACATCGGACGTCTTTTTCTTTAGCGATGCGATCTGTTATCGTTATTTTACACCCGAGGTAAGGTTGGTCAAAACAAAGCGGATAATGATCTGTGCGAATAGCACAATCACAAGTCCGACGATGGCGTAGAGGATAGTGTTTTTAGCGCCGGAGACGCCTGAGGAGTCGCCACCACTAATAATGTAGCGGAAGCCACCGATGATGATCATGACAACTGAGACAGCGCCAACGACAATCGTGAAAAGGTTTATAATCCTGCGAATAAGTAAACCAAGGCTGTCATCCCCAGACCGCTGACAACTACTGACGGTAACAGTAGCCGGATTAACTGGCGCCGGCTCAGTACTCAGTACGCCAAGGCAGACGTTGTCGGCAACCGACTTACCTGCCAACGGGGCAGTGTTCGTTGCTGTTGGAGCAACTACAGGCGGCGGCAACGGAGTAGCGGTCTGCGCAATGACAGGTACGACAGGAAATAACGCAAAACAAGCAGTGGCCAATATAATTGCGACTATTCTTAGGAAATGGGGCATTGGTTTCTCCTCTGTGGTTCGTGTTGCTACTAACTACAGTATAGAGTGACACTTAAACATTCTCAATGGATTACATATAATAAGATCGCCCGAACAGGTGATCTTATTATATGTTACCGAATAACCTATAGCTTAGGCTGTAGGGTCTGCAGTGATTTTTGTCAGTACAAACTTAACAATGATCTGTGCGAATAGCACAATCACAAGTCCGACGATGGCGTAGAGGATAGTGTTTTTAGCGCCGGAGACGCCATTGCTATCACCGTTGCTTACCACGTAGCGGAAGCCACCGATGATGATCATGACAACTGAGACAGCGCCAACAAGTATCGAGAAGATATTAATGACGCTTTTAATTACAGAGCTGAAAGAATCTTTGCCTTCCCCAGTATCCGTACAGCCAGTCTGCCCAGGCGCGTTAGTAATTGCTACCCCAGCACCCACGCCGTAGTCACAGCTGACTTCTGCATGAGCAGGTAGTGTAGCAACTGCAAAAGTTAGCCCTCCACTCACGAGAACTGAGCCTAAGATTAATGTTATTTTACGTACTATTGATTTCATTTTGGTTATGTTCCTTTCGTTATGCTTGCATTATAGTAGATTTCACTCAAATAATAAACATTCTTTTGCTTAATCACCCCCAGAAGAATCACTTGTTGGGGCGGGCGTCGTAGGAGATGATGTTTTCCCGTTAGCATTAGTGTCTGTTGGTGTCGTATTACCAGTTCCAGTTGAACTGGACGTAGCACTAGTACCACCCTTTGGTGGTTCGCTCACTTTAGTCAAAACAAACTTAACGATTGTTTGGGCAAAAAGGATAATAACAAGTCCGACGATGGCGTAGAGGATAGTGTTTTTTGCACCAGAGAGGCCATTACTATCTCCACCACTAAAAACATACCTGAGACCACCAATGACGATCATGACGACTGCTACAGCACCTCCTATGATCGATAGTACATTGATGACGTTCTTTATAATATTCGAGAAGCCGTCCTTTGCCTTAGTTGCATCACAAGTTGCACTTGGATCCGCAAGTGTAAGCCCTTCACAAGCACTACCGAGAGAATCTGCATGTACTGCCATCGGTACAAGCGTTGGGACGCCTAGTATAAGAAGTGTGGCGACTGATAATGCGATCTTTTTTATTTTTTGAATCATAGGATGTTCTCCATTATATCTTATTTAAACCTTGAAAGCACAAAGGCAACTATTACCTGTGCGAAAATAACTACCACAAGACCAACAACCGCATATAAGATCGTATCCTTGGCACCTTTGGTTGAACCGGGATCTCCCGCCGAAAATATATACCTAAGTCCTCCGATGATGATCATGACGACAGAAATTGCTGCTGTAAGCAATATGATCGTTTGTACTATTTTCACGAAAATATTATTGTTTCCGTATACTATTGTCCTCTTCTCGTCGGCAGTAGCATTGCTACAGAAGTCAGTACCCTGTGCGGAATTCTTGCATGTATCTTCGAGCGGGTTATATGCGTGTATGGACAGAGGCGCAAAGAGCGACAGCAAAACCATCGAAATAAGTACCAGTGACGTTCTAAGTACTTTCACTCTACAGCCTTCCTGCAACAAACGATACGATCGTAAAAGCAAACACTGCGATGATTAATCCAACTATCGCAGCCACGATCGTGTTCTTTGCTTTTGCGATACCCTGCGGATCACCATTTGAGATCGTGTATTTGAAACCACCGACAGTCACAAAAACAAGCGAGAGCAGAGCTGCAACCATAAAGACTATTTTTAGCACCGAGGGTAGGGTCGTTTCAATCTTGGCATCAGGCAGTCCTGTTGGCTGGATATCAGCAAAAAATCTATAGAAGTTAGCAAATACTTTATCAATAATCATCCAATTGCCCTTCCTAGAAACTGGATAATCGAAACTGCGAATACAACAAGAACAAAACCTATCAAGGCGTTAATTATGGTACTTTTCGCACTATTCAGACCTTCTGGTTCGCCTTGTGATGTAATGTACTGAATCGATCCATACAGGACAAATCCGACAGCCACAAGGCCCGCAAGTCGTGTGAGCAACTCGATGATTGCTACTGCAACTTTTGTAACAACTTCTCCTATTTTCATTCCGCTCGTATCTGGAGAGCCGTCCGTGCAATTAAGATACTTATACCAAGGTACGAAAACAAATTTTCCCGCAGACGAGCCAATACCTTTTACAGAGTTGTTGCATGTTCCTGCGGCAAATTGCGATACATTATGAATACTAACCGCTTTAACCGGTGAGCTTCCGAGAAACAGCGAAAATATCACTAAAAATAATGTGACGGTGGCTGAAGCAAAAATTCCTTTGTGAATAAACGTGACCATATTTACTAAAATATTACCTTGTCTATGCTCATTTTACCAGAGGCACGACGCCTTTAGTAACTTAGAACACTAGTTAAATATTCCACCCGGTATAAGCCACTGCAGTATGCCGTACCCGAACGCAAAAACCACAAACGCTAGGACAACCATTACGATACGGTTCTTTGCAGCAGCAACCTGGCCTGCATTACCACCAGCAGTCATATACTGGAATCCGGCAAAGATGAGGCTGATCACACAGACGAGCGCTACGAGACCAGACAGTAAATTAATAATATCCTGGAGCCATTGATCTAACTTATCGCTCCCTGTTGTAGTAGAACCAGTGGCAGTTGAAGTAATACCTTCGTTAGTTCTTGCATCAGTCGCTGCTTTTTGAGCGGCCGCTGCGGCGTCATCTATGCCCTTCTGGCATTCCTGGGCATACTGAGGAGCTAAGTTATCACACGATTTTTGCTCAACAGCATTGGCTATATCTTGGCGACACTCTTGAGCCCTTTGCGGTGCTAGGCCATCGCATGCACTCTGGGCAAATACAAATCCCGTAAAACTTATCGTCATGATAGACATAACTAATATAGCGAGAAGGATTTGAGATATTTTTTTGGGGATCATACACCCATGATCGCCTAAAAGGCTGTGGGGGGCAAGGATTTTAAGCATTTTTTACTTAAGTACATAAAATAGGTCACTGTATTGACTTACATGGTCCACAACAGTGTTGGATAAGTTCATGCTTATTGTTATGATAGCTACATAATGTATACAGGATAATCGACGTAAGTAATATGTTCTCACAAAATACGTATAAATCTGTTGCGACTAAGTCAAAAAAGCCTTTCATAATTGGAGGTATTGTTCTTGTAATGCTGTTTGTGGTTCTCATCGTTAGCCTAACTAGTTCTCCAAAATCAAGTCAAACACTGATTAACGATGGTGCTTTCTTAAAGTATGACGATGGAGACCTCTCGCTAATATACCCAAAGGAGCTTTCTCCTACAGTTAGCTCTGGCGGTACTCGTACAATTACTTTTGCGTCAACAGACGCAACGACCAAGGGATCTATCCGTGTTTCTCGCTATGCTCCTGCAGGGGATAATAGTACAATTAACATACTGGAAGATCAGGTTACCAAAGATGGTACAGGCAGCAGTATTGCAAACGTTCAGACAACGCGAATGACTGTCAATGGGTCACAGGTTCTTCAGGTGACTAATACTGGAGCGGAAAAAACCTATTATGTCTTTGGTCAAAACTATGTATGGACTGTATCTCTAGCTGTTGCTAACAATCAGACTCTTGATAAGTACAGTGATACGATCCTGAGGTCTCTTGTAATTGATAAGGCGGTTCTGTAAATGGTTATAGGTAAGTTTGGGTTCAACCTTAAGAAGTGGACAACTCAGCAAGTATTTTCTTGGTTTTTTGTAATACTTTTTGCTGCTTCTCTGTCCATTGCAGGGCTATCGGGCGTTGTAATGGCACAGGACGCCAACCAACCAACCATAAAAGAAATCATGACTGCTGATCTTATCCAACAATGGTCGCAAAAGTGTAACAAGCTAGATTTTTACTCAGCTATTACCTCAAAAGATTATGCAGATGAGAAATTTCCCTACCAAGACAATAGCGGAAATCTCACTGTAAGTGATAGCGCAGACAAAGACGGAAATGTAAACTGCACGGAGGCAACTGCTACAATTGCCATAGCAGTATACGGCAGTAAGAAGGAAGCCATAGATGCACTTTACGACACCACAAAAGTCATTCATTTAAGTACTGGCGGAGATTCGTATGTTGCGAAGCGGTGTAATGTAAACGGTGAGGTACTAGAGTGTAACAACGATCAACATAGAGAAATATTCTCTGACTTTGCGGCAGTTGCAAAAAAGTGGGCAGACTCTAAAATCACTGGGGACAACAAAGCTTATGTAACCGTCTACCTGAAACAGACTACTCAGGAAGCATTTAAAAAGTGCTGGACATACAATCCAACCAAGGACTCCGCGAATCACCCAAAGGCAGACGCAACAACAAAGTACGATAAAGCATATTACAACAAAACTGCCGGTTCTACGGGCTCTACAAATGTTGGCTACTTGGTTGAGCAGTACATCGAAAAATCCTTCGATGATGGTAGAGCGAACTGCGATAAAGTATTCGAAAAAGTCAAAGCGGAAAAACTCCTAGACTACACCGCTTCTGATGATCTAAGTGACCTTGCTGACCAAAAGAAATATGATGAAATCATAAAACTCTTCGATGCAGACAGTAAAGGTTTGATTTACTGTGTGGCGGCGACAAATACGCCAGGACTCAGTGGCCTTTCTTTACCCACACTTAAAGAGCTCCTGGCTCAGTGGCTCTCAAGTGGTAGTACAGAAACCCTAACGTACCAAACAGTTGGTGGAACAAGCGCAACCCTGGATGCAGATAAAAGCGCGGCCCTCCAAAAGTGTTTACTTGATGATGGTGCATACGGTGCAGATTTGCAAAAGGCCCTCGATATAGATCCTACATCATTCAATCCGACGAGTGGCACAGACGATAAACCGCTCATCGATTGTGCTGACTTAAGCCTAGGATGGAATCCCAAAAATTGGATACCAAACTCACTAGACTGGTTTGGTTGCTCTATCGCGAAGGCAGCACTCGGCGTATTAAATAAAGCATCCTCGTGGATAGCAGTAAACCTGGAGACAACAGCAACAACAAGTGGCGTAGCCTGTACGACAGATCCAAAAAATGCGAATGATGTTAAGCAAGGGACTAAAGAGTGTGTTGCTGACTCAGGAAGTCAGTCCCAGGCCGACCAAGCCCTCCAAAAAGTATGGAACAACGTACTGAAAATAGCTAACATCTTATTCGTCATTGCATTTCTAATTATGATAATCTCGACTGCATTGAATTTAGGATTTGTTGATGCATACACAATAAAAAAATATCTGCCAAAAATCATAATAGCCGTCATAGCAGCTAACCTGTCGTGGTTCATCGTTCAACAAGCTATAGGAATCACCAATGTACTTGGAACAAGCGTTAGGGAGATTATATTATCTCCACTAAAAGATGTTGCCCAATCTGGTAACGTAAGCGTAGGAAGCTCATTTAGTGCGGGGGTTGGCGCAAGCCTTGCAGGTATCATAGGTGCGGGAGCGGGAGTCGCAATAGGTGCGGTTGTTGCCGGTGGTTGGATAGTGTTCTTACCAGCGGTTCTCGCACTCCTATTTGCTGCGTTGACCGCAATCGTCGTTATTATGATTCGTAAGGTTATTGTGTTTGCACTGATTGTGTTTGCACCGATCGCTATTACTATGTGGGCAATTCCAGGTATGGAGAACTGGGCAAAGCGATGGTGGAAGTTATTGATCGAAATGTTGATGGTATACCCATTTATTATGGCGATGTTTGCACTTGGAGAATTTGCGGCTATCCTGACACTTATGGCCAACTCAAGTCAGAGCAGCAACCCAGTACCCGGACTTATGGCAATTGCATTCCTCTGCATTCCTCTCTTTATGCTTCCTACTGTCTTTAAACTTGCCAGTAGTACTCTGGCGAATATCACTGGGATGGTCAACGATAAGGGTAAGGGTCTGATTGACCGGAGTAAAAAGGCTCGAGGTAAGGCCATCGGTGATGGCTGGGAAAAGATCAAAGGCGGCACACGATTTAAGCAGCCCAATGGAAATGACTCACTTAGAGGAAGGCTCAACCGTGGACTTCAAACTGCAAGTATCGTTGGAACCGGCAAGGCAGGATGGCGACCGAGTAAAATTGGCGCCACCGCTGGTATGGCTAGAACAAGGCAAAACCTACGCTCTATGAAAGACTTTATGGAAAATGACGAAACTATAAAATTATTCAACAAAGATGACGACAAACTTCACGCTCTTGTGCACGGCGAGGATGAACAGCATGTAAGAAGCATTCTCGAAAATAGTGCACCAGACAGATTCGCGGGTGCCAATAACAGGCTCGCCCTGGATCAAGCAGTCGCCGAAGTTATGGAAGCCAAGAAGAAGGGTGGACAGTCGGCTCGTATTGCGGCTGTAATGGCTCAAGCTGCCACCGGCACTGCATACGATACAGCTGGTGAAATGTTAGATGACATTAATGCTGTCGCTGGAGGAGATCGCACTATGGCCGGCCTTATGTTGGCAGACATGAAGGGTGCTGCTATGCAATCTGGCCGCGTGGATCTGGGTGGTGCTGGCTTTGCGCACCTGCAGGGAGTTATGGAACGAAGAAGGGCCTCCATGGCCGGAGGACCTGCCTTCTCTACTGATGATGCAACGGCAGACGTACTTAGAAATGTAATAGCGTCACAAGGCGGCCGAGAGGCAAGCTACGGCAAACGTCAGAGTGCAGTTCAAGTTGCTCAGGCTCATCATCAATATATACAAGACACAATCGCTAGCGCAACTAACGGTACGGTCATGGAAATAGATGGAGTGCAAAGAGCTGCCACTGAAAGAGATGTCAAACAAGCATTGGCTGCAGCAGCAAATGCACACGATGCCATCTCTGCTGCATCTCCACAAAATGGTAGAGCATTTGCAGATAATTTATTTGGTCAGGGCATCGCCCTAACACCAGCTATGCAGAACTCTGTTGTGGCGCTGCCGCCAGGCGTTGCTGGGCCACTACAGGCTCCCCCCGCAGCTGTCAGTGTTAAAACAGCTATGGACCTTCTAAGTGGTAGGGGTGATGGAGAGTATGCGGAAATGCGTCGTGACTACGGAACGGCGGGAGACGCCCAGGCAGCTGCCCAGGCGCAGGGAGGTCTTCCTCCAGGTCCTGCGGCGCCTCCAGGAGGACCACCAGGAGGTCTTCCTCCAACCCCCTCAGACTACCGACTAAAACGAGACATCGTATTTATCGGCAAGAGCCCCTCTGGAATAAATATATATAAATTTAGGTACCTGTGGAGTGACACAGAGTACGTTGGCGTAATAGCACAGGAAATAGAGCAGATTCTACCAGCTGCCGTATGGTACACGTCAACAGGATACATGAGTGTTGACTATTCTATGCTTGATGTAAAGATGCAAAAATTTGACGAATGGGAAGATCCAGTAAAATATGCTTACGCGATTAGAGAAAGTATTCATAAATATTGACTTAAAGTGCATATTATGCTAATGTATTAAGTATGGAAAACTCTCCTACACAACCTAGCGTAGAAGTATCAGCAGATCAAAACAGTGATCGAAGAATTGCCCACGGTATTGCAGCTAGTGGAATAGCAATTGCGGCGGGCTGGGCGGCAACGCGAGGAATATCACATGAATCAATAGACATAGGTACTAACCCTAATCTTAGTGTTGCGTTTGGTGGAGTAGTAGGCTTTATTTCGCGCAGACGAGCGGACTCATTACTCGCTAGCGCGGAGCAAATTAATGATGATCTTCAAACACGTGCCCATGCTGCGGACAGGGCTCTTCGAGCCGATCCAAAGAATTTCGAGCCAGTTCCGCCGGAGCGACTACCTTCTACAAAAAGGCAGGAACGCCATGAGAGGAGAATGGCAATCGACAGGGAGAGGAAGATTAAAGCCGGCTATCGAATGCAAACGCTGGACCGATGGAACGTAGATACCGAACGTGACTTGACACCAACCGGAGGCCTACGTAGAGAAAAATTACGATACCGTCAGGTTGGTGGTGGTGACATGGGTACACCGGAATTTTTCCAAAGAGTTGAGGATAGCAGCCACACCAAAGCAGAAAAAGGATCACTTTTAAAGCGGGGTTTCAGATATGAGGAAGCTCGGAGCGAACACGATTTTCGTGGCACTAAGCTTGAAGAAGTCGCAGCCGGAGATGATCAAAAAGCAAGAAAAATGCGAAGGAAAATGGATAGAAAGCTTGCAAAAGCAGAGAAGTGGGCTAATCGAGAATAGATAGAGTGCACTAATCTGCTATTATTAATAGTAGATGGCGACTCATTCGGTACCCCAAGACGTAGAGGCTGATGATAAACTGATCGGCTTTTTAAGTCTAAAACAGTTTATATTTACGATTATCGGACTCGGATTTGGGTATCTGACTTTCTTTTTCTTTACAAAAGTTCACCCGCTCGCATCAATTATCTGGTTGCCGTTTATGATCGTATTTCTAGTGCTTGGGCTCTATCAGCGCAAAGACCAGCCTGTCGAGGTGTATCTAGCCTCTGCGCTCGGTTTTTACTTTAAGCCTCGAACACGAGTATGGAACCAGGATGGCTACGAAGAACGCGTGATCATAACAGCACCTCCAGTTGTAGAGAAACACTATACTAAAAACTTCACGGGTGAAGAGGCTGTTGGCCGACTTGAAGGCCTCTCTTTGATGATGGACTCTCGCGGTTGGGCAAGTAAGAAAGTCGAGGACTGGCAAAACCCACAGTTAGCAACAATTGCGACCGACTCTGACAGGTTAGTCATCGGACAAGAAATTGTAGCTCGACAAGGATTGAATCCGCAGCAGTATATAGCACAACCAGCCGATCCATATGATGATCGCAGCATTGTCGGGAAACAGTTTGAACATAAAATTGTTGAGGCAGATAACTCAACCCACCAGGAGGCACTCCGTATTATGCATGAGGCAGGTGAACCGATCGGGATCACAGAGCCACGCGTGCCTATAATAAGTACGCCGAGCGTACTAACTATACAGGATGATAGCTCTGCTGATGCCACAACAACACAGACAGAAGCTACTGAAGCAAATAAGAAAAATGTACCTAAGAAACCAGTGGCTAGCACTGCTATGACAGTGAAGCAGGGTAAAAAGTCGGACAATGAGCTAAACATACCCCACAAAACCGACGATGGATCAGTCGAGCTTAGGTTACACTAGCTTCAATTTTCACCCTAGATGTGACATAATTTAAAGCATAAGTAGAGAGTTTTAGAAGATAGAGTCATGCAACCAAATCAACAATCAAAATCTATGCCCGTGCAACCAGCCCAGCAAAATGCTACAGGGAAGGCTGGACAGGAGCAAATGGCAAATAGCCCAAGACCCCCCGGAAATCAAAACAGTACTCAGAACTCTCTGCAAATCGCCGCAATCCGAGATGGTATCGTGATTATGAAAGACGGTACCTTCCGTTCAGTCGTTCTCGCAAAGAGTATTAACTTTGACCTGATGAGTCCACAAGAACGAGACGCGGTTGAGTATGCGTACATGGGCTTTTTAAACTCTCTCTATTTCGACATACAAATACTAATCCGTTCCCGTAAAATAGATATGCGGCCGTATCTTGAGCGACTCAACAAGATCCGAATCGAAATGGATAACATGCTGCTCGGTATGCTAATGGAAGACTATATTTACTTTATTGATGACCTCGTACAACAGACCAATATCATGAGTAAAGAATTTTACTTGGTGGTGCCATACGCTGCGGAAATTGATGCTGGCAAGGCGCTAAAGGCGAGTAAGGGTGTTTTTAGTAACCTATTCGGAAATAAAAACGGTGTCGTAACTATTGATGAAGCCAGCCTGGAGAAGGCTAAAACTGAACTCAAAAACCGTGTACAAAATGTAGTGAGTGGGCTCGTTCAGATGGGAGTGCAATCTATGCCTCTGGATACCCAAGAGCTGATTGAACTTTACTACAACACGTATAATCCAGACACTGCTACCAGACAGACGCTCAGACAAGATACAGAACTAACGGTCCCCGTTGTCACAAAGGGAGTCGGCCAAGCACCGCAACCGAATCTCGGGGGAGGACTGTAGTATGGCTAAAGCAAAAAAAATTCGAGGGCAAGACCCCGTAACACTTGCACAACAACAGCGAGCACGTGAACAACAAGAAGTTGACGAGGCATTCCGACGTGGAATATCTGAGATGCGTGACTTTATTGCACCGAGTAGCTTAGAGATAGAATCAAGCCACTTTAGGCTTGGAACTCGCTATGCTCGTACATACTATGTCTACGGGTATCCTCGGCAACTTTTTACGGGGTGGCTTTCATCTGTCATAAATATGGATGAAGAGATTGATGTGTCTATGTTCATCTACCCAGTGGCTAGTCAGGTAGTGCTTGAAAATCTCCGAAAGAAAGTAACTCAACTAGAGGCGGGGCTTCAGATTGATGCCGAAAAAGGAAGAGTTCGTGATC
>Ga0209023_10001246_pt1 | contig 34841 bp, 28 predicted proteins | sample LakOneMetagenome_FD_187468 | JGI IMG/M metagenome (GOLD analysis project Ga0209023, IMG submission 187468) | Freshwater and sediment microbial communities from Lake Erie, Canada (SPAdes) (version 2) | ecosystem: Environmental > Aquatic > Freshwater > Lentic | place: Lake Erie, Canada...
ACTGTGAGCCGGCCGTTGCGCCCCTGACCGAGCCGTTCGAGTTCGGCCGCGGTGCGAGCCACATCCTCGGCCGTTCGCCGGGCAGCGGCTGTGCGCGCTTCGCCCTGCGCCACCAGGCGGGCCAGGTCGGCGCCGGACAGGTCGTCCGGGTAGAGCTCCGCGAACTGCTGTTCCAGGCCTTCGACTGAGGTCGCGAGCCCTCGGGCGGTCCGGGCCAATTCCGCCATGTCGCGCAGGCTCTGGCTGTTCCGGGTCAGGTGGCTGTAGGGGGATGCCGCCAGGGTCCGGGCCTCATTGGCCAGGCTCTCCAGCTGACGCGCCGCCTGCAGCGCGTTCTCGATGTGATTGCGGGGATCGAACACCACCTGCTGGGCCGGGGCCGGGGCCGGCGCGGCGCCCAGGAAACTGGCCGCGACCAGCCCGGAGGCGAGGACGCGAAGAGAACTACTCGGCCGCGAGCGGCGGGGCGAAGGCGTCGAGGACGGCGTCGACATGATGGACTCCCTTGGCTGTGAGGAACTGGCGCGCGAATCCGGCCTCTCCGGAGCGCGCGAGGATGTCGTCGATGAGGGTCTGGTCTTCCGGCGCGCCGGAGCCGCAAAGGGCCAGGGCGACGCCGGTCAGACGAAGATCAAATAGCCGGCGGCCGCGAGGCTGGCGCCAGTAGTAGGCCCTCTTGGGGGTGGCGAAGGCGATCAGCTCCAGCTGCCGCCGGTTGAGCCCGAACCCCTCGTAGAGCCGGGCGGATGACGGCTCGAGCGCGCGCGGGTTGGGCAGGAAGACCTGGGTCGGACAGCTCTCGATGAGGGTGGAGGCGATCGGCGAGGCCGCGACATCGTCCAGGCTCTGGGTCGCGAAGATCACCGCCACCCGTTTCTTGCGCAAAGTCTTGAGCCACTCACGAATCTTGGCGGCGAAGGCGGTCTCGCCGAGGAAGAGCCAGGCCTCGTCGAGGATCAGCAGGGTCGGCCGCCCGTCGAAGCTCCTCTCCAGATGGTGAAAGAGGGCCGAGAGGACCGGAGCCACCGCGGACGGCGTCGCCATCAGGCTCTCCAACTCGAAGGTGTCGAACCGTCCGGGCGCGGGGGCTTCGCCCTCCCCGTCCAGCAGGGCGCCGTGAGGCCCCTTGAGCGTCAGGGGCTCCAGGGCCGCCGCCACGGCGCGGTCCTGGACCAGGGCGCAGAACAGGGTGAGGGTGCGCTGGCTGACGGGCGCATCGGCGAGCGCGCCCAGCGCCGCCCAGATCTCCTCGCGAATCCGGGGTACGGGCTCCAGACCGGCCAGGCGGACGGTCTCGGCGATCCATTCCGAGGCCCAGGCCCGCTCGGTCTCCTCGTCGATCCGGGCCAGGGGCTGGAGCGAAAACTTCGCCCCGGGTTCGAGGGCGCGCCACCGCCCGCCCGCCGCCAGGGTGGCGGCGCGGGCCGAGCGGCCCTTGTCGAAGAAGACGACGCGGGCGTCCGGGTAGCGGAACCACTGCAGGGCCAGAAAGGACAGGAGGGCGCTCTTGCCCGAGCCCGTCGGTCCGACGACCATGGCGTGCCCGACGTCCCCGACGTGCAGCACGAGACGAAACGGCGTCGACCCCGTCGTTCGCGCCGTCGCCAGGGGCGGACCGTCCAGGTGGGCGTCCAGGGCCGGGCCCGCCCAGACTGCGGAGACCGGCAGCAGATCGGCCAAGTTCAGGGTCGAGACCATCGGCCGGCGGACATCGGCATAGGGCTCGCCCGGGAGGGAGCCGAGCCAGGCCTCGACCGCGTTGAGATCCTCGATGCGGGCGACGAGCCCCTGTGCGTTGAGCGCCGCTTCGATGGCGCGGGCCTTGGCGGCAGCCCCCTCCTCCGTGGCATCCAGCACCGTCACGGTCATGGTCAGATAGCCGAAGGCGCAGGCCTCGGCCCCGAGGGCCGCCAGGGCCCCGTCGCATTCCTCGGTCTTGGAGGCGGCGTCGGTGTCGAGGAGCGGGACCTCCTCCTTGGTGATGGCTTCGCGAAGCAGGACGCCGACGCCCTTGCGCTTGGCGAACCAGCGCTTCCTCAGCTTAACGATCTCGCGCTCGGCTTCCGGCTTGTCGAGGCCGATCCAGCGCGCGGTCCAGCGGTAGGGGAACGGCAAGGCGCCCAAGGCATCGAGCAGCCCCGGCCGGGTGACGGAGGGCAGGCCGCGCACGGAGACGACCTTGAGCCAGCGCGTCCCGAGCTTCGGCGCGATGCCGCCGGAGAGATCGGTGTCCGCCAGCCAGGCGTCCAGGAACATCGGCTGCTCGGGGACGGCGATCTGGAAGGGGCGCGTGGAGACGCAGTCGTGTAGCCAAGTCAGCAGGGACGCGTCGTCCAGGACTGCGATCTCGGGCAAGGCATCGGACAGAAGGTCGAGCGTGGTCTCCGCCTCACGGGCGAACAGGGCGAGGGCCTGGCTCCAGTCGGCGCCGCTGCGGGCCAGACCGTCGAACAGCCAGCGTTCGATCCGACGCGTCTCGTCGGCCGGCGGCAACCAGGTCAGGGCCAGTCGGAAGTCGGTCTCGAAGGCCAGGTCGCCGGCCTCAAAGCGGCTGCGGCGCTCCTCGTCCAGGAGCCAGGCGACGTCGAGGTCGAAGGCGCTTTCCGGATAGGGCGCCGCCTCGCGCCGACGGGCTTCCATGTGGAGGCACCAGCCGGTGCCGAGCCGCTTCAGCGCGTTGTTCAGCCGGGCCCGGACCGCCATCAGTTCGTCCTCCGTCGAGGACTCGAGGTCAGGCCCCCGAAAGCGGAAGCCGGTGGTGAAGGAGCCGTCCTTGTTCAGGATGACGCCGGGGGCGACCAGGGCCGCCCAGGGCAGGTGATCGGCGAGGGCCGCCGGTCGTCTGCGATGCTCGTCGAGAAAACGCATTCCGGCCTCACGCGTCCAGATGGCCCGGCATGGCCAGGTGCCGGCGCAGGACATCGAAGAAGCGGCGATCCGCCTTGGCGGCCCACAGGCCAATGGCGTGGGCCGCCGCCCACCACAGCAGGCCCAGCCACCAGATACGCAGCGCCAGGCCGAGAACCATGGCGATCGTGCCCATGGCGATCGCATAGTCCCTCGGCATCCCGGCCATCAGCACGGGTTCAGCCAGGGCCTGGGCGACCGGAAGATCCCAGCCGTCCGGACGGCCGTCGTGAGCGAAGCCGGCCATCACCCGATCTCCGCCCCGCCGGCGAAGCCGAAGAAGTCGAGGAAGAAGGTCGAGGCGGCGAAGGCGATCGACAGACCGAACATGATGCCGAGGCCCCTGCGCATCGAGGATCCGTTCTCGCTCATGGCGATGCCGGCGCCGAAGACGACCACCGCCACGACGGCCGCGGCCTGAACCACCGGGCCGGTGATCGACTCGACCACCTGCTGCAGCGGCCCCTCCCACGGCATCCCGGATCCCCCGGCCAGGGCGGGTCCGGCCAACAACAGGCCGCACGTTGTCATCGCGCCGAGAAGCCGGCGCCCCAGTATCCGTCGCATGTCTGCTTCCTTTGTTTTCAGCGCGTCTCACCGCGCCTCAACACATTGCAAGCAAATATATCCACAGGCTGTCAACTCTGTGGATCGATTATTTTGAGCGACTGTATTTTGACTTACATTCGAGTCCCTACAACTCATCTGACGACTTGTGGCGACTTATTCGCGAAGTCTCGGAAACTCCCCGGTCGACTTGCGACGACTTCCAATCATGTCCAGTCGTGGCGGGGCTTTGGCCCCGTGCGGTCCGCGCGCGGTTTTGCGTAGCGCTCACCCGTTTCTCTGGAAGAAAACGCGGGCGCCATATTCATTGGCGGAGAGGCGGATTGGCCGGTCGGGCCGGGCGGCGCCGTTATCGGTCAGGCGGAGCGCGAAGACGTCGCTACGCGGACGTGAAAGCCCTCGTTGCCCCCCTCCGCAAGCCGGGTCAGACCGCCGTCGCCCGGGCGTATGCGGAGGCGCAGGACGCTCCGGTCGTCGGCCTGGTCTCCAGGGGGAATGTCCTCTCCCGCCAGGAAGCGGGTCTGTTCGGGATTGGGAAGATCGGCCCAGAAGCCGTCGGTCGCCAGGATCAGGTCCCGCTCGTCCTCAAGCGGGAGGGCGGAGGGCGGCATGAACTCCCTGGGTCTGAAGCTGCGCGTCAGACGATGCCGGGCCGGATCGGCCGCGATCGCCGCGATATCGAGGTCGACGAAGGCGTTGGCGAGGGTGTCGGGGCGCAAGAGCCATTCGGCGCGCCCTGCGCGGACCCGTCCCAGCAGACAGTCGCCCGCATGCAGCGCCAGCCCGTCGCCGGAGCCATTCAGGTGAACGAGCGCGTAGCTCGCCGAGGCGCGCGGCCGGCGCGAAGCAAGCGCCTGGTGCAGGTCGCGGAGCTTTGCCTTCAACGCTCCAGCGGTGACGGCGCTCTCGAGTTCGACAAACCAGTCGATCAGGCCCCGGGCGATGTCGCGGGCCAGGGCGCCGCTGTCGGGCCCCCGGGTCGATCCGTCCAGGACAATGCAGAGCGCTTCGTCGCCGCGCACGCCCAGGCCGGCGCAGTCGCGGTTGTCCGCGGTGCGTCGTCCGGTCCGGGTCCGCCAGGCGACGTCAAACCCCATGGCCGCCGCCGCTTGCAGCCAGGTCGGCGAGGCGGCGGTAGACGATGTCGGTCCGTCCCTCCGGGCCACGGATATTGTCTTCCAGGAGGTGGTTGAAATCCCTGCCCTGCATGAGCGCCGCGATCTGTTCGGCGATGAAGACGCGGACCTGCGCCTCCGCGGCCCGCACCTCATCGACGAGGGCCGGGCGGCCGTCGACGACCAGCAGGACGTCTTCCAGATCCCGGCTCATCACCATGTCCCCGGCGCCGCGGCCGAGCCAGGCCTCGAGCTTGGTCGCGAGGAAGAGGGGCGGCGTGAACAGGCGGATCATGAGCCGGTCGGTCAACGGCTGCTCGACGGCCGTCTCCATACCGAGCCTGTACCATCGGTTGCTGAAGCCCAGGATCTCCGGGTCGTCGGGCATGACGTCGACCTTGAGCGCACCCAGGCGCATGCGGCAGATCACGTCGTCCTCGGCGGAGACGCGGAACCCTCGATCCATGAGCTCGTCCTGCAGCCGCGCCCACTCCCCATAGCCGGCGAGGTCCACGACCAGGTCGACATCGTCGGTCGCCCGGACCCCTTCCAGGGTCGCGATGTCGGTGACGAAGAAGGCCGTGGTGCATCCCCCGACGAAGACCATCCGCGCCCGCAGGTCCTCGCCAAGGGCCTCGGCCACCTGCTCAAGCATGGCGAGAAGCTGCCCCCGGACGCTCATGGCGCGAGGATCGCCGCGGCCAGGCGCTCGCCGGCGAGGTCGGATTCACGGCGACCGCCGAGGCGAACCGCATCGACGAGAGCCAGGTACTCGTAGAGCCTGTCGTCCTGGCGAGCGGCGACCGGGACGCTCTTGAACAGCGGCTTCACGCCCTGTCCCACCACCTCGCCGTCGGGCGACGGCCAGACGTAGATATACTCGCCGGCGCTCACCAGAAGGCCCTGCAGCATCGGTGCAGCGAAGGCCGTGGCCATGCCCCGCGTCATGGCGCCCGGCGTGGCCGGGAAGACGAACTTCAAACCATGGCTGATGAAGTCCAGCAGGCTGCGCGCATTGGCCCGTGGGCGTCTGTCCACGCGGTCACGGAGAGCGAGGCCGGAGGCAAGGCTTCGCCGTATCGAGCTGTTCACCTCGGACTTGCTGATGCCGAGCTGCATCTCCAGGTCGCGCACCGTGTGAGGCCCCTCCCTGTGCTCGACGCCTGTGTCGCGCAGCCGGAGGCGCTCCTGCTCGAGGCTCACCAGTTTCAGGAGGACGACGATGTCCTGGCTCTTGATACCGCTCATTGCATTTGTCCGCTGTCCTAGGACTGCGGACAAGATTGTAGGTGACGGAAGGATTGTCAACTAATGTAGATCGATGGAGGACTCAGGCCAGAAGGCTGATCGCATAGGCGTCCTCGCCCGACGGCTCGACGCCGAGTACGGCCTCGACCTTCCGCCCGGTCGCCGTCCGGCGGATATGGACGATGCGATCGACCGCCTGTGCGATGGCGCGGCGCGGCGTCCGGGTCGATACCTCCGTGATCAGGTCCTCGACACGGCGAAGCACATCGTCGGCAGAGTTCGCATGGATGGTCGACAGGCCGCCGGGATGTCCGGTGTTCCAGCTCTTCAGGGTCTCGAGCGCCGCAGCGCCATCTCGCATCTCGCCGACCACGATCCGGTCTCGCAACGGTTGTGGCAAGCTCAGCACCACCTCCTGCATCATAAGAACGTGCGCCTGATCCGCCGCATGCGAGTGCGCAAACCCTGGCGTCGCTTCGATAAGCAGCTCCGTCCGACGCCTCGTCAGCCGCGCCCGGGTGATCGCGATATTGGAGGCGACTTTGAGCAGCAACGCCTTCGGATGGCGGATGTCGGTCGTGTCGCTCATCGGAATGATCCAGAGCCAAGCTTCCTGCACGACGTCTTCGGCATCCCAGCCGAAGCGCCGCCGGATGCGCGCCGTCAGCCATGGCGAATAGAGACGGTAGAGGCGGTCTAGATGACCGCGACCTCGGTTAGGCAGCCTGTCGTGAAGGCCCGCCGCGATGTTGGAGGGGGTACGAGTAAGGCGCGGATTAGTAGACACTTTAGAGCCGCCTCGAAGGTCAAATCATAAAAACAAGCATGAGCAACATATTGCTAGCTGTATAGCACCTTTTCCAAAGCCGCTTCACCGACGACCCATGCGGCATGGATTGGAAGCTACGCGTCGGCAGAAATATCTTGAGCGCCAGAAGCGGTAAGGGCTGGTCGCAACAAGTGCTGGCTGGCGAAGCCGACCTTTCACTGCGCTTCCTCGCTGGTGTCGAGCGCGGTGAGGAGAATCCTAGCCTCGAGACGCTGCTCGCGATCGCCATAGCGTTGGACATTGCCCCGGGGCAGTTGTTCGACTGACTGACTTCGGGATCACGGGATCAAGTGCCACTTGTGGCAACGAGCCCCCAAACTCATGAGGTAGAGACCGTTCTCATGGTCAAGCTCGCGCATGTCCAAGCGCTCCGAACGGCGCTTGTCGCTGGCGCCTCGGCAAATCAAGTGAGAAACTGCACATCGAAATCGTGATTTGCCTGCAGAAACTGCATAGAGTCGCGCTTCAATCGGTGCGGAAACTGTGACCCTGATTATCTCAAACTGCAGCAAGCGAAAGCGCGTTCCGGCCGATCCGGCGCTCCACGCTCGCGATCTGGAAAACGGGGCACCCAATGCCGTGGCCGAGGCTTGGGTCGCCCGTCTAAAGGCTACAACGCCTTCGATGTCAGCGTCAGCACTCTATGCCGGCCGCGCATTCTTTGAGGCCCGCCGAACCGCCCTCGACCTTGGGGCTTCGCTCGCCGTCGTGTCGGCCGGCCTTGGCCTAGTCGATGGCGAGACGGCTGTACCCTCCTACAGCCTGACGACTGCGCGCCGTGACCCAGACGACATCCTTAGGAAGACAACCCGCGGCGCTGCGGACTGGTGGACAGCCCTGACGGCCCTGTCTCCATTTCACTGTGATGCGTTGGAGACGGAAACCGGACCCATTCTCGCGGCCCTTTCATCTTCCTATCTCGCTCTGCTCGCGAATGACTGGGGTCAGTGGCCTGTCGAGCGGCAGGCCCGCTTGAGACTGTTCACCAAGGAGGAGCCCGCCGCTCTCCCTGAGGGGCTTCGCCAAGCGTGGATGCCCTATGACGACCGGTTGGACGCGGCTGCGGACGGCCTCGCCGGGACCCAGAGCGACTTTGCCCAACGCGCGCTGCGCCATTTTGCGGTGGTCCTGCGGAAGAGGGGTTCACTTGATGAGGATCGCGCCGCCGTCCGTCACGCCCTTGACGGATTTAGCGCTCGCCAGGTCCCAGTCCGAAAGCGCGCATCTGATGCCGACGTTCAGTCCGCTATTCGCGCCCATTGGGATGCCGTTCAGGGACGCTCCGGCGCGATGTTGCGCCACCTGCGCGATGACCTCGGCATCGCCTGTGAGCAAGGTCGATTTCGGACACTGTTCACGACCGTCGCCGCAGAGCGCAAGGGAGGTGACCAATGAAGGGCCCCAAGATTACGGTCCGGGCGCTGCGGACACGCCAGGGCGTCGACGTCGATGTCTTCGCTTTCTTCCTCCCCGGCGATCAAGTCGCGCAGATCGCCGACATCACGCGTTTACGTCGCGGTGAAGGCCAGCTCGAGGGTTTCCAACGGAAGGAAATCCGCGCGCACGTTTCTGAGATCGCCGAGTTCCTAAGTCAGGGCCCAGTACTCTTCCCCAACGCGATCATCCTCGCCCTGTCTCCGCAAGTTCGCTTCAAATCCGCCCGCGGACCGGCGGGTGAGGACGAGGCCGTGCGCAGTGGCGAGTTGCACATCCCCATCCGACCGGAAGGTCAGCGCGCGGCTTGGATTGTCGATGGTCAGCAGCGTTCGCTGGCCTTGGCGCGCGCGAAACAGGCGGACCTGCCTGTCCCTATTGTAGCTTTCTTGTCGGACGACACCGAGACCCAGCGCGCCCAGTTCATTCTCGTCAACAAGGCCAAGCCGCTGTCGCCGCGCCTGATCGACGAATTGCTGCCATCTATGGCGATGGTGCTACCCAAATCCCTGAAGGCGCGACAGCTGCCCAGCGCGCTCTGCGCCGCTCTCGCCGATACGCCAGGTTCACCGCTGAAGGGGATGATCAAACGGGAATCCCAGAGCGAGGGTCCGGTCGGCGTTATCACAGATTCAGGTCTAACCAAGGCGATCGCGGCGAACCTTCGTCCCGCCGGCGCCCTCGGCGCCTATGATCCTCAGGGCGGCATGGACGCTGCATTTCAAGCCCTTTGCACCTATTGGGGAGCTGTCCGCGACGCCTTCCCGGACGCATGGGGCAAGTCCTCCGAGGATAGCCGGCTGATGCATACGGCGGGCATCCAGGCGATGGGCGCCTTGATGGATCCGATCTGGACTCGCGCCGACGCCAGTGCGGACCCGGACACGGCGGTCGCGGAGGCTTTAGCCCGCATCGCTCCCCGCTGCGCCTGGACTGAAGGGCAGTGGGATGGCCTCGGTTGGGGCTGGGGCGACATCCAGGCCACCAGCAAGCACATCAAAGGATTGACCGAGCATCTGCTGAAACTCGACCGAGAGCTTTCGAGGCCGGCGCGATGAAGTTCATATTCGCTGACAGCCTCGACTTCGTGGATCCAGGATACGATTTCCTCAACGACCGAAACGCTCCGGGCCGCAAGCCCTATTGGGACGACGCCTATCCGCACGAGATCATGGGCTATGCGCCTTATCACGGCATGTTGGTGTCACGCGGAATCGTCGGCGACGGTCCGGTAAAGGGAAAGTACACGGAGGCCCAGGCGATGCGGTTCCGCCGCGTGGGCGCGCGCGAATTCCTTCGATTGAACACTCCGGCCTTCGCCGACCTGGCGCTGTTCGGCGACTGCGGCGCCTTCACCTATGTCGCTGAAGACGTGCCGCCTTATACCCCGGCCGACACTATGGAGTTCTACGACGACTGCGGCTTCACTCACGGCTGCTCGGTCGACCATATTATCTTCGACTTCGACGAAACGGTCGCCGGCATGGAGGGCGGCAGCGCCGAAGCGCATCGCCGGTTCGAGATCACCCTTGAGAACGCCGCTGTCTTTCACAAAGAGGCTCGGGCGTTCAAACGATTTACGCCCCTGGGCGTGATCCAAGGATGGTCTCCCGGCAGCATGGCCGAGGCCGCTCGCCGCCTCGTAGCTATGGGCTACGACTACCTAGCCATCGGCGGCATGGTTCCGCTCAAGGCTGAACAGATCAAGCGCTGCCTCGTAGCGATCCGGGATGCCGTCCCGCCCTCGACCCGCCTTCACATCCTGGGTTTCGCCAAGGCCAACGAGATCCACGAGTTCGCGCCCTTCAACGTAACCAGCATCGACACCACCTCGCCCCTGTTGCGCGCCTTCAAGGACGACAAGCAGAACTACTGGCTCGGGGACGGTCCTAGCCTGACCTACTACACGGCGATCCGCGTCCCCCAGGCGATCGAAAACCCGCGCCTTCAGCGCCATGTGCGTCAGGGGGACTTCAAGGCGGAACGGCTGACGCAGATGGAGACGAGCGCACTGGCGGCCCTGCGCGCCTACGACCACGACGATCTTGATCTCGAAGGGGTGCTTGAAACTATCCTGGAATACAACGCCGTCCTCGCGACGGGCCAAGCGTACGAACACGTCCGCACCAGCCCGACGATGGAGAAGCTGCGAGGTCGCTATCGCACAACCCTAGCCGACAAGCCCTGGCGCAGGTGCGATTGCCGAATCTGCCGCGACGTCGGCATCGAGGTGATGATCTTCCGCGCGAGCAACCGCAACAAACGACGCGGCATCCATAATCTGGGGGCCTTCAAGACCGTGGTCGACGCCCTCACCCCGCCGAAAGACAAGGCCCCATGATGACACTGAGCTTTCTCGCCGCACGCGCCCGGCAGAGTGCGGACCATGACGTCCTCACGTTCGCCGCTACGGCAGAACAGGTTCAGAGGTTCGCCGAGATCGACCGGGTCGGGCGCGACGACGCCGGCGCGCTCAGCGGCTTCCAACGCCCCCAGATCGCCGGCCACATCCGCGAGATCCGCGACTATCTTGAGACTCCCGCAGCCATCCTGCCCAACGCTATCGTGGTCGCCTTCATCGAGGGCGTCGCGGTGGAGGAGGTCGGCGACGGAATCTGCCGGGTCACGATCGATCTTTCGAACGGACCGCGCGGCCTGGTCGTCGATGGCCAGCAACGACTGACCGCTCTCAGCCTGTCCTCGCGCCAGGACTTCCAGATGTTTGTGTCCCTGATGATTTGCCGGGACGAGGCTGAACTGCGGCGTCAGTTCGTCCTGGTCAACAATACCCGGCCGCTGCCCAAGTCGCTCATCTATGAACTGCTGCCCGAGGTCGATGGGCTCCCCGACCGGATGCAGAGCCGCGCCTTGGCGGCCGATCTCACCGCTCGTCTCAACTACAGCAACGCCTCTTCGCTCAAAGGGCAGATCTACCAGCACACCAATCCATCCGGCGTGATCAAGGACACCGCCATCCAGAAGGTTCTGATGAACTCCCTCAGCGACGGGATCATGCGGCTGATGGTGACGGAGCCGAACGGCCCCAGAAAATGCTTCGATCTGATCAGCGAGTTCTTCAAGGCCGTCCAGAGTGTCTTCCCGCAGGACTGGTGGGGCCATAAGCCCGCCTCGTCGCGTCTGGTCCACGGGGCTGGTATCCAGGCCATGGGGTTTGTGATGGAGACGCTGGCTACGCTCGACAACGCCCGCACCTGGAGCGAATTCGCCAAGGGCCTCGCCGCACTCGAAGGCCGCACAGCCTGGACCTCGGGCTCCTGGGATTTCGGCAACGGCGACGCTCGGCATTGGAAGGCGGTCAACGTCACCTCCAGCGACGTAGCCCTGCTCACCAAACATGTGGAGAGCATCGTGCGGCGCGATATCCGGGCACGCAAAGTCGCTGCGGCACAGGCTGCTGACGCTCAACCTGATCTGCTCAAAACCCTCGACTCATGATCTTGTCTAGCTGACGCCATGTATGAACTGACCAAACAATTCCGCTTCGACTGCGCCCACACCCTCGAACGTGTCGTCGAGACCGAGGGCAGCCGGCGCATTCATGGTCATTCCTACCGCGCCCAGGTGACGCTGCGCGGCAGGCCGGATCCGGTGAGCGGCATGATCATCGACACCTCCCTACTGGCCATGAAGCTGGGCCAGGCGCGCGACGCCCTCGACCATCGCTTCCTCGACGAGATCAATGATCTCGGCCCCGGGACGATGGAGAACCTGTGCGCCTACATCTGGCGCAAGCTCGAGGACGACATCCCGACCCTCTTCAGCGTGACAGTGCTGCGGGACTCCACCGAAGATCAGGTCACCTACTTCGGCGAAGCGGCATGAGCGGCGCCCTGGTGCTTTTCTCGGGCGGACAGGACTCGGCCACCTGCCTGGCGTGGGCGCTCGACCGGTTCGAACGCGTCGAGACTATCGGTTTCGACTACGGCCAGCGACATCGCGTCGAGCTCGACGCGCGGTCGGTCGTCCTCGATCGCATCCGGACCTTCAAGGACTGGGGTAGAAAACTCGGCGAGGACCGGATCCTTAGTCTCAGCGTCCTGGGCGAGATCAGCGACACCGCCCTGACCCAGGACGTGGAGATCTTCACTTCAGCCTCGGGCCTGCCGAACACCTTCGTGCCCGGCCGCAATCTGTTGTTCCTCACTTTCGCCGCCGCCATCGCCTACCGGCGTGGTCTGAAGCATGTCGTGACGGGGGTTTGCGAAACCGACTACTCTGGATATCCGGACTGCCGGGACGACACGATCAAGGCGCTGCAGGTCGCCATCAACCTCGGCATGGAATCCCGGCACGTGCTCGAGACGCCGCTGATGTGGATCGACAAGGCGCAGACCTGGGCGCTAGCCGACGCGCTCGGCGGCGCTGAACTCGTCGAGTTGATCCGCGCCGAAACCCTCACCTGCTACAAGGGCGAAGCCGAGACGATGAACGCCTGGGGCCGAGGCTGCGGCGAGTGCCCCGCCTGCGACCTGCGCCGCACCGGCTTCGAGCGGTGGTCAGCCCAGCACAGACCCTGATGAGGCTTTCCCTCACAATCTAGGCTACCCGTCCGATTTCCCTTTTCCTCTCCGGCTTGTGCGACGAAAACTGCGCTCGGGGTGGAAGTATCATTGGTCGATTCGCGGATTAAAGTCGGAATGCTCGTCGCCCTACCTGGGCGGCGCGGAGCAGCGACCGTCGTCTCGACGGACGGCGCGCGATGCGATCTTGCAGTCTTTCATTCGATTGCTGACGTAAGGGTCGAGACCGGCTCGATCTCCGGATTGGATCGCGTCGCCCTGGGTCCGGAAACGAGGGTCTATGTCGAAACCGAAGCGGGATGGCGCGTGGGTCGCGTAAAGGCCTACGATTACGCCACGGCGCCCTGGGTCACCTATACGGTCAGGTTCCCCAACGGCCGTGTCGCAGAACTGACCGAGGACCGGCTCAGGGTCCGGGTGTTCGAGGCTTTTGGAGATCCCTGCGAGGTCCTGACCAGTGGCGGCGGCGAGAGCCAGTTCCTGCATGACCGTCGTTGGGGCGCCGTCGAAACCGGCGTCTCACTCAAGGCGGCCGCTCAAGGGCTTACCGGCCTGCTCTCCGCCAGCATCGAGATCGTTCCCCACCAGGTTTCGGCGGTCCGACGGATCCTGACCGACCCGGTGCAACGCTACCTCCTCGCCGACGAGGTCGGCATGGGCAAAACCATCGAGGCAGGCGCCGTCGCAAGGCAGTGTCTGATCGACGACCCAAACCGCAATGTCTGGGTGCTAGCGCCCTCCGCTCTGGTGGAGCAGTGGTCGGACGAACTCTCTCTTCGCTTCGGCCTCGGTTCGCCGCAGGTCAGGATCTTTGCGCACGGCGAAGCCTTGCCGATGGCGAAGCCGGATCTCCTGATCGTCGACGAGGCTCACCACCTGGTCGAGGATCCGAACCGCCTTGCAGAGTTCGTAGGCCTTGCGCACAGCGCCCCCCGCCTCTTGCTGCTCTCGGCGACACCGGCGCTCGGTGACGCGCGTCATTTGCTGTCGCTCCTGCACATTCTCGATCCCAGAGCCTACGCGCCGACGGACGGGTCCAAACTCCGCGATCGGCTGGGTCTCAGCCGGGAACTCGGTCGGCTGCTGATGTCGCTCGACGAAGGCGCGCCCGTTTTCTTGCTCAGGAGAACCGTTCAGCAGTTGGCGGACCGTCTGCCCGACGATGCGGTGATCGACACGGTTCGCCAAATCTCGGAGCATGAGGACCAGTTTCGGGACGCCATCGGCGGCTTGCGTCAGCACCTCGCCGATACATATCGGGTTCACCATCGCCTGATCCGCGCGAGACGACGTGACGCCGCCATCTATTTCCACGATCGCGGCGCTGTAGACGGAACTGTTCGCAGGCATCTTCGCGTCGAGGTCGATGAGGACCAACGGTGGCCTGATATCCTCCACGCGATCGAGGACTGGCGCGACGAGCTCAAATCCGACCTGTCCGAAGTGATCCAGAGACAGGCCGCAGGACGAGAGTTGATCACAGTTCTCGATGGCCTGTCGTCGGGACGTCGCATTCCCTCCGAGGCGACCGCCGTCCGTTTTGCCCACACGCTCGACAGCGACCCCGGCGCACGGCCCCTCAGCGTCGTTGCGATCGAAGTGCTTCAGTCCGCCGTCAGGCAACTCAAGGCCGCCGGCCAGAAGACGCCCAAGATCGTCGCATTCGCCACCGAACAGGAGCGTGCGGTCGAGGTGCACACCTTGTTCGGCCCGCACCAGACGTCCGCCCTCCTCCTCACGCGCGACACCCAGCCCTCCGACGCCAAGGACCGGGTCACCGCGTTCCGGGAAAGCCCTGACGCCGAGATCCTGATTTGCGACCGGTCGGGAGAAGAAGGACTGAACCTCAATTTCGCTGACGGCATCGTGCACCTCGACCTGCCGTTCTCGGTCACGCGCATGGAGCAACGGATCGGCCGCCTCGACCGCTTCGGGCGGACCAAGGGCGCGATCCAGCAGAGGGTGGTCTTGGCGACGGACGACGACGCCAGTCCCTGGGCTGCGTGGCTGGATGTCCTCGCCGATGGTTTCGGCCTGTTCGAGCATTCGACGAGCGACATCCAGTTCGCTCTGGATCGCCTTGAAGGGGACCTCGCTCAGGCCTTCCTGGAGCGCGGCGCTGAAGGTCTTCGCGAGCGTATTCCCTGGGTTCGCGAGCAGATCGCCGCCGCCCGCTCCGAGGCTGACGAACAGTACGCGCTCGACGCGTTCGCTCTCGCGGATGGCGCCGAGGCAATGTCGCAGTCCATCGAGGATGCAGAAGGCGACGAGGCCGATCTGCAGGCGCGAACCGAGCACTGGCTTCTCTCCGCTCTGCAGTTCCGTCAGGTCGGCAAGAGCGCGGATCAGCTTCGCTACTGCTGGACGCCGAGCACCCTCGTGCCTCGAGAGCCCTGGGAGAACGAGTTCGGCCTCACCTCTCAGACGGCCATGACTTGGCGTCGTCGGATCGCCATGCGGCAGACGGTCGGTCTGCTTCGCCCCGGGTCCCAGATGCTGGACGCTATGGAGAGGCACCTCCGGTGGGACGATCGCGGATCGGCGTTCGCGACCTGGCGCATCGATCCCTCGTTGTCTCGCTCGGGCGTCGCATGGGCGGGATTCCGCTTTTGCTTCGTCGTCGAGCCTGCGCTTGACGCCGACACGGAGGTCTTCGGCAGCGTGGATCGATTTGGCGTCTCCCGCAGGGCTCAAGGCTTCCTTCCGCCCTGGTCGCACCGGTTCCACATCGACGTCGACGGTGCCGTCGCATCTGATGCCCACGAGACGATCCTGGCGCGGCCCTACTCGAAATCCCCAGACGCCGCCGGCGCCCGGGACATCAATCTGACGAGTCGACCTGATCTGTTCGAACGCATCGCGCCGATGTCGCTGCTCAGAGACCGGTTGCAATTCGTAAGAGGGCTTGCGGAGGACAAGCTCCGGTCCGACCCGGGTTTCACGAGCCGAGTGTCCCTCGCCATTGTTCAGGCACGCCAGGATCAGCAGCGCCGCGAGCGTCTTGAGGCCGGCGAAGACGCCACGCTCTCACGAACCCTTCAGCGGGCTGTCGAAGCACCGCGACTTCGCATTGATTCTGTTGGTTTTATCGCACTCTCTGGTTCGACGCCGGAGTCGCTGTGACGCGATTGACCGACCATGAGGCCTTCCAGGCCCTGCAAGCGCACATCGCCAAGCCTTCCGAGGAACCGTGGAGCGCCGCGAGCCCGGCCATCGACCGTCTGCGGCAGGCCTGGCGTCTGGGTGCCGATCGCTCGCAACTCGAACTCGCCGTGCTTCTTCGCCAGGTGCTCGTGCGCGAGGCCAGCCAACGACAAAGCGGCTCGGCGCGGCTGCTCATGCCGTCTGGTTCCCCCCTTGACGGTTTCGACCTCGGTCGGGTCGGCCTCGAAGCCTCGCCGCTCAGCGGCGGCCAGCTCCTGTCCGCGCGCGCCTGGCGTCCGGATTGGACTGCCGACGATACCGATGACGGGCTAGAGGCTTACGCCTCGTCGGAAGCCTGGAAGCGGACCGACTTCGGCTCAGTCGCCGAGGGGGATCCCTTCCTCGGTCAGGTCGGTCACTCCGCGTACCAGAGCGTCGGACAGCGGGCGGCGGTCAGAGCCGCCTTGACCACGCCACCTGGCGCCAGCCTGACCGTGAGCCTGGCGACCGGCGAAGGCAAAAGCCTCATCTTCCAACTCGCCGCCCGCCTTGGCTTCTCCGACGGCATTCGCGGTCTCGTCGTCGTCGTGACGCCCACGGTCGCGCTGGCCATCGACCACGAGAACGCAGCGATCGAGAAGGGCTTCTCCGGGCCGATTGCGTACCGCGGAGGCGACGACACGAGCAACGCCCAGTTGATTCAGTTGATCCGCAACGGTCGTCAGACACTGTGCGTCGCCTCTCCAGAGGCCATCTGCGGTCCTCTCAGGGCCTGTCTCGGCGAGGTCGCCGACCGAGGCGATCTGAGCGCCCTGGTGATCGACGAGGCGCACCTGGTCGATGCGTGGGGCACGGGGTTCCGCACGGAGTTCCAGTCGCTGTCGGGCGTCCGGCGGGACTGGATCGCGCGTGCACCGTCTCACCGAGCGATGCGTACGCTCCTCCTGTCCGCCACGCTGACGCCACCCTCGCTACAAACGCTTGAAGCTCTCTTCTCCGGCCCTGGCCCGTTCGAGGTTCTGAGCGCGCTGAGACTGCGCAGCGAACTGGACTATCGGGTCGTGCCACCAACGCCGGCGAGCCTTCGAGACGACCGGGTGGTCGAGGCGCTGAGGCATGCGCCACGCCCGGCGATCCTTTACGTCACCCGGGTCGCGGATGCCGAAGCCTGGCGAGTGCGGCTCAAGGCCGAAGGGTTCTCGAACATCGCCATGGTCCACGGCGGCACGGCCGCCACGGCGCGGGAACAGGTGCTCAAAAGGTGGCGCGCCGGAGACCTGGACCTCGTCGTCGGCACCTCCGCCTTCGGCGTCGGCATCGACTATCAGCACGTCAGAACAGTCCTGCACGCCTGCATTCCCGAAACGCTGGACCGATACTACCAAGAGGTCGGGCGCGCCGGCCGGGATGGACGCGCTGCCCTGGCGCTGATGTTGCCTGCCCTCGGAGACGAGAGCGTCGCCCAGAAGCTCAGCGACGTCATCGTCATCAGCGTGAAGCGGGGCCTGCAGCGCTGGACGTCCATGTTCGATCGCCGCCTTGGCCTCGACGCGCCTGACACCTATCTGTTGCCGCTCGACGTCGCACCGAGCCAGGAGGCCGACGACATCGACATGCAGGGTGAGCGCAACAGTGACTGGAATGCCCGCGTGCTGGCCTTGATGGCGCGGGCCGGCCTGGTCGAACTGCTCGGCCCGCCGGTCTGGGACGGCAATCGGGTCGGCCCGCACGAGCGCGTCAGGATCCTGGATTTCGAACACAGCCGGGAAGAGACTTGGCGTGACCGCGTGGAACCCGTCCGGCTTTCACTCCACAGGGCGGGTGCGGGCGACTTGCAGCGGATGAAGGATTTCGTACGCCAGCAGGACTGCCCGTCACCCGCCCTGCTGAATCTTTACGACTGCGGCCCCGAAGCACAAGCCTGCGCCCGCTGCGCCAAATGTCGTCCGCAACCAAATGCTCGGGCGCCGTCCCAGCCCCGCCTCGAGCCTCTCAATCCCTGGCCCACATCCTCCCTGCTGTCAGAGACGCTTTCGGGGCTTTTGGATCACAACCGCAGAGCCGTGGTCTGGTACGACCCGCTTGCCGCAGATCGCGGTTTCCGGAGACGTTTGCGAGGGTGCTTCGAAGCCCTTCACGACTGCGGCGTTCAGAGCTTCGGGCTGGTGGCGACAAGCGCGACCATTGACGACGCCGTGACGACCGTCGGAGTCGATCGCGTTCTCTTCGTCAGTCGGGTGGATCGGCACACGCGCCGGCGTCTACCTCGCGGCCCTGAAGTGCTGATCCTCGGCTCGGGTGAAACGCTGGATCGGACGATCCTGGAACCCCGCGCCCTCGGCCTCGAGCGGGTCATTTTCATGCCGCGCGACACGCTCGACCCGGACAGGCCGGGCGTCTACCTAAGCGCCACCTATGCGGGTAGGCAGTATGACTTTAACACCTTCTATTCAAGGCTGACCGTATGAGTGTGATCAGCCGCCTTGAAGCCATGCCCACTCGCGTCCGCCTTCTCGTGTCCGTGCTCGCGGAACGGCCATCTGGCGAGACTGAGGAGCGTCTGTTGGGACTGTGCTCTCCGCAGTCCCTCAGGCGCGAGGTGAAGGACCCCACTTCTGTCTTCAGAACCACGCTCTTGACCGCCAAGGATCTTGGCCTCGTCGTCGAAGCGGAAGGGAGGCTGCAGGCCAATCTCAAGACCGCCGGCAAGTCCTCCAACACTGAGGCCGCCCTCTTCAGTCAAATCGAAGCCGCGCTGTTATCGACAGACGATGGTCTGGAAGACGAAGAAGCCTTCGCAAAGGCCATGGCCTGGTTTCTGATGCAATCGCCCCGACACCCCTTGCCCTTCGCCACAAACTACAAGCCGAAACTCGAGCAGCAACTCCATTCGGACTCCGGCGCGCCCTTCGACCTGACCAGTGGCGATCGCTGGAACACGTTCACCTATTGGATCCGCTATCTCGGATACGGGCAGGTTCTGGCCAACCGGGCGGTCGTTCCGGATCCCACCGATGCTGTGCGCCGCCACCTGACCTCCGCGATGGGTGGGGCGCCGGACCTGCCGATTGGCGCCTTCCTGGCGAACCTCGCATCCGCGGTCGTCGTATTCGAGCAGGGGCGCGTACGTCGTGTCATCGAGTCTGAAGCCAAGCCGGGGTTCGAGCGCGAGCCCCAGCGACTTTCCAAGTCGACGAGTTTCGCGCTTCTGCGCCTCGAGCGTGAGGGACTGATCCGGCTGCGCAATCCGTCGGACGCCGAGGCCGTGACCCTTGACCTCGGAGCCGACCCGACGCGCCGCGTCAGCCATATTGGTCTTGTGGGAGGCCAGGCATGACGATGCCGCTTTGCTGGACCCCAAGAGAGGTCCTTCAGATCATCAATACCGAAGCCGAGGCGATCCCGTCTGTGGTTTTCCGGGCCGTCCACTCTGCCCGCGAACTGCGGGTGAGCGGCTTCATCGGCACGAACTTTCATGAACTGCAACCGAACCACTTCAGACCGATAAGCCAGGATGGATTGCTCGCGGAGTTTCTTCGCCCAGAGGCGCCCTATTCCCGCTTGGTGGTCTACGGCCGGTCAGGTTCGGGAAAGTCGCACCTGATCCACTGGCTGAAGCTCAACATCCCGACGACATCCGACCGCCTCGTCGTCGTCGTGCCCAAGGCTGGCACCAGCTTGCGCGCCATCCTGGAAATGTTGATCGGCGAGCTTCCCGTAGACCGACAGGAGTCGTTCCGGGACGCGCTGTCGCGTACGGGCGAAGCGGTCGCGACCCGGCAAGGACAGAAGGAACGGCTCCTCAACGAGATCGCATACGCCATCGGCGAACTCGAGCCGTCCGAGCACAGTCTCGACCGAGATCTGGAGGCCGAACTGATCAAGAACGTGCCTTACCTCTTCCAGGACGTCCATTTCCGGCAGAAGCATTTCTACGCCGACGGCAACCTCATCGCCGATCTGGTCGATCACGTCTTCGCCGCCCCGTCCGCCTACAGGCCGGCGGAGCAGCGGCGCATGTTCACCCTCGCCGACCTGCCGATCGATCCGATTGACTTCAAGGACGCCGCAGCCTTGGCGCAGACGGCGCTGCAGTATCTCTATTCGATCCCAGGCGCGCCCGAAATGGCCGTGGACATGCTCAACCGCTGCCTCGAGCTTGCGATCAGTCGAACATTGAGTTTCTCCGGCGACCGCCTCGTCGAACTGATGGTCACATTGCGACGACACCTCAAGGAGGACGGACGCGAACTCGTCCTGCTGATCGAGGATTTCGCGCGGGTCCAAGGCCTCGATCGGGCGCTGCTTCAGGCCATGATCGACCAGGGACAAGACAGCAGCCTCTGCAAGCTGAGATGGGCGATCGCCGTCACGACAGGCTTTTTCGAGCAGGTTGTCGACACCGTCTACACGCGCATCACCCATTTCGTGAACATGGACCGTTCGACGGCTCGCGCTGACGTCGATCTGCTGGACCAAGCGGGGCTCGCGGCGTTCGCAGGCCCCTACCTTAATGCGGTGAGGCTGGGACCGAACGGACTTCAGGCGTGGGAAGCGCAGGGCGTCGGCGCGCGACTTCCGAATGCCTGCGAGGAGTGTCCGTTAAAGACGGGGTGCCACCAGACGTTCGGACATACGCCCGCGGGACACGGGCTCTTCCCCTTCACGCCCAAAGCGCTTTGGAACATGGCGCAGCGGGCCGACGATCAACTCGTGGAGGCGTTCAATCCGCGAACGCTCCAAACCGGCGTTCTCACGCCGGTGCTTGACGACTACGGTCCGAGTCTGCCGGCAGGCGAGTTCCCGCCTCCGGCCCTGCTCGAACGCCTGGGCGGCTTCAGAGCCTTCGACGCGGCGGCCCGGAGCGAGCTCAGGCGTCGTGCTGGAGCGGAGGAAGGACGTGTCGGCGCCTTCCTCGAACTATGGGATGGCTCCGGTCGTCCGTTGAACCTGCCACAGGACCTGCGAGAGGCGTTCGGCATTCCCACCCTGGGCGATGTGGCGGACGCCCCAGGAGACGAGACCGACGACATCGCGGCGAAGCCGGTCCTTGCGCCGCCCGCGAGCGGCCGCAAGCTCACGAGAGAGGAGGTCGAACTGGAGGCCTGGGCCAGGGGCGAGTTTCTGGACAAGGCGCCCGACACGCTGCGCCCGATGATTTTCGAGGCCGTTGCCGACGCGATCGATTGGGATGACCTGGGATTGGAGAAGTCGCGGTTCTGCGGAAACGAGGCCGACCGAATGTTCCGTAGACGCTCGATCGTGTTCGACCGTCAAGGCACGACCGAACTTGCGCTGCCCCTCACCCTGCGTATCCCGCATGCTGGTGCAGATGCCTCAGAACTGGACCGCACGGTGGTGGGGCTTTCCGGCCTTGTCCGTGCGAAGCAACACGGCAGCTGGGACTTCGTTGGGGGTTCCGAGGCGCTCGCCGCTTACCTGGAAATTCTCTCGAGTTGGAAGGCTGACGTCGAAGGGCAACTAAGGGCGTTCACGGCCCCGCAACCGGGTTGGGATCTCGTGACAGCAGCCATCGAGCTGCTGGCCGTCCAGGCCGTATTGAGCGGCCGCGTGAAAGCCGAGGCGGATACGGTGTCTGACGTCAGCGCGATACTCGCCGAAAAGCCAGGCGACGCTTCGGCGATGACCCAGCCCCTCAGCCAACTGAACGACGGGATCAATCACCGTCATAGCGATCTCCGCGGTGTCGTCCGTGCGCTGAACTCCGGAAGCAAGGGCGGCGAGGTCGGCACGCTGATCAGTCCGACGCGCATCGCATCGACGCTCCGTCGTCTTAGAAGCGATGGCTGGCGCCTGAAGCAGACACCCCCGGCGCAAACGAAGGCGGATCAGTTCCCGAGGATCTCGGTTGCCTATCAGAAGGCCAAGGACGCCCTCGAGGCTGCCTGCGACGAGGAACGTGCTGCGCGGCTCCAGTGGCTCGACGAAATGGAGGCGGCGTTCGGAGTCGACGCAAAGCGGGCGGCCATCATCACGTCTCTCAGGCAAACCCGCGATGCGTTCGCCGACGAGGGGTTGGCCGGACGGACGACGGCGAAATTGGACGAAGCCTTGAACACGTTCCAGACCGTCCTTTACGACGATGCCGTCCAATCAGCCCGCTCCTTGCGGACGGTGGAGGACCCGGTCGCGAGCTTGCCGACATACGCCAGAGCACGGTCGGGAGCCCTCGTCGGCGGGCGTGATCTGATAACCGCTGCGACCGCGTTCCTGAACCAGGGGCAAGGCTACCTCGCGGAACAGGCCAACCGCATCAATGCCGAGGATGAGGGCGTCCTGCGCGACATCCAGACGATCGAAGGTGCGCTCGAGACCATTTCGGACGCCCTTCTGGAGTGGGAGGCGTCCGATGCTGCTTGACCAGGCACAGCAGTTGCGCACCGCGCTCGACCGGCATCGCGAACTCAAGAAGGCGAGCGGCAAGGCATCGGTCTTTCGCTCCCGCGCAGTCCAGTTCGGCCCGCTCGCGACCGATCTGACCAAGGCCGAAGACGTCCGTCGCGCCCTGCTGGCGGAGGGCGTGGAGGTCCGGGCCCCAAGCCCCCTGCCCCAGGCCCGACAACAGGCCCAAACCTTGCTGGCGAAGTTCCGCGACGACCGCGACAGTCTGTCCGACGCAGACCCCGCCATCCGTCACGCGTTCACCGGCGCGTTGAAGTCGGCCATCGCAGAGTCAGGAAAGACCTCTTCCGAGGCTTGGCGCGCGATGGTCGTCGCCAAGGCGGACATCGCGGCCCTCGACCAGGTTCTGAGCGCCCTCGAAAACCTTTCCGCCTACGCCGGAGCAGTCGCCCGCATTCGCCAACTCGATGCGATCTTGATCGGCATCCGTGACACGATCCCTGAGGCCGGCGCCGTCAAGGAAAGGCTCGACGCCCTCAACGCTGCCGTGAAGGCCCGATCCGAAGCGATCGGCGCCATTGAAGGCGGAGATGTCCCACCCACTGTGCTCGCCTTCTTGCGCAAGGTCGCACAAGGCGGCGCCGGCCTGGACGACTTCACCGTGGACGTCAGGGACTGGCTGGTTGCGAGAAACCTCCTTGCGGGATTCCGGATCGTTCCACAAAGGTCGGCGTCGTAGTGAGCTCTCTCGACCTTCTCGACGCGATCGAGCGCCTCGAAATGGAAGCCCTGCGGTGGGGTTTCGTCGACGGAAACCTGACAGAAGACGAGGCGACGGCCCTGGCCGCCGAGATCCTCGGTGGCGGCCCTGTCGGCGACGATGCGATCGAGGACCTCCTTGATCGACGCCTGATCCTGGAAGTGCGAGGCGTGGGTGACGAGATCGCGTATCGGTCCCGCTTCGCGGAGACGGTTCGCCTGCTCAGCCGCCTCCGGCAGCAGTTCGATGGGCGGGCCTGGACGACGGCGCCCCGTCTCGTGTCGGACTTTCGCGTCGACTATAGGCAGCGGCGCTATCCTCGACGCGACCGGACCGCGTCGGACGTCCTGACGCGGATCGACCCGGCGGCCTCTCTCCAGAGACGGGCGATCTGGAGCGCGTTCACGGGTCCGACCGACATGGATCTCGCTGATTTCCAGGAAGCGGCCACCGAGCGGTTGCTCAAGGCTCGCGGCGACGCGGGCGTCATCGTGACGGCCGGCACAGGCTCCGGGAAGACCCTGGCCTTCTACCTTCCGGCCATGACGCGCGTCGCAGAGGCGGTTCGCCCGGGAGAGTTCTGGGTCAAGGTCCTCGCCGTCTATCCTCGTACCGAGCTTCTGAAAGACCAGTTCTCGGAGGCGTTCCGCCTGCTGCGCAAGGCTGACGGGGCTCTGGCCCAAAGCCGTCCGGTCTCCATCGGCGCCTTCTTCGCCTCGACCCCTCGCCAGGCGACGATGAAGGACGTCGCCGATGCGAAATGGCGCAAGCTGGGCGATGCGTACGTCTGCCCCTGGCTGCCCTGCCCTGCCTGTGGCGACAGGTTGATCTGGCGCGGCGAGGACATCACGGAGAAGCGCGAGAGGTTGGTCTGCGCTTCGGTCTCCTGCCATGCGTCGATACCCGAAACCCAGATCGTCCTGACACGCAATCGGCTGATGGACGCCGCGCCCGACGTCCTGTTCACGACCACGGAGATGCTCAACCAGCGGCTCTCCGACCTGAAGGCTCGCCGCCTGTTCGGCGTGGGCCGCCCCTTCCAGCAGCGACCGTTCTTCGCCCTGCTGGATGAGGTTCACACCTATACCGGGGTGGCCGGCGCTCAGGCGGCCCTCACCCTGAGGCGCTGGAAGCATGCCTTGAACGCGCCGATCGTGTACGCGGGACTTTCCGCCACGCTTCGAGAGGCCCCGCGGTTCTTCGCCGATCTCGTAGGATTGCCGCCGGGAGCGGTCGACGAGATCACGCCCGGCGACTTGGTCCAGGAGGGCGGCGAGTATCAGATCCTTCTGCGAGGCGATCCGGCGTCCCAGACATCACTTCTGTCGACCTCCATCCAGAGCCTAATGCTGCTCGCCCGGATGCTGGACCCGCTCGAAGGCGGTCGCTCGGGCGGGGCCTTCGGCAGTCGCCTGTTCGCGTTCACCGACAACCTCGACGTCATCAATCGGCTCTTCGACAGTTTCCGCGATGCGGAAAGCCTCGACCCCTTCGGGCGCCCTCGCCCGGGCGACCTCCCCCTGGCGGCCCTGCGTGCACCGACCGCGGACTTCACGACACGCCGGCGCCGAGATCGGGACGGCCAGGTCTGGGCGGCGGCGGATGCGATCGGTCGGGGCGTTACCGCGCCGCTCGTCATCGGACGCACAACCTCAGCCGACAGCGGCGTACAGGCCGATGCGGACGTGATCATCGCCACCGCCGCCCTTGAGGTCGGCTACAATGACGACCGTGTCGGCGCCGTCCTTCAGCACAAGGCTCCGAAGGACGCAGCCTCCTTCCTGCAGAGGAAAGGACGTGCCGGACGCCGCCGCGGGATGCGGCCCCTCACGGTGACCGTGCTGAGCGATTACGGACGGGATCGCGTGGCTTTCGAAGCCTACGAGCATCTCTTCGATCCCGCCCTGCCGCCGCAACGCCTCCCCGTCGAAAACGACTACGTGCTTCGGATGCAGGCGACCTACGCCCTGTTCGACTGGATCGCGGATCGAAGCCGGGCGCCGTGGGGCTGGTCCTGGGACGTGCTGAGCCGCCCCTCAGGCTCGAAGACGACGCCTCTGCGCGAGGCCGCCAAGACCCTGCTGCTTAAGGTGGTCGAAGGCCACGCCGCGACCCTGGCCGATCTCGGCGCCTACCTCAAAGGCGCGCTGCAGATCGACGAGGCCGCTCTGCGGAGCCTGCTCTGGTCTCCTCCCCGGTCAATCCTTCTCGAGGCCGCGCCAACGCTTCTCCGACGGCTTCATCGAGATTGGGCGAAGGCTCACCCTGTCCCGCCGAGCCTTCTCGACATCCAGTCGGACTATCATCCGCTGCCCGATTTCGTCGCCCGGACCCTCTTCAGCGATCTGAACCTTCCGGAAGTGATCGTGGACATTCCCGCCGCGACCCGGCGAGACGCGGCCAAGCAGAGCAACATGCTCATCGCTCAGGCCCTGACGGAACTCGCCCCAGGACGGGTCACCCGTCGCTTCGCCACAGAACACGGCCACCTACACCATTGGTCCCCCCTGGATCCCGACCTGCCCGAGCAGGATGTGCCGATCGGCCAGTTCACTGGCGCTTCCGAGGAAGTCGGACTGTTCGGTCCGCCAGGCGCGAGCGTTCGGGTCTACCGGCCGTGGAGCATTCCGCTGCACCACGCGCCGCGACACGTGGCGGGTCCGACATCGAATGCAAGGCTTAACTGGGCGAGCGAGTTCATCCCGTTCGGCGAGCCGGTCGCGATCGATCTCGGATATCGCAATCCGTGGCGGGACCAGATCACCGGGGTGTCGGCCTACCTGCACAGGTTCCGAAGTCACGTCGCCGTGCGGCGCTATGCGCCTTCGGGCGAGGCGCTCCTCCGTCGCGTCGGCAGCGATCGCCGCATCCGCTACCGCTTCACGGACGACGAGGGAAATCCGGCGGCTGTGGGCTTTGAGATCGATGTGGACGCGCTCGCGCTTGACCTCAATTTCGGCCTGATCGAGACGCGTTGGCGCCATCTGCCCGAAAGCGTCCTGTCGGGATGCAGGCTGGCTTACTTCCGGCACCGTCTCCTTGCGGACGATCTGCTTCCGGATGATATCGACGCCTTTCAGAGGGACTGGCTGCAGCAGATCGTCATCGGAGCCGCCATCGCCCGCGCTGCTGCGACAGGGGAGAGCCTCGCCGGCGCTGCCGCCGCTCTGTTGGGCGGGCACGACGCGGCGCAGCATCTCTCGAGAACGGTCGATGCGATCTTCCAGACGCCTGGGGTCGCGGACGATCCAGCCAGCGCCGGAGATGACGAGGCCGCCATGGCGACAGCCGCGGATGGAGGGCATGCGAGCGCCCAGGCGCAGACCCTGACCGACGTCCTTCGCCGTCCGGAGGTTCTGGCTCGCCTGAGGGATCTGGCGCAGGAGTTCGATGCGCCTGACCCGACCCTGTTCGGCCGATGGATCCGCGACACCTTCGTCAGCACCATGGGGGAAGCTCTCCTTCAGGCCTGCGCCAGCCTGGCGCCGCGCCACGTCTCGACCGATGCGCTTGTCGTCGATGTCGAGATCGGGGACGCGGCGCGTCTCTGGGTGACCGAGACGACCCTTGGGGGCGCCGGCGTCCTGCAAGCGATCGTGGATCGGATCGTCCAGGAGCCGAGAGCTCTTTCACGGGCGCTCGAAGCGGCGCTGGCGCCGACCGACCTCGAACTCGCGGCGAGCGGCCTGGAGACCTTCGTCGGGCTTCTGCGGGACGATCCCGAAGTAGCTGCGGCGACGCAAGGTCTCAGGTCGGAGACGACCTATGCACCCCGTGAGGCGCAGCGGAGGATCCTCTACAGCCTTCTGGACGACAGGGGGCTGACCGTCGGTCATGCGCTGAGCGTGTCTCTGAACGCACGACTGCTCACGCCAGGAGCGCGGCCGGAACTCGACCCGCTGCTCGCCGACCTGTTGGTGCGCTGGATTGATCTAGAGCGCGCGACTGGCGTCGCGATCAGCGTTCGGGAGATCTCGTTCGTCTTCGCCCTGTCCGAAGACCTGCGCACTCGGGTCGCCGCGGCGACCGGAGTGGCGGGACAACTGCAACCCGCCGACGCAGCGCAGATCCTCAGCAATCTCCTGTGGCCCCGAGGCGTCCAGATCTCTCAGCAGGCCTTGCAGTCCTACAATCGGTTCACCCAGCGCCGCAGCACCGATCCCAGAATGGCCCGCGCCCTTCTCGACCGGACCGGACAACGGGTGCCCCTCGATCAACCGAACTGGCAGGCCACGGCCGCCCGCGTTCTCGCCGAGGACGGAGCCGTCGAGGTTTCCATGCCGATCGCCGGCGCTGACCAACTCCGCACGGCGCTGGTCGAACTTCTCATCACACCTGTCGACATCGGTTATCTGCAGTTCTTCCCGAAGCTCGAGCGCACGGAACGCCAGGGCGATACACTGATCGTCACCCTCGTCATTCAGGAGCAGGTATGACCTCGCGCGACCTGACTGGACCCGGCCAGACCCGTGCCATCCGAGACCTTTTGCAGTCGCTGTTCGCAGTCGAACTGATCAAGCCGAGCAAGCGGCTCTGGATCGGGTTCGGGTGGATCACGGACATCGAAATCCTGGACAACGAGGCTCGGCAGTTCGCGGCCCTTTGTCCGGATTGGCCCGTCTCGATGATCCGGTTGTCCACGATCCTGGCCACGCTCGCGGAACGCGGTTGCGAGATCGTTATCCTGATCAGAGATCATCCTCACAACGTCAGCTTCATCGAGAAAATGCAAAAGCTCGACCTCGGGAACTCGGTTCGGATCAAGGTGGCTCCGGACTTCCATGAGAAGGGCCTTTTGTCGACCGACTACGTCCTGTCGGGCTCGATGAACCTCACGTGGAACGGCATCACCGTGAACGACGAGCACATTCTGCTGAGGACCGATCCGGCTTCGGTCGCGGAGAGACGCCTGCAGCTCGAGGAAAAATGGAGCGACGTCGTTGCTGGCTGAAACGCTCGAAGCCTCGCAGGCCTCACTTGACGCATTTCGGGATGCGACCGGCCGTCCCAACCTGGCGCCGGATCATCTGGCCCTCGAATCCACGGCCCTGGACGACGCCTTCCCTGGCGCCCTGCTCGTCTGGGACCGAGGAGCTGATCGCGTGCCGGTCTTCTACGCCGTGGCCTCGAACCATCGGCAATGGCGCCAACTGCGCCCCCTATTGCTGGCCTTCGCGGGTCCGACGCTGACGGACTTTTCGGGAGCCCCGCGCCTGCTCAACCGGGCGCTGCCTCACGAAGCCCATCTCGCCGCCCACAACCCGGCGGCCGTGGCCCGTCTCGTGCCTCATCCGGGAACGGCGCCTTCCGCTCTTCGCGCCCTGGCCCGGCTTCGCGCCACCCTGGCAAGGGCTCCAGCCCACGGCGAAGCGGCCCCGGACTCCACGGGGCGGATGCTCGCTCTGGTTCGCGATCACCTGAACAATCTGGCGATCGATGCTGCGCTGGAAATCCTCGACCAGTGCCGTCGCGAACACCGTTTGGATGCGCTCAATCTTCGCTTCCTCGAGATCGAGATCCTCGCGACGGCGCGGGACTGGACGAAAATCGCATCGGCCCCTTACTTCGACAGCCTGCTGCTTACCCGACGCCCACCCGCCGTCACAGCAGCGCTGCTCGAGGCTCTTTACCGCACCGCATCCTCTGCCGGCGATCTGACCCTGGACGCCTATCGATCGGCCGTTCGGCACAGGGCCCAGGATCTCATCCGGCTGCCGGCGCCTGCGACACTCGACCAGGGCGGATGGCGGCTCTACGCGCTGGAGGCTCTCTCCGGCTCGCCCCGCGCAAAATCGCTGGCCGAGGCCGCTGTAGCTTCCGGCCACGATCTGGCAGACCTCATGAGCGCCGTCGTCGCTCTCGCCCGCGAAGCGCCGGACGAACCGATCCCGCCGGCCCTCCCGGCGCCGGTCGAAGCTGCGGAGGCGATCGAGATCGCCGACATCAACGGCGGACTGTCAGCGTTTGAGCAGGCAGCGGCGTTGGTCAACCAGCTGAGCGACAGCGAGCGCGCGCAGCTATTCCGCAACGATGCCGTCCGATTGGCCTTCGAGGATATCGAGGCGGAGTACGGCGACGTTCTTCCCCCCACCGGGTGGAGCGAATGGCTTGAACGGTTGGAAGATCCGAACTTCACAGCGGCCGGGGCCATCGCCAGGCAGGGCGCGCGAGAGTGGCGTGCGGGATTCGACGACCCTGTCTTCACCGCGCGACTGGCCGATGGGATCGAGGACCTGCCGCTGGACGGCTTGGCCTTCGAGCGCTTCGTGGACGGCTTGCCCTACCTCGTCGCCTGGCTCGTTCGCGACCCCGATTTCGCGCGGCCCGCAGCTCAAGCGATTTACGAACGCGCGCTCGAGCGCCTCGTGCTGGCCGGGCGGATCGCGCCGCTGATGGATTCAGCGGCCGTTCTTTTCCGCGCGTTGCTCTCTCTCGCGCCGTCGGCCGAAGCCTACAGACGCTTGCTGGCCGATTGCCTGTCGTTGGTGGGCGAAGGCGCCGGCGTTCGTGCTGCCTCTTGGCTGCTCGAGATCATCGACGAGACGATCGTCGCCGACGCCCCGGACCAGTCAGCGCGGGAGCAGTTCTGGCACGAGGCGATCGGCCGCCTCACGCCCGTCGCCTCGCAACTGACGGCCCTTCAGCGCGCAGGCCTGGGACATCTCGGCTCGGCCTTGGGCTGGGCGGAGAACACCTCGCCCGAGACGTTCGAAACCGCAACGTCCTCCCAGGCCGATCAGGAACTCGCGTCCCGCCTCTCGGGCAAGCTGATCGCGATCTACACCCTGACCGAGTCAGCCGCCGCACAGGCAGTCCAGCGACTGCACCTGCACGCCCCGGGCGCGGATGTGCGGGTCAGCAGCGAGCACGTCGGGACGAAGGCGCTGAAGTCGCTTGCCGAGAACGCAGACCTTTTCGTCGTCGTCGCGGCGTCGGCGACGCACGCGGCGACGGATTTCATACGAGCGAATCTCGGCGGGGGAGACTTGGTCTTTGCCGCAGGTCGAGGCGCCTTGAGCATCCTCCGGGCCATCGACGAATGGTCCGCGACACAGCCCGTCGCTTCGGCATGACAGGCGACGACCGGCCAGCGCCTGGCCCTCCCCAGAGGTCTCTGGCGCCGGGCGTTGAGGAACATGCTTGAAAACACGCACCGCCGCCTTTGCCCTCTCGGCTTGGACATGCGCAACAGCCATCCGGGCGCCGACAGTCTAGCTTCCGGACAAGTCACACAACCCTATCTGGAGAGATCCGCGCCGCGTCCGGTGATCACCTGGGCCAGCCCGTGCGAAACGAGTTGAAGCGTGGCTGGCTTGCCGACCTGCAAAGCCGCGCTACCTGACCGCAGCCGGGCGTAGTGCTCCACACCGTCACCGTCCCTCACGATCGCCCATGGGGCCGCCCCCGCCTCATCGTGAAACCCCGTCTTCACCACCACGCCCCTGACCCCGTCCTGACCCAAAGGCCGAACCTCCTTCGCGCCCTCAAGTCGTCGCTGATTTAGGGTGCGGATGATGTCCCTGCGCGCCTGGAGCGTCCGCAGCTTCGCCTCCATGTCGTCGTCGAGACGGTACCGACGCCCCACGGGCGTCGCCAGGCCGAGGCGTTCCAGATGCTTCAGCCTTCCCCGGGTTAGCGCCGCCCAGGCGTCCGTCGCGCCGACGCCGTCGTCCACCATCCGGCTGCCGTCCGCCTCGGCGATCAGGCGCCGATCGAAGCCGGTGAACCGGTTCGCCTCAGTCTCCTTCCAGATCCGTCGCTCGGCCTCCACCCGCGACAGGTCTCCGAGGCGCTCCTGGGCGACCTCCTGCGCCCGCGCCCTGAAGCCGTAGCCGATGTAGTCGCGAGGGATGACGAGGTCCCGGCCGTCCTCCCGCCGCCCCCGAACCAGGACATGCCCATGCGGTTGATCGGTGTCGTAGTGGCAGGTCGCGACCCATTTCAGATTGGCCTCTCCCAGGTCCGCAGAGACGCGCGCCATGACCTCGCGGACATAGGATTTCATGTCGAGCCGCTCGCCATGCTCGGGCGAGATGATGAACCGGAAATGGTGACGGTCATCGCTCCAGCCGTCGGTCTCCGCGGCCGGCCGGATCCCGTCGACCTCGCGATCGAAGAACTCCGGACGCTCGCCTTCGACACCGGCGCCGGACCGGCCGAGGTAGGCGACATGCTTGCCCAGGGCGGCAGCCCGATCGGCGCCTCGGCCGACATGACGCGAGACCAGCGCCTTGACGATGACCTTCTGGCGAACGTCGAGACGGAAGGCCCGGCCCGACCGGTTCTGCGCCGCCTTCAGGACGCCGGATCGGTCGCCGAGCGCGAACGCCCTGGAACTCGCCAGCCGTTGCATCATGCCCTTGCGAACGCAGGGCCGGTCCTTCTTTAGCCGGATTGGAAGGCTGACGCGGACGCCTTCCGGATCCTCGCGGGAGGCGGCGGCCATCCTCTCTCCAATGGCGTCGCGGATCAGCATTTAGACCGCTCCTCAGATATCCCCGAGTTCCCCGGCGGCAACTCAACGCAACTCGCCAAGAGGTCCGCGCGTATCGACTAAGTCACGGTCAGAATAGAAGAAAAGCGCAGCGCCAAAAACACCCTTTTATCTTGCCCTCCGACCTCTTTTGCAGATTGTCATACATTCCGATCATCTCTCGACATGCCCGATCAATAGAAACCGCTTGGTTCGCTCCTGCGCCGGGATGTTCTCGTCGAGACCGCTCCGGAAGTCGGACGCCACCGGATGACAAACAAAAATCCGCCCGGCCGAAGCCGAGCGGGTCGTTGATCTCAGTCCGGATCTGTCAGGCTGCACGCGCCTTGATGGAGACGTGTCGCAGCCCGTTCTCCATCGCCTTCTGCCCGAGGTTGAGCGCCGGTCCGAACGGCCGCTGATCCTCCCGCATCCCCGCCACCGAATGGACCAGGGTCAGGCAAACTTCCGGCTCGAGCGCGATCAGCTCTTCGTTCGCCCGGAAGGGAGCCGCCTTGCCGTGCGCATCGAAATCCGCCCGAGCCAGGATGAGTTTCACCCCCTTCTGCTGGGCCCATCTGATCGCCAATTTCTCGGACCCCTTCGCCCCAGTCGTCGCCAGGGCCATGTCGGGCCACTCCTGCTTCGCCCAGTTGAGAGCGTCGAAGATCCGCCCCGCATCCTCCGCCGTGTCGGCCGTCGGCGCGCCCCGGAAGGCGATCACCGGACCGCCTGGATCGGCCTCTCCGGACTTCCGGTTGCGGATCGCCCGGATCGCCTGTTTGGCCTCGAGCTGCGCCGCCGTCAGATGGGTGCCGCGGCGCGAACCCCGCCAGGCCGTCCAGACCTCGCCGGTCGCGACTGTCCAGGTTTCGGAGGCCGCGTCCCGGATCAGTTCGCAGGCCTGCGTCGCGGCATCGCCCGCCTTGGCCTTCGCCGTCGCTTCCTGAAGCTCGGTGTCGGCCGCCTCCGATCCGTCGAAGTGTCGGTCGAGCGTTCTCATCGTGTCGCGCGCCCGATCCGCATCGCGTTCGATCCGTCCGGCCGCCGAATGGAAGGCTCCGATCAACGCCTCCCCCAGAATGGTCTGATAGTCTTCCAGCGCGGTGTCAGAAATCACGTCCACCAGCTCGGTCATGAGCGCTCGCCCGAGCTGGACCAGGGCATCCTCCGTCGGGTGCGGACGATCCTCACCCAGGGACGCGGTCAGGTCGTCGAAGGCGGAGTCGGACTTCTGGGCAGCGGAGGCGATGAAGGGATGGTTGTAGAAGGTCATTGGAACATTCCTTGAGAATGCCGTGCGCCCCATGCGCAACGACCCCGGTCTTGGCCACAGCGGGGTCCCCGACAGTCACCGGAGCGGAGGGCCGCTTGCCCTCCGTGGAGGGAATAAGGCGAAGCCGTTGACTTCCGGGGTGCTGTGACAAGATCGGAGGGCGTTGTGTGGGGGCAAGTCGTCGTCGCTCTTCGCGACGACGACACAACTCGGCGCCGTCGCGCCGATGCGGACGAATGGACATCGATCTTCCTGCCCGTCGACGTCGGCGAGCCGACGACGCTGCCCGGTCGACCGGAACGCAATCAGCTTCCTCGATGCCTACGACATCGGCATGTCCGTCAGCCTAGCGCCGCAGACCGTCCGCCGGTCTGCTTGTCCTAAACGGGCTCTACCCATCCGGCCGGCCGCCAGCCGCTGAGGAAGGCCTCGATCGCGACCTTGACCGGCCCGCTGATGTCGCGCTTTCCGGCCTCCATGTCCTGGATGCGCGCCTCCAGCTTCTCCGGCGTGCCGACCAGACGTAGTGCGCGCGCCATCGTCAGCGCATCCCAGCCCAGGATCTGGCGGGCGACCTTCAGTTCAGCGGAGGGGGACGCCATGATGTACCTTGTGCGGCCGGGGCCGAAAAGCGGGCGGCTTGATGGGGTCGGCCGGACAAATGACAAACGGCGACCTCGTCGAGGCCGCCGTTCGGGCTTGTGTAGACGTGGATTGCAGCGGCCACATGGCCAGGACGGCAGTCAGACCAGACCCGCCAGCCGCTCAAGGCTGCGGGTCGTCTCAAGCGCAGGCCGATACGCGATCTGGGCGTGCGGCGCGCAATAGGCCCCGCGGACGGCGGGCCGTCCGCAGAGACTGAAGCTGCGAGAGCCCGGATCTCCCAGAGGCCAGCGACAGTCGTGGCGGCGGACGGTCAGGAGGGACGCCCGGCCGGTCTCCGGGGGCTCCGGACAATCATCGGCCGGGCCCTCCTGTGGCGAAGGGGCCGGCAGGGTCGGAGCGCGGGAGGTCAAAGCCCGGGCGGGCTGCGGTTTCATCGTCGGCGGCGCGGCGGCGCGTCCGGCCGACAGGCCCATGCGATAGACCTTGCCCAGCACGGCGCTTCGACTGATGCCGTGCGCAAGCTCGTGAGCAATGTACTCGGCGGTCTTTCCTTCTCTCCAAAGGATCTTCAAGCGTTCGATACGGTCCTGGGTCCAGGCGGAGGCGGTCATTGGGGGGACTCCCGATGCGACGAGCCCGATCGGCTCGCCCCTCCCACCCTTCCTTTTTCTCCGGCAGACGAAGAACGGCCCGACGCTTGCGCGCCGGGCCGTTCAGGGAGGGAGCCGCTCCGATCAGAACGGGATGTCGTCGTTCAAATCGTAGCCGCCGGCCGGTTCCTGGACCTGGCGGCTTTCCGCCGCGTCGTCCTCGCCGTCGCGCTCCCGCCGATTCTTGAGGCGAATGTCGCCGACGATCAGGCGAAGGTCGTAGTGTTCGACCCCGTCCTTGCCGGTCCAGGTGTCGTTCTCGACATGGCCCTGGATCACGACCCGGCTGCCCTTCCTGGCGTACTGCTCGATGTAGCGTTCGGCGGTCGCTTCGTTGAAGCAGACGCAGTTGAAGCCGGTGGTGCGTTCGCCCGGCGTGCCGTCGCCGCGCCGGAAGCGGGTGGTCTCCAGCACGCGGAAGCTCGCGCGCTTCTTGCCCGAGCCCTGGGCGGAGAGGATGGAGGGGTCGGCGGCCAGATAGCCTTCGATGACGAGGGTCTGCATGGTCAGTCTCCTGTTGAATGTAGGGGGTTGAAAGGATCAGGCGGCGGCGCGGTCGGGCGAGCCGACCGAGGCGTCGCGGCCTTCGGCCCAGTCGAGGACGGTCAGCCGGTTGATCACCAACTCCTTGGCCGCCCGCTCCTTGCCGTCCCGGGCCGTGTAGGTGGTGTCGATGAAGGCGCCGATGACCACGGCCTCGCAGCCCTGGGCCAGTCCGCGAGCGATGACCTTCTCGTTCAGACCCTTGGACCAGCTGACGCAGTTGACCCCGACCAGCCGGTCCTTGCCGGCTGCGTCGACGCCACGCTTCTCGAGCAGCCGGAACACGGCCTTGCCGAAGTCGTCGCTGATCTGGGGGTCGGCCGCCAACCGGCCGGTGAACACCATGGTCTGCATGTCAGTCTCCTTGTGATCCGAAGCCGCCGAG